>Ga0268299_1000794_pt1 | contig 78497 bp, 58 predicted proteins | sample NOBtaG_FD_193484 | JGI IMG/M metagenome (GOLD analysis project Ga0268299, IMG submission 193484) | Activated sludge microbial communities from bioreactor in Nijmegen, Gelderland, Netherland - NOB reactor | ecosystem: Engineered > Bioreactor > Aerobic > Activated sludge | place: Netherlands... | reverse complement strand
CCCGCAAAAACGGCGGCATTTGCCCTTTGTCCGGGCGACAGTGTGCTCGTCGGCACCACGTGGCTTAGCGGCGCGGGTTTGCACGACGTGCGGGTTTCCGCCAACGGCGGCGGCTGCGACACGGTTTTCCAGGTATCTATTTCTGAAATACCGGTGCTCACCAACACCGAAACGCTGACGATTTGCACGGGCGACTCGGTGCTGGTGTTCGGGCAGTGGGTACACGTGGAGTCGATTTTAAGCCAAACCTTTGTGAGCGCGGCGGGCTGCGACAGTGTGCAGGAATACCGCGTGCTGGTGCAGCCGCTTCCCGAAAAAACAGCGGCATTTGCCCTCTGCCCCGGCGACAGCGTGCAGGTGGGTGCGATGTGGCTGAGCGGCGCGGGCTTGCACGACGTGCGCGTTTCCGCCAACGGCGGCGGCTGCGACACGGTTTTTCGGGTCACGATCACACAACTGCCGAACGCCTACCGAACGGACACGCTCACCCTCTGCGCGGGAGACTCCGTGCTCATCAATGGCGAGTGGATCACCGGCCCCGATGAACGGACGCTGATTTTCGCCGCCGCTAACGGTTGCGACTCGCTGTACACGCTCTCCCTGCGCATGGCCCTTGCACCGGCGCCGCAACTGCCCGCCGACACCGGCCTCCGGCAGGGGCAGGCGCTGCTGCTCGACCTCGGCCTCGACCCTGCAAACTGGTCGGTGCAGTGGCAGCCCGCCGAGCTGTTTTCCTGCGACACCTGTGCGCGTACGGTTTTGCGTATCACTGAGACCGTGGAAGTCGAGGTGGTCTATACTGACCGCGCAGGCTGCGTTTTTTCGCATCGGTTTCTGGTGGTGCTACAAAAAAGGGCAGACCTGTATGTACCTAATGTATTCTCCCCCAATGGCGACGGCAGCAACGACGCCTGGATGGTCATCGCGCCGCCCGGCGGCGTTTTCGAGGAAGTATCCTTGTGGAGTCGCTGGGGCGAACTGCTGTGGGTGCTGCGCGATGTGCCCCAAGTGGCGTGGGACGGCGGATATCGGGGCAAACAGTTAGATGCAGCGGTGTTTGCGTGGTATATCCGTTACCGCGACCCGGATGGAGAGGTGCTGGTACTGAAGGGGGACGTGACACTGGTGCGATGAAAATAGTGCCTTCGCCGTCGTTTTTCCCTTGCTTCCTTGCTACTTTTGCAAATACGTAGACGGAGACATCGTGACCATGCCCATCGTGCCCGGCATGGAGGTGGTTTTGGCTGATGTGTTTGATATCTGATTCGTCGGACGAGGGAAAGATACCAACTTGCAGTTGCAGCACTTCCAACTCAGCACCATTATGGACGTATAAATTGGCTTTGCGAAGCACTAGGCGCGTGGCCTCGCTGCTGAGGAAAAACTCCATCGCGCTTCAACGTTGGCGAGGTTTGAAACCTCGCCAACATTTCGAATGGATCGCGCTGCTGCTGAATCTTTACCGCCTCCGATCTTCATCCAGCGCCACCTCAATGCGTTCCAGGCAATCCAGAAAGTGGGCGCGACTCATAGTGTCGTTTGCGGCGTTGTAAGCAGCCGTCAGGTCGGTGCGGAGTTGCCGCAGGTTGGCCAGAGCCAACGAGGGTACATCCGTGTTGCGAAGGCTTACCGTCACGCTGACACCAAAAGGTGATGTGATTACTGCCGCTAACGGCAATGGTTTGTACAGCCCGATCAGTTTATCCAGATATGTCTTTTGCAAGTTCCGGCGATGCATACTTATGGCGCTACGACGAGGCAGTTCCGACCAAATTCCCGTGTGCAGGTCGTCCAGCAAATTGGCTACCGTGTACGTTTTTGGGTCAAGTGCCTCGTTTTCGATCATGCGTTGCAGGCGACTTGGGCCAAACAAACTGTTCAGGGTATTTTCCTGCAAACGCCCTACGACCGCCACACCATTATCCGGTCGGAGCAGGTTCAGTACTTTTGGGTCAACCAGCCATTCCGGTGTTTGGAATAGATGTTTGTGCAGGAAAGCCACGGCTTCGCGCTGTTTGTCCGCCGGAGCAGCCTCGTACACAGCGCCGGCCTGGTCGTAGGTTTTGGGCGTTTCGAACACACCTCCCACCCACTTGGTCACGTGGCCGATGTAGCGGGTGTACTGGCCAATCACGTTGCTGTAGGTTTCATTGGCCATATCGTATGTTTTTGCCTCTTCTTTTGTCCACACGGCGGAATTGGGCAAAATCCTCTGCAGGTTTTTGATCCCGTATTCCGAGGCCAGCATGGAGTTGTCGCCGAGGTCTTCGCTTTGCGCGCGTGGGTCGTAGGGATTGGATTCCGTCAGGAAGTGCAGGCGCGGGTTGTTGGCGGCTTTTTCCAGGTACCAGCGGTTGAGGACCTTCTGGTCTTCTTCGGCATCTTTGGTATTGGAAATAGGCTTGTAGCCCCATTCGATGGCCCATTTGTCGTAATCGCCCACGCGCGGCATGAGATCGGAAATACCGTCTTCGGGCTGTGCCACATAGTTGAAGCGGGCATAGTCCATGATGGACGATGTGTGGCCGTTGGCCTGAACGAAAGCCTTGTCGCGCAGTTTTTCCACCGGCGTGGCGTGGCTCGCGCCGAAGTTGTGACGCAGGCCGATGGTGTGCCCCACCTCGTGGGCGGCCACGAAGCGGATGAGATTGCCCATCAGTTCGTCGTCGAATTCGTTTTTGCGGGCACGTGGGTCCACGGCGGCGGTTTGGGTGGTGTACCATGTTTTAAGCAGGCGCATCACGTTGTGGTACCAGCCGATGTGGCTTTCGATGATCTCGCCGGTGCGCGGGTCGTGTACGTTGGGGCCGTAGGCGTTCTGGATGTCGGACGCGAAATAGCGGATGACGGAGAAACGCGCGTCCTCCAGGCTCATGGTCGTGTCGTTTTCGGGCCAGTCGCGGGCGAGGATGGCGTTTTTCCAGCCGGCCTGCTCGAAGGCAACCTGCCAGTCCTCCACGCCCTTTTTCAAGAAAGGACGCCATTTCAGCGGCGTAGCCGGGTCAATGTAGAACACGATCGGTTTGGCCGGCTCGATTTTTTCGCCGCGTTGTTGCCGGCGCATGTCGGCATCGTTTTTCGCCTCCAGGCGCCAGCGGACGATGATGGTCTCGCTTTCGGCGCGTTGCTGGTCGTCGTCGTACACGGTGCGGCCGGTGGCGAAATAGCCCACGCGGGGATCGAACAGGCGCTTGCGGGCAGGATTTCGCGGGAGCAGGATGAGCGAATTGTTGATCTCGAAGGTGACCGCGCCGGCATCCAAACCTGCGGGCAGGTTCATGGTTCCGGGCGTTTCGTCGCGCAGGGAAGGCGGGTTCACCTTGTACGTTTTCACGGTGCGCACCTCGAGGTTGATGGGGTACGCGCGGATGCTTTCGATATAGGTGCGATCTTTTTGCAGCTCGCCCATTTTGTATTGCTGCTTGGCGATGGGCGGCAGGGCAAACACTTGGTTGTCTTCCTTGAAAAAGTCCGTGACCTCAATGACCACGGAAGTGTCCTTGCGGATGGATTTGATGTCGAACGCCGCAGCAATGGGATCCACGTTGGAATTGCGCACAGCCTTGTAAATGGGCTGTAGAGTGTCCGTACTGACATTCCGGTAGGCGACGGCACGCACGAACACTTTGTCGGACGGCCCCCGTTCGAAGCGGATGACCTGCCGATTTGCCTGTTCACCGCCGTAACCGGCACCCGTGGGCACGGCAGACACGCGGGTGATCGTCATGATCTCAGCCCCGAATACAGAGTCCGGTATTTCCAAGAAATACTTGTCCTCGATGCGGTGCACGGTCACCATGCCCGCCATGCTCACGGCCTTGTCGGTGATGACCTCATGATAGGGCTTGGGGGCCTTTTTTTCCTCCTTTTTGGCCGTCGAGTCTTTTGCCACAACGGCAGGTTTTTCGGTAGACGGCGGAATGGTGTCGTTTTTTGGAGGTACAGGAGTCGGTGTTTGTGCAACCAATAAACCTGCAAAAAGCAGCGTGGAGGAAAGGAGCAAAGAGCGAAGCAAGTACTTGAATTTCATGTTTAAGCAGAGGTGGAATGAACAAATTAAATCATCAGAAAGAAGTAGGCATAAGTCCGGCGGAGTTTCGAGGGGCAATGTTAAGCAAATAATATATTTCAGGTGTAGATCAAACGCTTTGCCGTCTCCCGTTGAACTGACGATGCTCACCGGGGCGCCTAACCCGCGTCATCCTGAAGCCGTCGGGTTTCGCCCGAATTTTGGCCCCGAAATTCCCGCGAAAAGCCTGTTCTTGCGTACCGTCCATTCAATATGTCAAAAACGACCGCCCTGTCTACTGCCAAGCCGGCCGCCGGAGCCGTGCTCCAGTGTTATCACTGTCAGGATGCCTGCCCGAACGATCACCTGCACCTCGGCGACAAGTATTTTTGTTGCGAAGGTTGTCAAATGGTGTACGAAATTCTGAACGCCAATGATTTGTGCCAGTTTTACTCCTTGGACGAAAGGCCCGGTCTTTCCCAAAAGAACCGCCGCGACGCGCGCGCTTACGCATGGCTCGACGACCCGGATGTGCGCCGGCAACTCGTCTCGTTTTCCGACGGACATACCACGCGGGTAACGTTCTTGCTGCCCGCCATGCACTGCGTGTCGTGCATCTGGCTGCTGGAGCACTTGTACCGACTCGATCAGGGCGTGGTGCATTCCAAGGTGAATTTTCTGAAAAAAGAAGTGACCATCCACTTTGAGGAGGATAAAACCTCGCTTCGGCAGTTGGCGGCCATGCTCTCGGGAATCGGCTATCCCCCCGAGATCAACCTCGGCGACGTGAGCGGGACAGGGCAGCACAAGGCAGTGGACCGCTCCCTGTACTACAAAATCGGTGTGGCGGGCTTTGCCTTCGGCAACATCATGTTGCTCAGTTTCCCCGAGTACTTGGGGTTGGAAAAGGAAACGGAAGCGTGGTTTTTCGGCATTTTCGGCTACCTGAACCTCGTACTTGCCGTGCCGGTGCTGCTGTACAGTTCCCGCGACTATTTTATCTCTGCCTACAACGGGCTGCGCAACGGGCACCTGAACATAGACGTGCCGTTGGCGCTCGGCATGCTGATGCTTTTTGGCCGTTCGGCGTGGGAAATTCTTGCCGGAACCGGCGCCGGGTACATGGACTCGTTTGCCGGTCTGATCTTTTTCCTGCTGCTCGGGCGGTGGTTTCAGCAAAAAACCTACCACCGGCTTTCTTTTGAACGCGATTACAAGTCCTACTTTCCGGTGGCGGCCTCGCGCAAAAACACCGACGGTTCGGAGTCGGCAACGCCGATCAACAACCTCCACCCGGGCGACATCATCCGTGTGCGAAACGGCGAACTCATTCCAGCCGACGGCGTGCTGTTGAAAGGCTCTGCCCGGGTGGATTACAGTTTCGTCACCGGTGAGGCCGATCCCGTGGCGATACGCAGCGGCGAACAGATTTTTGCCGGCGGCAAGCAGGTGGGCGAAACCATCGAGATCAGCCTGACGCGGCGCGTGAACACCAGTTACCTCACCCAGCTCTGGAACGACGAGGCGTTCAAAACCAACGCCAAGGGGCACGCCAGTCTCTTAGCCGACCGGGCGGGCCGGTATTTCACGGCGCTGATTCTCGGCGTGGCAACCGCAGCTTTTATCTTCTGGGCTCCACAAAATATTGGTACGGCGGTCAATGCATTCACTGCGGTGTTGATCATTGCTTGCCCCTGTGCCGTGGCACTGTCCATTCCGTTCACGATGGGCAACGTGTTGCGCATCCTCGGACGCAACCGTTTTTATGTCAAAAACACCAACGTGCTGGAGGCGTTTTCTGCCGTCAATGCCGTGGTGTTCGACAAGACTGGCACCATCACGAACGTGGCCCAGAACGCCGCCCGATTTGTCCCGGCAGCGGGCATCGCCGGGCTGGGCAAGGTCGAACAAACCCTCGTCCGGTCGCTTGCCGCCCAAAGCGCGCATCCGCTCAGCCGGCAAATAGCGGCGGCATTGGACAATTCCGAGGCGCTCCCAGTCGAGGATTTTGTGGAAATCCCTGGTCAGGGAATTGGCGGCACGGTGTTGGAAAGGGCCGTCCGGATCGGTTCGGCGACGTTTGTGTACGGCAAAAAAAGCCCGGAGCCGGGCGTTTACGTAGAAGTTGACGGAAACGTGCTCGGGCATTTCGACCTGAAAAGCCGCTATCGCGACGGCCTTATCGGGGTGTTAAATTATTTCAAAAACCGCCACGTCGCACCTTGGCTGCTCTCGGGCGACAACGACCGGGAAGCGACTGCGCTGAGTCACATTTTTTCCGAGGCATCTGCCATGCGGTTCAATCAAAGCCCCCATGACAAGCTCCATTTTGTGCGGGAACTTCAACAGAATGGACAAAAAGTCCTCATGTTCGGCGACGGCCTGAATGATGCTGGCGCGTTGCAGCAGAGCGATGTGGGCATTGTCGTAGCCGAAAACACCAACAACTTCACCCCGGCCTGCGACGCCATCCTGCATGCCGATGCGTTCGAGCGCCTGCCGCGTTTGTTCGATCTTGCCCGCTGGGGCATGACCACCGTCAACCGTGCCTATCTGCTGGCGGCATGCTACAACGTGGTTGGGCTAAGTTTCGCTGTAACCGGCACCTTGTCGCCCGTGGTAGCCGCCATTCTCATGCCGCTCAGCTCTGTTACAATCGTGTTGTTCGGGTTTGGGATGAGCTACTGGAAAGCCTGGAAATTGGGGCTTTTGCACGACGAGCAACCTTGAGCACCACGATGTCATGCGCCGGAGTGATCCCGGTCATGCGGCGTGACCGGCTTGAACAGGAAGTTTGTAGCACTTGAGGTGCAATTTTTTATTCGATTAAAACTTACTGTTATGAAAATCCAGATTTCTCCCGAACGGACGATCGGCGATGTTCAGGATGCGTTCCATGAAACATTTCCTTTCCTCAAACTCGTCTTTTTTTCAAAACCGCACCGGGAGTTCAAGGGTAGCCCTGCCAAGTATCTGATCGAGGATCGGGGACAGGGGTTGGGTAGTCTGATGCCGGAACCCAAGGAAGGTTTCGTGTCGCTGGAGCCTGACATGCCGACGTTCCGTGCCGAGCGCATTTTTGAGGAAGCCTTTGGGTTGTACGTTCAGGTCATGCGCAAGTCTGGGGAGACCTGGTTGGTGACAAGCGTTACCGACGAACTTACGCTGGAGCAGCAAAATGCGAAGGGTCGAGCCAGCGAGCATGTCAACTTCCTTCCGGAGGATGACTATGACTACCGGGAACAAGAGTAGGCTTTGGTGCCTCGAGGTTTCCCGAATTTTTGAATAATTTTCGCTCAATTCTGTACAGTTATGAAATCCATCTTAGTGCCAACCGACTTTTCCAAGTGCGCCGGAAATGCGCTGCAAAGCGCCCTGACCATTGCGGGTCAGACCGGTGCCGAGGTGATGGTCCTGCATGTCGTTTTTCCCAATGAAGGCGTGGACAACAACGTCTACAACGTCTTTTGGTCGGAGGAGTACATGATCGAACGGAACAAAGGACTGAACGTTTGGGTCAAGCGCTTCTTGCGACAGCCAGCCTTCAAGAATGTCGCGGTAAAAACGGAATGCCGGATCGGTTTTCCGGTGCCCGCCATCTGCGATGCCGCCGACGACGTGCAGGCCGATTTGATCGTGATGGGAACTACCGGCGCGACCGGGCTTCGCGGCGCCTTTCTCGGGAGCATAGCGGCGGGGGTTCTCTCCAAAACCAAACGCCCGCTGTTGTCTATTCCCAAGCAAGCGGAACTTGACTTGTCGGCAAACGCCGTTTTTGCCACCGATTTTCGGTTCAGACTCGGCGCGCCTTCCTTGGACGTTCTTCGGAAATTGCTGTCGTTCACGAAAGGGAAATTGCATGTCGTACACATCATGGACAAGCTCGGCGAAAGTCGGGATTCGGCTCGCGAGAAATCCTTGACTGACAAGCTCGGCAAAGTGCCCCACGACTTTCACTACCTGCACGACCGGGATATTGCGCAGGCGGTGTCCAACTTCATCGAGTCTGTTGATGGGGGCTTGCTCATAGCCGTCGCGCACGAGCACAGCATGTTGCACAAACTCTTTTTCGACAGCATCACGCGTCGGTTCGCGCATCGGATCCACGTTCCGATGCTGACCTTGCACGACACTGGTGCTTAAGATCAATATCGCTCCAATTGTTGATGGGGATCATCCCACTCTGATCAGGTCCTGTGCATTTTTGTGATGTCAACAATCAACTTGTTCATTCATAAAAAGGAGGTACTTATGTCACTCGTAAAATGGAATCCGGAAGTTTCTTTTTTCCCATCGTTTCCCGCATGGTTCGATGATTTCTTTGCGGACAAAGGTGATTTTCCAGTTCCTTCGGTCAAGGGTGTTTCAATTCCGGCCGTCAATGTGACGGAAAACAAAGCCGAATACAAACTGGAGGTGGCAGCGCCCGGCTTCAAAAAGGAAGACTTCAAACTGGAGGTCAAAAACGGCTATCTGACCATTGCCGGTGAGGTGAAAGAAGAAAAGGAAGAGAAAGAAGGCGACAAATACACCCGTCGCGAATTTCGCTATAATTCCTTCTCTCGTTCGTTTGCTTTGCCCGATGACGTGTTGGATGCCAAAATAGGTGCCCGTTACAACGACGGCATCCTGCTCATCACCTTGCCCAAAAGCAAGACCGAGACGGCGGATGTGACCAAAACTATTGCAATCCAATAATTCTAGTGATGAGCGATGAGTGATGAACGGTGAGTTCCGTAGGGTTTTTATCGTTCATCCTTCACCGCTTGGTGGAGTTGCTCATCACTCATCGTTCATCGCTCATCACTTCTAATCGTTATGCAAGCCAACACACCTATTGCCCGAATCATGACCCGAAAACCGGAAACCGTCAAACCTACCGATTCCATGGAAGCGGTGCGGGGTATATTTGAAAAACGCGGCTTCCACCACATTCCGGTAGTGGAGGGCGACCGGCTTGTCGGGCTGGTGAGCTACACCGACTACCTGCAATTGGTCCGTACGGTGTTCGACAACAACCAAGAAACCCGCGTCAACGAACAAGTCCTGAACGCCACCTTGGTTAAGGACGTGATGACCCAAAATCTGCTCTGTCTTTCGCCCACCGACAGCACCGAGACCGCGTTGCGGGTTTTCAAGGCCAATCAGTTCCATTCGCTGCCCGTGGTTGACGACAAAGGCCATTTGGTCGGGATCGTCACGACCTACGATCTGATGCGGGTATTGGAGCACGTTTTTTTGGAAAAGGCCGTGTGAGCGGTGCCTACAACAAATTTCCCACCACGGCAAATCCGAGATAAAAGGAAAGCAAAATTGCAAGAGGCGAGAGGTACCATGCCAGCACCTCCTTGTACCCGGCGGCCTTCAACGACTGTTGAAACACGTTTACCATCATCAGAAACAGGTATAATATTACGACGGTGATCATCGAACTGCCTCCTATGGGGTTCTGGATGAGCGAAAGCAAGCCATTGCCCATGCCAAAAACACGAAGAACGAATGCGATGGGCACCAACAGCCCCAATGGTATGCCGCAAAGCGCGCCGGTCAGCAGTTCGCTTTTGAAATTTGCGCTGCCCTTGAGGAGTTTTGCCAAGAATGACAAAACCGACACCGCCAACATGATCAGCACCGGAGTAAGTCCGATAGAGAGAAAATTTGAGAAACCCATGTAGTCGCGCATGTCTCCAACCAAGATATAGCTGCCCAAAAAGAACAGCACAAAGACAGACGCGTACAGGATTATGGAGTGCATAAACGATTTTTCCGGCGGGTTTGTGAAAAATGTTCTCAATCCGTTGATCGGGTCCTTGAAAAAAGCGAGGACAAGATTTTTGAGGTCGCGCTGGTAAAAGTCGCGTACCTCTTCTGTCAACGGTTGGGGGTTTGGTTGTTCTGTTTGATAATTTTCCATATTGAATAAGGTTGTGAAAGTGCTTTGTTAACGTGGATCGTCTGTTGGTTCCATGCAGGGTGCCCTTTTTTGTAGCGAAAATAATTCCGACGTGCGAATATCGTTTTTCCCCTCCAGAAAAGTCCCGAAAATATGTGGAATATACGCCATTGCCGAAGCGGTACACCAAGCCGCCAACCTCGAGCAGCGAGTCGTCCGGGCCGGACGGGCGACTCGGCTCCTCTACAGAAGTTTGGCAGGCCACGACCATCAGTGCAAAGGCAAGCATGATCACTTGCCCATTTTTGCGTCCACCTTCCATTTGCCGTCCACTTTTGTCATTTGCATGGTAACGATCTTGTTGCTGGCTTTGGCATCCGTATAATATACCCATGCCTGGTCGCCCACTATGGAGTCCCGAAGGACGATGAACCTGCCGGGCATTGCCGGTTCCTGGTCCCATTGGCCGGCCATTGCAACCATGGTGGCTGCACTTGGCGTGCAGTAGTTGACCGCCTTGCCCTATTCTTTGGACGCCATGCAGTCCAGGAATTTGCCAGCGATGCCGCTCGGGGTGTTGCTGCCGCAGGCGACAAACAGTAAGGCGATTGAGAAGAAAAACACCAGTTTTTTCATGTCAAAAAACAATTTTGAAGGTGAGAAGGACTTTGCGACCGAATCATCGGCGCGTTTTGTCTATTTGTCCCTTTCAAAACTGAATAGGTGCCCAAGTGCCCTGAAAAAAAACTTAAAACCGCCGCACCAGCGCGAATACCTGCTTTTCCTGCTGCACCTCCCCCGTCGGCGCATACACCTCTACGAACAGGATGTAGATGCCCGGTCGGGCGGGCGATCCGTCGTCCATGTCGCCGTCCCAGCGCAGGCTGCCGGCGGCACCGATCAGTTGCTGGCGCACGAGGCGCCGCACCGGAATGCCCTCGGAGTCGAAGATGGTCAGCGTGGCCGAGTAGCCTGCGGCTGGCAAGGTGTACTGGATGTCGAGGTAGTCCTCATAGCCATCGCCGTCGGGCGAGAGCCTTGCCGGTTCAAGACGAATCAGATTGCCGGAGCCGGGCTGTTGGGTTCCGGCAGCCTGGGAATTCGGCAGGGTAGGGGAGCCGTTCCCCTCAGGGCGGCGGGCGGCGGAAGTCCAGTTGGCCGGGTCGTTGGTCGGGCCGTCGGGGCGGATACGTTCCAGCGAGACACCCGCACGTTGGGCCGATGTGAGCAAGGCGTTGTGGTAGGTGTCAAAATATGTGAACGAGTCCACGATGATCCGGGCTGCATTTTTTGACCAAACCAGGCTGACATTGCCTGCATCATCCGGCAGTCCGGGCAAAGTCATATTTAGTAGCCGAGCCGGTATTGCATCCGTAAAGCGTTGTTGTATGTCCGCCGGATTTGCGGAAAAAGCCAAGTAGTCGCCCGGCAGCATCAGACGCCGTTGTCCAATGGCTTGCACGCTGGAGCCGTCGTAGTAGTTGGCCAAGGAAAAGTTTTGCAGGTCAAAAATTTTGTTGCTCCGGTTGTGCAATTCGACAAAGTCCGACCCGAATGTGGCCGGGTTGAACAGCACTTCGTTCACGACAATATCCAACGGCTCCGGAGTTTCGGGCAAGCCCACATAAATGGTGTCGGTGGTTTGAGCCGGGTTGCCGCTGCAGTCCTGCAAAATCGCCGACGCGGTCAGGGCATACACGGTACCGGGTTCGAGCGGCTCTTGCAAAACAAGCGTCACCACCCGCCGGCTTCCCGGGGCCGGAACAGCCGAAGCCAATGCAAGCGGCGGCTCGATGCGGTAAGCAGCCGGGTTTGCGGCAGCAACCTTGTCTAACCCTTCGGAAAAAATCAACTCCAGCGTGTTGGCATCCAGCGGGAACGCCGAAACAAGGCGGGGCCTTTCTGTGTCTGGAAGGTTTTGGAAAACTGAGTTTGTTCGGCCGGGCGTACCGCCGACCGGCGCCTGACAGGAGCGCCAGTTTTCCTGCTCCAAGCAGGGCAGGTCGGGGCTGATGCGTTCCAGCGACCAGCCGCTGTCGCGTTTGAAGGCGTTTTCGTGCCAAGTGTCGGCATACACTACCCGGTCGAGCAATTGTCCCGTCTGGTTGGTCAGACTAAGTGAATCGCCGGAGTTGTTCAGCGTCGGAAAACTAATGACGGCAATCGCCGAAGGTGTAACCGCTGCCAATGCCGAAGCGCCTCCAGGCGATGCCAGCACGGCGAAAGAATCGGGGTAAAGCAGGTGGTTGGGTATGATGCGCGGCACGCCGCCGTCCGAAATCAGCAGGGTATTCAGGTTGATGATTTTGTCGCTTCGGTTGTACAATTCGATCCATTCTGCCGCCGGCAAGCCGAGGGAAGAAGCCGGTACGGCCATGATTTCATTGATCAAAATATCGAATTCGGCGGCGGGTTCAATTTTTATAAATTGGAACCCGACCGACTGTGTGCCACCGACATTGCCGGAGGTATCAGCTACCTGCTGGGTTTGCAGTGTGTAATTGCCAGTGTTGAGCGCCGATTGCAAAGACAAACGCACCTGCTGCCGCCCGCCTCCGGCAAACGTTGCCAAAGATGGGCTGCCCAAACCGCTGATGCTGTAGTGCGTCGGTTCCAGTGCCGACAGTGGCTCCAGGTCTTCGTCGAACAACGCGAGTACTTCCGTGCCGGCGGCATTTGCCGACGCCGAGAGCAGCATGGGTGGCGTGTTATCGGGCACATCAGCCAGAACAGAAAGGTTGTCGAAGAAAAACTTGTCCGTGCGGGTGGCCGTGTACAGGCAGTAAACCCCGAAAAAACGACCCGCCCCGGGCAAATAAGTTACGTCTGCGGCGCTGCCTTGCGGCTCGAACGGCCCGTTCCCCGAACGGGCCTCCACCGCCCAGGCGCCCGCAGTGCTGCGTTTCACGCGCAGTCGAATGTTCACCGGCTCCAGGGCCACAAAGCCGGAAAGTCCCGAAGCGAGCAAAACGCGTGCGGCACCGTCCTGCCGGAACAGGCGCAAGGCATCGGCGCTGCCATTTTCCCCGATTTCGAGGTAATAGCCGTTGGCGGCCAACAAGTTCGCTTGGTCGGCCTGCAGGTACACGCGCAGCAGGTTGGTGGCTGAGGGCGAAAATTCGAGCCGGACGTCAAATTGCCACACAGCGCTATCGGGCATGTCGCCCTGCACGGCCAGCGTCGAATTTCCGGCTGCCGGGGCGTTTAGTTGCAACTCGCCCGCTGCATTCACGATGAAATTGGCCACATCGCCCTGCCAAGCAGGATTGGCGGTGAAATTGCCGTCGGAGAAGTTATCGGTGATTTGCGCGACGAGCGCGAATGCCGGCAGAAGCGCAACTGCGAGTAACAAGGAGCATTTTTTTTGCATCAGGCTACCTCTTTTGTGTGGATTTGCCGCGGAGGCGTATCGTTTTATATCCTCCGCGTCTCCGCGTCTCTGCGGTGAATTCAAGAAAAAATTTGGCCCCGGCAAGGTACGGCGGTGGCGTTTATGGCGTTTGCCGAAAAAAGTCGTTTTGCCGATGCGTACATTAATTTTTGCCCTGCTGCTTGGGCTTGTTGCCTGCGGTTCGTCGGTTCGCACCGATCTCGTTGTGCAGTTCTCCACCGAACTTCGCGAACAGCCGGATGCTGGCAGTCCGGTAGTTTGCCCCTTGCTGGCGGGCGCCGAACTGGCGGACATGCACGAAACGAGCCGTTTTTTTGCCTCGGTTTCGCTGGCCGACAGCCTGCGAATGGAGCCTTGGCTGCGCGTGCAAACTGCCGATGGCCGCCCGGGCTGGGTATTCGGCGGGGTAGTGGCGCCTTCGGGCCTTGGATCTGTGGCCGCCAGGCAGTGGTTGCTCGAAAAACGCGCGCAGACGCTGTTCGGTCCGACACTTTCTGCGCAGATGTGGGAATGGGCCGGCCGGCGAGCCCCCCTCACGGACACGGCTTTCGCCGGCCATTTTCGGGCGGCCCTGCACCTGCGCGACACGATGAACCAGATACTTGCCCGGTCGGTCAGCCGGGATGCCGCGTCGGCTGCCGCCGACCTGACCTGGGTACAGGAGCCGATGCCGTACTTTTTTGTCCAACACACGCCCGCTCCGCGCCTGTTTACCGATTTCCGGTTGATTGCCCGTGCCGCTGCCGGTACCCGGGGCGAACAGGACGACCAGCTTGCCCGGATCGGTTTTTCAGCGTATCCGTTGGACAGCGTGGAGTCCGCGCTGCCGGCCTGGGTGTTTCCGCTGGGTTTGGAGGAAAGTTGCAGCAACCTCGGCGCGGGGTTTCATCTGAAAATACTGGAAGAAATTTCAGCGGCATTGCAGACCGGCGACCTGTTCCGGCCCGAACTCCTGCGCTGGAAAGACCAGGTTCTGGCCGACATTCTCGATGATTCCCGCACGTATTGGCAGCCCAAGGGGAAAATTCTGGCCGAACTGGATCAGATTGTTGCGACGCAGCTGGGTTGCCTGTCCGACCGCGACCGACTGGCTTTGGAGGCCCGGCGCGGGATGTTCAAGGCCGGCAGGGTGCGGATGGATTTGCGGTCGGGAAAATAATCGGGAAAGCCTACATTCGCACCCAACATCAAGTGCTGCACAATTTTGAGGTATGAAAAAACTACTCTGTATTCCTTTGGTCGTTTTGTTCTACACTAGTTCGTGCGCGCAGGTGCAATGGTTTCAAACCGGCGATGAGTGGACGTACGATATCCACATTGGTTGGTATCCGTACAATGGCTTGCACCGCCTTCTTGTGGACAAAGAGGTTGAACTGGCCGGCAAACCATGGATGCGACTTCTGCGCCACAACCCCCAATACGGCGGCTTCTCTCTTTTTTATGTCAGGCAGGAGGGTGATCGAGTGTACACTTTGGGTTACAACAACACGGAAATTTGCCTTTACGACTTTTCGCTTTATCCGGGCGATACCCTGTTTCTTTCCGCTTTTGGCCAATCGCCGCGTTACGTCATTCTCGATACTGGCTCAGTTTTTATGGCCGGACAACCGAGACGTACCCAAACGGTTAAGCACTCATCTTTGTATTATCCCTTGTTGCTTGTCGAAGGTATAGGCCCGGTGGGAAATCCCGATGAACCGAATACGCCCCACTATTGCGCATATTTTTTTATCAATGATAATTTTTGTCACTTACAGGGGGATGGGATGTCCGCATATTTTAAATGCTTCGGGAGTACCAATGGTGTATATGCCCCGTTTGAAGGTTGTTTGGTGGACACCAAAGAGCAAGAAACGACCACACCCGTTCAGGTGTGGCCCAATCCCGCCGACGAGCGCCTGACGGTGCAAGGTGACTGCCTTACCTTGCGCCTGTTCGACAGCCAGGGTCGGTTTGTTTACGAATCAACTCCTCTACCAGAAAGCATCCAGTCGGAAATCCCGACAGCCGACTTGCCCAACGGAGTGTATGTGCTCGTCTGCCGTCTTGAAAACGGGCAACTGTTTTCGAAACGAGTATGTGTGCTGCATTAGCAAGCAGCCTCTTTTTCAGAACGTTATGACCACCGTCCCCATCACATTCCTTCCCGCCTGCGGGAAAAAACCCGCCTGGTGGTACACGTCGTTGCCTTCCAACCGGGTGTATGGATTGTCGGGCCGTTCGTCATAGCCCGCGGAGGTGAACCGGTACGCCCAGCCGTTGGCAGAGTACCGGGCATCAAACAGGTTGCTTATGGATAGAATGGCGCTGATTCGTTTGCAGACAACGCCTGTCAGGTCGTAGTTCAGGCGCAGGTCCGAGAAAAAGTATGCGGGCAGCGAAGTGGCGTCGTTTCCGGTGTTGTCCAAAAACTGTTTGCCGACGTATTTGCCTGCCAACGACACCGACAAATGGTGGGTCTCGCCGACAGGAACAACCGCCCAGGTAGCCTCGGCTCGCGCCACGACCGGTGGAGAAAACGCGAGATCGGTGTTTTCGAGCCGAATGGCACCCTGCCCGCCCGTGTCCCAATTGTCGCGGTATTCTACGAACTCGCGCACCTTGTTTCGGCTGAATGCCGCATTTCCGCTCAGGGTCAGGCGCTCGCCAATTTTCGCAGCGGCCTCGACCTCAATGCCGGCGCGATAACTGCGCGGCACGTTTGTGCGGATGTAGGCACCCACGTCGTTGATGCGCCCGTCAAGCACCAGTTGGTCGCGGTAGTCCATGAAAAAAAGATTGGCCGACAGGCTCCACCCATCCGTTTGGCGCCGGATGCCGGCTTCCCAATCGAGCATCCACTCCGGTAGCGGGCGTCCGGCGGGCGTGGACTGGGTGTAGTCGTCGCGGTTCGGTTCGCGTTGGCCGATCCCGACAAAGGAATATGCCATCCAACCGGGCCGAAACTGCCAGTTCAAACCGACCTTTGGATTGAAAAAGTGGAGTTGGGCAGTTTGGGTCACGTTGTTTTGATTTTGATCGAAGCCCAGGAATTCGTAATGAACACTTCGATACTGCAGGTCGAGCATAGCGGTCATGCCATTTCGCAAGGGCAGTTCTATTTTTCCAAACAGGTTCGCATCGCGTTTGTCGGCATCGTTGTCGTAGTAGATGAAATCTTTGGGCACGGTGTATTCCGCCCAGATGATTTCGCCGAAGTGCCGCCCTTCGTATCGGCTGAAAGCCCCACCCAGCAATAATACGGGCGGAGCTCCCATCACGGCACTATATGCGGTGGGCGACCAGCGCAGGGCGAAGGTGCCGCCGTAAAAATGGTTATCCAACCAGCGCCGCCGCACCAAATCGGTGTACCCTACGGTGGTGTCGCCAAGCACCAGCGGGGGGAGGCCGTAGTCCTCGAACGCTTGCCCGGCCTTGTACTGTTCGTAAAATCCAAACCCGCGTGTGTAATGGCCGTTCAGTTGCAGGTCGAAACCATTACCCAGCAGGCGTTTGTAGTGCAGGAGGTGGTGGCGCTGGGTGTAATCGTCCACTTCGTCGGGGTACGGGTTGCCGGGGCGTTCGGTGCCGGCGGGGTTGTATGTGCGCAGGTTTTCATTTTCCAAATATTGGGCTGGCAGACCATACCAGGCCTGATAGGTCAGGGCATGACCGGAGAGCAAGTGGACCTGCAACGACTGGCGGTCATCCACGTACGCCCCGGTTAGATGATACGAGCGCATGTCGGCAGTGGCACGATCTACGAATCCGTCGGAAACAATCTGGGACAAACGACCTGTGAACGCCACCTTTCCGCCCAAAAGTCCCGTGCCGACAACGGCCGAATGTTTGCGTGTGCCAAAGGAGCCGATGCTGTTGGTGACGGTGGCAAAGGCCTCAGGCCGGATTTGCGAGAGGTCGAGATTGACGGTGGCACCGAACGAACCGGAGCCGTTGGTGCTGGCGCCCACACCGCGTTGTACCTGGATTTCGGCGGCTGAAGCAGCCAGATCGGGCAAATCCACCCAAAACACCCCCTGACTTTCGGCATCGTTGAGCGGCACGCCGTTGATGGTCACATTGATGCGCGTCGGGTCGCTACCCCGAATGCGCATACCTGTGTAGCCGATACCCGTGCCGGCGTCGGAACTTTCCACGAGCGATGGCGTGCCCGAGAGCAGGAACGGAATATCCTGGGCGTGGTAAGTTTTAGCGATGGTTTCCGCAGAAATATTCATGTGTGGAACCGGCGAATTGGCGCCGGTTCGAGTGGCCTGAATGACAACGCCTTGGAGGACAATGGAGTCGGGTAGGGTAGGGGATGTTTGGGAAAAAAGCAGGTTTGAAACAAGGGAAAAGTGCATCCAGGCAGCGACAAAGCGGTACCGCAACAGAAACGAAGGCAAGAACATTTTGAAAGAAAATTGAGTGAAACATCCGCTTCCGAAGGGGCTTCGGTCGCGTAGTGATGCCACTACCCGCTCACTTCCCTTTCCGGCATTACCCGGACAGGTTCGATGGGTGTAATCTCAGCCTTTGCACAAGGCACCCCAATGAGTACAAGCCGCAAAGGTCAAGAATGTTTTTCAATTTGAGCCAGGGCTGCCCGAATCCGATTTTCCAGCGGGCCGGTTAGCACGGCAAAGGTGGCATGCGTTTCCAGCAGCAGGCGTTCGTACCAGTCAAAAAGCCGGGCGCGTTCTTCCGGGTGTTCGCGCAGCGGGTCGGGCTGCCAGGGAAAATCGGGGGAGCAAAGCAGGTACAGATCGGCGGGTTGCGGATCGGTATAGCCTTTTTGCCAGTCCCAGGCACCTTCGGCGGGTAATCCGAACCTGTAGTGCTCCCAGATTTGCAGCACTGTCCAGTCGGTATCGCACACAATCAGGGGCGGTGCAATCCCAGCAAACCATTGTTCCCATGCTTGCTGGCCCCTGCCGATTGCCTCCAGGTCGGTACGGCGGTATGGGCGGCCGAGGTGCTGAATGAAATATCGGGCGAATTCCGGCACGAGCGGAGCGTGGAGTTGCCCGGCCAGCGCTTCCGCGAGCGCTGTTTTGCCGGTGGATTCCGGCCCGGTCAACACAATTTTGAATGTTTGCTGTTTCGTCTCGGTCATACTGAACTGTTACCTTTGTGGCGCTATTTTTTTGAAAAACCATGCACAACATTGAACCGCACTTTCGCTGGCGCGACCAGTATGTGGCCTCGGAGGACAAACGCTCTCCGTTTTTCGGGCGTAGGTACAGCGAATTCTACGATTCCAACTTGCTGTACAACTTTTACCTGCACCCGCAATGGGACGCGTTTGGTTCGTCTACGCTGTATGCCAAAATCCTGTTCGTTGACTACGACGACGGCTACACACTCATTGAACTGATCGGTGAATGGAACGATGTGCTGCACAACGACATCATGTACCTCAAGCGTGAAATTGCAGACATCTTGCTCAAAGAGGGCATTGACAAATATATTTTCTTCTGTGAAAACGTACTCAACTTCCACGGTGGCGACGAGGATTACTACGCCGAATGGGCCGAAGATGTTCAGGAGTATAGCGGCTGGATCGCTCTGTTAAATACCAGGCGACACGTCGAAGAGGAGATGCACGATGCCGGGCTTCACCAATACCTGTACGTTGGCGACCCGTACAACGATATTTACTGGCAAGTGCTAAAGCCCCAAATGGTGTTCGAACTGATTTCAAATTTCGTGCAGGGGCGTGTTCAACGATTGGCAGGGTGAAGTGCGCCGCTTTTCACACAATTTCCGACCTTTGAGGCGCAGCAATCCACCACAGCATGTCCACCGAATCGAGCGCCCCGGATCAACCAATTTCATTCCGTTCCGGGTTTGTCAACATCATCGGCCGACCCAACGCCGGAAAGTCCACATTACTGAACGCCCTCGTGGGCGAGCGGATGAGTATCATCACCCACAAGCCGCAAACCACCCGGCACCGGATTATCGGCATCCTGACCGGCGAAAATTTTCAGATTGTATTTTCGGATACGCCCGGCTATGTCCGCGATCCGTCTTACAAAATGCACAAAGCCATGAACCGTTTTGTGGAGGGTACTCTGGACGATGCCGATCTGCTGCTCCTGGTTTTTGATTTGACAGATGAACTGGAGGACAGCAATCCACTGCTGGCGATGCTTGCCCCAACGCAAGCGCCAATTTTGTTGGTACTCAACAAGAAAGACCTGGTGAAAGAACAACGCATTGAGGATACGTTTCATTGGTGGGCTAAAAGGGTCAAGATATCGGACCACATCGCCATTTCAGCCCTAAAAAGTGATAACACGGCTGTGCTGCTGCAAAAGATCCTTGATTATTTGCCAGAAGGCCCGGCCTACTACCCGCAAGATCAGTTGACTGATCGTCCGGAGCGATTTTTTGTGAGCGAGATCATACGGGAAAAGATATTTCTCTTGTACGATGATGAGGTGCCGTATTCTTGCGAAGTCGGCATCGAATCGTTTCAGGAAGCGACGACCAATGCCGGCGAACCGATTGCCCGGATACGGGCGAGCATTTTCGTGTTACGGGAAACTCAAAAGGCGATTTTGCTGGGAAAAGGTGGAGCAGCCATCAAAAAACTGGGCACCACGGCCCGTATGGCTATTGAGCGATTTTTACAGACCAAAGTTTTTTTGGAAATGACGGTAAAAGTCAGGAGCAATTGGCGGGACGATGAACGCTCGTTGCAGCAATTTGGGTATAAATAAAAAAGACGGCAGGATGTTAACATCCTACCGTCAGAAATATAACCCCAAAAAACCTAAGCCAAAGGTAAAGTTCTTCGCGCCGGTTGTGCAAGCATTTTTTGAAAAAATTTTTTTCATCACCCCAAATTTTTTTGAAAAGCTTGTTTGCAGCCCATTGAGGCTTAAAAAAAGTCCCTCCCCATTCATCAACGGAGAAGGACATCATCAAAACACGCTTCATTTTAAAACTTAAATCTCATGATGGGGAAATACGCGACAAAAATAAGTTGTCCGATTTACTCTAACAACATTCTTGCGAAGCTATTTTTCTGGCTTTTCAACTAAAAAACTTCTCACAAACACATTTATCTGAACATGCATAGCATTCTAATTCGAAATGCCAGAATCATCAACAGGGGTAGGATAACCGAGGGCGACGTGTTTGTCCGAGCGGGTCGAATAGAACAGATCGGCCTTGCCTTGGGGCTTAATGCCAACGTAGAATTGGATGCCGGAGGCAATTATCTCATTCCCGGCATCATTGACGATCAAGTGCATTTCCGGGAGCCAGGTCTTACCCATAAAGCCACCATTGCCACGGAAAGCCGTGCAGCCGTGGCGGGAGGTGTTACCTCGTTCATGGAAATGCCGAACGTAAACCCACCGTCCGTTACGCAGCATTTGTTGGAGGAAAAATACCAAATCGGCGCCCGGTCGTCCTTAGCCAACTACTCGTTCTACATGGGGACAACCAATGACAACCTCGACGATGTGTTGCGGACGGACCCTCGCAATGTGTGCGGCATCAAGGTGTTCATGGGAAGCAGCACGGGCAATATGTTGGTGGACGTACCGCAGGTGCTTGAACGACTTTTTGCCGATGCGCCGCTGCTCATAGCCACCCATTGCGAAGATGAGGCCACTGTACGACGCAACTTGGAGCGGTACAAAGCGAAGCACGGCGATCGGCTGACCGCTGCCCATCATCCGCGTATTCGAAATGTGGAAGCATGTCTGAGGTCATCATCCTATGCTATCGGGCTGGCGCGCAGGTACAACACACGCCTGCACATCCTCCACATATCCACCAAAGACGAACTTGGTTTGTTCGACAATACCATCCCATTAGTTCAAAAGCGTATCACAGCCGAGGTGTGTGTGCACCACCTTCGATTCCAGTCGGGTGAATATGCCCGATATGGAAACCAAATCAAGTGCAACCCGGCCATCAAAAGCCGGGCGCATCGCGATGCCCTTTTGCCTGCTTTGCTCGACGATCGGTTGGATGTAGTGGCCACGGATCACGCACCGCATACTTGGGAGGAAAAAATGCAACCGTACCTGCTGGCCCCTTCCGGTGTCCCGCTGATTCAGCATTCTCTGAACGTGATGCTGGAGTTTTATCATGCAGGAAAGATCACGTTGGAAAAAATTGTGGAAAAAATGTGCCACGCACCAGCCATTGCTTTTCAGGTAAAAGAGCGCGGGTTTGTGGAAGAAGGCTGCTGGGCAGACCTGGCTATTGTGGATGTCAACCACCGTTGGAAGGTTTCTGCGGAAAACCTGTTCTATAAATGTGGTTGGTCTCCGTTTTTGGGCAAGTCCTTCCGCGGAAAAGTGCTCACGACCATCGTCAGCGGACATGTCGCATGGCACGAGGACAGATTTATTGAAACCAAAATGGGCGAACGCCTGCTATTCGACAGGTAATTTGTCGAAACTAATCATTTGGGGTGGATACAGATTTCCGGATAAACTGTGAACTTTGCGCGCTTTTTTGCCGCAATTGCCGTAGTGCGCGTTTTTTTAAGAAACGTATCAAAAGTGTGGTACGAAAGCAGCTCAATTAAGTCCGTGTTTCCCTTTTCCTTGCGTACTCTATGAAAGAATTGAAAAAGTACCTCGACGCCAATCAAGAGCGTTTTTTGAATGAGTTGCTCGAATTGCTCCGTATCCCGTCCGTTAGTGCCGACCCGAAGTACAAAGCCGATGTCCAACGCATGGCCGAAGCCACTGCCATGCATCTTCGCAAGGTTGGGGTGGACAATGTGGAAGTTTTGGACACCCCGGGGCACCCAATCGTGTACGGTGAAAAAATGATTGATTCCAAGGCGCCTACCGTGTTGGTCTATGGCCATTACGATGTGCAACCTCCTGACCCGCTTGATCTTTGGGAAAGCCCGGCATTCGAGCCGGTGGTCAAAAAAACGAAGTTGCATCCGAAAGGCGCCATTTTCGCCCGCGGTTCCTGCGATGACAAAGGCCAGTTTTTTATGCACGTCAAAGCGTTCGAGGCTATGATGCAGCACGGCAAATTGCCCTGTAATGTCAAGTTCATGATTGAGGGCGAAGAGGAAATCGGCTCCAAGCACCTCGAGGATTTTTGCAAAAAGAACAAAAAGAAACTTGCGTGCGATGTGGTGCTCATTTCCGACACCAGTATCTTGGACAATAATACCCCCAGCCTGACCGTCGGCCTACGCGGCCTGGCATACATGGAAGTGGAGGTGACCGGCCCAAACAAAGACCTGCACTCCGGTGTGTACGGTGGCGCTGTGGCCAATCCGATCAATGTGCTCAGTGCCATGATCGCTTCGCTGCATGACAAAAAGAAAAAAATTACGGTCAAGGGCTTCTACGACGACGTTCAAAAACTGAGCGCAAAAGAACGTAAACGCTTGAACGATGCCCCATACGACGAAAAAGCCTACATGAAAGACCTCTCCGTAGATGCGCTCATGGGCGAGGAGGGCTTCACTACAGTGGAGCGCACCGGCATACGCCCTGCGCTTGATGTGAACGGCATTTGGGGGGGCTACACCGGCGAGGGCGCCAAAACGGTGCTTCCAGCAAAAGCGTTTGCCAAAATATCCATGCGCCTGGTGCCTAATCAGGACCCGAAGAAAATCGAAAAACTTTTCCAAAGGCATTTTGAAAGTCTTGCCCCCAAGGCTGTAAAAGTAAAAGTGACGGCACTCCATGGAGGTCATCCGGTGGTGGTGCCGACCAATTCAGTAGAGTACAAGGCCGCTGAGAGAGCCATGGAGACCACATTCGGAAAGAAACCACTCCCGCAGCGCGGCGGCGGAAGCATCCCCATCGTGGCCATGTTTGACCAGGTACTGGACGCACGCTCGGTGCTCATGGGTTTTGGTCTGGACTCCGATGCGATCCACTCCCCGAACGAACACTACGGTTTGTTCAACTACTACAAAGGCATTGAGACGATTCCATATTTTTATCAATACTACGCAGAAATGAAACGCCGTTAGCCATTGGCTAATGGCCACATATTCAACCACAAACATTTTACATTAGACATGAAAAAAACAATTCTGTTTTTCTTCGCTGCTGCCATCAGCTTCGGCATGAATGCGCAAGCAACACTCAAAACCACCCAGGACAGCGCCAGTTTCGCTTACGGCATGCTCATTGGAAACAGCCTGAAACGCCAATTGCCTCCCGAACTGAACATTGATCTTGTGATGCAGGCCATGGGCGATTTTCTCAAGGATGCAAAAATGCCATTCGACCAGCAAGTAGCCACCGATGTGTTTGGCCGCTACTCGCAAGAGGCACAGAAAAAGGCCGGCGAAGCGGGCAAACTGGAAGGCGAGAAATTTCTTGCCGAGAACAAAAAGAAAAATGGCATTACAACAACGGCAAGCGGTCTTCAATACGAAGTGCTGAAGCGCGGCGAAGGCAAAGAATCACCAAAAGCAACGGACAAAGTGAAGGTGCACTACCACGGCACCAACATTGACGGCTCGGTGTTCGACAGCAGTGTGGAACGTGGTGAACCGATTTCCTTTGGACTGAACCAGGTTATCCCCGGCTGGACGGAAGGTGTGCAACTTATGCACATTGGCGACAAATTCAAGTTCTACATTCCATCCGAGTTGGCATACGGCGAACGTAGCCCCAGCCCCAAGATCAAACCGAACTCGGTTCTTGTTTTTGAGGTGGAACTGTTCGAGATCAATCCAAAAGATTAATTGCTGTGGGCTAGTGGTCTTTGGCTGTTGGCTTTACCTCGTTGGACGCCAATAGCCAAAGGCCAAAGGCCAATGGCCAACAACCCATTACTATGTCGTCTCGTCAAGCCATCCAGGGCCTTGCGCCCGAGCTGCTCTGGCAGCGATTCTACGAAATCGCGCAAATACCACGCCCTTCAAAAAAAGAAGCGCGTATCACGGCCCATTTTGAGGCACTATTCCAAAGCATGGGCCTACGGTACAGCAAGGACAAAGTGGGCAATCTTGTGGCCCGAGTGCCCGCTACAAAGGGCCGCGAGAAGGCGCCTATCGTGGTGTTGCAGGGGCATAGTGACATGGTGTGCGAAAAAAATCGTGGCACCGAGCATGATTTCGACAACGATCCCATTCGCCTCGTACGCCACGGGGATTGGATCGGGGCGGACGGCACCACACTCGGGGCCGACAACGGAGTCGGCGTGGCGGCTGCGTTGGCGATTGCAGGTGACCCGAGCGTTGTACATGGTCCGCTGGAAATATTGATCACCGTGGACGAAGAGACCGGCCTTACCGGCGCCAACCAGATTTCGTCCACCATGCTCAAGGGCAAGTACTTGCTCAACCTCGACACGGAAGAGGATGGCGTATTTTGTATTGGTTGCGCGGGTGGTATGGATACTTCAGGTGTTTTCAGTGTGAAAAATACGCATTCTCCCGCATCGAGTGACCATGTCGCCTTTGCCTTGCGTGTGTCAGGCCTTAAAGGTGGTCACTCCGGTACCGAAATTCATGTTGGCCGTGCCAATGCGATCAAACTTTTGGCCCGTACGCTTCATGCAATCCAACCACTTGCACCTCAAATCACGCATTTGCAGGGAGGTAGCAAGCGCAACGCGATTCCCCGAGAGGCGGAAGCCACAATCGTGCTCCCCCTTGCGGTAGTAGAAAAAGCAAAGGCGGCTGTAGCCCGATGCGAGCAAGATTTTCAAAACGAATTTCGAACTGCGGACGGGGGTGCGCGTGTCTTGCTCGAGCCGGTAGCCATGCCGGCCTTGGTGTACACAAAACCGTTTGCAAAAAAAATCTTAGGTGCTCTGCTTGCGCTCCCCCATGGCGTGGTACGTATGAGCACCGATATCGAAGACCTCGTGGAAACCTCGACCAACCTGGCCACGGTAGTCAGCGACGAGAAAACCATCACCATCGGAACCAACCAACGCAGTTCGGTGGAAAGCGCCAAGCGGTACATTGCCGCTAGCGTGGCCGCAGGCCTCAAACTTGCCGGAGCCAAAGTGACCCACACGGACGGCTATCCCGGCTGGCAACCCAACATGCAGTCGCGACTACTCGAAATCTGCAAAGCTGCGTCCACCGAGCTCTATGGACAGGTTCCGGACATCAAGGCGATACATGCAGGGTTGGAATGCGGTATACTGGGGGGCAAATATCCCGGGATGGACATGATTTCGTTCGGGCCGACCATTACCGGCGCGCACTCTCCCGACGAGCGCGTACACATTCCCGCTGTGGAAAAATTTTATGTGTTGTTGAAAAAGGTACTGGATGCGATAAGCAAGTAATCATTGTTGTGTGGTACAAACGCGGGGATTTTGATCTCCCGAAGTACCTTTGCTTCAGGCATGCAACACAAAATTCTCATTCTATTTGCGCATCCGGTGCTGGAAAAGTCGGCTGTAAACGACGCGTTGATGGGGCACATTCCCGTGTCTTCCAGCCTCGTTTTTCATGATTTGTACGAGGCATACCCGGACTTCAATATTGATGTGGAGCACGAAAAGGCTCTTTTGGAGCGACACGACCTCGTCATTTGGCACCATCCGATATACTGGTACAGTTGCCCGCCATTGTTGAAGCAATGGATTGATCTCGTGCTGGAGTTTGGCTGGGCTTACGGGCCTGGAGGCACAGCGTTGGCAGGGAAAAAACTGATGCAGGTGGTGACGACCGGCGGTAGCCGGGACGCATACCAGCGGGACGGGTTTCACCAGCATACACTTCTGGATTTTTTGTCACCGATGGCCCAGACGGCGCGCCTGTGCAAAATGGAGTATCTTCCACCATTTGTCGTGCATGGCACGCATCGGCTGACCAAAGAGGTCACTCACCGTTACGGTAGTGCATACGAGGCGCTGTTGCGGGCGTTTCTGAACGGCGATTTCGATCTGGATGCGCTCCGCAAACACGAATACGCAAATGATTGGTTGGACAATTTAAACGCCTGATAACATGGCTGATGGATTTTTAGCACAGGCGATTGTTTATCTTGCGGCAGGGGTTCTTTGCGTACCGGTGGCCAAACGCTTGGGACTGAGTTCCATACTTGGCTACTTGATCGCGGGTATCCTGATCGGCCCATTTGTGCTCGGATTGATCGGCCATCGCGGCGAGGACATCATGCACTTTGCCGAATTTGGGGTGGTAATGATGTTGTTTTTGATAGGTCTGGAACTTGATCCGGCCCAATTTTGGAGCCTGCGCAAGGTCATAGTCGGAATGGGAGGCTTACAGATGATCGGCACCTCCCTGCTGCTTTTCATGATTTTTCAGGCTATTGGGTGGCAGTGGCAGACCTCCCTCGTCGTAGCGCTGTCATTTGCGATGTCCTCCACGGCCATTGTCCTTCAAACTCTGAAGGAACGGGGCAATAGCAAATCGTCCATGGGCCAATCTTCTTTTTCAGTGCTGCTATTCCAGGACATAGCCATCATTCCCATTCTGGCATTTTTGCCGTTGCTGGCTATGCCCGGTGTAAAACCCGAAGAACAAGTCAGCCACTCGTTGATTGATAATTTTCCGGCTTGGCTGCAAACCCTGGTGGTCTTGGGAACAGTCGGGTTTGTTTATTTCTCAGGAAAATACCTGATAGTGCCGTTGTTGCGCATAGTGGCGCAAACGCGCTTGCACGAGTTGTTTACTGCTTCCGCCTTGTTGCTGGTGTTGGTCGTCGCCTTTTTGATGCAGTCGGTTGGGCTGAGTCCTGCACTTGGGGCATTTTTGGCCGGCGTGGTGTTGGCGAACAGCGAGTTTCGACATGAGTTGGAGAGCGACATAGCACCGTTCAAAGGGCTGCTCTTGGGACTTTTTTTCATAGGAGTAGGCGCTTCGATCAATTTTTATTTGATTATAGAGTCACCCTGGTTGATCATGGCCCTCGGAGCCTTGGTCACCGCCGTGAAGTTTTTCGTACTTTTTGGGGTTGGGCGTGTGTACAGGTTGAGTGCCGATCAAAATATGCTTTTCGCTTTAGGCTTGAGCCAAGTAGGCGAATTTGCCTTTGTGCTTCTAAGTTTTGCCGGCCAAATTGATCTGATCACGAGTAAGTTGGCCAACCAGATGCTTGCAATCACAGCGGTCAGTATGTTTTCCACTCCTTTTTTGCTGTTGTTCAACCAACACTGGATTGATCCCTATTTCGGCGTGAAGCAGGAGCCCCCCCCCGAAGGCGACCAAGTGGACGAGAAGAATCCTGTCATCATTGCCGGCTTTGGGCATTTTGGCAGCACCATCGGTCGTTTGCTGAAAGTAAACGGCATCCCTGCCACCATACTTGATCACGATTCCGATCGTGTCGGTCTCCTACGGCGGATGGGATTCAAAGTGTACTACGGGGATGCCACCCGCTTAGAAATACTGGTGGCCGCCGGCATCGAACAGGCAAGGCTGTTCATAGCGGCCATTGATTCGCCGGAAACCAATGCGGCGATTATCGAAACTGTTCGCAAGAACTACCCGTCAGTAAAGATCATGGCTCGTGCCCGCAACCGGATGGATGCATACGAGCTCATCGAGCACGGAGTGGAGAATATTTACCGGGAAACACTGTACACCGCCGTTCATCTCGGCGTGGATGTTTTGGTGCATCTTGGCCACAGGCGGTACAGCGCCACACGCCAAGGGCAAAAATTTATCCAGTACGACGAACGTTCGCTTCGAAAACTGGCCGCTTCCCGCCATGATCGCAAGGAGTATGCCCTAAACGTGAAGGAGGAAATAGAACTGCAGGAACAACTGCTTCAAAACGATGTACTTGCCAATCTTTTGACAGACGACCATGCCTGGGACAGCGAGGCAATGAAAAAAGGGGCAGCCTGAAGGCCCGGAATCATTACAGCACGTTAGCCAACTGCTCTTTTATCTTTTCCAGTTCGTCCTTCATCTGAACAACTAAGCGTTGAATATCGGCATCGTAGGCCTTGGCGCCGAGCGTGTTGATCTCGCGGCCCATTTCTTGGCTGATAAAATTCAACGTGCGTCCTGCCGACTTGCTTTTGTCCTCAATTTGCTCGATGAAATACTTGCAGTGCTGCTCCAAGCGCACTTTCTCCTCTGTAATGTCCATTTTCTCGAGGTAATACAGGATTTCTTGCTCGAAACGGTTGGTATCAAGGTTGTCCCGGCCAAAGGCCTCTTCCATGTTGGTGCGTAGCCGTTCGCGCATTCTACCAAAGCGCTCCTGCTCGAATGGCGTCACGTCGCTAAGGTTGATCAGGATATTGGCAACGCGCAAACGCAAGTCCGATTCCAGGGCACGCCCTTCTTGCTTGCGGAATGCCTGCAGGTTGTTCAGTGCTTGTTCGACCACCTTGCACACGGCTTCCCATTCCTCTTCGTCCAGTTCTCCGGATGGTGTGGCTACGATGTTTGGTATGCGCATGATTGCCTGAAGGATATCGTGCCTTGGAATGTTCATCTCCTCTGCCAATCGGGAGATTTCGCGGTAGTATCCCTTGAACAATCCTTCGTTCAAACTAACAAGTGCTGCACCGTCGGCGCTTTGAACTTCCACGAGCAGGTCTATTTTTCCGCGTTCTGCATGATCAACGACCAGCTTGCGCAATTCAAGTTCCTTTTCCTTGTAATCGCCCGGAAAACGCATTTTCAAGTCCGTCAGTTTGGAGTTCAAGGCACGTAGCTCAACCGATATTGTTTTGCCGCCATAACTGCCGGCAGCACGGCCATAGCCGGTCATGGAAAGAAGCATGTTGAGGAAAAATATATTTTGGAACAACGTAAAAGGGGAGCGCCAAAGGTAGATAAAATACCCCCTGTGTCAACTTTTGAAAAGTATTTTTGCCAAAATGGTTTGCAATGTCTTGGTATAGAGTAAGTTTGCAACCTAATCCGGTTGGATGCCCAAAGCCGGGACCAATCAATACTCGTCCTGTCATTTCTACTCATAACAAGCCGAAAAAGTAAGACGAAAATTTGTGCGGGTCGAAATTTGTCCGATCTTTGCGGCTCGTTTTCCGAAGCACCTTCTTTATTAACGCAACTTGTTCAAAATCAATTAACTAAAACATGAGAAAGGCTGACCTTGTGAATGCCATCTCCGACAAAACCGGTGTAGCCAAAGTTGATGTGCTGGTTTCGCTCGAAGCGCTGTTCAAAGAGATCAAAGCGACCCTACAGGAAGGCGAAAACGTGTATGTCCGGGGTTTTGGAAGCTTCGTCATCAAAAAACGCGCAAAAAAAATCGGGCGGCACATCAAAAAGGGGAAATCCATCGAAATCCCCGAACACTTTATCCCCTCATTCAAGCCGGCAAAAATTTTTATTGAGCAGGTAAAGAAAAACGTCACGTCTTTGCCGTCTGACGAGAGTGAAGACTAAACCTGGTCGTTGGCCGTACAGATTGGTTCGAACTCGCAAAGGAGACCCGCGCAACAATGAACAAACCGCAGTATTTCGCTTTATTGGCCGCGCTGGCGCTGTTTTGTATCCTGTACCTTGGGTTTGGTACCGTTCCTGCTAATCAAAAAAAGGTCGAACAATCTCGTTCGATCCAAGCGGTCGGTATCGGGTTGGATGCTCTTTTGGAAGACGCGCGGGCACACCTCGATGCAAACCGATCCGTCAGGTTGCAGGAAATCGAACAACAAGTAGCTTCTGCCAAAACTGAAGCGGAACGAGCCGAAAAACTAAAACAGCTGTCCGGCTGGTGGTATGCCGAAGGGCACCCTGAAATTGCAGGGGGCATCGCAGAGCAAGTCGCCGAGTTGGAACATACTGATGAATCTTGGTCGGTAACAGGCGCTACTTTTTACGGCGCGCTTGTCGGGCAACAAAATGCCAAGGTTCGCGAGTATTGCGCTACAAGAGCCATAAACGCCTTTGAAAGTGCGATTTCGCTTAACCCCGGCAAAGTGGAGCATCGTGTCAATTTGGCGCTTGTACATGCTGAAAATCCGTCAGCAGATGACCCCATGAAAGCGGTCAATTTGCTAAGGGGTTTGGAGGCTGCGCATCCGGATAATCCAGCCGTGTACAACGCATTAGGACGGTTGGCTATAAAGACCGGCCAATGGGAACGCGCCATTGCCCGTCTTGAAAAAGCCAGGTCGCTCGACCCCCAAAACCCCAATACTGCTTGCCTGCTGGCCAAAGCCTACAATGGTATCGGCAATTCAGCAAAAGCAGCAGAATTTGAATCGCTATGTGGCAAATAACAGCGGTTTTGAAAAAAATATGGCCGGAGGTTTTTGTGAAAAACAAGACATCTTCGACCCCAAATTTCAAAACCATCCAACAATAACTTTTCACTCATAACTCGAATCGTATGCCTTGCGGAAAAAAACGCAAACGTCACAAAATTGCAACCCACAAGCGCAAAAAGCGCCTGCGTAAGAACCGACACAAGAAAAAGAACCGTTAGTGCCTGAATCACAGGCACCGGCAATCCGTAACTGGTAGTTGCCGAGTAGCCGGAGTCAGCGCCGAACGCACCGTCGAACCAAGAAGCTGTATCAATCGGGTTATCCTTTTGATGCAGCTTCTTCCATTGGCACAAAACCTCATGCGCAGTCCATCAACCATATCGGCAAGCATTCTTGACCTCTGATGAGTCAATGAAACGTATCCCTTGCGGAATGCCCCAACCGCGCCAGCAATCCTGAAAAAAACCACCAGCCTCCTTGCCGATGGCTTGTTCTGCTGCCGTGTTCCCCACACGGCGAACCGCCGCTTTTTCGATGGTTTATTTGTCGCCGCACCGATTCCGGCACCCGGATGGTGGGCCTTATGCTATTTGTACACATTAGCCCCCCGGTCGCCGCGCCTAACGAAAACCATCTTCACATATCGTGGAAAAAGAACTCATCATTAATGTCACGGCTACGGGAGTAGAAATGGCATTGGTCGAGAACGACAAATTGGTCGAACTCCACCATCAAAAGACGAACAACAACTTCACTGTCGGCGACATCCTCATCGGCAAGATCCGAAAACAGATGCCGGGCCTGAACGCCGCATTCATTGACATCGGACACCGCAAGGACGCCTTTTTGCATTACACGGATCTTGGCCCAAAATTGCGTTCGCTCATCAAATGGACCAACGGCGTGATGAACGGGAGCATCAACACGCACAAGCTCGACAACTTCAAGTACGAAGAAGAAATTGTCAAAACGGGCAAGATAGATCAGGTGCTCAACAAGCGACACCCGGTACTGGTGCAGATATTGAAAGAGCCGATTTCCACCAAAGGCCCGCGTTTGTCCTGCGAGATCAATTTGCCCGGGCGATACATGGTAATCACCCCCTTCGCCGAAACCGTCACGGTTTCCAAAAAAATTGACAGCAACGAAGAACGCAAGCGTCTGCACACGCTCGCAGAGAGCATCCGACCCAAAAACTTCGGCCTGATTATCAGAACCGCTGCAGAAGGCAAAAAAGTACAGGAGCTGCACGAGGAACTCACACATCTGATGGGACGCTGGGAGGAAATTTACAAGCAATTGAAAACCGTAGTGCCTCCTGCCAAACTGCTCAGCGAATTGGACAAACCGGCAAGCGTGCTGCGTGATCTGCTTACCGACTCCTTTAGCCGAATTGTTGTCAACGAAAAAGACCTGTACGCAGACATCCGCACCTATCTGCAAACAATCAGCCCTGATCAAGTAGGCATCGTACAATTGTACAGCGGAAACAAACCCGTATTTGACGCATTCGGCATCACCCGTCAGATCAAAGCCTCCTTTGGCAAAACGGCCACCATGGTGAGCGGCGCGTACGTCGTCATCGAAAAAACTGAGGCCATGCACGTTATTGATGTGAACAGCGGGCACAAAATGACCTCCGGCGACGTGGACCAAAGTATCTACAAGGTCAATCTCGAAGCGGCAGAAGAGATTGCCCGACAGATTCGACTGCGCGACATTGGCGGCTTGATCATCGTGGACTTCATTGACATGAAAAATGTCGAGCACCGAAAACTTTTAGCAAAAGCCATGGAGGGGTTCATGCGAAGCGACCGCTCGCAACACACGATTCTCCCCCTTTCCAAGTTTGGCCTGATGCAGATCACTCGGGAACGCGCCCGGCCCGAAGTGGCCGTGGATACCGCCGAGTCCTGCCCCTCCTGCGGCGGAACAGGCAAGGTCAACGCCACGATTTTGCTGACCGACGAGATCGAGCGCGATCTGGAATTTATCATGCAATCCAGACCCAAAGGCGACCTGTACCTGCGGGCGCATCCCTACATCGAGGCATACTTGCGCCGTGGTTGGAACAGCATCCGCTGGAAGTGGTTCTGGAAATACAACAAATGGGTGCGTCTGGTGCCGCACTCCGACTATCAGCTCAGCGAGTACCGCTTTTTTGTCGGGAACGACGACGAGATCCGGTTGAGCTGACACTGCTCTGAACCTCCCCGGCTACATGCGGATTATGGCGCAAAAAACGCTCCGCTATGGCCAATGGACGGAACACGTAGCGCTTTTTGAGGTGGTGCCCTCCGCTCCGGTGCAGGATATCGCGCAACGAAGCGAGCACTTCGAGCAGGTATTTGCCTTTGTTCAGCATCACGCATTCCGCATGAGCGGCGCGGGCGGCATCGGTCACTTCCGAGCGGGTGGCGATGCCGCTTTTGTTTTGCGACTCCAGTACCTGCGTAGCCCAAACAACGGGCACATGTGCCGCTTCGCAAATCCATAATATTTCCTCCTGTATTTCGCTCAACCGCTCAAAGCCGATTTCAACCGCCAGGTCGCCTCGTGCGATCATAACCCCAAAAGCCTGCGATTGCATTCCTTGCAGCAGCAAGGCTGGGAGGTTTTGCACCGCCTCGTAGGTTTCGATTTTCAAAATGATGGGCAATGTGCTTCCGTCGCTTCGGTGCAGCAGTTGCTGGAGCTCGGCCAAGTCCTCCGGGTGACGTACAAACGAAAAACCAACGAGGTCGGCATGTTCGAGCGCAAACGGGATGACCGATTTGTCAAAATCCGTAAGACTGCGCACCGAAATTTCCGTATCCGGGAAGTTGATCCCCTTCTCCGGCTTAATCCCGGGCTTGGTTGCGGATGCACGCAAAAGAAGAAGTTGCGCAGCCACCGTCCCCGTTCTTTCCACGACCGCTTCGTATAGGCCGTCGTCGAACAATACACGGTCGCCTTTGCGCAAGTCTTTCACCACACCTTGCAGGGTACAACCAACAACTTTGGTTTTTTTGTCCATTTCCGCATCTGCTTCGGCAAGCAAGAAGCGCTCGCCTTCCAGCACGCGCATGCGCCCTTTTTTTCGACCTTTCCCCAGCAGGATAGTTCGGATTTTTGGCCCTGCCAGATCAAGGTGAATTTTGCACGATCGCCCGGTGGCACGAGATGCTTTCCGGATATTGGCCACCATGCGCAGCCAAGTATCAGGCTCATCGTGCGCACAGTTTATCCTCGCCACGTTCATTCCCGCCAGTACCAATGCCTTTACGGAAGCATAGTCGTCGGCCAAACCACTGCCGAACGTAACCATGAGGTGCGGGATATGCGGATTCACTTTCGGGCCGAAAAGCATTTCGGCTCGCTGACGGATTAACCTGGACGCAGTAGGATAATCGCACTGTGACAAGGCTGATTCCGGGATTTCGACCCCCATTCGAAGGAGAACAGACTGAACTTGCCGAAGCGCGTGGCTTTCCGAGCTCGCCAACGACGACAAGCCGGCATTGTGCAAATCGTCTTGAAAATCGCGTAAATCTTCGCAACGGAGTGCCAGATAATGCACCAAATTTGCCGCACTCAGCCGCTGCCGCGTATGAACGGCCTCAATTTTTGCCAGCATTCGCTGTTCGGCCATGCGAAGGGAATCATGTATGCGCGTAAGGGTAACCCGCAGGGAATCAAGTGAGTTTTTCATGACGCGGCAAAGATACCCGCAGAATTTTCGGCGGGGCAATGCCACAAAAGCACAGTCCTTGGTGACGCATGTCAGTAGTCCAAGTTCAAAAATCCAACCATGTACCCACAGGGCCTGTTCAGAAATGCGGACAGTTGCATTTCGGCTTGAACAAGCTGCAACTTTCCAAAACTACCATGCCGATCAAGAGCAGGAAGAAAGCGACACGCCACCAGTTAATTTTTTTCATATAAATCAGCATTTTTCGAACACGTGAATGGGCATAGCAAACGCTTCGAAAATAATAATGGTGTGATTCGAGCGAACCTTTTACTTTTACGAAGGCGAAAGTAGCCCAAAAGATTTGACTTGACTGAAAATTATTCTCGACGTTCTGCCCGTCCGTCAACTATTATTCTGCTTTGAAACGCATACTTGTTGCACCCTTGAACTGGGGCCTCGGCCACGCAACCCGTTGCATCCCGATCATACGGGAACTGGAGCAACTGGGGGCAGAGGTGTTTTTGGCCTCCGACGGCGTTGCCCTGCATTTGCTTCAGGCCGAGTTTCCGCACTTGCCGGTACTGCAGTTGCCGTCCTACCGCATACGGTACGAGTCCGTAAACATGGTCTGGAATATCGGCAAACAACTACCGCGCATCGTTTGGGCCGTCCGGAGCGAACATTCGGAAGTGGAACGTCTGGTGCAATACCATCAAATACGTGGCATCATTTCCGACAATCGGTATGGGTGTTTCAGCGATCAGGCTGCCAGCGTGCTGCTAAGCCACCAACTGCACCCCCGTGTGCCCGGACGCTTGTTAAACTGGCTTGCCAACAGAATTTTGAGGACCGCAATTGCCCGGTTCGATGCTGTTTGGGTGCCGGATGTAGCAGATGCACCAGGTTTGTCGGGCGACTTGTCCCACGGCAAACCTGTCCATCGCAACGTCCACTATGCTGGAATCCTAACTCGCATGCACGCGTACGAGTCCGACCCGGAGTACGACGTGGCCGTGGTGTTGTCCGGCCCGGAGCCGCAGCGAAGCATCCTGGAGCAGCGCCTTTTGGAACAGGCCGTGTTCATGCCCCACAAGTTTATTTTTGTGCAAGGGAACACGCAGGCCAAAAAACACCATTACGCAGCAGACAATGTGGAAGTGGTGTCCTACCTCACCTCGAATGACCTGAACGATGTGCTCATGGCCAGTAAGGTGCTGGTCAGTCGGTCCGGTTATAGCAGCATCATGGACCTTGCAGGACTTGGGAAAAAGGCCATTCTCATACCAACGCCGGGACAAACCGAGCAAGAATATCTCGCAGATTGCTTGGCCAACCAGAACTTGTTCGTGGCACAACAACAAGACGCGCTTGACCTTGATAACGGCATTCGGCAGCTCAGCCGCACGACCGGTCTCCGGCAGGGGACCTTTCCGACCGACAATTTCAAGACACTTTTGCGAGAATGGTTGGAAACGATTTGATGGGGTTTGTCAAAATCCTATCCCTCGCGCTACCTTTGCGGCGCTTTTTCAAAATGCTATCGCGTGAAATATCTCATTACAGGATTGGGCAACATCGGATACGAGTACGACAATACCCGACACAATGTCGGATTCGACGTGGCCAACCTGCTGTGCCGGCAACTGGAAGGCTCTTGGCGCGACGACCACCACGGCGAACTCGCTGAAGTGCGGCACAAGGGCCGTACGCTCATCTTGCTCAAGCCCAACACCTACATGAACCTTAGCGGGAAAGCCGTTCGGTATTGGCTTCAAAAGGAAAAAATCCTACTGGAGAACAGCCTGATCGTTTGCGACGACCTGAACCTCGATTTCGGCAAAATTCGCCTCCGGGCAAAAGGCTCGGACGGGGGGCACAACGGACTTAAAAACATCCAGGAAATATTGGGTACCGATGCGTATCCCCGCCTTCGCATCGGCATCGGCAGCGACTATTCCCGTGGCAAGCAGGTTAATTTTGTTTTGGGCAAATGGTCTGCCGATGAAGCCGCCGAACTGCCCAATCTCCTCGAAAAAGCCACGGAAACGATAAAAGCATTCGCCACCATCGGTTTGGATCGGGCAATGAACGTAGCAGCAAAATAACAGACCTAAATCTTGACACTCATGAATAAATACTACTTATCCATTTTCACAGCCTTGGTAGCCATATTCTGTATTGCAGCAGGCTGCAACGAAGAACCCGGAAAGAGCGTGGGGGTTGATCCGGCAAACGCCAAATTCATTCCCGACACGCTTCCATCCGGGCTTGCTCCCGCCATGGTAGCATATCGTGACGCGAATTGCTACACGAGCGGGGATTTTTTCTGCATTGTCTCCATTGTTGACAACAAATCATACGACTGGATTCGAATCTGGAATCGAATTCAAATATTGGATTCCGCAGATCAGGTGCTGACCGTAAACGGGGATTCCAGCTTCATCCTGCGAGCCTTCGCAGACGCTGTTCCGCCAAGTGGCGCTACGGCCCTGTTTTGCAGTATTCCGCTTAAACAGATTTCCGGAGTACCCTCCAGATGTAGTTTCGAAGGGGCCGGCGTACTGTACCAAGAACCCGGCCCGATACTTGTCGCTTCCGAAAGCGGGGGCGGGGTGCGAGTACAGCTGCCCGATCCTAATGACCCGACCAAGGTGGAGGAGATCGCTTTCAAATCACAGGCCACCATCGAAAACCCGCTTCCGGATACAGCGGAACTGTATCAGCTGGTTTATCTGATTTATGGAGACTCGGACCAAAAACTCTACTATGCACAGGTCATTGACCCTGTGGAGCATGCCGCTTCTTTACAACTGGAACGGACTGGCCCTTTAATCGCGGGCGACAAGCGCCGCATCTTTCATACCATCGTATACGAAAACTTGCCCAAGCCGCTAAAAGACCAGCGGATAGGGCGTGCCGATGTGCAGGTGTACGAGGTTCGGAAACAATAATTGACACGGCAAGATCGCTCGATCAGGTATTTTTTCGACCCCACATGCATGTTGGAAATTTCTACATTTGCGACAACAATCGCTGTAATACCTGTTCCCATGCTCAGCCTCTTATCCATCGTCATCGGTATTGTTTTTGTACTACTCTTGTTCAGCCTGCTGGCCACCACGGTCATGGAAATGATTGCAGGTCTGCTGACATTGCGCGGAAAAAGTCTGATCAACGTGTTCAAGAGCATGTTGGGCGATTCCCATGCCGACGCGTTCACCAACCATGTGTATTTCAAACAAATGGGGGAAAAGGCGACTTTTCTGCGCTTCCTGCGCAAAGAACCGCTCCCACCGTCCTATATCCGCCCGGGTACGTTTTCCGGTATCCTCTTGGACGTGTTTGGTGTGAACAGCGACGAGGACCCGCAAACCGCTATTGAAAAATTGCCGGAAGGCCGCCTCAAGGAGGTGCTCAAATTCCTATACCGGGAATCAGGAGGCGATCTCGTGGCATTCCGCCAAAAAGTGGAGGAGTGGTACAACGAGGTCATGGAACGCGCCTCTGAATGGTATGTGAGCAATGTCCGCAGTTGGCTCATGGGCGTGGGATTTGTTATTGCCGTGGTATTCAACGTGGATGTGATCGGCATTTACACCAACCTCAGCGCCAATGCCGCCCTGCGCGATCATCTGGCCGACGCTGCCACCGAGTTCGTGGAGAAACAACCCGTCCCCCAGTCCGTGGATACCGCAGTTGTCAACGCCGACTTTTACTCCGCCAAGGCCCGATTTGACACCTTGCTCAACGAAAATATTGCAGCCATCCGTTCGCCGCTCGGCATCGGCTGGGAAAACACGCAATGGCCAACAGAGGACAAGGGCCGTTGGTGGATTTACAAACTGCTCGGGTGGCTTACCACCGCGTTGGCCATCTCGCTGGGCGCCAAATTTTGGTACGACCTGCTCAAGCAGCTCGTCAATTTCCGTGGTTCGTCGTCGTCATCCAAAACTGTGGCCAACACGACAGATGGTACCGCAGCCCCCCCACCTGCCCCGGTGCTGACCAAACCGGGCTCCGGACTGTTCGAAAGTACCGGCAGACGAACCTCAACACCAAAAACACAAAATCCGGAGGACGAAGCCAAAGGCTGAACAATCGCATAGCCCACGCAGATAGCAACGTCCAAAGGAATGATGTTTACAGACGATCCCACCCTCGTGGGTCATTCATCATTTATCATTCACCATTCATCATTTACGCGGCATGTACAAAGTCAAATTTGGAGGGAAAAAAGGCAAAACCATCGAGCTGATGGAAAGCCCCGACATGGTTGCCATCCGTACTAAAGGCAACAAGGATATCGAAACAACTTCCTTGAATCGCGCCAGCCGTGACATCATTGATCATACCCAAGAGGTAGCCGCTTTCCCCGAAGCGGGAATCAGTGTGCGCCGCGTTGCCGCAGAGGGCGATCTCGAATCCGCCGGCGGTACTCGCCAGCGTGATGCCGCACGGGCGACGCTTAAACAAGACGACAACATCCGCTTTGCAGGACGCGTGCTCCAGGATGCCGAAAGCGGAGAGGTCATGTTGTACACCGAGAACTTTTTTGTCAAATTCTTGGACAAAACGTCCGAGCAGGATTGTTTGGCCATTATTGATAAATACCACCTCAAGGTGAAGAGCAAACTGGTTTTTGCAACCAACGCCTATTTCGTGGAGGCTGTCGAGGGCACCGGATTGGAGGTGTTCAACATTGCCGAAAAGCTGCTGGAAGAAAAACAGGTAGAGTATTGTCATCCCGAGATCGTGCAGGAGCGGCGTTTCAAAGGGGTGCATCCGCTCCAATGGCACCTGACGAAAACGACGATCAACGGTCAAGCCGTCAATCAGCATATCAACATCGAGGCTGCCTGGAAATATTCCAAGGGCAAAGGCGTGACCATCGCGGTGATTGACGACGGCGTGGACCTCAATCACCCCGAATTCGCCGGCCGAATCGTTCACCCCTTCGATGCTACGCTGAACAGCCCCGATTCCAACCCCAAGTTGACCGACGACAACCACGGCACGGCATGCGCCGGAGTGGCCTGCGCCGCCGGCTTGCCCAACGGCGCTTCCGGCACCGCGCCCGAGGCAACACTTATCCCGATCCGCCTGCGAAGCGGTCTTGGCAGCATGGCCGAAGCCAACGCGTTCGTGTGGGCTGCAGACAAGGGCGCCGATGTCGTTTCCTGCTCTTGGGGACCTACCGATGGGGAGTGGTGGAACCCCATGGACCCGGTACACAACCGTTCCACGCCACTGCCCGACAGTACGCGTCTTGCCATGGAGTATGTGCTTTCGAAAGGTAGAAAGGGCAAGGGCGCCGTCATCTTGTTTGCCGCCGGCAACGGCAACGAAGACACCGCCAACGATGGTTATTCCAGTTTTCCGGGCGTCATTGCCGTCGCTGCTTGCAATGATACCGGCAAGCGCTGCGTGTACAGCGATTTTGGCAAGTCGGTGTGGGTTTGTTTTCCGAGCGCCGATTACGGCTGGCGGGCGTACCAACACCCGGCGCCCCTAAGCGAGGGCTTGCGCACGACAGACCGCCAAGGCCCAGTCGGCTACTCTCCCGACAACTATGTCAACTCGTTTGGCGGCACTTCCGCCGCATGCCCGGGCATGGCTGGCATCGCGGCACTTATGCTGGCCGTGAATCCGGACCTTACGGCCGTTCAAGTGAAAGACCTGGTGCGCCAATCATGTGTCCGAATTGATGAAAAAGGCGGCGAATACGATTCCAAAGGCCACAGCATCTACTATGGGCATGGCCGCATTGATGCCGGGTTGGCCGTAGAAAACGCCCGTAAAGCAGCGAACCAGTCTGCGCCGGCGGTTACCGTCGAAGGGGGCGTCAAATTCAACTCCGGCAAAGAAGTACCCTTGGTGCCTGGAACGTTGATCGGTGGCGATTTTAGCCCCGCACGCCGGGTGTTGGGTATACGCGTAAAAATCAATCCTGCAACTCCAAACCTGAAAATCCGCTGCAAGGTGAACGGCTCCTCGGTAGGTATCGTGGAAAATTCCGAAGATGACGCCTTAGTCGGTGAAACCAGCGCCGACCGCCGTCTGATCGGGTTCGCCTTGGCTCTGGAAGGCAAGGATGCCGGCAAATACGAGATGCATTACGCGGCCCGTCTGCTCGGTCGAAAAACCTTGGCCAAGGCAAAAAACGGCGGCTGGTGCGGTACGGACAAAAAAACAGGTAAAACAATTGAAGCCATTTTGGTGGAATTGCGGGCCAAAAGGTGAATTGTGGCCGGAATGCAGTTCGGCGAGTGGAAAAGATTTTATGCGCATTGTGATAACGAAGGCGGCTGTACAGTATTAATGGCCATATTACAACCTATTGTACCACAGTCCAAAACTGCATTGTTATGAAATCGCGCCTGTTCGTTTCCGCTCTCTTTTTTTCCTTCCTGTTCGTCCACAGCCTTTCGCTTAAGGCACAAAAAATCGTTTATTGGGAAGGAGGAACCCCTGGCAGGGAGTCCAACTGGAACTGCCCGGACAACTGGAGCTCGAATGCCGTTCCCGATGCTTTTTGCAAAGTCGTCATCCCCGACGTGTCCACTCGGTCGAGGGTTTATCCGGTGTTATCGCACAAAGGTGCTGAGGTAAATTCGCTCACCATGGAGTCCGGTACTTCCCTCACCATACAAAAAGAAGGCTGCCTCGTGGTATTCGACAGCATGGAACGCTTTGGGCTGAACGATCTGGACGTTCGTGGTACGCTGACCCTCAAAGGAAACCTGGCCGTTGCCGGTTCGCTGATCGGAACCGGGTTTGATTATGTACTTGGAAAACGATGACTACCACACCCGTGAATAGTGTTTTTTCATTTGTAGAAAAATTCCGGCCTGGCGGCGCAATGCTGCCGGGCCGAACTGTTTGATTGTTCACTAAAATACTATACGGTATGAATTGCCATTTTGTAAAAAGAAACTTGCTTGCCCTTGGCTTGCCCTTGTTTTTGGTCGGCCAGATGACTGCTCAGAACGTGAAGCCCGTGACGACCGATCCATCCCAAAAGGTTCCTCTCGAAAGAACGAAGCGTGCGGACGTGACAACACCTGTCGTAGCTGCTGCCCCCTTGCCGATCCATCGTTGCGAAACCTGCAAGCACGCCCTGCCGGTGGAGATACACACGACCGCCAAGGATGCGGTGGTATTCTCCGGTCCGCCCGACGGGAAAGGTGCGCCGGTGGAGTATCAGGTTTTTGTGCAGATGGCTTCAGGCGCTGCATGGGAACTTGGCGCCCGTGGCGAGATCACCAAGCCGGGAGAACGGCACCCGTACTGCTTCAGAAACTCCGCCCAGATCATGGTGCTGGTTTGGACGGATACTCCGTTCGGGTCCATCGCGGAGTTTTCTGATGCGTGCAACTGATCGGAACCTGAGTGTTGAAATAGCGATGGCCGCCCCGGGGAAACTCGGGGCGGCCATCTTTTTTGCAGGCACTAGCGCTGCAATTACTGTTTCCAGCCGGGACGTTCCCGTGTCATCATTTCACCGAATTGTGCATCCAGGCGCAGGCTTTCCAGATCGGCGGATTCTCGAAGGGTCGAAAAATCCTTGTCCCGTTCATAGGCCAGTTTCAGGTTTTCCTTTACGCCTTCAGGCTGGTTCTTCAAGCGGGCGATCTGGGCCAGGAAATAGTAGCCGACTGGGGATGCGGGCTGGAGTTGGACATAGCGCTGGAAAGCTGCTTCTGCATCAGGAACGTTGCCTTGCAGCAGGTGGAATTGACCGAGGCTGTGGTAGGCCGGGTCGAAATTCGGGTTGATTGAGAGCGCTTTTTGGAAATGGCGCAGCGCCTGCTCGGCTTTCCCGAGTTTGATCGCTACCTCGCCGAGGTTGACATATAAGAAATCCTCGGAAGAGTCCCTCTTCACAAATTCCAGCCAATTGTGTTCAGCCTCGGCATGCCTGTTTTGCGAAAAATATAAACAACCCAACTTGAGGTAGGCGTCCTCAAATTCCGGGTCGGCCTGCAAGGCTCTTTTGTAGTGATGCTCTGCTTTGGCTGTTTCAAAAACCTCTACAAGCGTATTGGCCAGACTGTAGTGCGCCAATACCAGATTGCTGTCCAACGACACGGCTTTTTTGCCGGCATACTCTGCTTTGCCATACGATTTCAGGTTGTAGTGGCTTGTGCAAAGGTTCGCCCACGGCAGCGCCCAGGCAGGTGAGTAGGAAATTGCCTTTTCGAAGTATGTGATGGCCTTCTCGTTGTTTTTGTTTCGACGCTCCAGAATGCCAATTTCGTTGTACGCGTAGGCGGCACTTGGCTCCAGTTCAAGGCATTTTTGCAGTTCGGCAATAGCCAGTTTGTACAAGGCGGGTGTTTTGGTACGCTCGCCTCGCAAACGGTAGTTTAGCCCGGTAAAATAGTGAAAACGCGCTCGCAGGCTGTTTTGAAACGGGTTGTCCTGCCCCAACAGTTCGTCGGCTTTGGCCAAGTATTCTGCGTACTGTTCGAACTGGTCGCTTTTGTCCCAACGTTTGTGTAGTTCCGCGAGGTCGGATTGCAGGTAGGCATTGATGGCTTGCTGTGCCGTTCCTTCGAGCGCGGAGGCAAGATTGTGCCGCATCTGTTCCAGAAAAGGAACCAGAAGTGTTTCGTTTTTCAGGCGCTCAAACAGCGACCAAGCGGAAGCCGGCTCAGCGCCCAGCAAACGGCCATCCAGAATCGCTTTTTTGAACTGGTTGTATTTGGCCAGCAAAGCAGGATCGGTAGCCAATGCTTTCTCGTCGGCGATGTTTTTTGCACTGACAGGCACCAATCCCATTTCACTACCCGAATTGGCGTCGGACGACATGGCGGCAAATGCCGTAGGGTCTATCCGGGCAACAACCGCCGACCTGTCGCCCACGGCCACAGGTATCTGTTGGCGTTGTGTGGCCTCCCGTACGTGGTCGTAAAGAAAGAGATCAATTTCCTGCAAATCCACGTTACCGTCGCCATCTCGGTCGGCTTTACCCTCAAGTCCTTGCATGAGGTAGTACGAAAAAACGCCCCTTCCGCCGCCCCACTTTGTGCTTTCCTGGGAAAGTTGGTCGGGTTGGCAGGACAGGATTTTTATTTCATTGGAAAACAGCGTCTTCATGCTGTTGGCAGCTACTTGTGAACCGTTGTTGGCACTGCCGGCCAGTTTACCTGCCCGGCACGCATCGGTGATGAGCAGAACCCGTACTTTTTTCAGGGCCAGAGTTTTGACGATCTTTTTCAGGTCATCCAACTCGAGGGTGCCGCCACTCATGTACACGTTTGGCGGCGAATCCCAGCAAAGCAGGTAGCCGGGCTGGTCTTCGAGGGTAGCCTCCACATCGCCATGCCCGGAAAAATAGATGATGACCTGGTCGCCTTCCCGTACTTTTTTTATCAAATCGAACAACGTGTTGGCAACTTCGGCACCGGTTGCGTTTTCGTTCAGCAGCACGGTGAGGTGCTCATTGTCGAGGCTGCCACCGGCAGGGCTTTGCAGATATTTGGCAAAGACTTCGGCATCCCGGTGGGCATAATGCAATTTGGGTATTTCGTCATTTTGATATGAAGAAATACCTGCGACAACGGCCCAGGTAGTACCGCTTGCGGTATTGGCGCCCGATTTTGCGGGTGCTGCGCCTCTGAATTCCTGGGCATGTAGCAGTCCTACCCCCAGTAGTACCGCTATGCTACAAATTATGGTTTTCATCGTAGTTAAGTTTTGACTGACAATAGATTCCTGGATAGAGACGGGGTGACTGCCAGTCACTCCGTCTCTAAGTGATCCAGGTTACTTGCCGTTCAGGAGAACCTTCGCTTTCGCCGGCAATTGGAGCCGCATCCAAAACGTGGCGTGCAAGAGGCGCACCATGTTGTTTTGCGGGTGTTTTTTCGAAAGTGCAGCGTATGCAAGAGCCGCCTCGGTGTACCAGTTGTTTTGCTCCAGCGCGACAGCTTTCATCATGTCGAGCACGAGGGCATCCGCGTCCGAACGAATTTGGGAATCGGCGGCTTGTGCCATCGTTTTTCCCATTTCGGCGGCCCCTGCTATGTTGATTTCCAACGGATCGGATACTACCTCAGGTTTGTTCACCGCCGCTGCCGTCCAAAAGTATTTGCGCCCCGGTTGGAATTTGGTTGAGTCAAGGTTGACCATTGCCGCAGTGTCCACAGCTGTGACCGTATGAATGACGTTGCCGTTGTCGTCGGAAATGTCGAGCCGATAGGAGGTGACACCCGCCGGTTTGGACCAGAAGAATGTGGTGCTTCCCGGCAGGGTTTTGTCGAATGGCAAAATTGGAATGATGCCGTTACCCCTGCCGCCCCAGCCGTCGCGGCTTCTGTCGGGGTTGGTCACACCTGAGCCGGCGCCGTCGCGGCTCCTGTCGGGGTTGGTCACACCTGAGCCGGCGCCGTCACGGCTCCTGTCGGGGTTGGTCACACCTGAACCGGCGCCGTCGCGGCTCCTGTCGGGGTTGGTCACACCTGAACCGGCGCCGTCGCGGCTCCTGTCGGGGTTGGTTACGCCTTTGCCAGCGCCATCGCGGCTCCTGTCGGGGTTGGTCACACCTTTGCCGGCACCGTCACGGCTTCTGTCGGGGTTGGTTACGCCCGTACCAAAGCCGTCGCCATTTTTGGTGATGCGAGCGCCCCAGCCGTTTTTTTGCCGCTGTTCGGTGACCATGCCGACGGATGCTTCCACAAACTTGGCGAAGTCGGCATCAAAATCAAAGCCCGGTTCGCTGTCCTCCTCAAAAACAGTGGCCAAGGCAACCGTGCCTTTTTTATTGAACGACTTGAACTGGCCCTTGTGGCACAAGAGCACCGAGGCGCCTGTGGCGAGGTACAGTTTGCCTTTGGGCACCAATGCCGCTCCCGCTGTTACCGCCATTTTTTTCTTGATGGTCGGGGAAGTGTAGGTGACGACACCCTTGGTGGAGACAACGATGATCGGGTTATTGCCGTCCTGAGCTCGAAGCCCCAGTATGAGGAAAAGTGCTGCAATGAGTACTGTCAGATGTTTTTTCATACACGTTGTGTTTTTGTTTTTATTGGTAATTGATCCAGCGCTCCAAGGTTTGGTTAGCGTCGAGGATGAAAATTATTTCTTTGTACACCATGATTTCGCCACGCGGGGTTTGGATGCTGCGTATCGGAATACCATAAGCTGCTTCATCTACAATGGCCTTACGGCTCGCCCCTTTTCCGAGTCCCTTTTCCGTTTTGCCCGTGTAGGTGGGCAGGGTGATATGGAAAAAGGTTTTCTGGTTTTCGTTTTTGTTGATGTGTACGAACACTCGGGAATCCGGGCCTGGCGCTGGGATTTGGGTAAAGATCAACCGTTCGTCGAGGGTAATGTTGGTGGTTTTTTTAGGCAAAGGTTTGAAACCGCCGCCGGGGTTGGCGGTGGCCATGATGGTTTTTCCGCCGATGGTCTCCGGGTCGGCGAAGGGGTCTTCTTCCCGTTCCCGGACCGTGGCGCTGCCTTTTTCGAGTATCTCGAGGTTGGTCGCAGCCAGGGCGCTGCTGTCGGCTGCGGCCGAAAACAGTTTTTTGGCTTTGTCGGTCTTCTTGTCGTTTGCTTCGAGTATGCCGAGCAGGATGTTTATATCGCGCAGGGTCTTGGTGTTGTTCGAGTTTCGTGCCGCTTCCATGGCCTCGGTGCCGGCGAAATACCGGGCGCGTTCGGCAAAGCGGGCTTGCTCTTCGTCCGTGTCGCCGAGCAAGGCGTAAGCGCAGGCCTTGTTCAGATAGGCGGGTGCGTACTTGGTGTCCATGCTGATGGCCATGTCAAAATACTGGACGGCCTGACGGAGCAGCGCATCGCGGGTACTGCCGGCTCCGGAGCCTTTTGCGCCGGAAGACTCGAGGTCGAGTTGGATCGGGTAGCGGTATTTCACGCGGGGGTCTTCGGGGCGAAACTCGTTCAGTGCCAGCAAAAAAGTCGTCACGCCGAGGTTGTTGTAAATCTCCCGGCTTTGGTAGCGCATCAGGATGTAGCGGTAGTATTCCAGGGCCTCGCTAAACTTGCCGATGGCCACGAGCAGGTTGGCCATTTCGTAAGCCTCTACCATTCCAACCATCTTTTCGGCTGTTCTGGTACTCAACAATTTTCGGTCGGTCAGAGAAGGGTAGCCGGAAACATTTTCCTTCATGCCATACTCCGTGTATAGTTTTTGGATCAGGTCGGCGCCTTTGTCAAACAGGCCGTAGCCGGCCGAGTAGGCCAGAAAACCGCCGAGGCAGTCGGCCTCGGTTTCCTTGGCTATCTTGTCGTCGAGGCCGGCCAATTTGGTTTTTACCTGCAGATCGGCGAACCCCGCAATGAAGTCGTTGCGCCAGGCGTGTTTTTCGTACCAGTGCGTCAGTTCATGCCCGAGGAGAAAGGCGATTGCCGCGTCGGCATCTTTCCCGAAGGACTGACAAACTTTGAGGGCGTCTTCCTCGAGGATGATTTCCATGCGCTGATAATCAATCAAGGCGAGGTTGCTTCGCTGTTTGCGCAGGGAAAAGGTGGGTACGGGAAAACGGAAGTCGCCCCGCGCCTGAACGAGCCGTTCGTAGACTTCCAGCGCCTTTTTGTATGCCGGAGTGTTGGTTATCTCCGGCCCGAGGCTGAGGTCGGCGCCCGGTTTGGTTGCCATGGGCAGGGTGCCGAAACTGCCCTTTTGGGCAAGGATCGGGGAAAGAAAGGCCGTCCAGCAAACGGCGCAAAGCAGCAGCAGATGTCTCATGTCATGTTATTTTAAAAACGGCCCTACGGCCTTCAAGATGGCGTTGGCCAGTGCCGGCAGGTCATTTTTGTTGCCTTCCACAGGCTTGTCTATTTTTTTGACCAAATTTTTGTTCTGGAACACATTGACGGTGACCTTGACGACATCGCCCTCGACCGTGTACGGCCCCGTGATGCGATAGGCATCGGGGTATTCGTCGGTGTCGTAGTACACGATTTTGCTGGACATTTTTTCCCAAAGGGTTTCCTTGAGCACTTTTGTCAGGCCGAGGTCGTCGTTACCGGTATTTGGATCGAACAGGTTGTTTCGCACGATCACCGGCATAGCCTTTGGCAGTATGATCTGCTCGGGCGAGGTCACGATGCCGATGAAAAAACCGCCCTTGGCATTTTTGGGCAGGAACATTTCCGGTTCCTGGGTTTTGCCGACGCTTCCGGCTAATTTGGGCACCTTCGAGCAGGCGTAGTTGATCAATTTCAGAATATCCACCTTGTTGTCGGTGCCGCGCACCTCGCCGCGCATGCCGTCGAGCAGGCTGTAGGTGAGCAACCCCTGTCCGAAGCGTGGGGCCTCAAAGCTTTCCTTGTCGCCCGCAGCACCGGCGAGGATGTAGGTGCCGGTCAGGTTTTTCATTTCGTCGGCCACGCGGATTTGAGCGGAAGTCATGCCCTTGCCGGTGGCTCCGAATTGTTGTCCGAGCGAAGCGGCATTGCAGGCATCGAGTATCAGCACCTGCTTGGCGGCTTTGTTCTTATTTAGCCAGCCGATGATCTCGTCCGAGGAGATCGTGCTTTGTGCCAGCACCTGCGGCTTCTCCAGATCGGACCAAGCCTTGACGTCCTTGGTCAGGTAGTAAAACTTGCTTTTTTCCGCTGAGCCGAGCGTTTTGCCGTGGCCGGAAAAAAAGACCATGAACACGTCCTGCGGTTTTGCCTTTTTTTCAATTTCCTCAAAAGCGGCCTTGATGTTGGCCTTGGTGGCCAATTTTGCCGGTGCAGCGCCCGAAGAGGAAAGTAGCAGCAGGTTGGTGCGCTCGTTGAACAAACCCTTGCCGGCTACTTGCAATGCTGCATGGAAACGCTCCGCGTCCACATCGGGAAAGGTGAGTTTCATTTCGGCGCCGGCGTATTGCGAGGTACCGATCACGATGGCATATAGGCTCGGCTCGTCTTCGTTCAGGCCCGTTGGGTTGTTGTTTGTGTTGTTGTTGCCGGTATTGCCCCGACCGGATGCCGGGGGGGCGTATTTCAGTTGGTAGAGCGGACTGCTGAGCCAGCCTTCGCTCACGGCTTGCAGGGCGATGACACAGGTATCCAGCCCAATGTAGTACTCGTAGTAGGGTTTCAGGTCAATGGTCAGGTTGGTCTTCTTGCCCGGGTTGGCGTCTTCGAGCAGTTTTTTGCCGTTGACGAACATGCTCAGTTTGCCAAGGCCGCCGCTGCCTTGCGGGGTCAGTTCCACGATCAGTTGCATGTTTTCAATGCGGGCCTTGATGTCGGGGTACAGGTTGATATTGGTCAACGTTGGTGCTTTGAGCCGCTCTTCTTCGGAAAAACCCATGACCTTGGCCAACAGGTGCGGGTCCCAATAGCGGGACTTCAGTTGTTCCAGCGGAACAGTCTCCATGCCGACCACGAAATACAACTCTTCCATAGCGCCTGGAGACGCGTCGAACAGGCCTTCGGGCGTGATCACCACCCAGTCTTCGTTGCCGACAGCCATAAGAGTGACGATTTCCTTGCCGGTTTTGGCATCCCAGATTTTGGCGGTATTGTCGCTGCTGCCGGTGATGAGGTAATCGCCATACGGCGAAAAGGCCACGGAGCGAAGGGCGCTGTAGTGCCCCTTGTATTCCCGAAGGAGCTTGCCGCGCAGGTCATACTCCCGGGCCACGTTGTCGGAACAACCGACCACGATACTTTCTGAATTAGACGAAAATGCCATGCAGAACACTTTGCTGCCGGCCCTTGGCATCGAGATATGAAAAATCTCTTTGGCTGTCTGGAAATCGAACAGGCTGAGGCCATGCTCCTCGCCTTCGTTGGTGGCTACATACTTGCCGTCGGGCGAGAGGGCTACCAGATCGCAGGTTTTGCCATAAGACCGAATGACGTTGAAATTATCCACACTGCGCAAAGTAGCCGGGAACCCTTCGCCGTTGTACGGCTGTTCGCGTCCCTCATTGAGTTGTGCCAAGGATGGAATCCAGTCGCGCGACAGGGCTGTGAGCAAGCCGTCGCCGTCGGGGGTGAATTCAAGGCTGGTAAAATAATTGGACGGTGCCCGTTTGTTCCATTTCACCAACAATTCCCCCTCCTCGGTAGCGGCCCAAAGTTGCAGGCCGCCGGTAAAATCGCTTATAGCAAAATTTTCACCTCCCCAAGCCAAGGCAGACGTACTGGCGCCGGCAGGTTTTTCAAATGAATACTCATCAAATGTGTACAAATCATAGATGAACAGCGAGTCGCCCGCGTGTCCCGCCAGCAGGATAGGTTCGTCGGGGTAAAAGGCCGCAGGCCCGTTCATGATGCCCTCCAACGGCAGTGCTGTCGGGTCAATGGTGAGCGGGCTTGCGTCGCCCTGCACGACGTCCCAAATGCGCAGATGCCGCCCTTCCCCGGCAGTCACGATGAACAAAGAATCGGGCGAAAACGGCGAAAAACCTACGCTGGTAACCGGAGATGCTTCGTTGGTGTATTCGAAAATCAGTTCGCCGTCAAGAGCAAATTCCTGTGCGGCTTTGTACATCGGCGCCACGAGGATGGACGTGTCACTCGGAAAAAAGAGTATCTCGTTGGCATAGTTTGCCTGAATGTCCGTTAGCGGGTCGCCGTTGCTGTCCCATAGTTTTACGACGGGACTGTTTGGCCCGGCCGTGGCGATTATGGCGCCGTCCGACGAGACGGCAATCGTGCGCACCTCAGTCTCGTGCGGGCCTAATTTATGCACGTCACTGCCGTCGGAAAGGTGCCACACGACAGCCATGTTGTCGTGGCCACCGGAAATCAGAAATTGTTCATCCGGGGTAAATTCGATGGATTCCACTATTTTTTGCCCATGACCATCCAGTTCATACAGCAGCGTGCCGTCTTGTTTGAAAACCCGGATAATACCGGCATCGTCGCAAGAAGCCATATAGGTGCCTTTTTTAGAAACAGCCACCTCCATAATGGACGCGTCGCCGCCCTCAAAGCGGCGAACGGGCTTGCCGTTCAGATCAAGAAAAACCAGTTCGCCGCCACAGGTGCCGGCCAGGATATACTTGCTGTCGTGCGAAAAGCACACGTTTTGAACGCACTCGGGCACCCCGTCTGCTGATCCTTCGACGTGTATCAGGCTGCGCAATTCGCGCCCGTCCTTGTCCCACAGATGAATCGCCCAAGTTTCGGTTTCGAGGGTCAGCATGTATTTGCCGTCAGGGGAGTATTCGGCATCCCAGATGTCGTGGTAATGCCCTTCCATGATTTTCAGCAACGAGCCGTCCACGGCATCCCAGAGAAGCACCGTGTTGTCGAGGTAACCCGCGCAGGTCAGCAGCCGTTTGCCGTCGGGGGAGAGTGCCGCCGCCCGGACGTGGGCGGCATGGCTCATGGGAGGGATTAGTTGTGGCTTTTGTGCAAAAATCGTGGCCGACAGCACGGTCAACGCACCAGACAGGAACAGATGCTTCATAAAACGAGTATTTGTAAAGGCGGGATTAGAAGCGTGCGGATTAACTTCTGCGTGCAACCTCCATTAATCAGGAAATCCCCATGAGGTTATCACCGTGCCGGAAAAATGATTGGCACTTTATGGACGCTCAAAAGTATGAAGCACGACTATCATCTGTTCGTTTTTTCAATCCTAAATCTGAAAAAATCTGGTGCTTGGTGTCAAGCCTGGGTTGTTGATATTTTTTTGAAATCGTTCGTCAAATCTTCCCGTATTTTGCCTCCCGTCTTTGTCAAGGCTGCGGCGGATAATCCAACTCGGAACCCACGGGTGAACCCGTGGGCGGATAATCCCCAAACCCGAATCCTTCAAACCAGAAACCTTCACACATTCATGTACGCTGGATCCCATCAATCGCAACAGCTTGAAGAAACACCGGATTCCAAACTCTGGAAATTCCGGGACTTGAAGATATATGCCTCCACGGAGTGGCTTGCGGACAACAAAAAAAAATACCGCCAGGTTTTTGACCGCCACGACACGACTTATGTGTACGCCGAACTTTCTTTTTACAACAAACACTTCGACGTGGAAGACTGGGAAGTGAACGTGGAGATTCGCTGCTATGCCGTCAAGAAACAAAAGAAGGAAATCTGCGCCCTTCCATTCCGCCGAAAAGTGAGTAAGTACGACCCCGTAGGCTATATCCGGGAAGGCTGGGGCAACAAGCAGGAAGGTGTTTTTTGGAAAAAGGGCGCGTACTACTGGGAGGCCTGGATCGAAGGCGAAAAAGTTGCCACCCGCTATTTCTACATCGAGGATGCCGGGCGCCCGATCAAAAAATCAGACAACCCGTACGCTCAGATCGCTTCGCTCCGCATGTACGAAGGCCCGTACGACGATACGCCGGAGTTCGAACGCACCTATATGCGCCGGTTCAACAGCGAAGAAACCCGCTACATCTACGCAGAGGTGATCCTTCGGAATGTTCTCTTGAGTAAGCAATGGCAGTGCGAACTGTTCATCAAATTTTACAACGACGCTCGCGAACTCAAGGGCCAGGTCGTGCGCCTCCACCGCGTGGAAAAAGGCGATGACGGGGTGAAAATCACGGCAGGGTGGGGGAGCAATGTTAAAGGCTCCTGGCGCAACGACCGTTACACCGCCGAGATCGTCTTCATGGATCAGTTATTGGCCGTCATGCCGTTCGAAGTCGGCCTCGACTGGGAAGAGGGCGTCAACGGCGTATGGCTGCCGGATTTGGGTCAGCATGTGTTTTTGTTTCCCGAAGAAGCAGACCACGACACATTCGAAGATGTGCTCGTCCGGCTTGATGCGCTCATCGGGCTGACCGAGATCAAACAAAAAGTGCGCGAACACGCGCAATACCTCCAGTTTTTGCAATTGCGCAAGGACAAGGGTTTCCAGGAAAACGAAAGCATCAACGTGCACTCTGTATTCATCGGCAACCCTGGAACAGGTAAAACGACCGTGGCCAAGATGATGGGCCGGCTGTACAAAAAAATGGGCTTGTTGACTAAGGGCCACGTCCACGAGGTGGATCGCTCGGATCTGGTTGGCGAATACATCGGCCAAACGGCGCCCAAAGTCAAGGATGCCATAGAAATGGCGCGCGGCGGCGTGTTGTTCATTGACGAAGCCTACGCGCTGGCGCGTTCTGCCGAAGATTCCAAGGACTTTGGCAAGGAAGCGATTGAAATTCTGGTCAAGGAACTCTCCAACGGCCCGGGCGATCTGGCCGTCATCGTGGCAGGCTATCCAAAGGAAATGAAAACCTTCCTCGATTCGAACCCCGGCTTGCGCAGCCGCTTCAAAATGACCTTCGAGTTTACGGACTACCTGCCTCAGGAGCTCAGTCAGATCGCCGATTATGCCTGTCGGGAAAAGGAGATCATACTTGCCAAAGAGGCCAAAGACCTGCTGGACGAGTACATCACCGAAGCGTTTCGCCGACGCGACCGTTCCTTTGGCAACGCTCGTTTCGTGTATGATCTGCTGGACAAGGCAAAAATTCAACTCGGCCTGCGCCTCATGGCCGACCCCGACGTGCGCGACCTGCCCCCCGAGGTGCTGAAAATTATTCTGCGGGAAGACGTCGAGAAAGTCCAGATCACCAGTAAACGCCCCTTGCCCAATATTCCGGTGGACGAAAATCTGTTGCGCCAAGCGCTGCACGAGCTCGACAGCCTGATCGGGATGCAGGAGATCAAAAAAGACATCCGCGAACTGGTGGACTTGGTGCGCTTCAACCGCGAGTCGGGCCGCGACGTGCTGGGACGTTTCTTTTTGCACACGGTCTTCGTCGGCAACCCCGGCACCGGAAAAACCACCGTGGCCCGCATCCTCACCAAAATTTACAAAGCCCTCGGCGTGCTCGAGCGTGGCCACATGGTGGAAACCGACCGGCAAGGTCTCGTTGCCGGATTTGTGGGCCAAACCGCCATCAAAACCACCGAACGCATCGAGGAATCCATGGGCGGCGTGCTGTTCATTGACGAAGCGTACGCCCTCACCAACAGCGGTCGCGGGACGCACGGCGATTTCGGCGACGAAGCCCTCCAGACCCTGCTCAAGCGCATGGAGGACAACCGCGGGGCGTTCTTCGTTTTCGTTGCTGGCTACCCGGAAAACATGGACGCCTTTCTCAAGGCAAACCCCGGCCTTGCCAGCCGCTTCGACAAGGTGTTGCGTTTCGAGGACTACTCGCCCGACGAACTGCTGGAGATTGCCTTGTTCATGTTCCAACAGGAAAACTATCGAGTGGACGAACACGCCCGCGAACACCTCGGCAAGTACATGGCGTTCCTCTACCAGTTCCGCGACAAGTATTTCGGCAACGCCCGCACCGTGCGCCAAATCATTCTGGACACCATCAAAAACCAAAACCTGCGCATCGCCCAAAACGCAGATCGAGTGGGCAACCCGGAGGATTTGCACACCATCTCGCTGGACGATGTGGCCACGTTCACGTTCGACAAGGGAAAACTATCCGTTTATCAGCGCAGAGGGATCGGATTCGGGAATTGATCATTTGTTTGTACGATAAAATCAGTAGCATGCACCGCGTTTATTTCGACAATGCCGCCACCACACCGATCTCCGAGGAGGTCGTTCAGGCCATGGTGCCTGTTTTGCGCGAACAATTCGGCAATCCATCCAGCATCCACGCAGAGGGGCGGCAGGTACGCGCCTTGCTCGAAAACGCGCGCAAAACCGTGGCCAAGTGTATCGGCGCCAGCATGGCCGACGTGTTCTTCACCTCCGGCGGCACCGAGAGCAACAACATGGCCATCAAATGCTCCGTGCGCGACCTCGGGGTGCGGCGCATCATCAGCAGCCCGACCGAGCACCACTGCGGCATCCACACCATCGAGACCGTCGAACGGGAGAGCGGGGTAGAGGTCGTTTGGTTGCCCGTGGATTCCCAGGGGCGCATACTATTGGCCGATTTGGAACACGCGCTCGCTGCCGGAACAGACAAAAAAACGCTCGTATCGCTCATGCACGCCAACAATGAGATCGGCACCATGCTCGATGTGGACGGGGTTTCGGCGCTTTGCCGGCAGTACGGAGCGCTGTTTCACACCGACTCGGTCCAAACCATCGGCCATTTCCCTTGGGATGTACAAAAAACGCCGGTCAGTTTCCTGTCCGGGGCCGCGCACAAGTTTCACGGGCCAAAAGGTGTTGGATTCATCTACATCAACCCCGACAATCCGATCCACCCGTTCATTGACGGTGGCGGGCAGGAGCGAAACATGCGCGGCGGCACGGAAAACGTGTACGGCATCGTCGGCCTTGCCAAAGCGCTCGAACTGGCTATTGCCGAACTGGATACTCGAACCGAGCACATTCGAAGTATCCGCCAGTACATGCTGGAGCAGCTCCAAGAGTCGTTCGAGGATATCCGGTTCAACGGTGACTACGACGGGCACTGCCTGTACACCGTACTGAGTGCTTCGTTTCCGCCTTCCCCCAAAAACGAAATGCTACTGCTCAGTCTCGACATTGCAGGCGTGAGCGCGTCCGGGGGGAGTGCGTGTTCGAGCGGAGCCGAAAAAGGCAGTCATGTACTGGAGGCCATCGGCGCCGACCCTGGTCGAAAAAGCATCCGGTTTTCTTTCTCGCACTACAATACCCGAGAGGAGGTGGACTTTGTTGTGGAAAAACTTAGGGCGATCCTGCCACAGGCGGTTCTTGCCTAATTTTCAAATCAATACCCAAGCCCCCCAAACCTGCACACTTTTTCCTGCTTTGGAAAAATCCAACTGTGTATCGCGTAGCGCCGCTCGAGCATCGCCCGATTCCAGCCAGCGGCGGCAAAACTGCCCTACAAACTCTTGCGTCTCGTTGTTGTCGGGGATTTTCCAAAGCGTCACCAGCACTTGCCGTGCCCCCGCGATTTTGAAAGCGCGTTGCAGGCCGTACACCCCTTCGCTGCTTTTGACCTCGCCGAGACCGCTTTCGCAGGCACTCAATATGGCGAGACGTGTGCCCTGCAAGTTCAGGTCGCCGATCTCGCGGGCGGTCAGAATGCCGTCCTGAAAGCCGGGGGCGGTCGTTCCTTGTGTCCATACTTGGTCCGAACCCGCGAGCAACAACCCCGATGAGTACATCGGGTTGTGCTTGGGGAAGCGACCTTTGAATGCTTCCGGCAAGGAATCCCAAGCAAAACCATGCGTGGTGAACATCAACACATCCGGGGAACGGATTTCAGACAGCTGCTTTTTTACGTCTTCCTCCAAGGCTTCATAGCCGATGCGGATGTCAACCGTCGCCCCTGACTCTTGAAGTAAAAGCGCTACAGTATCCGCTTCGGGCAGGGAATTGGGCAACGGTTCAGGTTTGCCAGTGCCGCTGCCTTTCATCGCCACTGTTTCGGTGTTGCCCTGGCATTCCCGGGTGCGTTCGCGCATTTTCAGGGTGTCGGTCTCATAAGAGACACAAGCAAATATTCGTGCGGATTTGGGCTTCCTGTCCGGTATCGGCACTGCGGATGCCAGTTCGCGGGTGCTGCCTACCTGTTGAAGGTCATATCGCTCCACCAAAAGTACGCCCCGGCCATTTTGTATGGCGGGAAAAGCAATCTTGTGCAGCAGGCCCGACGGCGAAAACCATAGCCGCCGCACTCCCGTGATATGGGGTTCGAGCGGTTGGAACAGGAGACGATACAGGTCTGTACTTTCCTCTGAATACCCGGGGTAAAGAAAATTCAGCCACTCGTCATGGGCGATCCCGTCGGTTTCGAGCAAGCGGGCGAGCTGTTTTTCTTCAAAAAGTGGCACAAACCGCGGTCGGGCATCGCCGGGCCGGAGCACGAGCGCACCGTAGAGCACGCTGTCGGTGAGGCTTTCCGGCTTGGCGTAATTGAAGTGGAAAAACTCGACGGCGGCCTCGTCGGGCGCAAGTCGGGCCTGCACGTCGCGCCAACCCACCGGCTTGGAGGCGGCGGCGAAAGCGTCGGAGCGCTGAACCAATATGCTTTCGGCAAGATCGGCTGCCCGGCTCAGGCTGTCCAGATAAAGCGGGCTGAATCGCGCATCCGCGCTTTCTTGTGCCAATAGCCCGCGTTCATAGTCAATCATCTGGCGAAGCGCCAGCCAGTCGTTCATCTGACCGCTCAGCAGACTGTCTTCCCGAAGGGATGCCATGACGCTACGGGCAGAATGCAGCAGTTGCCCTTTTTCCGAGAGGGCATCCTGGTACAGCAAACCTGGAATCTCCGGATAATCGCGGTGGTGCTGCCAAGCGAAGGAATGCCAGCGGTCCAGTTGTGGGCGGACATCGGCAAGGAATGCTTCGCGTCCGGCATCGGACAGGACAGCAAAGTTGCGGGCGGAAAGGCGATGGTACAGGGTATCGGCAGCAACGTAGTTCGAATATGCACCCCGATTCTTGCCTTGCTGTGCGAGCATATCTGCCGCTGCGACTAAAAGAAATGCGTGGAAACTTGTTTGACCACCGGTGATATTTCTGCTAAGCCTCAGTGCCTTTTGGTAATAAGCCAATGCTCTGTTTTTCAAGCCCAATTGTTCGTAACAAGTGCCGAGGTTGCGAAGCGCATCGAGCAAGTAGTTGGTGTCGGCCCTTTTTGATTGCCAGTGCAGGATTTTTTCCGCTCTTTTCATGAGGGGCAGCGCCTCCTTCGCCCGACCGATATTGCCCATGCTGGCCGCATAATTCAACAGGTAATAGCCGTACGTGGGGCTTTGGTCCCCAAATTTTTTTCGGACGATTTCGACGACCCTGTGCATGTCCTGCAAGACCGAGTCGCTTTCTTTCAATGGGATGAGGGTGTTGGCCAAATACCGTTCATAATCCGGGAAAGATTCGCCTAATGATTCGATGATTTCAAAGGACTCTTTGGCCAATTGGACTGCCATGTCCGAATTTCCCAGATAGTGGTGGCAAGTGGCGAGATTGCCGTTGATGAGTGCGTAGCGCGGCGATTCGCGTCCCGTGATTTTCGAAATTTGTTCCCGTGCTTCAGTAAAATAGGGCAAGGCGACCGCGTAATCGTTCAGGTTGAGGTACACATTGCCGATGTTGCTCCACATAACGGCACGGGTCATTGGGTCGAGGCTGGGCCTTGTGTCGTCGGCGCTCTTGACATTCAAAAGCAGCGCCAACGCCCTGTGGTTCATACCTTGATCCGAATACACGACGCTTAGGTTTTGCCGCATCAGGTTCGTCGTTGGTTCATTGGGCATTACTTTTTCGGCCAACCGAAGCGCTTTTTCCCCGTGTGTTTCCGCCAACGGGTAGTTTTTCAAAGCCAGGTACGCTTGCGCAAGATTACCGATGAATGCGACGGTGATCCCGTTTTCTTCCCCAAACACTTTCAAGGCAATTTGCACGGTCTCTTCGAGTATTGGTACCGCTTCTTGCCACTCTCCCAGGTAGATGTGTGCCACCCCGAGCGAGCCGACGCGCGTGAGGTACTGGTAGTCGTCTGTTCTGACATGGTTGTTTTTGGCGTTTTGAATAGACTCCAACAAGTCCTGTTTGGCTTCCTCGTACTGGCCGAGCGCGATCAGGGCATTTGCCCGCATGAGCAAGGTAACGCCCAGCGATGCGCTGGTGTCGCGAATTTGTTTTTTGATGAGCAGTGCGGTGTCGCATACCGCCAATGCCTCGGAGGGTTTCCCGATCAGTACATACGCGCCGCCCATGTTGGAATAAAGCGATCCCGTATGCTGCGAAAAAAAACCTCGTGTATTCAGGGTAATGACCATCGCCCTGCGCAGCAGGGGCAGCGCCCGGAGGGCATTTCCCTTTGTCAGATGAAAGACGGCGTGGGCATTCAGCAAATCGCCGTAGAGGGAATCCTTCTTGCCAACTTCGTGCAAACAAACAGTGTCGGCCAGTTTCAGCAGGTTTCCAAAACTGAAATCGCCCCGATTGATCATTCGATCCATCGAATCCAGCAACCGGTAGCATTCCTGCCCCTGTGCGTGGGCAGACCCCAGCCAACAAATGAGGGTCAACATTTGAGCGAAGCGATTCATGGCAAAAAAAATTTAGCGTGAATTTATCGGCGGCGTTCAGGACAATGCACCTTCCGTCCCGCCTCAAAATTGAACTTAAGCACGTACCCTTCCTGAACCGTGCGGGCAAAGTCGGCATAACGTATGCGGGCTACCCCCCCGCAGCCCCAGCCGGTGCCAAAGGAGTTGAGCACCTCGAACTCTGCCGCCGCGTCGTCGAACCCGATGACGAGCAAGGCGTGCCCCTTGGCACCTTCGAGCAGGTCGGGGGCTTCCCAGAGGCAGTTTTTCGGGGTCAGGCGGCGAAAGTTTTCCGTCACCAACAAGCCCACGATGACCGGTATGTTGAAATCAATCCAGGCAATTGTTTTAGGCACCAACTGCTCCCGGAACAAGGTTTCTTTTTGCTTCGCAGAACCGGGAATGAACTGGTGCGCCCTGAAAATCGGCTCGTAGGTCCAGTATCGGTATCCAGCCGCATTTTGGGGGTCGTTGCCTTCCGGTAATCGAGCATGGCTGCACGGCGTGTTGGGAAACGAGTCGGCAAGCGGTATGCCCTGTGCCGCCAGCAGGTCGAGCACGTTTTTGAGCCGGATGTTCACTGGCCCGTGCCGGCTGATAAGTTGGTTGTGCAAAAACGACCAAGAGAACACCTCGTCAACGGCGCACTGGCAGCGGGGATCGCAGTACAATTTTCGGCGCATCATGGCTGCCGAGGTTGCGGCGCAACTCCCGCAGGACATTTCGCAATGCTGGTTGAAAACCTGCACGCCCGCTTTGTGTCGCAGCGACTTTTTCGAGCCGGGTCGGCTGGAGCGGGTCACGGCACTCGGCTCGCCCGCTGCGGCAAAGGTGTCGGCATCGAGCAGGATGCCCCCGAGCGGCGGCATGGTGTCCGTTTGGGCGCTAAGCGACGGCACGCAAAAAGTGAACAGCAGAATAAAGCGGGCAAGGCATCTCATGGTTGTTTCGATAAAAATGGTCAGTGGCCGGGCGGCTTGTCCGGGAGCGGATGCTCTTCGCCATCGCTGATGATCGGAAATTTGTCATCGCCAATTTGCAGGAAATACTGGCTCCCGGTTTGCACGAGTTCGAGCGGCTTTTTCCAAAAATCATCGTTTTTTCGGGCGTAAATGCACAGGCCACCGCCTTCGCCGAAAAAAGCATAGGTGCGTGCCGGCTGGTTGGGCAATTCTAGGTCCGGTTTGTAGGAAACGGTTAGGGAAATCGTTTTGCCGGCCTGAGGGCCGGGAATGTTGATTCGGGCGATTTCATCGAACCGAGTATCGGCCACGGGTATGCCGCTGGGTGTCGTAGTGGGCGGAGGCTCCTTGTCAAAAAGCAGCCAGCCCAGCGCAAGGCCGAGCAGCGTGCCGATGGTGATCATCGCAATCGGGTGTGTCCAAATTTCAGGCGACTTTTTCAACGAAAAATCATGCTCGGCCTCCTCCCGTTGGATGCTGTCGCGCACAGATTCGACACGCTTTCGAATGTCGGAACGGGCTATCTGGCGTATGTCTTCTGCGAATTGCCGCAGGTCGTCCGTTTGGCGGCGCAACTCGGGATCGGCTGCCATGGCGGATTCGTACTGCTTGCGCTCCTCCACGGACAATTTGCCCCGGAGATAGTCCTCTGTTTTTTGTATGTCCATGTTTTCCATGACGATCCTGGTTGTGCCCGGCTTTGGCGACTGGAGCGTGCCGCTGTCAGGGCTGTCCTTTCATGCATTTTGCCAGTAGTTTCTGGCATTTGTCCTTTCTGGCTTTTGACACGTCGGGGCTGGCATCGCCCAGCGCTTCGGCAATTTCTTTGTGGCTCTGGTCCATGTACCAGAACCTTCTGATACGTTCCTTGCACCGCTCGCCAAGTTGCTCTAGGCACGATTGTAATTTATCTTGCCGGGCGAGGGCCTCCGCATCGTTCTCGAGCTGGACTACCGGATCCGACTCCTCCTCGCCGTTTTTTTCTGGAATACCACCTTTGTCAAGATCGTCAAATGATACTGCATCCCCCCGCTCGCTCAAGACATCGTAGAATTTGCGCTGGGCTATGCGAAATAGGTAGTGCTCAAGCTTGCCCTCGTGCCGATACTTGGTCTCCCGAAAATTCTGAACAAACGCAATGATCGCTTCCGTCACGGCATCGTGGACATCGTCGCTGGTGCCGCTTTTGGAATAGGCCCACGGGCGGAACACCCCCAAAAGCCTGCGGTACAGGCATTCGATCGCCTTGCTCTCGGATTCCAGCGAGCCGTCGCGCAGCCACTCAAGCGCTTCTTCGTCAGTGCAGGGCTGCCTTGCCTTGTCGTTTTTCGCCTTGTCAACCATATATCGCCGAAGCAGGAAAAAGGTAAACCTGCGTTTCTTCAAAAAGAATCAAAAAACGTCCGGGCATTGCGTCCCAGTCCGCGCTGCATGGTGGATGCGTCGTGGTAGTTGTCGCCCTCAATCTGCTGGCCGACGTTCCGGCCATACAGCGCCACTTCCCAGCGCGGGTTGTTGATCTCGCCCCGCGCCGTGGAATGCAGCAGGATAAAATCCTCGCCGGCCAAGGAGGGGTTGTAGAACAGGAACTTCACGTTGCGCTGATTGGTGTGCGGGAAATTGTAGTACACCCAGATTTCATACGGCGGGGCACTGGGGTCGTCTTCCACGCGGATCAGGTCATCCGGGCGACCAAAACGAATGTAGGTGCGCCCGCGGTCGGTTTCGAACCCGTACCGAAAGCCGCTTCGAAACTGCTGGTCGGCGGCGCCGGCCACTTGCATGAAGTCCAGATAAGCCTTTTCCGGGTTGTTGGAGTTGAGGTTCACGAAATGCCGGAACAGGAAAAAGCGCATGGCCTTGAGGTCGGAGCCGGCCAGCACGTTCTTCAGCATCTCGGAGTCGTCGCCCAGCATAAGCGGCGAAATGGCACGCAGGCTGAAGCGCAGGTTTTCCTCGTTGAGGTCGGTGACGAACTGTTTTTCCACTACTGCTTGTGTCAGTTCGATCTTGGCCAGGTCCATGTCGAGAAAGGGATTGCTTCGCTGGAAATATACCTTCCTGGAGGCGATCAATTCGTTCGCTTCGTTGCGCAGTTCCACGGTGAGGGAGTAGTTGCCGCTTTTCAGTTTGTTGATGTTCATGGGCACGAGAAGGGCGTCAATGACCGCTGCTTTTTTCTGCTGCGAACCGGCGGAGATAAGCGTGGTAGCGCCATTGCCTAATTCCTGCTCGATCATGTAGCGCACCAGGTAATTGCCCATGCCGGCGTTGTTGTTCGTATGGTACACTTCGGCATAAAAGGCCAGCATGGTGGATTTCCGGTCATAAAACCCAAAAGGCAACGGCTCCAGGAAGTATCCGTTTTTGACGAACGGGTTGTCCGACGCGTCGGGCCTGTAGCTCCGCAGCAAAAGAATGTCGGACAGGTATGCCCCGGTGCCCACATCCACCTTCAGCGGCTTGACAACGGATTTGGCGTTTTCCGGATCGTGCATGTCCACAAGGGAAATCTCCAGCGTATACTCCCCGGCGGGCAGAAACATACGTTTCACGTCGAGCAGGTCTTGCGGGGCGCCCACGAGCGGGCTGTTCAGCAGGTATTTTTCGTACGCGACCACCTGGTCGCCCTTTTTGACGAGGATCAGCGTTTCCACGCCCGCCTGCAAATGGATACTGTCCACTTGCTTGAACGTGACCGAACCTGCAGCGATCTCGATGTTGATTTCCAGGTAGGTTTTTTCCGGGGTGGCGTACACGATGTGGGCAATGCCGGCATCGAGGGCGACAAGGGTGTTGGTGATCAGTGCGAAAAGCAGCGCGAGGGAGAGCGGGCACGTGTTTTTGTGTTTCATAGCAGACAAATGTTTAGGCGTTGAATGTGTAAAATTGCTTGGTTCGACTCCGGTTTGTTCTTTATACCTCCAGTAGGAGCCACATGTGCGGTCGTGCGCTGCCTACGCCAACTGCACCCCTTCGTACACCTCTTCGAAAGTCAGTTCGATGCCCAGCGCCGGCACCGGAAACCGCGCATCGGCTTCCACGAACGATTCGGCCTCCCAAGTACCGTCCGCGCTTTTGACACGCACTTCCACCACCTTTTTTTCGGAATCCACGAGGATGTAGTTCTGCAGCGACTCGATGTTTTTGTATCGGATGAACTTGTCGGAGGAGTCCTCGGCGCGAGAGGTTTTGGAGAGCACCTCGAAGATGACCAAGGGGTGCTTTTTGATGTATTGGTTTTTCAAGTCGCGTGGGTCGTTGGTAACCATCACATCGGGGTAGGTGTAATCGCGTTCGAAGGTAATTTGGACCTTCACACTTTCCTGAAAAATCCGGCAATCGGATAATCCATGCAGTTTAAGCATGAGTCGTAAAACCTGCACCAGGTTCATGCAAAGGTAGTTGTGATCGGATGTTGTTCCAGGCATGGGTATTAGATTTCCGTTGATGTATTCATGTCGTACCTCCGCACGCTCTTCGAACGCGATGTACTGCTCAACGGTCATGGGTTGTTTGGAGGTAGCAGCAGAAGCAGTGTCTGTCATGGCAAGGATGTGTTTTGGCGTGTCAAAAATAAGGTAAAAAATGTACCGCCGAACCCCGTTCGGCGAAATCGCGCCCAGCTACTCTCGCGGCAGCGCCGAACGGGGTTCGGCGATACGTATTACTGCCGTAACACCGGCAGCACCACACCCGAGGCATTTTCCCCGCCCCGGTGTAGCGTGATTTCCAAAGGAATAAAGTCGGCATCGTTTGCTTCGTAAATATTGACAAACTGCTGCGGGTTGCGATCGGCCAAAGGGAACCAACTGCTTTGCACCTGGATCATCAGGCGGTGGCCGGGCAACACGGCATGGACAATGTCGGGAAGTTCGAAACGCACTCGGGTGGGTTTACCGCGTTCAAATCCCTCCGGCTTTTCAAAGCTGTTGCGATAGCGTCCGCGGAAAATTTCCCCCCGCACCAGCATCTGGTATCCGCCGAGCGGCACGCCGTTTTCCTCCCCCGACAGGGTGTCTGGAAATACGTCAACGACTTTCACCACAAAATCGGCATCGAGCAGCCTGCCGGGAGTGCCGACACCCCGGTCTTCGAGCGATACCCATAGATCGGCTACCACGGGGCCGTGCAGCAGAAGCGGACGTTCCTGCACGGGTGTTTCGTACACCAGCACATCCGGCCGACGGGCGGCAAAACGTTGGTCGTCAGTCATGTATTCACGGGTGCGGCGCAGGTGGATGTCCTCGGTGTAGGGGACGGGTTTGGCGGGGTCGCTGGTGTACCGGTCGCTGCCGGGACGGCCCTCGGGAGTGGCAGCGAGTTTGCCTTTTTGCTGAAAATAAAACTTGGTCGGTTCGGACTGGAGCGGCGGCCAGGAGGCGTGCGTGACCCAGCGGTTGCTGCCCGTTTCGAACACGTATGCTTCGGGAAGCGCCAAGCGACCAATCTCTTTCAGGTGGTATTCGAAGAACGGGAATTCGATCTCCTTCTCGTAAAATGTACTGGTAGCCTCGCCGAAAGTCACGTTGCCGAGCCGTTCGCCCGTCCCTCGCGCCCATCCGCCGTGGCTCCAGGGTCCCATGACGATTCGGTTGCTGGTCGTCTGCGGGTTTTGGTTCTCGATGGCCTTGTACAACGCCCATGCACCGAAGCAATCCTCCGCATCGAACAGCCCGCCTACGGTCATCACCGCCGGACGGATATTTTTCATGTGGGGTCGCGGGTTGCGGGCCTGCCACCAGGCATCCATGTCGGGGTGTGCCATGAGGTCGTTCCAGAACGGGATTCCGCCCTTCAGGTATTTTTCGTTGAAATTGCGCAAAGCCCCGGCACGCAGGTAGAAGTCGTAGTTGTCGGGCGTTTTCCAGTCTGAAAATCCCGGGCTGCCCTGCATGGTGGGCGCGGGCCTTGGCTTGCCGAAGCCGGAGTAAAAACCAAAGGCGTCCATCAGCATGAAGGCGCCGTTGTGGTGAAAATCGTCGCCGACGAACCAGTCGGTCACCGGAGCCTGGGGCGATACGGCCTTGATGGCCGGGTGGCCGGCAAGAATGGCCATGGTGGCATAGAACCCGGGGTACGAAATGCCGTACACGCCGACGCGACCGTTGTTTCCGAGGGCATTGCGCAATAGCCACTCGACTGTGTCGTAGGTATCGCTGGCCTCATCGGTATCTCGGTTGGTTTTTTTGTTCGGGTTGTGCGGACGAACGTCCACAAAATCGCCTTCGCTCATGTACCTGCCCCGCACGTCCTGAAAAACAAAGATGTAGCCGGATTTTACGAGGTTCATGTTCTGGATACGGTCCGAAAACGCGTCCACCCCGTAGGGCGCGCAGGAGTAGGGCGTGCGGCGCAACAGGATGGGGTATGCTTTGGACAGGTTCTTTGGGGTATAGATGCTGGTGAACAGCCGGACGCCATCGCGCATGGGGATGAGCACTTCGCGTTTGGTGTAGTTTTCCCGGACAAATGTCGCGTTGGCGGTATCCTGGGCATGGAGGAGCAAAATGTGAAAGGCAAAAACAAACGTGGCGAACAGGCGCATAATCCGGACAGGGTGTTGATGATGAATAGTGGGGCGAAAATGCGAATTTTTCCCTACCGACAGATAAAGTTGATTCCGCTGACGGTTGGCACCTGTCGCAGAAAAACCACACCTTTGGGCGCAATTTTTCGAAAGGCCAGGCCGCCATGCCCGTTTTCTGGATCAACGAACACGAACTTGTATTTCCCCATCCTGCGCTTGCCGAGCCGGGCGGGCTGTTGGCCGTTGGCGGCGACCTGCGCCCGGACCGCTTGGTGTTGGCCTATCGAAACGGCATCTTCCCTTGGTTTGAAGAAGAGGGCAGTTTTTTCTGGTATTCGCCCGATCCGCGGTTTGTTTTGTTCCCGCACGAACTCAAGGTGCACAAAAGTATGCGCTCCATTTTCAATCAACACAAGTTCGAGTACACGCTCGATACCTGCTTCGAACGCGTGATCCGGTCTTGTGCCCATACGACGCGGTCCGGGCAAGAAGGCTCCTGGATCGCCGATTCGTTCGTGGACGGCTACACCGAACTGCACCGGCAGGGCCTGGCACATTCCGTGGAAGTTTGGCAGAGCGGCGAGTTGGTTGGCGGATTGTACGGGCTGGCGCTCGGACAGGTTTTTTTTGGCGAAAGTATGTTCTCCCTTGCTCCCAACGCGTCCAAAGCGGGCTTCATTACCCTCGTCCGGGCACTGGAGCGCACCGGTTTTACGCTTATTGATTGCCAGCAAGAAACCCTACACCTCGCCAGTCTTGGCGCGCACAACATCTCCCGCCATAAGTTCTTGGAACTGCTGCACCAAAACGCCTACAAACGCACACTGGTGGGGAAGTGGAGGTTTGTAGAGGATAAAATCGCCAGTTTGGAGGCTTGACTTTTGGTTAGAATTCCAGCATCCAAAGATCACCGCCGGCACTTAGCCAGGCGCGACGGCTATTGGGAGAAACGGTCGTGAATCCCCGGTGGATGTTGGTGTTGTTCAGTTCCTTGCCTAAGTTTTCCGGGTAAGTCCAGTGGGTCCAGTCGGCACGGGTTCGGCGGGCCGAAAAGATGTCGCTCCGGCCCAGGCCCGGATAGCCGGTACTGGTATAAAAAAGCGTTTGTCCGTCGGGCATGAGGTACGGTGCGGCCTCTTGCCCGTCGGTGTTGATGTCGGCGCCAAGGGCCGCGGGGGTGCTCCAAGTTCCGGTTTTCGGGTCGCGGTGGCTCACAAACAGGTCGAGGTCGGGCGTCTGTGTGGCGGACCCTGCTGAGTACGCGCCTTCCAGCACGAGCGTGTTGCCGTCGGCGCTCAAGCAACCGTTACCGATGATGGCAATTCCCGATACCGGCAATGGCACGGGCAGGCTCCACGTAGTATCGGATGTTGTCCGCAGGCAGGTATGCAGGCGATTGTTCACGGATACCAACAGCAGAAGCCCGTCGGCTGTCATGGAAAGCGGGACATAATTGCCGGGGCCGGACAGCGTCGGCACCAATGTCGTCACCCCCCAGTCTTGTTTGGCATCGTCCCATTTGGCGGCAAACACATCGGTGCCGATAATATTGTCTGGGCGGTTTTTTCCGGCAAAAAGTATTTCCAGTCTGTCGGCACGTACCACCGGGCTGAACTCCTCGCCGGCAGCAGTATTCAGCGCGGTCAGCGGATGTTTGGCTATTGTTCGGTCGGGGCGGCGGAGAATGGGCAATTTGCCGTCAATCCAAGGCCGAACGCGACGCTGGAAGTCAAAGTCGGTATGGCAACCTGGGGGCAAGGTGTCGGGGAAATGTGGCCTTGCCCGTTCGAGCAAGATGATGGCGCTGGAGTACAACTGGCGGTCCAGAAAAAATTGCAGGGTTTCTTCCATCAGCCGGAACGCAGAATACCGGGGGGCATACCGGGTAATGTAGGCAGATGTTTGTTCGAGGGTGGCAAACGTGTCGCGTGCGGCGGTGCCGTTGTGCAACGCGTTGCGTAGGGCTGTCCGGCATTGAATATCCCGCAAATGCATCTGGTGTTCTGGTTTCAAATCGTCAACCAATGTGCTGTCTGATGACAGGTCAGCTACGGCATTCAGGAGGACTATTTCGAGAGCCGACCACGAGTTGGAGTTGTGAAATTTCAGTTGTTCGGGCAATTTGCCTTCGCATAGCAGTGCCTGAACCTCCTTGCGCCAGCAATCCCGGGCGACAAAGGATCGCCAATGCTGGTTGGTGAATCGGTCGAGTTCGCATGGTGTGTATTTTTCGAGAAAGGCAGTCCAGATGGTCTCGTTCATGCGGCGCGTTTGGTCGTAGTTTTCCGGCAGAACAACCTCGACGTGCCGCTGCAGGATTGCCGTCATCGTGTCGTAGTCGGTCGTGTACAGGTGCGCGTTCACGATGTCGGTTCGAGTCTCACGAACGTCCGGTCGAATGGTTGTGAGAGGTGTCTTCAATCCCTCGAGCAAGGAGTCCAGCGCGGAGAGTGTGCCTTTTGCACGCGTGTCCGCCACGGCCCAGCGCTGGGTTTGTTCGCGCAGGTCGAGCAGTGCTGAGGTGTCCACTTCAAACCGGCGGGCGAGGCGTTTGGCTTGTTTGACATGCATCTGGCACAGGAGGCTGTCCGCTTCGGCCAACGAATGGTCAATGGCGAGCAATCCGGGCAGATCGCGCGTTTCTGAAAGCGCCATTTTTCCCAAGTAGAACCTTGCGGCGGGAGCGTGCTGCGGATGTTCGCGATATCGTTCAAGAATCGGGCGTGCCGACGGGTAATCGTGTTTCAAAAACTTGTCGTACCCCGAGCGGAACGTCGGCGAACATCCAACGAAGAAGATAAATGCCACTAAGGCTGATATGTACAGCAGCGTGTTTTTGTTTTTCATACTCAAAATATTCGTTTTGCCCGACCGATAGGGCTGCTACCGTTTCAGAACATGATGAACACCGCCAGCATAGCCAAGATGAACAACACCGCGAATCCAACGAGGTAGGCTACTGAAAACACAAACGATTTGAGAAAAGTCATGCCCCAGCCTTGTGCGTAAAAACGCTTCATGGCAAACATGGGACTGAAAATCAGCCACACGATCGGGATTGCCCAATATCCTTTGAGCGGCCACACGGCATTGATCCAAAACGCGAACATGAGGAGCAGGAACATGCTGGTGTGTTCGTTGATCAAAAAAATGAAATGCTCCACATAGTAGCGTTTTTGCCGCCAGTACAGCAGCGTCAACACCGCAGACATAAACCCGATCAGGGCGAGCAGCGTCCAGGCGAGGCTTCCGAGATAAGCCTTCATCAGGGCGGAAGGGGATTGGATCGTCTTGATGCCCTGTTTTACCAATAGCCTGTCAACCCAGTTGTCTATGTGGTATTTTTCGATGATGGAATTGGCGTCCAACAAAAACATGTCGCTTGTCAGGATACGTATGCTCTTGAACCCGAGGTTGAGCGACGTCGAGTCGGGAACACGGGTTTCGGTTGAGTCGGTAGCGACAGTCCAGATATCGCTGAATTTTTTTGCGTATTCGCCATAAGTCCGCTGCAGCAGGGTGTCCACCGCCCGCAGGGTCGTGGCGGTTTTGAGGTCGGGCGGCAGGGAATCGAATTCGCGGCGCATTTTTTCGAACTCGGCGCTTCGGCGACCCATTTCGTACAGGTCAAAGCCCTCATCAGCACTTTTTTTTCCACTGATCTTGAGACCGTTCTCACTGCTACTGGCCTGGATGCCACTCGAATCGCCGATGTTGGTCAAATGGTTCAACGTGAACAGGAACAGAAAAGCCACGATAAAAAAGAACCGGATAGGGTGGGGGTACCGCTTGCGCCGGCCGGCAAAAAACTCTTGCGACACAAAGCCCGGGATCAACATTTGCCACAAAAAAAGCAGCGAGCGGCTTTCCAGGTGCAACACCCGGAACCAAACCTGCTTGAGCAGGGCGCTAAGCGTCATGATCTCGTCCTCGTGTTTTTGCCCGCAATGGGTGCAGAACTTCGCCTTGTACGGCAAGGGGAAGTGGCAGTTCGGACAATAGTCGGAGGTTTTGTATTTCATGGTGGATCGCTAAGTGGCTCAATGGACGGCCAATCCCGTCGAGACTGATGCAGGGGCGGCGTGCAGGATTTTGAAAAGCAGTTCCTTCATCAGTTCTTCGTCGCCGGTGTTCGTGGTGTCGGTGTCCACGCCCTTGGAGCGCAGGTCATACTCCCGGAGCAGGTGCAAAATATGTTCGGTTTGTGCAAGCGAGTAGTTGCGTGCGGCAATTTTATATTCTTTCAGAAAAAAATCGGAGCGCAGGTCGAGCGCTTTCGACATGTCGGCATCTGAAGAGGTTTGCAGAAAATGCAGCATGTACACTTTGGAAAAATATGCGTGCAGGCTTGATACCGTGACGATGAGCGGGTTTTTGCGGATGTTGGCGGCAAAATACTGCTGGATGCGGGCGATTTTGGGCAGGTCGCGCAGTGCAACGGCGCGTTGAAGTTCGAAGACGTTGTAGTCTTTGCTGATGCCGATATATTCCTGGACGTGGTTGGCGGTGATGGTGCTTTCGGCGGGCAGGTTCAGGGTCAATTTGTCCAATTCGTTCGCCACCTTGGCCAGATCGGTTCCGAGGTACTCCGCGATGAGCACGGCAGCCGGCATCTCGATGCTGCGTTTTTTTGCCCGGCAGTAGCCGATGACCCAGTCTGGCACTTGGTTGTCGTACAGTTTTTTGCTCTCAAACACGAGGGCCTTGCCCGCCAGCACTTTGCCGAGTTTGGTGCGCATGTCGTATTTCTTGTGCTTGTGGCACACCACAAAGACCGTCGTGGGCATGGGATTTTCAAAATAACCGGTCAGTTCGCCGAGGCTTTTCATTTCTTGCGCCTCGCGCAGGATGACCACCTGACGCGCGCTCATCATCGGATACCGGCGCAGGTAGTCGAGCAGCGTCAGGTGGTCCACGTCCTTGCCGTACAGAACCGACAGGTTGAAGCCCTTTTCCCCGTCGGAAAGGGCATGGCGGTCTATCGCTTCCTCGATGCGGTCAATAAAAAACGGTTCCTCGCCGTGCAGGAAATAGATGGGGCTGAACTTGCCCGCTTTGATGTCGCGGAGAATATCGTCGTAGTTCATGTTGCTGGATGGTTCAGCGCAGGCGGGCCAGCCGGAACCCGGTGCCGTAGTCGTGGTAGTCGGGTTTGGCGGAGTTGCGATAGGTGGTTCGTTGCTGTTCGGGATTTCGTCCCCAATGGCCGCCCCGTACGACGCGGCTCTTAGAGGAGGACACGCCCATCGGGTCGGTAGTGTCGCCCGAAGAATATGGACCGTACCAGTCCTGGCACCATTCGCGCACATTGCCGGTCATGTCGAATACTCCGACATCATTTGGGGCTTTGTGCGCGACGGGGTGGGTTTGGTTTCCGGAGTTGCTCAGGTACCAGGCCACCTCGTTCAGGTTGTCGCTACCGCTGAATGGGTGATCCTCGCTGTGGCGGGCGGCATACTCCCACTGCGCTTCGGTAGGCAATCGGTACCCCTTGGCGAAACGGCTTATCGCCACGCGGCCATCGGGCAGGAATGAGTAGGCCGGCTCCAGGCCATGTGCCGTGCTGAGCCAGTTGCAATAAGCAACTGCATCGAGCCAGGATACATGGATGACCGGGCGATTTCCGCGCCCCCAGCCTTCGTCGTCGGGCTTGGCACGGCCTGTTTCTTCACAAAAACGGTCGTATTCCTCGAACGTGACTTCAGTTTTGCTGATAAAAAAATCCTGAAGGACGACCTGTCGTACAGGCTGTTCATCGAGAAGGCCATTGGGGTTGCCCATTGGGAATTTGCCGCCCGGAACTAAAATCATACCGGGTGCCGGCGGCCGGGGGGCCGAGGCCGGCGGTTGGCTCGTGGTCGTCGTCGGACGATTCGCGGATGGTGTTGGAGGTGTAACATTAGTAGGAGGGGGCAAAACGGGCTCATCCTCCACATTCGACTCGGGTTCTGTCTGGGTCGTATCTTTTTGCATAGTCGGCAACCCATCAATGACCGGGAATTCAGGAAATGCGGGGTACAGCAGTCGGCACTCTTCCCATCGCTGTGTTATGAATGGCAGAAATTTTTCCTGAAGAGGTGGGTTGTCCAGCACGACCTCCAGTACACCGTCCAGGTTGTCACATTCCGGGAATTGGATCATGTATTTGCGCAATTCCGTTTCCGTTGGGTTTTTACGCAATTGATCCAGCCATTCGTTCTCCAGCCGTTTTAAAGCGGCTTCTGCATCTTTCCGGCAACTGCCTTCCGGAAATTCGTACAAGTAATCCCGGTATGCTTTTGGCGTATTTTCGATCGTTATTTTTCGGCAGGCGGCTTCCTCATAGTGTTTTCCATCGGGGTATTGGACCATGTATTTGGAGTAACCGGCCAGATTGTCGGTCATATAGCGGGTCGTCCACCAGTTGCGCGACTCTTTGGGGCTGGCAAACCAACCGACAGCGGTGCCTGCCGAGAGGGCTAAAACGAGCATGATGGATTTTTGCAGCAAACTGTAAGAAGCGGCTTTAGTCGTGCCAACGGGCGCGGATGGTCCTTTCGGGGCGGCTTTGACATTTGTCACAAGCCCAGCGCCCGCGATGGAGGCGGCCTGAAATGCCAAGGCATACCCGGCCGGTTTCAGTTGCTTGTTATTCTCCTCATCCGATACCGGCCCGTCAGAAATGATCCGTATGGTTTCTTCCATGACCAGTTCTTTTCGGTGCGGTAGCCCGTTCACCATCTCAATGATCGCGATCTTGAGCACTAGGGGGTGAGTGCCCTCTTCCTGCGGCGTGACGTAGTACCACCATTCTGTAAATCCATGCTGATCCACCAACTGGATATCTTCGCTTATGGTCCTGATAGTAAACACGCGCCCGCCGGAGGGGTCGAGCAGTTCGGTCTGCATGGTATCGGATACCCGGTACAGGCTTTTCAACTGCACATGCTCGTCAATGGTGATGTTTTCCACGATGGCATCCTCGTCCATAGAAATACGCACCACGCATTTGGTTTCCTTGCGAACGGGCATCGTTCCTGGGATACGGTACAGGACGCTGCCTTGTTTTGGGGCAGGGCTCCCGCCATTGGACCCAGCATCGGAATCGGTGCTAAAATCAGCCTCTTGCAGACTTTGGATCAGGTCGAGGAAATCGGCCCGGATGCGGTCATATTCCCGCTGGAGGTCTTCGTTCGAGAGCGTGTTGCGCAATCTGGCCTTGTTGGCATCGTTCAGCCGGCCAAGCAAGGCAATGACCGCTCCATTTTTTTCCGCCGTTTCCGGGAGCAACGCCTGAAGGTTGCGGAGCGCTGCCGCAATGTCATCCACCAACTGGTTCTGCAAGTCTTTTCGGAGCATCTCGAGCGACTGGGTCAACGGCATGGCTGGTTTGTTTTTGTTAGCGCACAAACCTAACAGTTTTTTTCTATTGTTTTCCGCTCTGCAGTTCAAGCGACCGGTTCATATCGGCCATGGCTTGGTCCATATTTCCCAGCCCGCGGTAGATACTGGCGCGTGTGCGGTAGGCTATGGAATAATTCGGCTGGATTTGCAAAGCCCGATTGACATCTTCGAGCGCTTTTTCGTACTGCCCGAGCGTGAGATAGGCCGCGGCGCGGTTGTTCCAGGCCATGGCAATGTTCGGATTGGCGGTCAGGACGGTGGTATAATCGGCAATAGCCTCGTCGTAGCGTTTCTGGTTGGCCAAAAGTAGTGCTCGGTTTGCCAGTACGTCGGTATAGTTGGGCTGCAGTTCCAAAGCCTTGTTGTATTCGGCAAGCGCTTGATCCGGGTTGCCGGTCTGGCTGTGGGCTATGCCTTTGAAATAGTACGTCTCGGGGTTTCGAGGCTCCAGTTCTATGCTGCGAACGAGGTCAGGAAGGGCATCGCCTGGTCGGTTCAGAATGACGTGGCACTTGCCGCGATTCAGAAACAGGCGGGGGGTGACGATACCGGCTCTTATGGCATTGTCGAAATCCGAATAGGCTTCTTCGTAGCGCTTCAGCATGAAAAACGCCTGTCCGCGTCCGTTGTAGGCCTCCACGTAAGTCGAGTCGAGCCAGAGGGTTTTGGTGTAGTGCTTGATGGAGTTTTCGTAGTCGTATCGGAGCAACTGGCCATACGCGAGGTTGCAATTGCACAACACGGCCTCGGGGTATTTGTCCACGCAGTTTTGAAAAACGGTCACTTCATTGTTCCACACCTTGCCGTGCTGCACGGCCAACAATCCGAAAAACAGTGCCGCCACGGCCAAAATGGCCCGCCGCACCACCGGTTGCAGTTTTTGTGCCAGCCACACGACGAGAAAGAAGAAGCCGACGGACGACAGGTACACATATCGCCCGGAACGCATTTCGAGGGTGCCGACCGTGATGTATGGCAGCATGACCGTCAGCGGCAACAGATACCAGAGCGCCGAAAGCCCGACCTCGCGAACCTTTCGCCCATATTTCCAGGCAAGCCAGGCCAGAGCGCCCACGACCAGGGGCGCGGCATAGTAGTCGAACGACCACGACCCGCCGGCCTTTCCCATGGGGTAGTAAATGCTCAAATCAAAGGGCGCTAGCAGTTTCGCCGGATAAAACAACAGCGAATGGCACACCATTAGGAATCGGTCGAACAGGCTGAGCGCTTTGGTCGTGACCACGAGCTCGTGCCCTTCGGCTTCGCGCGTGCTGAGCGTGTACAAACCGAGTGCTGCACTGACAGCAAAAAACGGGACTTTGGCAACCAGATTTTTGACAGACAAGGAGCCGTTCCGGTACCAGTCGAACGCCAGCAGCAGCAGGGGAAATGTCACAGCCGCCGATTTGGCCAAAATCGAAAGCACGAACATCAGTAGGGTCAAGCCGTAAAACAGCGGGCGCTCGTTTTGTTGCCATTTGGCGTACGCTACCAACCCGAGCAGGTAAAACAGGGAAAACGTCACGGCGCTTTGGCCGGCAATCCAGCACACGGCCTCCATCTGGATAGGGTGCACGGCGAACAGCAGTGCCACAAAAAATGACACCTCCCGACGGGACTGCAGCAGGTTGAGCAGCCAAAACACGCACAGCACGCAGCCCGTGTGCAGCACCAGGCTGAACGTGTGGAATGCAGAGGCGCTTTCACCCGCCAGAGCGTACACGAGGGCATAGCCGAGCCATGTCATGGGGGCGTACATGCCGAGGTTGGTGGAAGCAAACAAGCCCCGGAACGAGGGGTTTTTGATGACCTCGTTGTACTTGATCGCTTTGTCGTCGTCGAAGATCAGAAAGCCGTTGGACAGCGACTGGAGATATACGGCTATCGAAGCAGCGACGAGAATTGCTGCGAGAAGCCAAATTTTGTTAAAAAAAGGCGGCTCCGCTGGGGTAGGGGAGGCTGATGGCGGAGCCGGTTTGGCGGCGGCGGGTCTGACGGGTACCGATTGCGGTGTTTTTTTCTTCGACATGTTGGTGTACGCTACGTTTGTCATCCCGAAGGGAACCGTCCGCTCTGCGATGGCGAGTCCGATTGTGAGGCACCCGTAGAGCGGACGGTTCCTTTCGGGATGACAAGGAGAAATTGCGGATCGTTTCTTTGCCGGAAACGCAGTAGGCTCCTACTTCCCGCGCAAATATTCCAGCACAACGGCCCGGGACTTCCGTGCGGCATCGTCGTTGTAGCGCGGGCCGCTGGGGTTAGCGAAGGCGTGGTCGGCATCGTATTCGCTGATGGTCAGGCTTTTGCCTGCTGCTTCCATGTTTTTCCTGAAGTCTTCTACGGCGGCATCGTTGATCCATTTGTCTTGCTTGGCATGGATCATCAAGACATCCGTTTGCAGAGATTTTAGTTTTTCCACGTCTTTTTCCGGCATGCCGTAGTAGATCACACAGGCTTTCGCCTTGTCGCCGAGTTGGAGCGCGGCCTGGAGCGACCAGCCGCCGCCGAAGCACCAGCCAAGGGTGCGGAAGTCGGCATTTTCGCCGGCGAATTTGGCAGCGCCCCGGATGATGGCGGCGGCGCGCTCCGGGTTGCATGCTTGCATGAGTTTGCCGGCCTCTTCGGCGTTGTCGGTGAGTTTTCCGTCGTACAGGTCCACGGCCAGCACGTTGATACCCAACTCGTGCGCCAGCCGGTTGGCTTCGTTGCGCACATAGTTGTTCAGGCCCCACCACTCGTGAAACACCAGCAGGAATTTGTTCGACTGTCCATGCGGAGTCATCAGGAATCCGCGTCCGTTTTCGCCTCCCTCCACCGGGAATTCAACAGTTTTCCCGCCGTGGAGCAGTTCGACGGGTTTGGGGGCCGGATGGGCCTTTTGAAAGGATTTGTCAACGCCCAATGCAGCAAATTCAGCGCCGGCATCGTGGCACATCGGCATGGGGATGGGTTGGTCGTTGCAGGCGAGGAAGGGGATCGCAAATGCGAGAAATAGCAGTTTCTTCATAGATAATTCTCTTTTTTCGGCAAACATACAATACTTTGAAACACCTGACAACGCCGGCATGTCTAAAGGCTACTTGCTAATTTTCGAGCCCTTACTCCACATACAGCACCAGCCCCTTCAAATACGCGCCTTCCGGGTGGAACATGCTCACCGGGTGGTCGGCGCCCTGGGTGAGGTGGTGCAACACCCGCACGGGACGCCTGACTTCCATGGCCGCTGCCGCTATGGTGTGGTAAAACAATTCCCGATCCACCACCTGAGAACAGGAAAACGTGAACAGAATGCCGCCGGGCGCCACGCGTCGGAGGGCTGCCTCGTTGAGGCGCTTGTAGCCCTGAACGGCGTTGTGGCGCTTGTCCAAACTTTTGGCGTAGGCCGGGGGATCCACGATCACGATGTCGTATTCCTGCGCGGAATTGTTCAAAAAACGGAGCACATCCTCGGCAAAGCCCTCGTGCGCGCCGGGGAAAGTCGCGTTCAGGGGGATGTTGTCTTCCAGCACCTCCATGGCGCGGGTGGACACATCCACCGAATGTACCAGCCTGGCGCCGGCACGCAGGGCATAACACGAAAAACCGCCGGTGTAGCAAAACGTGTTCAGCACGGATTTCCCCGGAGCAAATCGGGCGAGCAACTGCCGGTTATCCCGCTGATCAAGGAAAAAGCCGGTCTTTTGGCCGGTTTCCCAGTCCACGCGGAATTGAACGCCGTTCTCTTTCACGATTGCCGACGTGTCTTTGGCTCCAAGCAGGTATTCGTTTTGAATCGTTTCAGCGTATTTGCCCGGCAGGGCCTCTTTGCTTTTGTCGTAAATGACCCGGAGGCGGTCGCCCAGGATTTTGTGCAATGCTTGGGCGATGAGCTGCCGTTGCCGGTGCATCCCAATGCTGTGGCACTGCACGACGGCTGCCGAATCGTACACATCCACGATCAGGCCGGAAAGGCCGTCGCCCTCCCCATGCACAAGCCGGAAACAGTTGGTTGCGGCCGCGTTTGCCAAGCCCGCTACGTCCCGCACATTCAGCGCCGCACGCAGACGGTTTTCCCAAAAAGCGGAACCGAGCAGATCGTCCGGCTCGAACGAGATCAGGCGCACGGCAATGCTGCCGTGGTGAAAATGGCCCATGCCGAGCAGGGAGCCGCTGCGGTCATGCACCGACACCACATCGCCGTCGGCGGCATTGCCCTCCATGCGCTGGATGGCGCCCGAAAACACCCATGGGTGAAAGCGGCGCACGGGGACCTCCTTGCCGGGTTTGAGAATTATTTTTGGAATGTTCATGCGTGGGGGCGGGGGGTCATTGCCTGGGAAGCACCTTGCCCGTCATGCCCAACGCCAGTTGTGTGTCGGGGTCGAAGTTGGTGGAAATGGAGATGACCTTGTAAAACTCGCCCTCCTTGAGGGCATCGAATACCACCTTGATGAACCCCGATTTGCCCGGTGGAATGGGTTCTTTGGGCCAATCCGCCACAGTGCAATGGCACCCGCTCACCACATTGAGGATGATCAGGTCTTCGTTGCTGATGTTTTTGGCCTCGATGCTACGCTCCACTGGCACGGCGTAGGGCACGTCGCCGGTTTCGATCTGCATGGGTATCCATTTCACCTTGCCGTCGTTTTTGGTCGGGTCGCCGATCTCCATTTGCTGGGAAATGGCCGGCGCGGTGCTCAGGCAGACAAAAAATAGGGCGAAAAAAGTGTGGCTGCGATTTTTCATAGTTCCTGGTGCGTCGTTGGATGGTGCGCAAATGTACGGCCTTGTTTGCTTAGAAAATTAAATGTCACAGAGGCTCATAGAGTTTTAGAGGGCACAGAGTTTTTTCCGATCAAGAGCGGACAGATTCCTACGGAATGACAAAAAACTCTGTGCCCTCTAAAACTCTATGAGCCTCTGTGACACAAAAAAACTACCGCTGCACGGCCACTTTCACCTGCATCGCGCTCGAACCATTGCTTATTTGCAGGGTGTAGAACCCGGCGGGCAAGGCGCCGTAGTCGAAGGAACGCTTCAAATTGCCTGTTCCGAAATCAACCACTTGGCGATTGACCAACTGGCCGAGCGCGTCGAACAGGGTGAACTCGATCGTCTGTGCTGCGTCGCCGTGCATTTCTACGGTGAATGCGCCGGTGTTCGGGTTGGGATACAGGCTAAACGATTCCAGCCAAACTACCTCGCCGGTCCCGGAGACCAGCACGATCATTTTCTGCAAGGTCGTGGCCCCGCAGTTGTTCAATGCCGTCAGGCTCACGGTGTACTCGCCGGGGGCTGCGTACGTGTGCGTCGGATTGGGCGCGTTGCTGGTATTGTTGTCGCCAAAGTTCCAAGTGTAGGTAGTGCCGAACTGCGACTGGTTCGTGAACTGCACGGTGAGGTCGGTAGCGGCGAACGTAAAGTCGGCCATCGGCAGGGCCAGTGCCTCGATCAGGTTTGTTTGGGTGGTCGTATTGCTGCCGAATGGGTTGGTCACGACGAGCGATACCGTGTACATGCCGGGCGTCGAGTACGTCACGGTCGGATTTTGTTCTGTTGACGATATCGGATTGCCGCCGGGGAATGTCCAGCTCCATGCCGTCGGGTTGCCGGCCGACTGATCGGTGAATTGCACCGTGAACGGAATGCAACCCTGGTTGGCACTTGGCTTGAAGGCCGCAATTGGCGCAGCACCTTGAATGTTGATATCCTTGGTGACCGTGGTCGTGCCGCAATCGTTCGTGGCCCGCAGGGTGATGGTGTATTCGCCGGGAGCCGCGTAGGTGTGTGTCGGGTTGGGTTCGTTGCTGGTACTGTTGTCGCCAAAGTCCCATTCGAAAGACGTAGCGTTTTGCGAGGTATTAGTCAATACGACGCCGAGGCCGGCATTTTGTGTCGTGAAACCGGCGCTGGGTGGGCCAAGGACGGTGACAGTGGTGCTGCTCGTATTGCTACCCGCAGCGTTGCTCGCGGTAAGCGTCACGGTGTATGTGCCGGGTTGGTCAAACGTTACGACCGGATTTGCTTCGGTGCTGGTGGCTGGTGTTCCGCCTTCGAACGACCATTCGAAATCGGTAGCGTCTGCGCTGGACAGGTTGGCAAACGTTACTTCCAGCGGTGCGCAGCCTTCCAAGGTGTTCGCGGAAAACGCGGCTTGTGGCGGAAGCAAGATCGTCACTGTCTGTGTCGAGGTATTGCTGCCGCAATTATTGGTGGCTGTGAGCGTCACCGTGTACGTTCCGCTGGTCGCGTAGGTATGCGCGGGGTTTTCGGCTGTGCCGGAGTTGCTGTCGCCAAAATCCCACAGGTACGAGGTGGCATTGCTGGAGTTGTTGTCGAACGTGACTGTGCCAATGGAAACGCTGCTGCTGAAGTCGGCGGTTGGTTCGGGCTGTACCACCACGATGTTCGTTTGTGTGCTGCTGCTGCTGCCCGCCGAATTGCTGGCGGTGAACGTGACGGAGTAACTGCCCGGTGTGTCGTACACCACCACCGGGTTTTCATCCGTGGACGTGGTTGGCGTACCGCCGGGGAATTCCCAGAAGAAATCGGTGGCATTGCTCGAGGCGGCATTAAAAAACTGTACCGTGAGCGGGCCGCAGCCAATGGCCGGTCCGGTCGTGAAACCAGCCGTCGGCGGCGTGATGATGGTGACCGTTTGCGTGAACGT
>Ga0268299_1000793_pt1 | contig 78538 bp, 75 predicted proteins | sample NOBtaG_FD_193484 | JGI IMG/M metagenome (GOLD analysis project Ga0268299, IMG submission 193484) | Activated sludge microbial communities from bioreactor in Nijmegen, Gelderland, Netherland - NOB reactor | ecosystem: Engineered > Bioreactor > Aerobic > Activated sludge | place: Netherlands... | reverse complement strand
GGCCAGCCTTGACCTCGCTTGCGCCCGGCGCTCACTGCTTTCCATCGTCGAGCTTGCCAAATGACTGAGTGACAAAAAAAGCCAACCCCACCCATTGACTCCTTATCGCTCATATAAGGATGACAAGGAAGACTCGTTTGCTCGATATCGGGCGCTCCGGAGTTGCCTACAGCAGGTGCCCCGCCCGCTCGGCCTTGGTGCGCAGGTAGTTTTCGTTGTGGCCGTTGGCGGGAAACGAGTGCGCGACCCGCTCGGTCACCTCGATGCCGTGGCGCTCGAGCTGGGCGATCTTCTCGGGATTGTTGGTCATCAGCCGCACGCGCTTGATGCCCATGCGCGAGAGCATGGTGGCGGCGGGCGCGTAGATGCGCTCGTCGGCGTCGAAGCCCAGTTGCTCGTTGGCGTCGATCGTGTCGAAGCCGTCGTCCTGCAGCTCGTAGGCGCGCAGCTTGTTCACCAGACCGATTCCGCGGCCCTCCTGCGCCAGATAGAGCAGGACGCCCGAGCCGCGCCTGGCGATCTCGGCAATGGCGCCGCGCAGCTGCACGCCGCAGTCGCAGCGCAGCGATCCCAGCAGGTCGCCGGTGAAGCATTCCGAGTGCAGGCGGATCAGGACCGGCTCGGTCGGGTCGATCTCGCCCACCACGATCGCGAGATGCTCCTTGCCGCCGTCGCTCGGCCGCCACGCCAGGATACGGGCATTCTCGGCACCCTCCAGCGGGACGTGCGCCTGGGCGACCTGCTGCAGGTTGCGCGCGGCCGTCTCCTCGTAGGCGAGCACGTCGGGAGCATCGACGTAGACCAGGTCCTGCTCGCGCGCCCAGTCCCGCCGCTTGTTGCCGGGGTCGCGGCTCAGCGGCCCCAGGACGACGGCCGGCAGCAGGCGGGCGAGCTTGGCGAGCTCGATGGCTGTCTGGGCGATGCGCTCGGCGCGGTTGACCACCGGCCGCGACAGGTGGCGCAGCGCGGCATGGCGCACCGGCGTGCCGGCGGCGTTCGCCGGATCGTGCTCGTGCGGCCGCAGGATGATGTCGACGGGGACGCCCTCGGGCAGATCGAGCGTGATCGGCTTGTTGGTCTCGCCCAGGCCGCCGGCGATGTGCGGCGGGATCTCCATGCCGATGGCCTCGACGCGGCGGCGGGTCGTGACCAGGGTGGGTGCGTCCTGGGCGAGGCCCTGCAGGCGCTGCAGGGCGCGCGGACCGCACGCCTCGGCGGCGATCACCAGGCCGCCGGCGCCGTCCTCGTCGCGCAGCACGACGATGCCGCCCCGACGCAGCTCGGCCAGGGCGCGCTCGACGGCCGCCAGCGCGGTGGCGGTGCGGGAATGGATCTGTACCGGGCTCATGCGTCAGCCATGTTTAGCATGCCGCGGCCCGCGGTCGAAGAGAACCGCTTTTGCCGCTGCTGCGTACCAGATAAAGTGTCTCGAGGTGCCCGCAGGAAGCAGCATGACCCAAAATAATCGCGGCAAGAAGATCCTGCTCGTCGACGACGACCAGACCTTGCGCACCGTTCTCGCCGAGCAGCTCGACCTCTACGACGGCTTCACGACCATCCAGGTCGGCACGGCGGCGGAGGGCCTGGAGAAGGCCAAGCTCGCCCACTACGACGCCATCCTGCTCGATGTCGGCCTGCCCGACATGGACGGCCGCGAGCTCTGCAAGCTGATGCGCCGCCAGGGCGTGCGGGCGCCGGTGATCATGCTGACCGCGGCCGACACGGACGCCGACACCATCCTGGGGCTGGAATCGGGGGCCAACGACTACGTCACCAAGCCGTTTCGCATCAATGTCCTGCTGGCCCGCCTGCGTGCGCATCTGCGCCAGCACGAGCGCAGCGAGGACGCCGTGATGACGATCGGCCCCTACGAGTTCCACCCGGCGGCCAAGATGCTGCTCGAGAAGGGCGGCAAGAAGAAGGTGCGGCTGACCGACAAGGAGACGTCGATCCTGAAGTACCTGTTCCGCGCCGGCGACCGGCCGGTGGCGCGTGACGTCCTCTTGAACGAGGTCTGGGGCTACAACGCCGGCGTCACCACGCACACCCTCGAGACGCACATCTACCGCCTGCGCCAGAAGGTCGAGAAGGACCCGACGGCGGCCGCCATCCTGATCACCGACCGCGGCGGCTACCGCCTGCAGCCTTAATTTCTCCTCCCCAGCTTCGCTGGGGAGGTGTCCGCGTAATCGCGGACGGAGGGGTCATGAGCAGCGGGACTGTGACTCATGACCCCTCCGTCGCGTATGACGCGACACCTCCCCGGCTTCACCAGGGAGGAGAATGAGGCCGCGTCGCCGAAGACGCCGACACCTCCCCAGCTTCGCTGGGGACGAGGCTGAATGGCCCTGCTTGCCAGAAGGTGACCGAAGCGTCATCTTTTGGCTCCAACCATGCGACAACCCTCCGGGAGGGCTCATCGTGAGCACCCAACGCCTCTACGCGCTGCCGGTCGACATCACCGAATGGAAGTTCGACGGCGCCACCGAGCTGCAGTTCAACTGGGAGTACGACGACGGCTCCGACGCCCTGCTCGAGCTCTACGAGAAGGGCAAGCAGCAGCAATGGGACGCCAGCACGCGGCTCGACTGGTCGCTCGAGCTCGACCCGGACAACCCGATGCAGCTCAAGGACGAGGCGATCTCGATCTACGGCACCGACTACTGGCGCAAGATGGATGCCAGGGAACGGTCGTGGCTGCGCCGCCACCTGCAGGCCAACTCGATCTCGCAGTTCATGCACGGCGAGCAGGGCGCGCTGATCGCCACCGCCAAGATCGTCGGCACGGTGCCCGACATGAACGCCAAGTTCTATGCCGCCACCCAGGTGATGGACGAGGCGCGCCACGTCGAGGCCTACAAGCGCCTACTGCACGAGAAGTTCGAGCTCGCCTACCCGATCAACAAGGCGCTCAAGGCGCTGCTCGAGCAGACGCTGACCGACCGTCGCTGGGACATGACCTATCTCGGCATGCAGGTGCTGATCGAGGGGCTGGCGCTCGCGGCCTTCCAGTCGCTGCGCGACAAGGCGGGCAACACGCTGGCCGGCGCGGTCAACGCCTATGTCATGCAGGACGAGGCGCGCCACGTCTCGTTCGGCCGCCTGGCGTTGCGCGAGTACTATCCCGCACTCAGCGACGCCGAGCGCGACGAGCGCGAGGAGTTCGTGGTCGAGGCGCTCTACTTCATGCGCGACCGCTTCAACCAGTCGGAGGTGTGGGAGCGGCTCGGCCTGCCAGCCGACGTGCTCGACGCCATCCACTACAATTCCAAGCAGATGAACTCGTTCCGTGGCCGCCTGTTCAGCCGCGTCGTGCCGACGGTCAAGGATATCGGCCTGTGGGGCGAGCGCGTGCGCAAGGCTTTCGCCGACATGGGCGTGATGGAGTACGCCAAGATCGACGTCGCCGAGCAGCTCGCCAACGACGGCCGCGTCGCCGAGGAGTTCGACAGGAAGATGTTCGTCGAGAAGGCGATCGCGGCGGAGTAACCACAACTCCTCCCGAGCGAAGCTGCTAGGGAGTCGACACAACTCTTGTTCCCCTCCCCCGCCCTCATGAGGGCGGGGGAGAGGAGCATGAAAATGAGATGTGTCCACTCCATGGCGGCGCAGCTGGGGAGGTGCCTGATCGTCAGAGCACCATCACCAGCACGAGCAGCGCGGCCGGCACCAGCAGCGGGTAGGGCATGACCATCAGCAGCAGGGCGCCGATGACGGCGCCGACCAGATAGCCGAGCCAGGTCAGCGCGAGCAGGCGGCGCGGCGTCGCCTTCGCGGGCGGTGCCGTGGCGGCTCCCGGCACCAGGGCATCGAGGGCGGCGTCGGCGGTGCGGGCGAGCGTGCTGGTCACCACGACCGTGCTGATCGCCGCGCCGGCGAACTGGGTGATCGCCGAGGCCTGCAGGCCCATGGCGAGGGCGACGATGAGAACCTTCGCCTCGATCCCGAGCGGCAGGAAGTCCAGGGCGGCCAGCAGGGCCGCCTCGAGCGCGATGGCGAACGCGGGCCGGCGCCACAGCCGCAGGATGAGGCGCGCCAGCATGGCGCCGAGGAAGAAGGTCACCAGCGGCGACAGATGATGGAAGGCGTCGAGCCAGCGCCCGTGCGCCGCGGCGATGCCGGCCAGCACCGTGTTGCCGGTCATGTTGGCGGCGAACACGCCGCCCATGGTGATGTAGCCCACCGCGTCGGCGATGCCGGCGACGATGGTGAGAAGCGTGGCCTGGAGCGACGGGCTGCGGGCGATCGTCACACCACGTCGTAGGTGATCTCGACCTCGGCCCCGAAGCAGTGGCCCTGGCAGGTCAGGATCCAGTTGTTGGCGAGATCGTCGGGCGTGTAGATGTCGTTCTTCGCCAGCACGATCTTGCCCTTGATGCGCTTGGCCGCGCACGAGGCGCAGAAGCCTTCCTCGCAGGACGACAGCGGGTTGAGCCCGGCGCCGCGCGCCGCCTCGAGGATGCTGAGCCCCTTGCGGTAGGGCACCTTGTGCACCTTGCCCTCGAAGTGGATGGTGATCTCGCTCGGGATCACGTCGCCTTCCTCGGTCGGCTCGACCGGCACGGCATCGTTGCCCGAGGCCTCGAAGCGCTCGATGCGCACGCGCTCGCGCGGCATGCCGGCGCCGAGCAGGGTGCCCTCGACCAGGGTCATGAACGGGCCCGGCCCGCAAAGATAGGCTTCCGCCGCCTCGAAGCCCTTCAGCGTCGCCACGATCTCCGCGGCCGTGGTCAGGCCCTGCGAGGCGTCGAGATGATGGATCACCTCGAGGCGCCCGGGATACGCCGCTTGCAGCGCCTCGAACTCGGCGTCGAAGATGATCGAGGGCTTGTCGCGATTGGCATAGAACAGCCGGATCCGGCGCTGGGTGTTCTTCAGCGCAGACTTGATGAGCGACATCATGGGAGTGATGCCGCTGCCGCCGCCGTACAGCAGCAGGGGCGCCGCGCTGTCGGTCAGCACGAAGCGGCCGGCCGGCGGCAGCACCTCGAGCGTGCCGCCTTCCTTCAGCGCGTCGTGGAACCAGTTCGAGCCCTTGCCGCCGGCGACGCGCTTGACCGTTACCTTGGGCAGGCCGTCGATCTCGGGCGCACTCGACAGCGAGTAGCAACGGTTGAAGGCGCCCTCGTCGTGCGGCACGCGGAAGGTCAGGAACTGGCCGGCCTTGTAACGGTACTTCTCGGCCAGGCCGGGCGGCACCTCGAGCACGTAGGAGCGCGCGTCGGGCGTCTCCTGGATGACCTTGGCGATGCGTAACTGGTTGTATGCCATCGATAAATCCATCTTCAGGATAGCTGCAATTTCTGTGCGAGACTCTTCCAGCAGAGTGTGATAGGTTCCGCCAAGAAAAATGACCGGGGCGTCAACTTTGCCGTCCCGGGCGAGGGGAATGGGACAGCGTTCAGCGCCAGGAGGCAAGGGCCATGACGACGCAAAAGATCTATCAGCTCCCGGTCGACATCACGAACTGGAAGTTCGATGGCGCCACCGAGATCATGTTCAACTGGGAATACGACGACGGCTCGGCCGACCTGCTGAACCTCTACGAGAAGGGCAAGCAGCAGCAGTGGGACACCAGCACGCGCCTCGACTGGAGCCAGGAGCTGTTCGAGGGCAACCCGATGGGCATGGCCGACGAATCGATCCCGATCTACGGCTCGCCGTTCTGGGAGAAGATGAACGAGAAGGAGCGGGACTGGCTGCGCTTCAACCTGCAGTGCCATTCGATCTGCCAGTTCATGCACGGCGAGCAGGGCGCGCTGATCGCGACCGCCAAGATCGTCGGCACCGTGCCCGACATGAACGCCAAGTTCTACGCCGCCACCCAGGTGATGGACGAGGCGCGTCACGTCGAGACCTACAAGCGGCTGATCCACGAGAAGTTCAAGCAGGCCTACCCGATAACCGAATCGCTGAAGAACCTGCTCGAGCAGACGCTGACCGACCGGCGCTGGGACATGACCTATCTCGGCATGCAGGTGCTGATCGAGGGGCTGGCGCTGGCCGCCTTCCAGCGCATCCGCGACACCGCCAAGAACAACCTGGCCGGCGCGGTCAACGCCTACGTCATGCAGGACGAGGCGCGCCACGTCACGTTCGGACGCATGGCGCTGCGCGAGTACTATCCGCAGCTCTCCGACCACGAGCGCGCCGAGCGCGAGGAGTTCACCGTCGAGGCGCTCTACTTCATGCGCGACCGCTTCAACCAGGCCGAGGTCTGGATGCGCTCGGGCCTGCCGGTCGATAAGCTGATGGAGTTCGCCTACAACTCGGGCGCCATGCAGAACTTCCGCACGCGGCTGTTCACCCGCATCGTGCCGATCCTCAAGGAGATCGGCCTGTTCGGGCCCAAGGTGCAGAAGGCGCTGGTCGACATGGGCGTCATGGAATACGCCAAGATCGACGTCGAGAAGCTGATCGGCAACGACCTCAAGGTCGCCGAGGATTTCGACGCCAAGAAGTTCGTCCAGCAGGCGGTCGCGGCGGAGTAAGGCGAGACAGTCCGCTGAGGGGCGAAGCGAACAACGGCCTCACCCTGAGGAGCCGGGCGGCGCGGCGTCCCGAAGCAGGGGGATCAGGCAAGGTGCCTGTTGCCCATGCCTCGGGACATGGCCTGTGGCCGCTCCGCCGGTTGGAGTTCTCCCCGGTGCTTCGAACCGAGATCCTTGACGGCGAGTCAGGCCGCGCGTCCTTTCTGGCTGACATGGTAAGCGGCCTTGCGGGCGCGCATGATCTCGCCCAGCGGGCGATGGGCGGCCAGCCCGCTCCATGGGTCGAAGCGCGCGGCATCGGCCTCGGCCGCTGCGGCGTCGCCGCCCTGTTGCGGCAAGGTCAGGCGTCCCGCGGTGACGATCGGCGTCTGATCCTCGGGCCACGGCCTGGAAGCGTCCTCGATCGACGTCGTCTGCTCGTCGACGAAGAACTGCAGCTCGAGATCCCAGTGCAGCGGACCGATCGCCAGGCGCTCGCGCATGTCCTGCGCGATGTCCCTGGAGCGCCTGGCCGGCGGCGGATTGCCGGCAGGCTTCAGGCGAACGCGCACGGCGTATGGGCCGCAGCACAGCGGCGCCACGGTGTCGAACCGCTCGGCGGCGAAGCCTGCGAACTTCTTGCCCAGCATGGCGAGCAGGTCGCGCAGCCTCGAGAAGCCGCCCGCCAGGCCATGGGCCCTGAAGAAGTGCAGGACGCCGGATACCTGGCCGGGCGTTGCCGCCTCCACGAAGCCGATGAACTCGCGACGATTGGCAAAGGGCGATCGGTCCTGGTTGATCATCAGGAAGTCCTGATGGTCGGTGGCGGCGCCCAGCGCGCCCTCGCCGGTCACGTCGAGGATCTTCAGGGCGAAGCCGCGGATGTCGGGCAGCCTGTTGGCCTGGAGGTCGGGCCCGCCGTTCGACAGGCGCACGAGGGCCCGATGGTGAGCGGGCGTGGCGAACAGGCCGTGGCGGGCGTGGTCGGGCAGGCCATCGTAGACCTCGAAGGTCCCGTGCGCGCCCAGCACCTGCTTGCGGTGCAGGGCGCGGCCCGGCCCGAACCGCTTCGACCGGGCGGCCTGGAGGCTGGCGATGGCCTGGGCGAGACGGGCCGCATCGGCTTCCTCGTCGGCGTCGATCCGCTCGCGCCAGTCCCTGCTCGGCTGCTTCATGCCTCTCCCCCCGTCGGCTATTCAACAGATACGCCGGCATCGGAGGGTCGGACCAGCGTGCGTCTCAGCGCCTGGCAGCGAGGCTCTTGAACAGGGCATCGCTGCGATCGTCCGATGGGAAGAAGCACTCGATGCGCACTTCCTGCAGGGTGATGTCCTGCGGCGTGCCGAGGGTGGCGATGGTGGTGAAGACCGACAGCGCCTTGCCGCCGACCACGTAGTCGACGGTCAGCACCGGCGGCGGCCGCTCCTCGAAGCGCAGCTTGCGGAACGAGGTGGGCACGTCGGGGAATGCCATGATCTCCTCGATGAAGGCGAGCGCCCTGGGCTCGCCGCCATCGGCCAGGATCTCGGCATAGGTCGTCGAGACCAGGTAGCGCGCGACCTCCTCCCAGTTGGCGATCTTGCCGCGCAGTCCCTTGGGGTCGAGCAGCCAGCGCAGCAGGTTCGGGCTCTTGCCCGCCGGCGGCGCGGGCGGCGGCCCCTCGAACAGGAAGACCGTGAAGGCCTGCGCCGCCTCGTTGGCCTGCAGGAGATTCCACAGCCGGTCGATGACGACGGCCGGATAGGGCTCGTGCTTCTGCAGGATGCGGTCGATTGCCTGGCGCACCGGCGCGAGCTCGGGCGCGCCGAAGCCGCTCTCGCGGTAGACCGGGGCGAAGCCGGCCGCCAGCAGCATGGCGTTGCGCTGGCGCAGCGGCACGTCGAGCGCGGTGGTGAGCTGGACCACCATCTCGCGGCTCGGCTTGGCGCGGCCGGACTCCAGGAAGCTCACGTGACGTTGCGACACGCCCGACTGAAGGGCGAGGGCCAATTGGCTGGCGCCGCGGCGACGGCGCCAGGCGCGCAGCATCGGCCCGAACATGTCGGGCGGGGCGGAAGCGACCGGGGTCGCAGGGGAGGGGTGCATCATGCCGGGGACCGTAGCACCCGCCCGCAGGTCCGCCGATTACCTCACCCGTAATTGCTGGGGTGGCGGACCGATGCGACTTGTGGCGCGTCCAACCAAGGAGGACGTCATGAGTGCATCAACCGACCGCCTGCGGCCGTCCGATCGACTGCTGCGGCGCACCCTGTGGGGCAACGCCGTGTTTTCCATCGCGTCGGGCGCCATCCTGGCGATCTTCGCCGGGCCGTTCGCCGGCGCTGCGGCGCATGCCCCGGTGACCCTGATGGGCCTCGACCTCGGCGTCGTGCTGCAACTTCTGGGCATTGGCGTGATCGGTTTCGGCGCGCTGTGCGCCTGGGTGGCGTCGCGGCCGGCCCTGCCGCAGGCCTGGGCGCGCGCGATCTTTGCTGCCGACCTCGCCTGGGTGGCTGGCAGCGCGCTGGTGCTGCTCCTGCCGCCGTGGACGACGGCCGGCATCGCCGGCATCGTCGTGGTCGCCCTGGTCGTGGCCGACCTCGCGATCCTGGAGTATCTCGGCCTGCGCCGCCTCGGCGCGGCCACCTGAGAGGACAGCGACCATGGACAAGCTTCAGCTCCTGAACGATCACCAATTGCCCTTCGCCAAGGTCCTGGGGCTGAAGTTCGTCGCCGCGAGCGAGACCGGCGTGAAGGCCGAGATGGTCGTCCGGCCGGAGCTGTGCACGCGGCCCGACATCCTGCACGGCGGCGCCGTGATGGCCTTCGCCGACACGCTCGGCGCCGCCGCCACCGTGCTCAACCTGCCCGAGGGCAAGGGCACGACGACGATCGAGAGCAAGACCAACTTCGTCGGCCCCGCCCCGGTCGGCGCCACGGTGATCGGCGAGACGACGCCGATCCACCGCGGCCGGCGGACGATGGTCTGGCAGACCCGGGTGACGACGGCCGAAGGCAAGCTGGTGGCCGTGGTCACCCAGACGCAGATGGTGCTGTGATCATGCCCTCCCCAGATTCGCTGGGGAGGTGTCGCCGTCTTCGGCGACACAAGGGGTCATGAGCAGCGGGACTGAGGCTCATGACCCCTCCGCCCCGTATGACGGGGCACCTCCCCAGCAAAGCTGGGGAGGAGGATGAGCGAGCGAGACGCTCGCGGTCCGGAAGAGTATGAGCGCCACTGGAGTGGCGCGCCCCCAGCGAGCTGAGCGCCTTTGCCGGGACGTTCTTGCCCAACCACACCCTGCCGAAAGGTCCCGAGCGTAGCGAGCGACCTTTCGGCAGGCGTTAAACGTCCAGGTTCGCCACCTTGAGCGCGTTGTCCTGGATGAACTCGCGGCGCGGCTCGACGACGTCGCCCATCAGGGTCGAGAAGATCTCGTCGGCCTCGTCGGCGTGGTTGATGCGAACCTGCAGCAGGGCGCGCGCCTCGGGGTCGAGCGTGGTTTCCCAGAGCTGGTCGGGGTTCATCTCGCCGAGGCCCTTGTAGCGCTGGATGGTGACGCCCTTGCGGCCGGCCTCGAGCACGGCGGCGAACAGCTCGGTCGGCGAGGAGACTGCCGATTCCTTGTCCTTCACGGCGAGCGTGCCGGGCTTCATGTAGACGGTCTGCAGCTCGCCCGCGAGGGCATCGAGCTTGCGCGCCTCGGCGCTCTTGATCAGGTGACCGTCGATGACGTGGCGTTCGTTCACGCCGCGCAGGCGGCGCGTGAAGGCGAGGCCGCCGTCCGCGGTCGGCTCGCCCTTCCAGCCGCGCTCGAGCGGCGGGCTCACGGCATCGAGCCGGCGTGCGATGTAGTCCGCGGTCTGCTTGGCCAGCTCGGAGTCCGCCAGGATGTCGGGGTTGAGCGCCCCCGCGATCGCCGCCTGCTCGATCACCGCCTGGCTGGTGACGCGGCGCGACAGGGCGAGCGGCTTCACCAGGTTGGTGACCGACCGGGCGATATCGACGGTGCGGCGCAGGTCGTCGCTGGCCAGCACCTCCCCGTCGCCCAGCCGGAAGGTCGCGCCGCTGAGGCCGCTCTCGATGAGATGGTCGTCGAGCGCCCGCTCGTCCTTGAGGTAGATCGCCGACTTGCCCTTGGCCGCCTTGAACAGCGGCGGCTGGGCGATATAGAGGTGGCCGCGCTCGATCAGGTCGCGCATCTGGCGATAGAAGAACGTCATCAGCAGCGTGCGGATGTGCGAGCCGTCGACGTCGGCGTCGGTCATGATGATGATCTTGTGGTAGCGCAGCTTGTCGAGGCTGAAATCGTCGTGCCCGATGCCGGTGCCGAGCGCCGTGATCAGGGTGCCGATCTCGGCCGACGACAGCATCTTGTCGAAGCGCGCGCGCTCGACATTCAGGATCTTGCCGCGCAGCGGCAGGATCGCCTGGTTGGCGCGATTGCGGCCCTGCTTGGCCGAGCCGCCGGCCGAATCGCCCTCGACGATGAACAGCTCGCTGAGCGCGGGATCGCGCTCCTGGCAGTCGGCGAGCTTGCCGGGCAGCGAGCTCACGTCGAGCGCGCCCTTGCGGCGCGTCAGCTCGCGCGCCTTGCGGGCGGCCTCGCGCGCCGCCGCCGCCTCGACCACCTTGGTCAGGATCTTGCGCGCCTCGCCGGGGTGCTCCTCGAACCACTGGCCGAGCTTGTCGCTCACCACCGATTCGACGACCGGGCGGACTTCCGAGGAAACCAGCTTGTCCTTGGTCTGGGACGAGAACTTCGGGTCGGGCACCTTGACCGACAGCACGCAAGTCAGCCCTTCGCGCATGTCCTCGCCGCTGAGGCTCACCTTCTCCTTCTTGGAGATGCCGGTCTCGTCGGCATACTTGTTCAGGGTGCGGGTCAGGGCACCGCGGAAGCCCGCGAGGTGGGTGCCGCCGTCGCGCTGCGGGATGTTGTTGGTGAAGCACAGCATCGTCTCGTGATAGCTGTCGTTCCACTGCATCGCGACCTCGACCGAGATGCCGTCCTTGTCGCCGCGGATCGACACCGGTGGGCTGTGCAGCACCTGCTTGTTGCGGTCGAGATACTTGGCGAAGGCCTCGACGCCGCCCTCGTAGAACAGGTCGGAGATCTTGGGCTCGGCGGCGCGCTCGTCGGTCAGCACGATGCGCGCGCCCGAGTTCAGGAAGGCAAGCTCGCGCAGCCTGTGCTCGAGGGTGGCGAAGTCGAACTCGGTCCTGGTGAAGATCTCGGTCGACGGCAGGAAGCTCACCTCGGTGCCGTGCTTGCCGGCCGGCGCATCGCCGACGACCTGCAGGTCGCCCTCGGGTTCGCCGCCACGGAAGCGCAGGAAGTATTCCTTGCCGTTTCGCCAGATGTGCAGGTCGAGATGCTTGGACAGCGCGTTGACCACGGCAGCACCGACGCCGTGCAGGCCGCCCGACACTTTGTAGGAATTCTGGTTGAACTTCCCGCCGGCATGGAGCTGGGTGAAGATCACGTTGGCGGCCGAGATGCCTTCCTCGCGATGGATGTCGACCGGCACGCCGCGGCCGTTGTCGCGCACCGTGACCGAGCCGTCGCCCTGCAGGATCACGTCGACCCGGTCGCAGTAGCCGGCCAGCGCCTCGTCGATGGCATTGTCGACGATCTCGTAGACCATATGGTGCAGGCCGGTGCCGTCGTCGGTGTCGCCGATATACATGCCGGGACGCTTGCGGACGGCCTCGAGGCCGCGCAGCACCTGGATCGAATCGGCGTCATAGGCCTCGGCGCCGGGGGTCACATCGTCGTTGTCGCTCATGATATCGGGCTTCCAGAAGAGGGTTCAGACCGCCGCGATCGAGCCGTCGGCCACGCGCAGCAGCTGCGCGCGCCCACGGAGCGGCGCGAAGAGCTCGGCGTCGGTGCCGGTCATCCAGCTCTGCACGCCCAGCGCCACGACCTCGTCGAACAGCGCTGCCCGGCGCTCGGCGTCGAGGTGGGCTGCGATCTCGTCGAGCAGCAACAGCGGCGGCCGGCCGCGCGACAGCGCCATCAGCCGGGCATGCGCCAGCACGATCGACACCAGGATGGCCTTCTGCTGGCCAGTCGAGCCCTCGGCCGCCGGCAGGTCGAGGTCGAGGTGGCGCACCGCGAGGTCGCTGCGATGCGGCCCCGAGGATGTGGTGCCCGACTCGGCGTCGCGCAAGCGGCTGGCGGCCAATTGGTCGCGCAGCCGGTCCTCGGCGTCGAGCGCCGGCATGGTATCGATCCAGCCATCGACGTCGCCGGCCATGGCGAGCCCGGCGCGCGGGAACGGGCCGATGCCGAGCCGCGCCGCCGCGTCCAGCCGGTGCACGGTGTCGGCGCGTGCCGCGGCCAGCGCCACGCCGTGGCGCGCCATGGTGTCCTCGAGCGCGGTGTACCAGTGCGCATCGCGGCCGCCCTCGGCCAGCAGGCGGGCGCGCTGGCGTAGCGCATTGTCGTAGGCGGCGACGTCGCCGGCGTGCTCGGGATGCAGCGCCGCCACCATGCGGTCGAGAAAGCGCCGGCGCTCGCCGGGCCCATCGAGGAACAGGCGGTCGTGCTGCGGCGTCAGCCACACCGCCGCGACGTGCCGGCCGAGCGCCGTCTGGCTCGCCGCCGGGCGGCCGTCGATCCGCACGACCCGCCGCGGCAGGGCGCCCTCGGCGCGCCCGGCGTCCAGCCCCGTGCCGATCGCCAGACGCCCTTCCGGGGTATCGAAGGTCGCCGCCACCGCCCATGCCGCGGCGTCGCTCTCGCCGCGCGAGCGCCGGCAGGCCTCGTCGAGCCGCGCCCGCCGCAGCCCGCGTCCAGGCGCCAGGAAGGACAGTGCCTCCAGGAGATTGGTCTTGCCGGCGCCGTTGGCGCCCACCAGCACCACCGGGCCGCCGCCGCAGTCGAGGCGAAGCTGGCGGTAGTTGCGGAAATCGGTGAGGCGGAGCTGGCGCACGGCCAGGATGGCCGGCGCAGCGCCGGTTGCGGCGTCGGGGGCGTAGGCGAGCGCGCTGATCGGCGCCGCCGTCATACCCGCATCGGCATGAGCACGTAGAGCGCGCTCTCGTCGGCGCCGTCGCGCACCACGGTGGGCGAGCCTGAGTCGGCCATGATCAGGCGCGCCTCGCTGCCGGCGATCTGCTCGGTGATGTCGAGCAGGTAGCGCGAGTTGAAGCCGATCTCGAGCGCAGTGCTCTGGTACTCGACCTCGATCTCCTCGGTGGCGCTCCCGGCATCGGGGCTGGTTGCCGACAGGGTGACCAGGCCGTTGGCGACCGCGAGCTTGATCGCCCGCGACTTCTCCGTCGAGATGGTCGAGACGCGATCGACGGCGTGGGCGAACTCCTTGCACGGCACGTTCAGGATCTTGTCATTGGCGGTCGGGATGACCCGCTCGTAGTCGGGGAAGGTGCCGTCGATCAGCTTGCTCACCAGGGTGACGTTGCCGCTGGCGAAGCGGATGCGGGTGTCGGACAGCTCGATATCGACCGACCCATCGCTCTCGTCGAGCAGCTTGCGAACCTCGCCGACCGTCTTGCGCGGCACGATTACGCCCGGGATGTCGGAGGCGCCCTTGGGCAGCGGCACCTCGACCCTGGCCAGCCGATGCCCGTCCGTGGCGACGCCGCGCAGCACCTGGGTGCCGCCCGACGCGGCGGCATGAAAATAGATGCCGTTCAGGTAGTAGCGCGTCTCCTCGTTGGAGATCGCGAACCGGGTGCGATCGATGATGCCCTTGAGATCGGTCGCCGGAATCTGGAAGCGGTGCGCGAGATCGCCTTCGGAGATCGTCGGGAAATCGGCCGGCGGCAGGCACTGCAGGGTGAAGCGCGACCGGCCGGCCCGGATCACCAGGGTGCTGTCGTCGGACGACGTCTCGAGCTCGACCTGAGCACCGTCCGGCAGCTTGCGGACGATCTCGTACAGGGTGTGGGCCGGCGCCGTGGTCGAGCCGGGCTTGGCCACGCTGGCCTCGACCGATTCGGTGATCGACAGGTCCATGTCGGTGGCCGCGAGGCTCAGGCGGCTCTTCTGGGCCGTCACCAGCACGTTTGCCAGGATGGGGATCGTGTTGCGCCGCTCGACCACACTCTGCACATGGGCCAGCGCCTTGAGGAGGGCTGCCCGTTCGATCGTCAATTTCATGGCTTGGTCGCTGTAACGAGGGCCAATAAGCGGGTTTCAGACTGGCCGTCTCGCCGGCCTGGAGCGACCATTGCGGAACGGTCGGGGACTATAGCACGACGGCCCTGTCCGAAAAGCGATTTCGCCCGCGATTCGAGTGCCTTAGGACCACTTTTCGGTTCTCCTCCCCGGCTTCGCTGCTACGGAGTGGACACATCTGGAATCCCCCGTCCTACGTTGCCGAATTCACGCATCATGTTGCCCTCCCTGCGCTGCGCGCAGGGAGGGCAACATGAGTGTGAGCTCGACAGCCCGTCCTACGGCGGAGGGGTTCGAGATGAATGACAACCTCCGGGGTGACGGCAATTTCGCCACCCCGAGCTGCGGTCTGTGCTATGCTCAACCTTGCAGCTGTCGCCTGAGCAACTCGACGTCCTCGGCGATGGACATGTCGCTGCCCTTCAGTTCCTCGACCTTTCTGACAGCGTGCATGACAGTTGTGTGATCTCTGTTGCCGAATCGTTTCCCGATCTGCGGCAGGCTGAGAGTCGTGAGCTGCTTGGCGAGGTACATCGCCACTTGGCGCGGCCGGGCGACCGAGCGGGCGCGCCGGGGTGAGCTCATCTCGGCGAGCTTGATGTTGTAGTGCTGCGCCACGCGCTGCTGGATCTCGTCGACGGTCACCTTGCGGTCGGCCTGACGCAGCAGGTCGTGCAGCACGTCCTGCGCCATCTCGACGGTGATCTCGCGCCCGATCAGCTGGCCGTGCGCGACCACGCGATGCAGCGCGCCCTCGAGCTCGCGGATGTTGGTGCTGATCTTGTGGGCCAGGAACTCGAGCACCGCCATCGGCATGGGCACGCGTGCGCTCTCGGCCTTGGTCTGCAGGATGCTGAGGCGCAGCTCGTAGGTCGACGAGTGGATGTCCGCGACCAGCCCGCTGCCCAGCCGCGAACGCATGCGCTCCTCGATATCCTGCAGCTCGCTGGGCGGCTTCTCGGACGACAGCACGATCTGCTTGCCCTGCTCGACCAGCGAGTTGAAGGTGAAGAAGAACTCTTCCTGGCTGTGATCCTTGCCGCAGATGAACTGAACGTCGTCGACCATCAGGACGTCGACGTTGCGGAACATCTCCTTGAACGCCCCCGTGTTCTTGTTGCGCAATGCCTGGATGAAGCGGTTCACGAAGTGCTCGGCCGTGAGATAGAGCACGCGCACCTTGGGGTCGCGCTCGCGGATCGAGTGCCAGATGGCATGCATGAGGTGGGTCTTGCCCAGCCCGACGCCGCCGAAGATGTAGAGCGGGTTGCGCTCCGGCAGCGGACGCTCCTGCTCGGCGATGTTGCGCGCCGCCGCGTAGGCGAACTCGTTGGGCTTGCCGACCACGAAGTTGGCGAACGTGTAGCGCGCCTCGAGGCCCTGGAAGCTCTCCTCGGCGCCCCGTCCGATCGCCGGCCCGAATTTCGGCATCGGGGACGCCTGCGAGGACGGTGCTGGCGGGATGGCGATGATGTCGCTGGCGCGGCGCGGCGCCGGCGGCGGCGCGAGATTGACCTCGACACTGGTCACCTCGCCGTTGACTGCCTGCCAGTAGGCGAGCACGCGGTCGCCGTAGTGCCGGGCCACCCAGTCACGGACGAACCGCGTGGGCGCGTAGAGGCGCAGCTTGCCGGCCTTCAGCTCGCCCGGCTCGATCTCGCCGAACCACGAGTTGAAGGCCTTGTCCCCGATCTCCTTGCGCAAGCGATCACAGACGCGGCTCCATTGTGCCCCGAGATCATTGCCGCCTCCGCCGTCCAATTCCATGCCTGTCCCCGCAACGGCTTGTTGTTCGTATGCTGTGCTCTTCTTGTCGATGGTCGCCGGTGATTGTATTCGCGTCACGTCTGTCTCCACGGAAGTCCCGCTGCCTTCCATCCCCCTGCCTCCCCGCGCCTTGCTTTTGCGTCGAGAGGCCCTTCGAAGCCGTCCGCCACGTTGAGGCATGTACTGTAGCCGGCTGCGGTCATGGCTTTCGCCGCCGCAGCCGATCTCGCTCCACTTCGACAGAGGAACAGCAGCGGGACCCCCTTGTCGCGGATCGCGCCCGAGAGCGTGGCCACGAACTCAGGGTTGAGCTGCATGCCGGGAAAGGTCTGCCACTCGACCAGCGCCGGCTTCCTCGCCAGCGTCTCGAGGTCGGGCAGACCGACGTAGTTCCATTCGGCGCGCGTACGCACGTCGATCAGGACTGCATCGCTGTGCTCGCTGAGGATCTTCCAGGCCGTCGCCGGGCTCACATCGCCGGCGTAGCCGCTGGCAGGGGACGTCGCATAGGTGCCGGCGATCGTGCTGTCGTTCGACATTGGTCCCCGCTCTTCATTGTTCGCGGCGGGACACCGATCGGCGGACCAAGCGCTGCGAGGTGGAGGTACAGATCGAATGCAGGCGATGGAACTCTTCGATGCGTGCCGTCGAGTCGACACTGCCGTTCCATCGTCGTTGCCAGTCGATTGCTGCGACCCTCTCCCTCGCTCATCATGCCGGCGAAGTGGAAGCCCCCTCCACGTCGCCTTGGTCCACGTCACTGCGCCCCACGCGTTGTCGCGATGGCCCGACTCTTAGAACACTCTCATCGGAACGCGCAAACCTAGTTCCGCGCGTTTCGCTCTAAAATAACTTCGTCGCCGTGTGCTACTCGATTGACAACTTCGGAGATCGGGTTCTCCACAGTGCGCGCGCGCCGACCATGCTCAACATCTTGCGCCCGATCGCGAACACTCTTCGATAAACAGGAATCGTATGTAGGTCGGCGAATAAGCGTCCAAACGAACTTGTGCGATTCCGGAAAATAAATTTTTGCCGATGCCGGCCAAAAAAAACGCCGCTCGATGAGCGGCGCGCACGTCCATCGTTTGCCGCGAGCCTCTCAGCTCATCGCCTTGACGCGTGCGGCAAGGCGGGACACGCGACGCGACGCGGCGTTGGCGGCGACGACGCCCTTTGTCGCGCCGCGCTGGATCTCGGGCTGCGCCGCGCGCAAGGCCGCTGCCGCGGCAGTCTTGTCGCCCGACTTGATCGCTTCCTCGACCTTCTTGATCGAGCCGCGCACGCGGCTGCGGCGCGCGCTGTTCACGGCCGTCCGGCGCTCCGTCTGGCGGGCACGCTTCTCAGCCGACTTGTGACTAGCCATGCAATCCTCGTTCCTCGGAAGGGCGCGCTTATACGAGCCGGTCGGCGGCCGGTCAACCCCGGCAAGAACCCCAATCTAGCGGTGTTTCCAGGCCGCCTTGCGCTTGTCGGCGAAGGCCGCCATCCCCTCGGCGCGATCGTCGAAGGCGAAAGTGGCATGGAAGGTGCGACGTTCGAAGCGGATGCCTTCGCCGAGCGTGGTCTCGAAGGCGCGGTTGACGGCCTCCTTGGCGACCATGGTCGCCGGCAGCGACATGCCGGCGATCTTCTCGGCCGTGGCGATCGCATCGTCCATCAGCTGGGCGAGCGGCACGACCCTGCTTACCAGACCGCAGCGCTCGGCTTCTGCGGCGTCCATCATGCGGCCGGTGAGGACGAGGTCCATCGCCTTCGCCTTGCCGATGAAGCGCGGCAGCCGCTGCGTGCCGCCCGCGCCCGGTATGGTGCCGAGCGTAATCTCCGGCTGGCCGAACCTGGCGTTGTCGGCCGCGATGATGAAATCGCACATCATGGCCATCTCGCAGCCGCCGCCGAGGGCGAAGCCCGCCACCGCGGCGATGATCGGCTTGCGGACTCGGCTCACCTTCTCCCAGCCGACGGTGATGAAGTCCTCGAGGAAGACGTCCTGGTACGTCTTGTCCTTCATCTCCTTGATATCGGCGCCGGCCGCGAAGGCGCGCTCGCTGCCAGTCAGGACCATGCAGCCGATCGCGGCGTCGTCCTCGAAGGCGTCGAGCGCCTGGCCGAGCTCGCGCACCAGGTCGGCGCAGAGCGCGTTCAAGGCCTTGGGCCGATCGAGGCGGATGATCCCGACGCGACCCCGGATCTCGGTGCGAATGTTCTCGTAGTTGGCCATGTGATCCTTCCCGTGCTGGGGTGCCTGGCTAGCGCTGGCAGTGGCTGCAATAGAACGTCGAGCGACCGGACTGGACGAGGCGGCGTACCGCCCTGCCGCAGTCGCCGGTCGGGCAGAGGGCGCCGGCGCGGTCGTAGACGTTGAAGCGGGTCTGAAAATAGCCGAGCTCGCCGCCCGGCTGGACGTGATCGCGCAGCGTCGACCCGCCATCGTCGATCGAGCGCAGCAGCACCTGCTTGATCGCCCCGACGAGACGCTGGGCGCGCTCCCCCTGCACGGTGTGCGCCGAGCGACGCGGCGAGATGCCGGCCAGGAACAGGGCCTCGCAGGCATAGATGTTGCCGACGCCGACCAGCGTCTTCTGGTCGAGCAGCGCCGCCTTGATCGGGGTGCGCCGCCCGGCCAGGCGTCCGGCCAGCGCCGCGCCGTCGAACGATTCGTCGAGCGGCTCGGGCCCCAGATCCCTGAACAGCTTGTGGCCGGGAACGGCATCGTCGCGCTCCAGCAGCATCAGCCCGAAGCGCCGGGCATCGTTGAAACGGACCTGCCAGCCCTGGTCGGTCTCCAGCACCACGTGATCGTGCCTGTCGAATGGATGCTGGGCGGCGCTCGCGGCATCGTGCAGGGTCATCCGGCCGGACATGCCGAGATGGGCGATCAGGGTCTGGCGGTCGTCGAGACGAATCAGCAGGTACTTGGCCCGCCGGTCGATGCCGAGCACCTCGCGACCTTCGAGCCGCTGCGCAAAGCGAGAAGGCAGGGGAACCCTGAGGTCGCGGCGGCGCTGCAGGACACGCACCAGGCGGCGGCCGACCAGCCTGGGCATCAGGCCGCGGCGAACGGTCTCGACCTCGGGAAGCTCCGGCACGGGCCGCGGGCCTCAGCTGCCCCGTGCGCCGAACAGGGCTGTGCCCACCCGCACATGGGTTGCCCCCAGCTTGACGGCTGTCTCGTAGTCGGCGCTCATGCCCATGCTGACCGAGGTCAGATGATTGCGCGCCGCCAGCTTGGCGAGCAGGGCGAAATGCAGGGCAGGCTCCTCGTCGACCGGGGGGATGCACATCAACCCGACGACGGGGAGTCCATAGGTGTCGCGGCAGGCGGCGACGAAAGCGTCGACCTCGGTCGGCGCAACGCCAGCCTTCTGGGCTTCCTCGCCGGTATTGACCTGGATGTAGCAGCGCGGACGTCGATCGGCGCGCGCCATCTCCTTGGCCAGGGTCGCCGCCAGCCGCTCGCGGTCGACCGACTGGATGACGTCGAACAGCGCCACGGCCTCCCGCGCCTTGTTGGTCTGCAGCGGGCCGATCAGGTGCAGCTCGAGGTCGGGATACTCCGACTTGAGCACGGGGAACTTGTCTTCGGCTTCCTGAACGCGGTTCTCCCCGAAGATGCGCTGGCCGGCTTGCAACAGCTCGCGCACGCGATCTGCGCCGTGCGTCTTGGACACGGCGACGAGCGTGACGGAGGCGGGGTCGCGTCCGGCCTCGCGGGCCGCCGCGGCGATGCGCTGGCGCACGGCGCCAAGGCGGTCGGTGGTCGTGGTCATGCGTCCAGGCTGGCGCGGGCGAGGAGCGCCTCTTCGTTGTTGGGGTCGCTGGCGAGGGAGGCGTCGAGCACGTCGCGCGCCCGGTCGCGTTCGCCGAGGGCAGCGAGGCAGATGCCGTAGTTGGCCAGAAGCCTTGGATCGCCCGGCAGGCCTTGCAGCGCCTGCTCATGCAGCGGCCGCGCCTCCGCGGCCCGTTCGAGGTCGACCAGGACGCTGGCGAGATTGGTCAGGACGAAGGGATCGTCGCCTGCCGCACGCTGGGCGCGCTTGAGCGTCCTTCTTGCTTCCTCGAATCGCTTGAGGCCGCGCAAGGCGAGCCCCTGGTTGTTGAGCGCCTTCGAATCGTCGGGCGATTCCTTCAAGTGCGGCTCGAGGACGGCCAGCGCCTCGCCATAGGCGCGCCGCCCGATCTGCAGCAACGACAGGTTCAGGACGGCATCGCGATCGAGCGGATTGCGCTGCACATGCTCGTTCAGCAGCTCCACGGCTTCGTCGCTGCGGCCGAGCGCCGACTTGGCGAGCGCCAGGGTATTGCGGCCGCTCTTGAAGCCGGGATCGAGCTCCAGGGCGCGCTGCAGCGGGCCGAGCGCCTCTTCCGGGCGCCCGGCATGGTAGAGAATGAAGCCCAGGGCATGCTGCAAGGCCGCCGCCTCGGGGGCCAGCTCGGCCGCCTGACGGGCTTCGGAGATCGCTTCCTCGTGATGGCCCTGCGACACCAAAGCCAGCGCCCGATCGCCCATGATCTGGCTGCGCCGGGCGACATCCTCGCCCGCGTCGGCCAGGGCCTGGTCGAGGATTTCGAGAGCGGCTCCGGGTTGACCGCAGCGGTACAGGGCATGGCCCAGCATGTTGCGCAAGCGGGCCAGCAGGGGCTTCGGAGGGGGACGCCCCTCGTGCTCGGCCCGTTCCATCTCGTTCAACAGCTGGCCGAGCTCACGCTCGGCCGCCGCATGGCGGCCCTGGTCCATCTGGATGGACGCCAGCGCCAACTTTGCGTCGACGTGGTTGGGCGCCCGCCGGATGGTCTCGCGCAACCGCCGCGCCGCCTCGTCGAGGCGGCCCTGCCGGCGCGCGACCAGCCCGAGGTTGTAGGACAGCATCGGCTCCTTGGGATCCTTGGCGATCGCCTTGCGCCACAGCTGCTCCGCGTCGTCGAGCGCGCCGCGCTGCGACAGGCAGACGGCGAGGAAGTGCAGGATGTCGGGCCGCTCGCCGTGGCGCGCCAGGGCGCTGCGGAAAAGCGGCTCGGCCCGATCGAACCAGCCGGCGCGCACATACTGCAGGCCGGCTTGCAGGTCGGGATCGGGCGGCGGCATCGGGGAAGGGGGACGGGGCGCGACGGCCATGGCGGGCTGTGTAGACCCGCACCGCAGCCAAGGCTACACGAAATGCCGTGGTCAAGGATCTCGATCTGTTCGCTGCGGCGATGGTCGGCGTGAAACCGCTCGCCAGCCGCAAGCGGCGCGCGCGGCCAACGGAAAGCGCGATTGCGCGGCCGAGGAAGGACAGTTCTGTCCGCCGCCTCGACAAGGCTGCAGTGCTTTCGGCGGCCCGCAAGACGCCCGCCGTCCTCGCTCGCCTGACGGCCGGGTCCCCGCCGTCGAACGCCGAGCTGTCGCCCGACGACCGCCTGTTCGATCGCGAGCTGTCGCGTCAGCTGGCGCGCGGCAAGCTGGTGCCGCAGGCGTCGCTCGACCTGCACCACATGACGCTGGCGGCGGCGGAACGGGCCGTCCGCCGGTTCCTCGTCGAGGCAGCGGCGCAGAACCTGCGAATCGTGCTGATCGTCACCGGCAAGGGCGTCCGCCTCGAGGGCGGACGCGTGCTGGGCGGGCGCATTCGCGCCGAGTTCATCGGCTGGCTGAATCGCGCCGACAACCGTGACCTGGTGCGCGGCGTCCGCCCGGCGCACGCCCGGCACGGCGGCGGCGGTGCCTTCTATGTGCTGCTGCGCCGCCGCTCGTCGGCCAGCAGCCGTTCCTTGCGTGCCACTCCCCAGCGATAGCCGGTGAGGCTGCCGCGCGCGCCGACTGCCCGATGGCAGGGGATGACGACGGCCGCCTGGTTGGTGGCGCAGGCCCGGCCGACAGCGCGCGCCGCCGCGGGCTCGCCGATGTTGCGCGCAATCTCGCCATAGCTCCTCGTCTCGCCCGGCGGGATCTTGGTCAGCGCCTTCCATACCTTCCATTGGAAGGCCGTGCCGACGATGTCGAGCGGGGCGTCGGGCGCGTCGAGGGCCGACGGCTTGCGGCCATAGAGCCGGGCGAGGACCGCCGCGACGCGCGGCTTGAGCAGGCCGTCGTCGCGCGCAATGTCAGCCGCCGGGAAGTCGCGCTTGAGGTCCGCTTCGAGGGCACGGTCGCTGTCGCCCAGGAAAACCGCGGCGATGCCTCTGCGGGTCGTCGCCACCAGCACCCGGCCATAGTCGGAGTCGACGGTGGTGTAGTCGATGTGCGCCCCCGCGCCGCCCTTGGCATAGGTGGCGGGCGTCATGCCGAGCGTCTTGTCGCTGGTCTCGTAGACGCGGCTCGGCGAGCCGTAGCCCGCGCCGTAAAGCGCATCGGCCACGGTTTCGCCGTCGCGCAGCGCCTTGCGGAAGCGCTCGCGCTTGCGCGCCACCAGCCAGTCGCGGGGATTGACCCCGAGCTCGGCGATGAACCGCTTGCTGAGCGCGCCGCTGGAGAGGCCGACCCGGCGGGCGACCTCGCCGAGCGAGGGCGGCGCATCGGCGTCCGGCGAGTCGAAGAGCGCGCAGGCGCGGGCGACCGGCTTGCTGAGGCCGCCCGCCGGACCGGCGTCGGCCAGCCAGTCGCGCGGCCTGCAGCGCTTGCAGGGGCGGAAACCCGCGGCCTCGGCGGCGTCGGGCGTGGGGTGGAACGCCACGTTGCGCCTGAGCGGCCTGCGCGCCGCGCAGGAGGGCCGGCAATAGACCCCGGTCGTCCTGACCGAGAACCAGAACCGGCCGTTGTGGGTGCGGTCGCGCCCCAGGACGGCCTCCCAGCACGTGTCGGGGCTGGGCATGGCGGTCGGGGCGGGAGCCGGGACGGAGAGGGTGAGCGAGTGTTGGGTCATGGCGCCATATGAGCCCCCTGACCCAACCTGCTCTATCCGGCCGCCGACGGCAATTCGTGCCCTCGAGGGAGATTGCTGGAAGCGCGCCGCGCCGCGGCGTCCCGTCTTGGGGAGGCAAGGGGCGCCACGTCGCGGGGTGGGGTGCGGCGGCGCGCTCCCAGCAAGCCTCGGGGCAACGAGCCCGTCAGGACCAGAAGCCCTTGTCCGACTCGACCCGGGCGGTCGCCCGGTCGAGCCCGATATCGCGCAGGAGGCGCTCGTCGAGCTCGCCCAGCTGACGTCGCGATTTGGCGAGCTCGGCGCGAGTCATGATGGTCTCGAACCCGACCGCGACCGCACCGGCCAGCAGCGCCATGGCGCGGCCGAAGGTGAAGGAAGAGGCTTCCGCGCGGGCGAAATCCCGTACGCTGGACAGGGTCGACATGACTTAGCTCCGTTTGAAACGGACTGGGCACCGGATGGCCCCATTCGTCTCGTTTCCGCGCTTTATTTGCGATACAGTCCCCAATTGTTCAAAGGATGAAACCTCGGGAGAGGTTTAGAATTTCTATGATCGAGTTTGTCCCATGAGCCGCTCTCAGCTGCCGCTCAACGCCCTGCGGGCCTTCGAGGCGGCAGCACGCCACGCAAGCTTCACGCATGCCGCCGAGGAACTGCACGTCACGCAGGCGGCCGTCAGCCACCAGGTGAAGGCGCTCGAGGAACGTCTGGGCGTCGCGCTGTTCGTGCGCCGTCCGCGTGGTCTCGAGATCACCGGCGAGGGTGCCGCCCTGCTGCCCGACCTGCGCGATGCCTTCGACCGCATGACCAACGCGCTGGAGCGCGTCGGCCGCAAGGCCAACTCGGGCACGCTCAATGTCAGCCTGGTCACCACCTTCGCGCTCGGCTGGCTGGCACCGCGCCTGCATCGCTTCCAGGCCAAGCATCCGGAGATCGAGGTGCGCATGACGACGACGCAGCGGCGCGTCGATTTCGCGCGCGAGGATTTCGACTGCGCCATCCGCTTCACCGTGCAGCCCGAGCCCGACCTGCATGCAACGCGGCTGTTTTCCGACGTCCTGACGCCTCTCTGCGGCCGTCGCTATCGCGACAAGCTGAAGACGCTCGAGGACCTGAAGCGCGTGCCGTTCATCGACATGACCTACGATCCGGAGTGGGCGATCTGGCTGCGCGCGGTCGGCATGGGAGATTTCAAGCCCAAGCGCGTGCTGACGTTCGACTCGACGATGATCGCGGTCGAGGCGGCGATGGAGGGCGCCGGGGTCGCCGTCGGGCCGCCCCAGCTGTTCCGCGAGGAGCTCGCCTCGGGCAGGCTGTTCCAGCCTTTCCCGCAGATCGTCGACAGCGGCAAGGCGTGGTGGTTCGTGTGCCCGCCGGCTTCGGCCAGCCGGCCGAAGACCAAGGCGTTCGAGGAATGGCTGATCGAGGAGCTGAGCGCGCCGCAGGTCCGCGTGTCGCGCCCGGCGCTCGCCGCCGCCGCCCGACGCTGATCTGCGACCGATTGTGCCCGGCCAGCCGGCGCGCTTGTGCCGGTCTGGGCAGGCACCTAGAAAAAATCGGGCGGGTATTTTGCCCGCCCTGAAGAATTCTAATGGAGGACCGACCTTGCCGAGCTGGCTGAGCGGTGCCCGAAAGGCGACCGCCTACGCGGTGGGAAAGCTCTCGATCGGCGATCCCTGGGCGCGCGGGGAGTCGGACGCCGCGCCGCAATGCGGCGGCTTCTTCACGGTGACGAACAAGGGCGGGACGGCGGACCGCCTGGTGTCGGCCAGCAGCAGGCTGGCCGAGCGGATCGAGATTCATGCGATCAAGGTGGTCGGTGGCGACATCAAGATGCGGCCGCTGCCGGACGGCCTGCGCATCCCCCCTGAAACCACCCTGACCCTGAAGCCGCGCGGCTATCACCTGCTGATGCTCGGGCTCAAGGAGCCTCTTGCCAAGGGCAAGTCGCTGCCGGTGACGCTGGTCTTCGACGAGGCCGGCAGCGTCGAGATCGAGCTCGTCGTCCGCGACCCCGGCCTGGTCGGCGGGGAGATCCTGGTCGAGGAGGCTCAGCGCGGGTAGCGGTGGCGCTCGCCGAAGGCGTCCTCGACGAGCAATCCCGACGGATCGTCGCCGAGGTAGCCGGGGCCGATCGGCACCTTGCCGTGCCCGCCCGGCACGTCCAGCACGTAGGTCGGTTGGGCGAGGCCCGACAGGCGCCCGCGCAAGGCCTTCATCAGCGCCTGGCCGCGCTCGATCGGGACCCGGAAATGACCGGTGCCGCGCACCAGGTCGGGATGATGCAGGTAGTAGGGCTTCACCCGCGCCGCGACCAGGGCGCGCATCAGCCGGTCGAGGGTCTCGACATCGTCGTTGATGCCGGCCAGCAGCACCGTCTGGCCCAGCAGGGGAATGCCCGCGTCGGCAAGGCAGGCCAGGGCGGCGCGCGCCGGCGGCGCCAGCTCGCGCGGATGATTGCAGTGAACGCCGAGCCACAGCGCGGCGCGGCGCCCGCGCAGGGCGGCCACCAGCTCCTCGGTCACCCGTCCGGGATCGACGATGGGCACCCGGCTGTGAATGCGCAGCACCGCGACATGGGAGAGGGCGTCGAGCCGGGCGATCAGCTCGGCGAGGCGGCGCGGCGCCAGCATCAGGGGGTCGCCGCCGGTCAGGATGACCTCCCAGATCTCGCGGTGGTCGCGGATGTAGGCGAGCGCGGCGTCGAGCTCGGCCGCCGACAGGGCCTCGCCGCCGGGTCCGACCTTCTCGCGGCGGAAGCAGAAGCGGCAGTAGACGGGGCAGACATGCAGCGGCTTCAGCAGCACCCGGTCGGGATAGCGGTGCACGATGCCCTTGACCGGCGATCGCGCCTCGTCGCCGATCGGGTCGGCCAGCTCGTCGGGCGAGATCTCGGTCTCCGCGACGTCCGGCACGAACTGTCGGGCGATCGGGTCACGCGCGAGATCGCCACGGTCGATCAGGGCCAGCATGTCGGGCGTGAGCGCGATCGCCATCGACTGCGCCGCCTCGGCCAGCCGCGGGTCGGCCGTCAGCAGGCGCTCGCGCTCGAGCGCTTCCAGGCTGCGCAACGTCTCCATGGCAGCGTGCCTTAGCGCGAAACGTTGCTTCCAACCAGTTCGGAAAGCCACTCCGTAGCAGCGGCGCTGGGGACGAGAACCGAAGCGTTAGCGCCTATGAGTGGCGCGCTCCCGGCAATTACTCTGCCTACACCGCCGCCTTGGCATGCCGGCTCAGCGCAAAGCCTTCGTAGCCCTTGGCGGCGACGGCATCGCAGTGGCGCTTGTAGCGGTCGAAGCCGCCGACATAGGGCATGAACACGCGCGGCTTGCCGGGGATGTTGGCGCCCATGTACCAGGAGTTGGCCAGCGGATAGAGCGTGCTGTCGGCGACCGCGTTGACGTGGCCGACCCATTCCAGCTCGGCCTGCGGCGACGCCTCGATGCGATCGAGGCCACGCGCCTGCAAGTGGTCGAGGCAGCCGGCGATCCAGTCGACGTGCTGCTCGATTGAGGCAATCATCTGAGTCTTGACGCCCGGGCTGCCCGGCCCGGTGACGACGAACATGTTGGGGAAGCCCGATACCATCAACCCGAGGTAGGTGAGCGGCCCGCCCTCCCAATGGTCGCGCAGCACGGCGCCGGCGCTGGTGCGCACGTCGATCTCGCGAAGCGCGCCGGTCATGGCGTCGAAGCCGGTGGCGAACACGATGGCATCGAGCTCGAACGCCTGCCCGCCGGTCGTTCGAAGCCCGGTCTCGGTGATGCGGTCGATCGGATCGCTGCGCACGTCGACCAGGGTGACGTTGCCGCGGTTGTAGGTCTCGTAATAGTCGGTATCGAGGCAGAGCCGCTTGGTGCCGATCGGATGATCCTTGGGCGCCAGCAGCTCGGCGGTGCGTGGGTCCTTCACCGTGCTGCGGATCTTGTTGCGCACGAACTCCGAGGCGGTGTCGTTGGCCTGCTTGCTCACCAGCAGGTCGGTGTAGGCATACAGGAAGCTGATGCTGCCGCCTTCCTGCCACTTCGACTCGTAGGCGGCGTTGCGCGCGTCGTCGGGGACGGCGAGCGCCGGATGGGTCGGCTTGGCATGGCCGGCGATGGCGAAGGGCGTGTCGGCCGCCGCCCGGCGCCGCGCCGGGTATTCGGCCTTGTGATTGCGCTCGCGTGTCGCGTCCATCGGCGCGTTGCGGGCCGGCAGGCTGAAATTGGCGGTGCGCTGGAAGACATGAAGGTGGCTCGCCTGGCGGGCGATGATCGGGATCATCTGGACGCCCGACGAGCCGGTGCCGATCACGCCGACTCGCAGGCCGGTGAAGTCGACACCCTCGTGCGGCCACAGGCCGGAATGGTACCACTTGCCGCGGAAGCTCCCGAGACCGGGGAAGTCGGGGACGCGCGGCGTCGACAGGTTGCCGGCCGCCATCACGCAGTAACGCGCCTGGATGATCTCGCCGTCGGCCGTCGACAGCTGCCACTTGTTGGCTGCGTCGTCGAACAGGGCGGAGACGATTCGGGTATCGAGCTGCACGTCGCGGCGCAAGTCGAAGCGGTCGGCGACGTGATTGATGTAGCGCAGGATCTCGGGCTGGGTGCCGTAGCGCTCCGGCCATTTCCATTCCTGCTGCAGCTCGTCGGAGAAGCTGTAGGAGTATTCTAGGCTTTCGACGTCGCAGCGCGCGCCGGGATAGCGGTTCCAGAACCAGGTCCCGCCGATCCCCGAGCCGGCCTCGTAGGCGCGGACTTTCAGGCCCTGGCCGCGCAGGCGATGGATGGCATAGAGGCCGGCGAGGCCACCTCCAACGATGGCGACATCGAGGGACGTGACATCGGGTCGGCGGGCGACGGGACCGTGCGAGGCGTCGGGCATGGCTTTGATCCGGTAATCTTCTGCTGTGCGGATGGTCGAGTTCGTGAGGCGTTCCGCACGGTCACCTGTCGGCCCCGGTTTTGCAAGGTTCGCCCCCACCGTCTCGCTGGGACCCGGCATGCGTGCAGAGCGGTCCAGCAAGACGGCGAGCATGATGGCTGCATGCATGTTTCAGGCTTATGATCCACCGATGACAAGGCGGCCCCGCTAGCTCCGTGGACCAGTCGATCCCTTCGGCGTCCGCGCGGATTGCTGCCTCGGAACCCACCATCGGGGCTCTGCCGCGGCCGCAACGATCGCGCTTCCGCGTGCCGCTGTCGCCGAAGATCCTGACGGCCATCGTCGTCGTGCTGCTGGCGATGGCCTATGGCGGCTACGAGCTCTACCTGCGATGGACACACATCTACGAGTACGATGCGCGCGTCAGCGCCGACATCGTGACCATCTCCAGTCGCGCCGACGGCCTCGTGATGGAGATGCCGGCGCCGGAAGGCACCCGCGTCGCCGCCGGCCAGATGGTGGCACGGATCGACGATCGCACGGTCAAGCTGCGCGCCGATTCCATCCGCGCCCAGATCGAGGGCGTGCGCGCCGAGCGTACCAAGCTCCGCGCCGAGCGCCGTCTCGGCCTCAGCCAGGTCGACGCCCAGACCAAGACGCGTATCGCGGCGGTCGAGGCTCGCGCCAAGGCGCTGTCGGCGGCGCAATCCGACCTCGACCTCGCCAGGCTCGATTCCGAGCGCAACAAGGTGCTGTTCGAGCGCAAGGTCGTCGGCGAGCGGCAGCTGCAGGTGGGGCAGGCAGCGGTCGAGAAGCTGGAAGCCCAGGTGCTGCAATCCAAGGCCGAGCATCAGCAGGCACTGGGCGCCCTCGAGGAGGCCAAGGCCGAGACCGACAGGATCGGCGTCATCGACGCCCAGATCGCCGCCCTCGACCACCAGGTGGCTAACCTGGCGGCGCAGCTGCGCCAACAGGTGGTCGACGCCGAGGACCGCACCATCCGCAGCCCGATCCCGGCCGTGATCGACCGCACCTTCGTGCTGCCCGGCGAGTATGTCGCGTCGGGCCAACGCATCCTGATGCTGCACAATCCCGACGAGGTCTGGGTCGAGGCCAACATCAAGGAGACCCAGGTCGGCCGGCTCAAGATCGGCCAGAAGGTCGTCGTCTCGGTCGACGCCTACCCCGGCGACCGGTTCGTCGGCCGCGTCGCGCGCATCGGCAGCGCCACCACGGCCCGCTTCGCCCTGCTGCCGACGCCCAATCCCTCCGGCAACTTCACCAAGATCACCCAGCGCGTGCCGGTCAAGATCGACATCGTCGAGATGCCCAAGCGGTTGACGCCGGGAATGATGGTCGAAGTCGAAATTGACGTCCGCTAGCAGCGCCGGGCAGCCCGATCCCGTCCAGACTGCGCAGGTCCTGGGCGAGCGCTTCGGCCCGGCCTACCGCTGGCTGGTCACGATCACCGGCATGGTCGGCATCGTCTCCATGGTGCTGGCGATGACCACGGTCAACGTGGCGGTGCCCGACGTGATGGGCGCCTTCGGCATTGGCCAGGACAAGGCGCAGTGGATGTCGTCGGCTTACATGGCGACCATGACCGCGGGCATGCTGATCAACGCCTGGGTCGTGGGCGTGCTGGGCGAGCGGCGCACCTTCGTCGGCTCGCTGGTGTTCTTCTCGATCGGCGCGGTGATGGGCGGCTCGGCGCCCAACGAGGACATCCTGATCTTCTCGCGCATCCTGCAGGGCTTCAGCGCCGGCATTGCCCAGCCGCTGGTGATGGCGACGATCTTCACGGTCTTCCCCCCCGAGCGCCGCGGCATGGCGATGGGCGTGTTCGGCCTCGGCGTCGTGTTCGCCCCGGCGATCGGCCCGACCCTGGGCGGGTTGATGATAGAGTACTTCTCCTGGCGCTACGTCTTCTACATCTCGCTTCCTTTCTGCGTCATCGCCGCGGCCATGGGCATGGTCTTCATGCCGACGCGCCGCATCCCCAAGACCATCCCGCCGTTCGACTGGCTGGGCTTCGGCCTGCTCTGCCTCGCCCTGTTCGGCCTGATGACCGGCATCGCCGATGGCCAGCGCGAAGGCTGGGAGTCCGACAAGATCGTGTTTCGCCTGACCGTCGGCGCCGTCGCCAGCGTCGCCTTCATCGCCTGGGAGCTGTACACGCCGCGAGCGCTGCTCGACATGCGCATCTTCGCCAGCCTCGAGTTCTCGGCGGCGGCCCTGATCGCCTTCATCTTCGGCGCCGGCATGATGGGCTCGACCTACGTCATCCCGGTCTTCGTGCAGACCATCATCGGCTTCACGCCGCTGCTCGCCGGCCTGATGATGATGCCGGCCGGCATCATGCTGGCCTTCATCTTCCCGCTCGCCGGGCGGATGTCGGACGCCATGCCGGCCTCGACGATGATCATCTTCGGGCTGGTCCTGTTCGCCGGCGGGTTCGCCTTCATGACCGCTGCGGACGTCGATTCGACGTTCTGGACCCTGGTCGTCATGGTCATGGTCTCGCGGCTCGGCCTCGGATTCATCAATCCCAGCCTCAACGCCGCCTCGCTCAAGGCGCTGCCCGCCGACAAGGTGCGCCAGGGCGCCGGCGTCGCCAATTTCATGCGCCAGCTCGGCGGCGCCTTCGGCATCAACGGCATGGTGGCCTTCTTCGAGGTGCGCACGCGCTTCCATGCCGATGCGCTCACCGCGACCCAGGATTGGGGCAACCGGACCTCCGAGCGCCTGATCACCCTGGTCGAGCAGCTCCTGCAGAGGGACGGCTTGCCGCTGCAGCATCAGAAGGCGGGGGCGCTGGAGTTTCTTTCCGCGATGCTGCAGGCTAAGGCGCAGATGATGGCCTTCTCCGATACCTTCATCATTGTCGGTGTGGTCGCCCTGGCAGCCCTGATTCCCGCCGCCATGCTGTCGCGTTCCGAGCGACGCACCCGCCGGCTGGCCTGGAGCGTGGGTGGGCGCTAGCTTCCCGACGACCGAGATCCAGAGAAGGAAGCAGCGCATGGCCGTGCACCCTGCAATCACCCCCAGGCAATGGACGCCGTCGGCGACGCTGCCCAAGGACCCCGTGTCGTTCGCCGGGGTCACGGCTGCCGAGATGCTCGAACGGGCGCGCGGGCTGGTGCCGGTGTTCGCCGAGCGGGCGGCCGAGTGCGAGCGCCAGCGCCGCCTGATCGACGACAACGAGCGCGACCTGCACCGCACCGGGCTGTTCCGCATCATGCAGCCGGCCCGCGTCGGCGGACCCGAGCTCGATCTGCGCCTCATGGTCGATGTCTGCACCGAGATCGCCAAGGTCTGCCCGTCGACGTCGTGGAATCTCGGCAACCTCTCCAGCCACCACTGGCTGCTCGGCTACTTCGAGCCGGAGATGCAGGAGGAGATCTGGAGCGCCTCGCCCGATACGCTGATCGCCACGTCGCTCGCCTTCGCCGCCGGACGCGGGCGCAAGGTCGCGGGCGGCTACGAGGTCAGCGGTCGCTGGCCTCTGTCGTCGGGCGTCGACAACTCGGACTGGAACATGCTGGGCTTCATCGTGCGCGAGCGCGACGACGGCCCGCCGGTCGACCAGCGTTTCGCCCTCGTCCATCGCTCGCAGTACGAGATCATCGACAACTGGCACGCGATCGGGCTGGCCGGCACCGGCTCCAAGGACGTCGCCGTCAGCAAGCTGTTCGTGCCCGACATCCAGACCATCACGGCGTGGGCGCTGAACGGCCAGCCGCATCCGGGCTCGACGGTGAACCCGGGGCCGGTCTTCCGGCTGCCGCTGCTGGCGCTCGGGCCCTATGTCCTGTCGGGCGTCCTGCTGGGATGCGCCAAGGGCGCCTACGAATCGACGGTCGGCGCCGCGCGCCGCCGGCTCACCACCAACACCGGCGTTCCCGTCAATGCCAGCCAGGCGACCCAGATCAAGGTCGCCGAGGCGAGCGCGCGCATCGACACCGCCGAGATGCTGATGCAGCAGGCCTGCGATCATGCAATGGCGGTGGCGCGCGCCGGCGCCGAGTTCACCCAGGACATCAAGGTGCGCTATCGGCGCGACGCCTTCTTCTCCGCCCGCATGTGCGTCGAGGCGGTCGACATCCTGATGGGCATCGCCGGGTCGGGCGCTCTCTACCTCACCAGCACCATGCAGCGCCTGTTCCGCGACGCCCACGCCGCCAACGCGCACGTCATGTTCTCGACCGACCTGCAGGGCTCGCTGTTCGGCCAGCACGCGCTCGGCGTGCAGGGCCCGCCGCCGCTGCTGTGACGCCTGCCGACCGTACCGGAGCCCCTGTCGTCGACGCGACACGCGGCAATGTTGTGCACCTCTCGCTCCGGGCTATCCTGATCGGGCAATGCCGTCCTCGATACGGCGAGACGAAGAGGTCAGGCTAGGCATGACGAATACGATACTGACGCTTCTGTCGTGGAGCCGCCTCGAGAAGGAATACGCATCGGGCCATTGGCGCAACGATACGCTCTACCATTTGGCATGCCGCCACGCCGGGGCGGCGCCCGACAGGGTCGCCGTTCGTGACCGTCGCGGCAGCCTGTCCTATGCCGATCTCGTCGGGCGGTCGGATTCGTTGGCCGACCGCTTCGCCGGCGCCGGATTGCGTGCCGGGCATCGCGTGGCCGTCTGGCTGCCCAGCCGGGTCGAGACGGCGATCGCGATCCTCGCCTGCTCGCGCAACGGCTACGTCTGCTGCCCCGCGCTTCACCGCGATCATACCGCAGGCGCCGTGATCGACCTGCTGAAGTCGGTGCGCGCCGCGGCCTTCGTCGGGGAGGCCGGCTACGGCGCCGACGCGGGCACCCATGACGTGTTCGCGCGGCTTGCCGAGCTCCCGTCGCTTCGTCACGTCATCGATCTGGGGCGCACGAGCGACGGGGCCGCGGGCTCGCTTCCCGGCGCCGCGCGCAGCGAGCGGCCGATCAATGCGGATCCCAACGTCGTTTCGTACCTCGCCTTCACCTCGGGAACGACCGGGCGACCCAAGGGCGTGATGCACAGCGACAACACGCTGCTCGCCAACGCCCGCGCCATGATCGGCGACTGGAGGTTCGGCGCCGACACGGTGATCTACTCGATGAGCCCGCTCAGCCACAATCTGGGCTTCGGCTCGCTGGTGATGGCGGTTGCCGCCGGCGGTGAGCTCGTCGTCCACGACGTCGCGCGCGGCGCCAGCGTGCTCGACCGCCTCGCCGAGGTCGGCGCCACGTTCATCGTCGGCGTCCCGACGCACGCCATGGACCTGCTGGGCGAGATCAAGGCCAGGGGCGCGGGAGCGCCGCCGACCGTCAAGGGCTTTCGCATCTCCGGCGCGGCGGCGCCGAAGGCCCTGGTTGCCGAGCTGCTGCATCATGGGATCGTGCCACAAAGCGGCTACGGCATGACGGAGGCCGGCTCGCATCACTATACCCTTCCGGAAGACACGCCCGAGACCATCGTCGAGACATCGGGACGGGCGTGCGACGGCTACGAGGTCAGGATCTGGTCGAGCGAGAACGCCGACGTCGAAGCGCCGGTCGGCGAGGTCGGGCAGATCGGCGGCCGCGGCGCGTCGCTGATGCTTGGCTATTTCGACAACCAGGCCGCGAACGAGGAAGCCTTCAACGCCCAGGGCTGGTTCCTGACCGGCGACCTCGGCCGCCTCGACGAGAGGGGGTGCCTGCAGATCACGGGCCGCAAGAAGGATCTGATCATCCGCGGCGGCCACAACATCTATCCGGCGCCGATCGAGAACCTCGCCATGCAGCATCCCGCCGTCGCCCTGGCGGCGGCAGTCCCGGTTCCCGACGAGCGCCTCGGCGAGAGAGTCTGCCTGGTCTTTGCGCTGCGCCCGGGCCATGCGCTCGCGGCCATCGATCTCCTGGCCCATCTCGATCGCCTGGGCCTGTCGCGCTACGACATGCCCGAGTACGTCCTCGAGCTGCGGGACATCCCGCTCACGGCGAGCGGCAAGATCGTGAAGACCGGCCTCGCGGCGCAGATTCGCGCGGGCAGCCTGGTTCCGGTCGCCATCCGCTGGGAACCCTCGAGCTCGGCGGCAAGATAAGGGTTGGCCAACCATGCGTGCTGTCGTTCTGCGCGAGTTCGGGACACCGGAAAGCCTGAAGATCGAGGACATCCCGAGCCCCGACCCCGGTCCGTACGAGGTGCTGGTCGACGTGCATGCCGTCGGAGTCAACTTCGTCGACCTGCTGGTGATCTCCGGCAAGTACCAGTTCCTGCCCGCGCGCCCGTTCACGCCCGGCAAGCTCCCCGTCGGAATCGTGCGCAGGACCGGGCCGGGCGTGATGGGGCTGGCGGTCGGCGATCGCGTGCTGGCGACGGTGGAGCACGGCGGCTACGCGCAGCAGGCCGTGGCGCCCGCCGAGCACTGCTATCGTCTTCCCGCCGGCATGAGCTTCGTCACGGCGGCGTCGATGGCGCTGTCCTACGACACGGCGTGGTTCGCGCTGCACGAGCGCGGCCGGCTCGCGGCCGGCGAAACCGTGCTCGTCCTGGGCGCGACGGGCGGCGTCGGCGCCGCGGCGGTCCAGCTGGCCAGGGCGGCGGGCGCGCGCGTGCTGGCGGGCGTGTCGTCCCGGGCGAGGGCCGACGCCGTGCTGCGCACCGGCGCCGACGACATCGTCGATCTCTCGGTCGAGAACATCCATGACGGGCTGCGCGAGCAGGTCCATGCCCTGACCGATGGCCATGGCGTGGACGTCGTTGTCGATTCGCTCGGGGACAAGTACCTGCCGGCGGCCCTGCGCGCGCTCGCCTGGTGCGGGCGGCTGGTCGTCGTCGGCTTCGCCGCCGGCGAGATCGCCTCGGTCAGGACGAACTACCTGCTGCTGAAGAACATCGAGGTGAGCGGCCTTCAGGTGAGCGACTACCGCAAGAAGAGGCCGGCCCGGATGCGGGAGTGCTTCGACGACATCTTCGCCCTGTTCGCGAAAGGCCTGCTGCACCCGTCCGAGGCAACGGTCCTCCCGCTCGAGGGCTTCGCGTCGGCGCTCGGCCAGATCAGGGATCGCAAGGCGCCCGGCCGCCTCGTCCTTGTCCCAAGCCAGGGGCACCGCTGATTTTGACGCGCCGTTCGCCGTGCGCCAAAGTCGGGCCATGCTCGATTCTTCGCTCAAGACCAGGATCATGACCGAGGTCGATCGTCGCTTCGACGATCAGACTAGGGTGCTCGCCGACCTCGTCAGGATTCCGTCGACGCGCTTTCGCGAGGCGCCGGCGCAGGACATGATGGCCCGCCTGTTCAAGGAGGACGGGCTCGGCGTCGACCGCTGGCAGATCAAGATCGACGATCTGAAGCACCTCCCGGGCTACTCGCCGCATTCGCAGGACTACGACGACGCGTGGAACGTGGTCGGCGCCTGGCGGCCGTCGAGCCCCAAGGGCCGGTCGCTGATCCTGAACGGCCATATCGACGTCGTGCCCGAGGGACCGCACGAGATGTGGTCGCGCCCGCCCTTCGATCCGGTGGTGCGCGACGGCTGGCTCTATGGCCGCGGTTCGGGCGACATGAAGGCGGGCCTCGTCCTCAACGTGTTCGCCCTCAGGGCGCTGCGCGCCCTCGGCTACCAGCCGGCCGCCGACGTCTATCAGCAGTCGGTCGTCGAGGAGGAGTGCACCGGCAACGGCGCGCTGGCCTGCCTGCAGCGCGGCTATCGCGCCGACGCCGCGCTGATTCCCGAGCCGTCCTCCGGCGTGCTGACGATCGCCCAGGTCGGCGTCATGTGGTTCCAGGTCAAGGTGACCGGCCATCCGGTGCACGTCTACAAGGCGGATGCCGGCTCGAACGCCATCGAATCGGCGTTCCGCCTGATCCAGGCGCTGCGCGAGCTGGAGAAGAGGTGGAACGGGAAGAAGGCGCACGACCCGCACTTCCACAGCCATCATCACCCGGTGAACTTCAACGTCGGCAAGATCGCCGGCGGCGACTGGGCGAGCTCGGTCCCGGCGTGGTGCACCTTCGACATGCGCGTCGGCGTGCTGCCGACGCAGACCCTGAAGGAGGCGCGCCAGGAGATCGAGGATCTGATCCGCAAGGCCGCCGCCAACGACCCGTTCCTCGGCAACAACCCGCCGACCGTGACGTGGGAAGGCTTCCAGGCCGAGCCCTTCGTGCTGAAGAACCACGAGCAGGTGCGCGGCGTGCTCGCCCAGGCGCACAGGGCGGTGTTCGGCGCAAACCTCGAGGACAAGACCTCGACCGGCACCGCCGACAACCGCTTCTTCGGCCTCTATGCCGGCATCCCGGCGCTGGTCTACGGCCCGCAGTCCGACGACATCCACGGCTTCGACGAGAAGGTGAACCTCGAATCGGTGCGCAAGATCACGCAGGCGACGGCGCTGTTCATCGCCGAGTGGTGCGGGCTGCAGGCGGCGTAGCGCACTCTCTAGTGCTTCGGCAACGCGCGCGCTGCGGCGCCGAGAGACTGGATCATGGCCGCGGCCGCGGGTGAGAGCGGTGTGTCGGCCCGCGAGAAGATGCCGATTGTCGGGGGAGAGATCTTTTCGCGAAGGCGCCAGCGCTGCACGAACTGGTCGGCCAGGGTCAGTTCGGTCAGCTCACGAAGGACCAGTCCCAGCAGGTCGCTGCGCGCAATCAGGGCCAGCGCGGTGGCGTACGACTCGCAGTGCACGAGGGCGTTGGGCGGCGCCAGGCCGGACGCCTCGAACGTGCGCTCGAGCGCGCCTCGCGCGCCCGGTGGGTTGAAGGTCAGCCAGTCGGCGGCCGCGAGCTCCTGCAGGGTTTTCGCGTGCGCCAGCGGATGTCCGCGGCGGCCGACGATGACCAGCTCGGGCTTGATCAGCGGCCGGAATTGAAGGCCGGCCTCGCCACCCGGCGCGACGTTCTCGGAGATCGTGAAATCCAGCGTCTCGTCGCGCACGAGGGGCAGCAGCGCTGTCCTCATGCCTTCGCGAATCCGCACGTGCGCCCGTGGCCACTTGGCGCGGAACTGCGCCATGGCGTCCGGGACGAGCGGGACGGTGACCGCGGGGCCAATACCGAAGGCAACCGCCCCCTCGCGGCTTCCGCGCAGCGCCGACAGGTCGTCACGCGCCTTGCGCAGCTCGCCTTCGATCACGCGGCCACGCGCGACGAAGGCGCGGCCGGCCGGTGTCAGCACGATGCCCCGGGCGGTCCGCAGCAGCAGCTGCGCTTGCAGCTCCCGTTCGAGCTGCGCCAGGCTCTTGCTCATGGCCGGCTGGGAGATGCCGATGCGCCGCGCCGCGGCGCGCAGGCTGCCCGCCTCGACGACGGCCAGAAGGTCGCGAATCTGGTTCAGGCGCATGGGCAGAGATAACCATACGTTATCGGCCTGGATCGCGCAGCATCTTACGTCCCTTGTCCTGCAGATGATCTACTGATGCGCGAGGTCACTGGGAGCAGACACATGACGTTAGCCCGATCGATCGCCGTCCTGCTGCTGTGTGCCGTCGCATGGCCGGCAGCCGCGCAGGAGTATCCTTCCGGTCCGCTCAAGATCATCGCTCCAGCGCCGCCGGGCAGCCCGCGCGACATCCGCGCCCGCTGGGTGGCGGAACGCCTGGCGCCGGCGCTGGGACAGCCGGTCATCGTCGAGAACAAGGCCGGAGCCGGCGGAAACATCGGCATGCAAGCCGCCGCGAAGAGCCCTGCCGACGGCCTCACGCTGGTCATCGTCGATATCGGCACGATGGCGCAGAACCCGTACCTGTATCTGCGGGCAGGGTACGATCCTCTGGCCGATTTCATGCCGGTGACAAGGCTGGTCGATTCCGCCCTGATGCTGGCCGTTCATCCCGATGTGCCGGCGCGAACGCTGGGCGAGCTGATCCAGATGGCGCGAGAAAGACCGGGAATGCTTTCCTACGGCTCGGCGGGCATCGGCACGCCTCCCCATCTGGCGGGAGAGCTCTTCAAGAGGATGGCCGGCATCGATGTCGTGCATGTCCCCTACAAGGGCGCCGCGCCGGCCGTCGCCGACCTCATGGGGGGACGGATCGCGTACACGATCGACAGCCTTTCGATGCACATGCAGCCGGTCACTGCCGGCAAGCTGCGCGCCCTCGCGGTAACCGGCACGAGCCGCACGGCGGCAGCACCCGGCGTGCCGACCTTTATCGAGGCCGGGCTAGCGGGCTACGAGTACCGGTCGTGGATGGGCATCGCCGTGCCCGCCGGCACGCCGAGAGCAATCGTGGAACGCCTGAACCGGGAGCTTGTCCGGATACTGGGCCAGCCGGACGCGAAGGCCTGGTTCGGCGCCCAAGGCGGCGATGTCGTTGGTGACGATCCGGAAACGTTCGCCGCGGTCGTACGGGCTGACCAGGCCCGCTGGAGCAAGGTGATTCGCGAGGCAGGCATCGCCGCGGAGTAGCCGGCTGAATTGGAGGGTCCCGTCCATGGGGCCTTTTGCCGGCCGTCGAGGAGACCAAAAACTCGAGGGCGTCGACCGCTCAGGCCGCCTTTGGCCTCTCCAGGGTTCGGATGCGATCGAGCGCCCTTCCGAGATCGCGCGTCGCGATCTGGATGTCATAGTCGTTCTGCAGGTTGAGCCAAAGCTGCGTGGTCGTTCCGAGTGCTTTGGCGAGGCGAAGCGCGGTGTCGGCGGTGATGCCAGTCTGCTCGCTGGCGATCCGCTCGATCCGAGTGCGTGGCAGGCCGCAGGCCTTTGCAAGAGCGCCCGCCGACATCTTTAGCGGGATCGGGAATTCCTCTCGCAGCACCTCGCCGGGATGCATGGGACTTGGTTTCTTCGCCATTGTCGTGGTGCATCATTGAATGATACAGACTGGCAAACCGGGTGTTACCGCATCCGCCTCACCGAGGCGAAGAGCCCGAGCGCGACGCCGGCCAGGACGACAACGATGCCGACCAGGCGCAGCCCCTCGACCGGCTCGCCGACCAGCCAGGCGGCGAAGGCGAGCGCGACGCAGGGCACCAGTAGGGAGATCGGGCCGACCTTGGCTGCCGGATAGGTTCGGAGCAGCGTGCCCCAGATCAGGTAGCCCAGCCACATCACCGGTACGACGGTGTAGAGGAGCACGAACCAGCCTTTCCAGGTCGGCGCGAGGATCGGGGTGAGCATCGTCGTCGGGCCGTCGATGACCAGGGCGACGAGGGTGAGCGGCAGGGTCGGCAGCAGGCTCGCCCAGGCGGTAACCGCGAACATCGACACGCCGCGGGCGGCGCGGAAGAACAGGTTGCCGGTCGCCCAGGTGAGCGCCGACATCAGCGCCAGCAGGATGGCGAGCAGGCTGGCGTTTCCCTCGACTGACTGACCGATCAGCACGACACCGACGGTGGCGATGCCTAGTCCCAGCCATTGGCCCGGCGTCGCGTGCTCGCGCAGGAACAGCGCCGCAAGCACGACGGTGAGCGGGCCCTGAAGCTGGACGAGCACCGACGTGAGGCCGGGCGGCAACCCGACCTGCATGGCGAAGAACAGGAAGACGAACTGCCCACCGAACAGGAAGGTGCCGATGCCCGCGAGCATGGGCCACGACACTGCGGGCCTGGGCACGAACAGCACCGGCAGCGCCGCCAGCACGAAGCGCCAGGCGGCGAAGGTGAAGGGCGTGAACTCGTCGAGCCCGAAGCGGATGACGGTGAAGTTGAGCCCCCACATCGCCACGATGAGGGCGGCGCCAAGCGCGTGGAGCGGCTTCAAGCGGTCATAGCCAGACCCAGGGCCGCGCCGTCCTGTCGGCGCCCTGCCAGGCTGCGATCGCGTCCTTGTGGGTCATGGTCTGGGCGATGTCGTCCAGCCCGTTCAGCAGCGCATGCTGGCGCCGCGCATCGACCTCGAAGGGGATGATCCGTCCGGTCGGCGACACGACCTGGCAATTCTCGAGGTCGACCGTGACCCGTGCATTGCCGGGCGAGGCGCGGGTCTCCTCGGCCAGCCGCTCGACCTCCTCGATCGGCAGCTTCACCGGCAGCACGCCATTCTGGAAGCAGTTGTTGAAGAAGATGTCGCCGTAGGACGGCGCGATCACGGCCTTCACGCCCATCCCGGCGAGCGCCCACACCGCGCCTTCGCGGCTCGATCCGCAGCCGAAATTGTCGGCCGACAGGATGATGGGCGCGCCGCGATAGGGCGCCTGGTTGAACACGCAGTCGGGATTCTCCGTTCCGTCGGGCCTGAAGCGAATTTGCTCGAAGCAGTAGGGGCCGAGGCCCTCGCGGCCGGTGTTGCTGACGAGGCGCTCGATGCGAATGACCAGATCGGTGTCGACGTTCTGGCGCATCAGCGGGGCGGCGACACCGGTGACCTTGGTGAACTTTTCCATCTGCCTACCTCCCAGCCGCTTTCTTCATGTCGTTCCGAGCGCAGCGCCACGACTTGCGATGGGATCCTTCGCTTCGCTCAGGATGACGGAAACGGCTAAAGCTTTCGCACATCGGTGATGACGCCCCTGATCGCGGCCGCAGCGGCCATCGCGGGGCTGGCGAGATGGGTGCGGGCGCCGGGTCCCTGGCGGCCGACGAAGTTGCGGTTCGAGGTCGAGACGCTGCGCTGGCCCGGCGGCACGCGCTCGCCATTGGAGGCGATGCACATCGAGCAGCCGGGCTCGCGCCATTCGAAGCCGGCCTCGGTGAAGATGCGGTCGAGGCCCTCGGCTTCGGCCTCGCGCTTGACCCGCTCCGAGCCGGGCACGATCCAGGCATGGACGTGGGACGCCGTGCGTCGCCCCTTGGCGATCGCCGCGGCGGCGCGCAGGTCCGAAAGGCGGCTGTTGGTGCACGAGCCGATGAACACCCAGTCGACTCGGGTGCCCTCGATCGGCTTGCCGGGCTCGAGACCCTGGTATTGCAGCGCCGCCGTCCAGGCAGCGCGCTTGTCTTCCGGCCCGGCGGCGGGATCGGGGATCGGCCGGTCGACGGCGATCACGTGCTCGGGGCTGGTGCCCCAGGTGATCTGCGGCGCCACCCTGCTCATGTCGATCGTGTGCTCGCGGTCGAACTCGGCGTCGGGGTCGGAGGGCAGGGTGCGCCAGTGCGCCAGCGCACGGTCCCACAGCCCATCTTTCGGCGCATAGTCGCGGCCTTGCAGGTAAGCGAAGGTGGCGTCGTCGGGCGCCACCATGCCGGTGCGCGCGCCCATCTCGATCGAGAGATTGCAGATCGTCAGCCGGCCTTCGACAGGCAGGCTGCGAATCGCCGAGCCGGCGTACTCGACCGCGTGGCCAGTGCCGGCCGCGGTGCCGACCTCGCCGATCAGGTGCAGGATCATGTCCTTGGGCGTGACGCCCGCGGGGATCGCGCCCTCGAAGCTCACGCGGAAGCGCCTGGGCTTGCGCTGCACCATGGTCTGGGTGGCGAGCGCATGGACCAGCTCGGACGAGCCGACGCCGAAGGCCAGCGCGCCCATGCCGCCGTGCGTGCAGGTGTGGCTGTCGCCGCAGATCAGCGTGGTGCCGGGCAGCGTGAGGCCGAGCTCGGGCCCGATGACGTGGACGATGCCGTTGCCGTCCTGGCCGATGTCGAACAGCCGGATGCCGTGCTGCGCGGTGCTGGCCCGCATGCCGCGGATCAGCGGCTCGCCGGGCGGGAAGGTCTGCTCGGTGCGGCCCGGCGCCGTCGAGATGGCGTGGTCGGGCGTGGCGTAGACCAGCCGGGGCTGGGCGGGCGCATAGCCCTTCTCGGTCGCCTCCTGCAGCGCGCGGGCGCCCGACAGGTCGTGCAGCAGCAGCCGGTCGATGTGCAGCAGCACGAAGCCGTTGCCGAGATCGGTGATGACGTGGCTGTCCCAGATCTTGTCGAACAGGGTCTTGGCCATGGTGCTCCTCCGCGTGCCGCGGATATCAGCATCTCCCCAGCCGGGCCGCCAGCGCTTCGCGATCTGTCCCGTCGATCGCTTCGAGGGTGCGATACCAGGGCGAGGGGCCGTCGCGCGGGCCCAGAAGCCAGTCGGGTTGCCCGCCGCGCAGGAGGAGCGTCGGGATGCCGAGGCGGGCGGCAAGGTGGACCGGCCACGAATCGTCGCCGACGACCAGGCGGCAGTGCGTGACCTGCGAGGCGTCGCGCTCGATCTCGAGCCCGTCGGGCGGATCGCCGGGCGTGAACCAGCCGATGCGCGACGACGGCTCGGTGACTGCTGCGAGGGGGGGCGGCGCGGGCAGGGTTTCGAGCGTCCAACCGAGCAGATAGGGCAGGCTGCGCAGCGGTGCCGCCGCGACGAAGCCGTCGAGCGGATCGCCGCGCTGCACCGTCGGCCCGTCGAGCCAGGAAGCGAGTCTTGCCGCGCACTGCACGACCGCGTCCACGCCGCGGGCCAGCAGCAGCGTGTCGCGGAGCGCGGCGTCGCCCTCGATGTCGGCCTGCTCGGGATAGATCAGCAGGCGGCCGACGAGCGGCTCGCCCTGCCAGCGCGGCAGATCGGGCGTGTAACGATCGCCGGCGATCTCGAGCCGTGCCTCGTGGTCGGCCAGCCCGCGCAACCAGTCGCCCTGGCGCAGCAGCAGCTCGCCGCGGCGCAGCCGCAGCTGCGGATCGCTCGGGCGGCTCACCAGGGCGCTCTCGATGTCCGACAGGGCGCCGATCCAGTCGCCGCGCGCGGCCAGCAGCCGGGCGCGGGCGGACAGCGAGGGGATCAGCCGGTGATCGATCATCAGCGCGTCGCCGTAGGCCTGCTCGGCATCGGCGTCGCGACCGAGCGCTTCGAGCGCGCGCCCCCGGTTGTGGGCGATGGCGGCATCGTCCGGCTTGAGCTTGCCGGCGCGGTCGAGCGCGACCAGGGCCTCGGCGTGCTCGCCCAGCACCATGAGGCAGCCCGCCAGATTGACGTGGGCGGCAGCTTCCCGGGGCAGGAACTTCGCCGCCCGTTCGAGTGGCTCGCGCGCCTCGGCGAAGCGACCGAGCTTGAGGCGCGCCTGTCCCAGGATGTGCAGCGCCTGGCCGGAGTTGGGCCGTGCCTCGGCGACCTGCGCCAGGAGCGGCTCCGCCGCGGCGAAGTCGCCGGCGGCGGCGCGCTGCACGGCGTCGCGCGTCAGCGTCTGGATCTGTAGATCGGAGAGTGCCACGCGCGGCCTCTAGCAGAGGCGGCGACAAAGAAAAAGCGATCGGGCCGGGCGTGGCAGCGGGCAAAGAAAAAGGCCGGCGGTCGACAGGGAGGCTGAAGGTCGACCGCCGGCCAGGATCCGGAGGGGGATAGGCCCGGCAGGGTAGGAACGGGCCTGCTCCGGAAGGCGGGGGCTAGCGGCGCCAGAACGGCTTGCTCGCCTCGAACTCGATTTGGCCGGCGCTCAACCCCAGATCGCGGATGGAGCGGGCATCGAGATTGGCCAGCTCGCGGCGCTCGTTGGCGCGGCGGCGCCAAGTGGCCAGGATCTGGCCGAGAACCTCGAAGGTGCCGGCCAGGGGCGCCTGGGTGCGATAGTGGAGTGACACGTCGGCCATGGAACTCTCCTTGAAAGCAATGCGTGTTCGCTGGCCCGGATGTGTGCGCCGGCGGGGTCCTTTACAAATGACCGTTTGTCCTGTTTTGATAAATTTCCCTCATGCGTCTGGAGAGACATGAAGCGAACTCTGCCCCCGCTCAACGGCCTGCGCGCCTTCGAGGCAGCCGCCCGCCATATGAGCTTCACGGATGCAGCCGACGAGCTCAGCGTCACGCAAGCCGCGATCAGCCACCAGGTACGCGGCCTCGAGCAGCGGCTCGGATTAAAATTGTTCGTGCGGCGCAATCGCTCCCTGCTGCTCTCCGAGGCGGGCCAGGCCTACCTGCCGTCGGTGCGCGCGGCCTTCGACCAGCTGAACGAGGCGACCGAGAAGCTCCTGCAGAAGGATCGCGGCGGCCATCTCACCGTGACCACCACGGCGTCGTTCGCCATGAAATGGCTGGTGCCGCGGCTCGGCGGCTTCCAGCGCGCCAACCCGGAGATCGATGTCCGGATCAGCACGTCGACCGACCTGGTCGATTTCGCGCGCGAGGATGTCGATATCGGCATCCGTTACGGCAGGGGCCAATGGCCGTCGCTCGGTGCCGAGCGGCTGCTCACCGAGGATGTCATGCCGGTCTGCGCGCCGTCGCTGGTCAAGGGACCGAATGGCCTGAAGAAGCCGACCGATCTCAAGAACTTCACGCTCCTGCACATCGGCAACTTCCCGGACGACTGGCAGATCTGGCTGACGGCGGCTGGCGTCAAGGGCATCGACGCCTCGCGCGGCGTGTCGTTCGACTTCTCCCTGGCGGCCTACCAGGCGGCGATGGACGGGCTCGGCGTGGCGCTGGGCCGGCACAAGCTCGTGGCGCCCGATCTCGAGGCCGGCCGCCTGGTGGTGCCATTCGACTTCAAGATGTCGACCGAGCTCGCCTACTACGTCGTCTACCCGCCCGAGGCGATCCGCCGGCGCAAGATCAAGGCCTTCCGCGACTGGGTCATGTCGCTCGCCGAGGTCGCGCCGCGACAGGCGTAGGGCAGCAACTGATTGCTGGGAGCGCGCCACTTCAGGCGGAGTAATCTCCGCCGACCGTGGCGCTCGTATTTCTCCTCCCCAGCCTCGCTGGGGAGGTGCCCCCGTAATCGGGGGCGGAGGGGTCATGGGCCTCAGACCCGTTGCCCATGACCCCTCCGTCCGCGAAGACGCGGACACCTCCCCAGCGAAGCTGGGGAGGGGTTCGAGATGTGTCGCGTATTTATTTGCACATGCAAATAATTCATTTGCATTTGCAAACATCTGGAGCATGATGGCCGCCAGCTGGAGGAGGTGCCCATGAAATTCGGTTACTTCACGCTGAGCGACAATCGCTACCCGAGCAATCCGCGTACCGCCGAGGCGTTCCTGCACGACATCTATGCCGAGGCGCTGTGGGCCGAGAAGGTCGGCTTGAACTCGGCCTGGATCGGCGAGCATCATTTCAACCTGCTGGGCGTCAACGCCTCGCCGCTCGCCATGCTGGCGCAGCTCGCGGGCGCCACCACGAAGCTTCGCCTGGCGCCGGCGGTGACGCTCCTGCCGGTGCATCATCCGCTGCACGTCGCCGAGGAGTGGGCGACGCTCGACCTGCTGTCGGGCGGACGCGTCGATTTCGCCGCCGGCCGCGGCTACGACCGCAAGGAGTACGAGCCGTTCGGCGCGCCGTTCGAGCAGTCGGCCGAGCTGTTCGCCGAGGGGCTCGAGATCCTGTGGCGCGCCTGGACCGAGACCGGCAAGTGGTCGCACAAGGGCCGCTTCTACCAGTTCGAGGACGTCGAGATCCGGCCCAAGCCGGCGCAGAAGCCGCTCCGGCCCTATGTCGCCTGCTTCTCGCGGCCGTCGATGGAGCTGGCGGCGAAGAACGACTGGAACGTGATCTACGCGCCGTTCGCCGCCGCCATGGTCTACGGCTCGCTGGCCGACGCGGTGCGGGTCTATCGCGAGACCTGCGAGACCGGCTTCAAGCGGCCGATGCGGCGCGCCATGTGCTCGTACTTCGTGCACATCGCCGAGACGCCGGCCGAGGAGCAGTACGGCAAGGAGGCGCTGGTCCGCTACTTCCAGGATGCGCTGATCGCGGCGTTTCCCTCGTCGTCGGGCGAGAAGGTGCCGCCGACCTACAGGTACTTCGTCGACATCGTGAACATCCTGCGCGACATGCGGCCGGAGAAGCTCACCGACAAGTCGATCCTGTGCGGCAGCGTCCAGCACATCGTCGACACGCTGAAGCAGGTCGAGAAGGCCGGCATCGCCGAGGTCATCCTCTACTTCAACTACGGCCAGATCCCGCACGCCATGGTGAAGGAGCAGATGGACCGCTTCATGCGCGAGGTCGCGCCCCACTTCGCAGCCCGTGAGGATCTCGCGGCCTGACGCGGCCGTCCGTCAAGGGATCGTCCGAGAAGGGATCGCCCGCCATGGGGCCGCTCGACGCCTATCTGCCTTACCTGCTGAACCGTGCCGGCGCGCGTATCGCGACGGCTTTCGGCGAGGAGGTCCGGCCGCTCGGCGCCACCCTGCAGATGTGGCGGGTGCTCGCCGCCCTGCGCGAGCGTGACGGACGGCGCATGGGTGATCTCTCCAGGACCACGTCGATCGAGGTCTCGACCCTGACACGGGTGGTCGACACGATGGAGGGCAAGGGCCTGGTCGTCCGGCGGCGCGCCGCCGACGACGCCCGCGCGGTGATGCTGCATGTCACGCCGGCCGGCCGGCGGCTGACGCAGCGCATCGTGCCGATCGCCGAACGCTACGAGCAGGTCGCCCTGGCGGGCTTCGGCGATGCCGAGGCCGAGCGGCTGAAGGAAGCCCTGCGCCGGCTTTATGCCAACATGGACGGCCTGCGGGGCGATTGAATCGGCCGGCGCGCCGGGCGATGGTGGGGCCTGAACCCGCTGTCTACGAAGGAAGAATGCCCATGGCCCGCCTCGCCTCGCTGGACGACCTGCGCCGCGTCCTGCCGGAGCCGCGTCCGACGACCCGTGCCAAGATCCTCGATGCCCTCGACGAGCAGTCGATCGAGTTCCTCGGGCGCTGCCCGTTCGCCCTGGTCGGCACGACGGCGCCCGATGGCACCATCGAGGTCTCGCCCAAGGGCGACGACCCTGGCTTCATCCGGGTCGAGGATCCGCGCACCCTGCTGATTCCCGAGCGCGCGGGCAACAACCTGGCGTTCGGCCTCAGCAACATCCTGGCGACCGGCAAGATAGGCCTGATCGCCCTCGTGCCGGCGACCGGCGAGACGCTGCGCGTGTCGGGCACTGCCGAGATCTTCGACGATCCCGACCTGGTGAAGTCGCTGAGCGCGCTCGGCAAGCCGGCGCTGCTGGCGACCCGCATCCACGTCAAGCACTGCTATTTCCACTGCGCCCGGTCGATCGTGCGCGCCAAGCTGTGGGATCCCAAGGCGTGGCCGACGCCCGGCCGGGTCTCGTTCGGCAAGATCATCGCGCCCCGCATCGGCGCCGGCGACGAGCTGGCCGCCCAGATCGATGCCGGCGTGCAGGGCGCCTACACCACCCGCCTGTGGTCGAACAGCTAGGCGCGCGCCATGGAGAGTTCTGGGGCCAGTTCTGGGGCCAGTTCCGCGGCCGGCTGCGAGGCCGGCCCGCCGTTTCGCGCCGAGATCGTCGGCAGCCTGCTGCGCCCGCGCATCCTCAAGGAGACGGCGGCGGAGATCGCCCTCGGCAAGACCGATGCCGCCGCCCATCACCGGGTGCTGGAGCAGGAGATCGCCCGGGTCGTCGAGCGGCAGGAGTCGATCGGCTTCAAGGTCGCGAGCGACGGCGAGCTCGCCCGCACCTCGTGGTTCGGCTTCTTCTTCGAGGGGCTCGACGGTTTCCGCCTCGGGCCGTCGCTGTTTCGCTTCCGCAACCCGACGGGCGAAGATTTTGAATGGCCGACCTGCGTTGCCTCGGGCACCATTCGCCGCCGCAGCCCGATCGCGCTGGCCGAGTACGACCGGCTCGCCAGGATGACCCGTACGGCGCTGCCGAAGGCCACGCTGCCGACGCCGAGCGCCTTCCACTTCTTTCGCTTCACCCAGCCCTTCGAGCCTGCGGTCTACACCCAGGAGCGCTACTTCGACGATCTCGTCGCCGTGTACCGCAGCGAGATTGCCGAGCTGGCGGCGGCGGGCTGCCGCTACCTTCAGCTGGACGAGGTGCCGCTGGCCATGCTGTGCGATCCGCTGGTGCAGGAGCAGGCGAGGACGCACGGCGGCGATCCCGACGCCCTGCTCGACCTCTACATCGGCGTGATGCGCCGCATCCTCGACGGTCGCCCGCCGGGCATGACCGTCGGCCTGCACCTCTGCCGAGGCAATTTCCGCGGCCGCTGGATGGCGGCCGGCGGCTACGAGCCGGTGGCGGTGCGCCTGTTCAACGACATCCCGGTCGACGCCTTCTTCCTCGAGTACGACAGCGAGCGGGCCGGCGACTTCGCGCCGCTTCGCCATGTGCCAAAGGAGCGCCGCGTCGTGCTGGGCCTGCTGTCCACCAAGACGCCAGCGTTGGAGGATCGCGACGAGCTTCGCCGGCGCATCGACGAGGCCGCCCGCTACGTCGACCTCGACCGTCTCGCGCTGTCGACCCAGTGCGGCTTCGCCAGCGTCGCCGGCGGCAACCTGATCGACGAGAAGGCGCAATGGGCGAAGCTGGAGCGCGTCGCCGAGACGGCCCGCGCGGTATGGGGCACGACCTGACGCGCGCGGTCCGATGACGGTGCAATGAAGCGCAAGGTCGGCCTGTTCCTGTTCGCGGTGATCATGGCGGTCAGCCTGGGCGCGGCCGTCGTCGTGTCGCTCGCCATGTACCGGCTGGTCTCCGACAAGCAGGCCGCCGAGATCCGCAACCTCGAGGCCAGCCTCACCGAGCGCTTCGCCATCTTCCAGACCATGCTGCGCTCGCAACACGCGGAGATCGTGGCGCACATGGCCAAGGTGCTGCCCGAGATCGTCGCGGAGCTCGAGCGGCTGGGTCGCGCGCCTGCCGACCTGTCGGTCGCCGAGCTCGACGAGCTGACCAAGCGGCACGGCGTCCAGCACATCTACTTCATCGACCGCTTGCACAAGGTCTTCCAGACCAACCTCGCCGGCGACATGAACCTGCAGTTTCCGGACAGCTCGTTCACGCGCTTCCTGGATTCCGTCTACGGGGCGGGCAAGGTGCTCAACGACGGCATCGACATGTCGGCACTCACCGGAACCCTGCGCACCTACAGCTATTTCGGCCCGACGGGGAAGGACTACATCGTCGAGATCTCGACCGACGTTCGCAAGAGCCTGGCCGACGGGCCGTTCGGCTGGATGAGCAAGTTCTTCTTCGAGGACATGTTCTCCGACGCGGTGAGGTCGAACCCCTACGTCAAGGACGTCGACATCTATCTCGTCACCCCGGCGGGCGCGTGGTCCCTGCTTCACGTCGGCAAGAAGCTCGACCCTGCGCTCGCCGGGCGCGTCGAGAGGAGCGGCCGCGAGGAGATCGCCGATCCCGACGGCCGGCACTTAACCGTCTACAGCGGCGAGAAGACCGCCGGCGCCAGCGACCCCAGCCATCCGGTCTCCTCCAAGCTCGTCGTCCGCCAGATCACCTACGACACCGGGCTGGCGCGGCAGGCGGTCATCCAGGTCTTCCTGAGCGCCGTGCTGGTGCTGGCGGTGATGCTGCCCGTGGTGTTCTGGATCGCCTCGCGGCTGCTGCAGCGCCAGCTGCTCGACCCGCTGTTCAAGCTGCGTGGCGAGGCCGGAGCCATCGCCCAGGGCAATCTCGAGCAGGATATCGCCGACACCGGCCGGCGCGACGAGATCGGCCAGCTCGCCGCCAGCTTCGCCGCCATGCGCGACGCGGTTCGCGGCACCATCCTCGATCTCAAGCATACCAACCTGTCGATCGAGCGATTCGTGCCGAAGGCCTTCCTGGCGATCGTGGGCAAGTCGTCGATCGTCGATGTCGCGCTGGGCGACAACCGGCGCCAGGACATGACGATCCTGTTCTCCGACATCCGCAACTTCACGACGCTGTCGGAGAGCATGACGCCCGACGAGAACTTCACCTTCATCAACGCCTTCCTCGAGCGGATGGGGCCGGTCATCCGCACGCACGGCGGCTTCATCGACAAGTACATCGGCGACGCCATCATGGCGCTGTTCCCGCGCGCGGACGATGCGTTGAAGGCAGGCCTCGCGATGCTCGCGGCCCTCGACGCCTTCAACGACGAGCGACGGGCCGCCGGCCTGGCGCCGATCGCCATCGGCATCGGCGTCAACACCGGCTCGCTGATGATGGGCACGATCGGCGAGGAGCACCGCATGGACGGCACCGTGATCTCCGACGCGGTCAACCTCGCCGCCCGGATCGAGAGCCTGACCAAGGAGTACCGGGTCGAGTTCCTGATCTCGCAGCACACCTTCGACGCCCTGGCCGATGCCCGAGCGTACGACATCCACCCGCGCGACAACGTCGTGGTCAAGGGCAAGACCCGCCCGGTGACCCTGTTCGAGGTGAGGCGGCAGCGGGAGGTCAGCCAACTCCCTGGCTCTGCGTCGCTTTGATTCGCTCCGTCGAGTTCACACATCATATCGTCCTCCCTGCGCGAAGCGCGGGGAGGTGCCCCCGTAGGGGGCGGAGGGGTCAGGAGAAACACACGCTTTGCTAGAACGCCCATCATACTGCTGCCAATACTCGTCGATCCACGAAGCCTTGAACCGCAAGAACATGGATGGACGCCTCGACTGAGGCTCTTGACCCCTCCGCCCCCTACGGGGGCACCTCCGCGCGCTTCGCGCAGGGAGGACCACTCGATGAATCCGACAGAGCGAAGCTCGGGAGGAGAACCGAACAGTCAGTGCCCATGAGTGGCGCGCTTCCAGCGCAGCCTACGATTTCGACGACGTCCTGTAGATCGCGTCGACGTGGATGTCGGCGCAGTCGATCAGCGGGAAGCCGGGGTCGATGCCCTCGAAGGCGAGGAACAGGTCGGTACCGCCCAGCATGACGGCTTCGGCGCCGCGCTCGCAGAGCTTCCGACCCTGCTCGACGAAGAGCCGGCGCTGCGCATCGTCGACCCGGCCGGCGGTGGCCATGGTGACGTAGGCCGTGTGGACCAGATCGAGCGCGTCGCCCTCGGGCAGCACGACATCGACCGACGCGAGGCTGCCGTAGAGCCGGCTTTCCATCACCGTGCGCGTGCCCATGATGCCGATCCGCCCGAACCCCCGCCGCCCGATCTCGGCGCCGACCTCGGGAATGGCATTCAGAACGGGCAATGAAGAGATTGGGATCAGCTCGCTGACGCAGAAGTGCCCGCCCATCGAGGTGATGGCCGCGGCGCCGGCGCCGGCCGCCTTCATGCGGCCGACCAGGCGGGCGAAGATCTCGGCCTGCCTGGTCGGCGTGCGGTCGTTCAGGTTGCGCGACATCTCGCGCACGTCGGCATGGCAGATCGTGACCTCGAGCGGGATGCCCGAGGCGGCGTGGCGATCGATCAGGCCGCGATAGTAGAAGTCGGTGGCGGCAGGCCCGATGCCGCCGATCAGTCCTATGTGCATGACGCCGACTGTGGCGCGTCATCGCCACGAGGGCAATCGCCGCCGGCCCGCCTGTCAGCCCGCCGCCCGGGCCTCGCGGAACGAGACGAGGCGGCCTTGCTGCTCGTCCCACAGCGCCAGACGCACGCAGCGAAAGCTCTCGAGCAGGGTCAATCGGCCGACATCGCGCAGCTCCGGATGCTCGCGCAGCACGCGCGACAGCCGATAGAACGGGATGCGGCTGCACAGGTGATGGACATGGTGCACGCCGATGTCGGCGGTGAACCAGCGCAGGAGGGCCGGCAGGTCGTAGTGCGAGCTGCCGTACAGGGCTGCGTCGTGCGGGCTCCAGGTCTCGTCGTTCGCCCAGGTCGTGTGCTCGAACTGATGCTGGACGTAGAACATCCAGACCCCGACCGAGGCCGCGAGCAGGACGATCGGCAGGTGGACGAGCAGGAACGGCTTGATGCCGATGAGCCAGATGAGCAGGGCGGCAACCGCCGCGATCGCCAGGTTGGTCGCCATGGTGCTGACCCATGGCCGCCAGCCGCGCCGCATCGATCCGACCGGCAGGCGTTGCTGCAGGATGAACAGATAGGCCGGACCGAGCCCGAACATGACCAGCGGATGGCGATACAATCGGTAGCGCAGGCGGCCCCAGATCGAGCGCGCGCGATACTCGTTCACCGTAAGCGTGTCGACGTCGCCGCGGCCGCGCCGGTCGAGGTTGCCGGCAGTGGCATGATGCGCGGCATGCGACTGGCGCCACACGCCATAGGGCGTGCAGGTCAGCACGCCGGCGATCCGGCCGAGCCAGTCGTTCGCCAGCCGATGGCGGAAGAACGAGCCATGCCCGCAATCGTGCTGGATGGCGAACAGCCGTACGAGAAAGGCGCCGGCCGCCAGGGCGAGCGGCAGGGCCAGCCAGTAGCCGACGTCGAGGGTCGCCCACGCCAGCACCCAGAGTGCGATCAGCGGGACGACCGTGAGGCCGATCTCGAGGATGCCCCGGGCGGTGCTGGGCTCCCGGTAACGCGCGAGAATCTGCGTCCAGGCGCGGGCCTCCATCGGGGCCGGCGTCCGGGCCGCGGGATCTTCATTGCCTCTCAATCGGGAAACCTTCCTGCCCACGGCCGACGTCATCGGGCGGCGTCGGTCGGTTGTGTCCTAGGAGGTGGCGGCGACGGGGGCAAGCAGGCGAATCGTCCGCTTGCCGGAGGCAACGAGGCCGCCGGAGGCTGCTTCAAGGCGGGCTGGGACGACGGGGGATCGGCCTTGCCCTGGGCGCAGCGACGGGCTTGAGCCGGATTCGCATCGCCCGGTCCTTCGGCTGGTCGATCTCGAACGCGCCGGTCTTGCGGACCAGATCGCTCAGCTTGCGAAAGCCGTAGGTGCGTGGGTCGAAGTCGGAGGCGATGTTGGAAAGCCGCTGCCCCACCACGCCGAGGCCGACCCAACCGTCCTCGGCATCCATCTCCGCGATCGCCTTGGTCAGCAAGGGAACGGCGGCGCTCACCGGCTGGCGTGCCCTGACGCCACCGCCTTCCTCGGGCGTCGCCGGGACCGCTTCCGGCAACAGGTTCTCGGTGTAGATGAAGCGCCGGCAAGCCTGGCGGAAGCTCTCCGGCGTCTTCTGGGTGCCGAAACCGTAGACGTCGGCACCCTCCTCGCGGAGCCGCGACGCCAGGCGGGTGAAGTCGCTGTCGGACGAGACGAGGCAGAAGCCGTCGAACCGCCGGCTGTGCAGCAGGTCCATCGCGTCGATCACCAGCGCGATGTCCGAGGCGTTCTTGCCGGTCGTGTAGGCGAACTGCTGGTAGGGGTCGATGGCGTAGCGCTGCAGGATGTCGGCCCACGACTTCATGCGCGGGCTGGAGAAGTCGCCATAGATGCGCCGGACGCTCGCCTCGCCGAACTTGGCGATCTCCTCGAACAACCCGGCGGCGATTCGGGGGGAGGTGTTGTCGGCATCGACCAGGACGGCAAAGCGGCGCGGGCGAAGGTCATCGGCCATGGCGGCAGACTAGGCCGAAGTTCGCCTTTCCGAGAGAGCAAATTCGACCGTCTGGGGAAAGATTGGATGCCGGCTGCCCGTTGGCATAGACGAGCAGGCGGGAGGCCATAGGCGCCAACCTTGGTCGGTCCAGAAAAGTCCTCCTCCTGAGAGAGTGAGGAGGGCGGCGCGTCGAAGGACGGGCCGCTCCAAATGGTGAGGTCCTCGATAAGGTTTGGTGCCTGTGGGGCAGGCGGCCCGCGCCAAGGTGGCGCATCCCGGCCGGAAGCCCGGCTGTATACCGTTGCCCGATCGTCCCGGGTCGAGGGGGAACTCGTCGTGATGCGCCCGAATGGGATGTCCGTAGCCAAGGGCGCCGGGGTCCCTGCCTCCTGCGCGACGGCTGAAGGAGTGCCGAGGCGGCGATGAAGGACCATTTCCATCTTGCCTGGTTCCTGTCGCAGGGCTACGGCCCGAAGACATGGCGCTCGCGCTGGCCGGGCAGCGCCAGCGACCTCGCGCGCTGGATGATGCCGGACCTCTTCCTCGACCTCGCCAGGGGGCTCGATCGCTGCTGTTTCGACTACATGATCATCGAGGATTCCTCGATGGTGCCTTATACTTACAAGGGTACGCACGACGTCTACCTGAAGTACGCCGCGAGCACGCCGAAGCTCGACCCTGCGGTGCTGGTCTCCTATCTCGCCCCCGCGACCACGACGCTGGGCCTGGTGCCGACGCTGTCGACCAGCGAGTACCCGCCTTACCTGATGGCCCGCCTGGTCAATACGCTCGATCACGTGACCGAGGGCCGGATCGGCTGGAACTGCGTCACCAGCAGCAACGACGGCGCGGCGGAGAACTATGGCCGCGACAGGCACCTGCCGCACGACGAGCGCTACGACGTGGCCGACGAGTTCGCCGACGTGGTGACCCGCCTCTGGGAAGGGTGGGAACCCGACGCGGTCGTGCTCGACCGCGACCGGCCCCTGTTCGCCGACGGCGCCAAGGTCCATGCGATCGATCACGTCGGCAAGTACTTCAAGGTCCGTGGGCCGCTCAACGCGCCGCGCTCGCCGCAGGGCCGCGTGCCGATCTGCCAGGCCGGCGGATCGCCGCGCGGCCAGGCCTTCGCCGCGCGCTGGGCCGACACCATCATCACCAACGCGCTCACCGTCGAGGCGATGAAGACGTTTCGCGAGGACGTGCGTCGCCGCGCGGCCGGCTACGGCCGCGACCCCGACAGCATCAAGGTTCTGTTCCTCGCCTATCCGATCGTCGACACCACCGCGGCGGCGGCGATGGAGCGCAAGCGCCTGCAGGCGGAGGAGGATGGCCGCCACGTCGACATGAACCTCTCGGGCCTGTCCCGGTTGACCAACATCGACTTCTCGAAGTTCGACCTCGACGAGCCGTTGCCGGCAGGTCTCACCACCAACGGCCATCAGTCCTCGCTCGCCGGCTGGATCGGCAAGACGCCGCGGGCGCTCGCCACCGCCACCAGCGGCCGCCAGGGCATCGAGCTGGTCGGCACGCCCGACAGCGTCGCCGGCCGCATGCAGGAGATCATGCAGGAGGTCGGCGGCGACGGCTTCCTGATCTTCAACACCTATTTCGACCGGCGCTACATCATGGAGGTGTGCGACGGCCTGGTGCCCGAGCTGCAGCGCCGCGGCCTGGTCCGCAAGGCGTATGCCCACAAGCACCTGCGCGACAACCTGCTCGAGTTCTAGATTTTCATCCTCCCCGGCTTAGCCGCCAGGGAGTGGACCCATCTTTCATGTTCCTCTCCGCCCGCGTAGCGGGGGGAGAGGCTAGGAGAGGTGGATCATGCGATCGTTGCTCGAGAGACGATCAATCGCAATCCGACTGGCAGACACCGACGGTGTGGCAACGACCCACCTCTCCTCCCCCACGCTTCGCGCGGGGCCCCTTCCTCTCCCCCCGCTACGCGGGCGGAGAGGACACAAATGAGCGACCTCTTCTCCCAACCGGAGAGCGCGAACCTGAGATGTGTCCACTCCCTGGCAGCTTCGCTGGGGAGGAACGGGGGCCTCAGCCTCGAGCCCTGCGCTGCAGGATGAGATTCGCGGCGAGCGTCAGTGCCAGGGTCACCGCCATCAGCACGAAGGCGATGGCGCCGCCGAATGGCCAGTTGGTCTGCTGGGTGAACTGGTTGTAGACCAGCGGCGCCATCATCTTGAACAGCGGGCCGCCCAGAAGGAACGGCGTGGCATAGGCATTCATCGCCAGGATGAAGGTCAGGATGGTGCCGGCCAGGATGCCGGGCATGGCGAGCGGCCACAGCACGCGGCGGAACATGGTGGCGGGCGGCGCGCCCAGGCTGAACGCCGCCTCCTCGACGGCGCGGTCGATGCCCTCGATCACGCTCTGCAGCGACAGCACCATGAAGGGCAGGTTGACGGCGATGATGCCGATGATCACCGCGTTCTCGGTGAACATGATCTCGAGCGGCCTGTCGATCAGGCCGATGCCCATCAGGGTCGCGTTGACGAAGCCCTTGCTGCCGAACACGACCATCCAGCCGGCCGCCCGAACCGAGTTGCCGACGAACAGCGGCAGCACGATCAGGATGATCAGCAGGTGCTTCCAGCGGCTTTGCGTGCGCGCCACGACATAGGCCAGCGGAAAGCCCAGCACCAGGCAGACCAGGGTCACCAGGACGGCGATCTTGACCGTCGTTCCCAGGATCGCGGTGTAGTAGGGGTCGGTGAAGAACTTGACGTAGTTGGCGAGCGTCAGCGCCTCGACCATCAGCTTCTTGGCCGGGATGAACTCGTTCAGGCTGTAGCGGAACAGGATGGCGAGCGGCGCGAACAGGCTGATGGCGACGAAGATCGTCGCCGGCGTGAGCAGCGCCGTCGCCGTCCAGCCGTCGCCCCGCCGCCGGACGGCGGCGGGAGGCCCATGCGCGATCGCCGTGTCGGTCATCCCTTGAACGACTTGTCCCACCACTCCTTGAAGGCGGAGTCGTTCTTGGCCATGTAGCCGTAATCGAGATCGACCAGGCGCTTCTGCTCCTCCTCGGTGAAGCCGATGCGCTCGCGCAGCTCGGGCGCCACCTTGGCGTTGGTGACCGTCGGGTTGTAGCCCATGTCGATGGCGAAGTTCTCCTGCGCCGACGGTGCCAGCATGGCGTCGAGATAGGCGTAGGCGCCAGCCTTGTTGGGCGCGTTCTTCGGCATGACGAAGCCGGAGACGTACATCGGCACGCCTTCCTTGGGCGCCACGGTGGAGACGTTGATGCCGGCGTTCTGCCACTGCACGGCGCGCGCCTTCCACATGATGCCGCAGGCGATCTCCTCGGTCTTGAGCGCCTGCGCGAAGGCCTCGTTCGACGGGTAGATGCGGGCGCCCGCCTTCTTGCAGGCGATCAGCCGCTCCTTGCCCGGCTCGAAATTGCCGACCGAGCCACCCGACGCCATGCCGGCGGCGAGCATCGTGTACTGGTACTGGATGTCGATGATGCCGAGCTTGGCGCCATGCTTGGGATCGAGCGTGTCGGCGAAGCCCGCCGGCGCCGCCATCAGCTTGGGATTGTAGAGCACCACCTTGCCCGAGAAGATGTGGCCGACGCCGTAGGGATACTTCATCGCCGGGATGAGATTGGCCGAGTTGGGAATCTTCGAGTAGTCGAGCTGCTCGATCGTGCCCTGCTCGTTCATCTCGTACATGTTGGCCGCCGACACGCCCTGGATGTCGGAGGTGCCGCGGCGCAGCGACCGCTCGGCCAGCACCTTGGCGCGGCGCGGCGGATCGTTGGCCTCGTCCTTGACGACGTCCCAGCCCTTGGGCGCGAGCAGGGGTGTCTCGATGTTCTTGGCCAGCAGGCGCGAGTAGTCGCCGCCCCAGGTGCCGATGACGATGCGCTTGTTGTCCTGCGCCATCGCCGGGAACGCCGCGCCGGCGGCCAGGGCTGCACCGCCGCCCAGCAGGCTGCGGCGATGGATGGTGTAACGGTTCGACATGAAGGCCTCCTGAATTCTCGTTGCCGTCTACTCGTTGAAGACTTGGCCGGCCGAAGCGGGCCACCCCACATGAACGGGCCGGCCGACATCCGGCGCGAACCCGCCCTCCCGATTGGCGATCTGCACGATCAGCCGGTCGCTGGGCGACAGGCGGACATGGATGTCGATCTGGGCGCCGAGATACGATACGAATTCCACAGTACCCGGCAGGCTGTTGTCGAGTCCGCTGTTGGCGCTGGCGGCGATCTCGACCCGCTCCGGGCGGATGGCGAGCACGCCGCGGCCCGCGGTGCCTCCGGCGCAGGCGAGCGACAGGCCGCCGTCGCTGCGGAAGCGGCCCGGCGCCTCGACCGTGCCCTCGAGGAAGGTGCTGCGGCCGACGAAGCCCGCGACGAAGCGGTCGGCCGGGCGCTCGTAGAGGTCGCGCTGGCTGCCGACCTGGCGCACCGAGCCCTCGTTCATCACCACCAGCCGGTCGGCCATGGTGAGCGCCTCTTCCTGGTCGTGCGTCACCATGACCGTCGTGAGCCCGAGCTGGCGCTGCAGCTCGCGGATCTCGACCCGCACCTCCTGGCGCAGCTTGGCGTCGAGGTTGCTGAGCGGCTCGTCGAGCAGCAGCACGTCGGGGCGGATGGCGAGCGCGCGGGCGAGCGCGACGCGCTGCTGCTGGCCGCCCGAGAGCTGGCGCGGCAGGCGGCCGCCGTAGCCGCCGAGCCGGACCAGGGCCAGCGCCTCCTCGACCCGCCGCTCGATGTCGGCGCGCGGCAGCTTGCGCATCTCGAGGCCGAAGGCGACGTTCTGGGCCACGGTGAGGTGCGGGAACAGGGCATAGCTCTGGAACACCATGCCGGCGTTGCGCTTCCACGGTGGCAACAGTGTGACGTCGCCGCCGGCCAGGCGCACGCGCCCGGACGTCGGCTCGATGAAGCCCGCGACCATGCGCAAGGTCGTGGTCTTGCCGCAGCCCGACGGGCCCAGCAGGACCACGAACTCGCCGTCGGCGACCTCGAGGGAGACGTCGCGCACGGCGTGGAAATCGCCGTAGCGCTTGACCAGCCGGTCGATGTCGAGCCGGGCCATGTCACACCACCCGGGCGAGCTTGACGTAACGATCGGTGATCAGCATCACCGTGGCGATCAGCAAGATCTGCACCACCGACACCGCCGCGATCGTCGGATCGATCTTCCATTCGAGATACTGCAGGATCACAATCGGCAGGGTGGTGCGGCCGGGCCCGACCAGGAACAGGCTCATCTCGAGGTTGCCGAACGAGGTCACGAAGCCGAACAGCGCGCCGGCGACGATGCCGGGCCGGATCGCCGGCAGGGTGATGCGCCAGAACGTCACCCAGGCGTTGGCGCCGAGATTCTGCGCCGCTTCCTCGGTGCTGCGGTCGACCCCGGCCAGGCTCGCCGTGACCAGCCGCACCACCCACGGAATGACGATCACCGTGTGGCCCGCGACCAGGGCGTAGAAGGTGCCGAGCACGTCCATGTCGAGGCCGTGCTCGACCTCGACATGGAAGACGTACATGGCGGTGCCCAGCACCACGCCGGGCACGATCAGCGGCATCAGCAGAAGGCTGGCGAGCGGGGCGCGAAAGCGGAACTCGAAGCGCACGACGCAGAGCGCGGCCGGCACGCCCAGCGCCAGCCCGATCAGGGTGGCCAGCACGCCGACCTGGAAGGAGAGCCGGAAGCCGTCGATGAACTTGCGCTGGTCGAGGATGGCGGCGAACCATTTCAGGCTGTAGCCCTCGGGCGGGAAGGACGGAATCTCCTGCCGGAAGAAGGCCAGCCAGACGACGAAGATCATCGGCACCAGGATGTAGAGCAGCGCCAGCGCCGCGGCGCCGTTCAACGTCCACCGCAGCGCCCGCCGGCGGATGATGGCGAGGGTGTCGGTCATCGGTCTCCCTCATGGCCGGGAGCGCGCCACTCCGTGGCGCTCATGCTCTGTCGTAGCTGCAAGACTATGAGCGCCACGGAGTGGCGCGCTCCCAGCCATGAGCTTCGCCGACAGGCCATCACAGCACGCTCCTCTGAAAGCGGCCGCCCTTCATGATGGCGGAGAGGTGCGGGCCGTCGTCCTTGAACAGGCCGAGATCCTTCAGCGGGTCGCCGTCGGCCACCAGCAGGTCGGCGAAGGCGTCCGGCGCGATCACCCCGAGCTTGCCTTCCTGGCGCACCACCTCGGCGCCGATCAGGGTGGCCGAGCGGATCAACTCGATCGCCGGCATGACGCTACGGAGCGGACACATCTCATTCTCCTCTCCAGCGAAGCTGGGGAGGTGCCCCGTCATACGGGGCGGAGGGGTCATGAGCCCCAGTCCCGCTGCTCATGACCCCTCACGCTCGTTCGCTTCGCGAGCCGCGCGTTTGTCGCCGTAAGACGGCGACACCTCCCCAGCGAAGCTGGGGAGGAGGCGCTGAGACGTGTTCACCCTCACGTCAGCGCATTCTTGTGGAACTTGCCGGCCTTCATGATGGCCGGCAGGTGGGCACCCTGGTCGAGGAACAGCTCGAGCTTCTTCAGCGGGTTGCCGTCGACCACGATCAGGTCGGCAAAGGCGCCCGGCTCGACGATGCCGAGCTTGCCTTCCTGGCGCAGGATCTCGGCGCCGACGACGGTCGCCTGGCGGATGATCTCGATCGGCTTCAGGACCTTGGCGCGATGGATGAACTCGAGGCTCTGGTCGACCTGCAGCGCGCCCAGGAGGTCGGTGCCGTAGCCCACCTTCACGCCGGCGGCCTTGCAGATCTCGAGCGAGCGGAGCGCGCCGTCGAGCACGATGTCGTTCTTGTCGAGCATGTCCTTGGTCATGCCGAACTGCGCCGCCCGCTCCTTCATCGAGAAGTAGGTCACCAGGTTGGCGATCATGTAGCCGCCCTTGGATTTCAGCAGCTTGGCCGAGCGGGCATCGATCAGGTTGCCGTGCTCGATGGTGCGCACGCCGTTGTTGACCGCCCGGGTGATGGCTTCCGGCGTGTAGGCGTGCGCCAGCACGTAGCGGCCGAAATTCTTGGCCTCGTCGGTCGCCGCCGCGATCTCGGCTTCCGAGAATTGCAGCGAATCGAGCGGGTCGTAGGGTGATGCGACTCCGCCCGAGCACATGATCTTGATCTGGTCGGCGCCCTGGCGCATCTGCTCGCGCACCAGCTTGCGCACCTCGTCGGCGCCGTCGGCGACGGCCATGCAATAGACCATGGCGTTGCAGCAGTTGCAGGGCGCGCCCTGGTCGGTGCGGCGGCGCGAATCGCTGTGGCCGCCGGTCGGCCCGATGGCGCGGCCGGAGATGAACAGGCGCGGCCCGGCGATCAGGCCAGACTCGACGGCGGTCTTGATCCCCCAGTCAGCGCCGCCGGTGTCGCGCACCGTGGTGAAGCCGCGATTGAGCATGCCTTTCATCAGGTCGGCGGCGCGCGCCGTCAGCAGGGTGAGCGGCATGTTCTCGAGGAAACGGATGTTCACCTCGACCAGAAAGACGTGGACGTGGCAGTCGATCAGGCCAGGCATCAGGGTGCGCTTGCCGCAATCGACGACCTGCGCCTGCGGCGCCTTGATCGGCTTGGCCGACACTTCCTTGATGAGATCGCCCTCTACCAGCACCTCGTAGCCGCCACGCGCCTCGCTCCAGCGCGGATCCAGAAGGTTCAAGTTCCTGAAAAGAAACTGCGGCATCAAGGCTCCCCCGACAAGGTGCCGGCACCCTACGACGCCCGGCGCTTTGACGCTACAGTCGGCGGATGGTCGGGGTACCCATGGCGCGAGTGCCAACGGTTGGAGCGGAGGCGGACGACGCGTGCGCCGCGGTCGCGGCGCAGAGCCGCCCGCGCATGTGGCGGGTCGTCGTGATCGGCACCACCGGGTCGGGCAAGAGCACGGTGGCCGAGCGCCTCGCCGCGCAGACCGGCCTGCGAATCGTCGAGCTGGATGCGCTCTACTGGGGCCGCGACTGGCAGGGCGTCCCGGTCGACCTGTTCCGCCATCGCGTCGAGCGCGAGACCCGCGACGGCGGCTGGATCGTGGTCGGTAATTACGGCCAGGTGCGCGACCTGGTCTGGCCGGCGGCCGACACCCTGGTGTGGCTCGACCTGCCGCTGTCGCTGGTGATGTGGCGGCTGGTCCGGCGCACCCTCCGTCGCGCCGTGACCCGGGAAGAGCTGTGGGGCACCGGCAATCGCGAATCGTTCGTCAACGCCTTCCTCAGCCGTCAGTCGATCCTGCTGTGGGCGCTCCGGACCCACCGGCGCAACCGCGAGAAGTACGGCAAGGAATGTGCCGCCCTGGCGGACACCATGCAGGTCGTGCGGCTGTCGTCGCCCCGCGAGGTTGAGCGCTTCCTCGCCGCGCGTTAAGCAGGCGCGATGTCGGTCCATGCCTTCTCCTGCTTCGACGGCCACACCTGCGGCAACCCGGTGCGGCTGGTGAGCGGAGGCGCGCCGCTGCTCAGGGGCGCCACCATGAGCGAGCGCCGCCTCGATTTCCTCGCCAATCACGACTGGATCCGCAAGGCGCTGATGTTCGAGCCGCGCGGCCACGACGTCATGTCGGGCTCGATCCTCTATCCGCCGACCCGCGCCGACTGCGATGTCGGCATCCTGTTCATCGAGGTGAGCGGCTGCTTGCCGATGTGCGGCCACGGCACCATCGGCACCGTCACCATGGCGGTCGAGAACGGGCTGGTGTCGGCGGCCAAAGCGGGCGAGCTGGCGATCGACGCCCCGGCTGGCCGCGTCGTCGCGCGCTACGTGCAGAATGGCCGCTTCGTCGACAGCGTGCGCATCACCAACGTCGCCTCCTACCTGGCGGCGAGCGAGGTCGCGATCGACTTGCCGGGCGTCGGCGAACTGGTGTTCGACATCGCCTATGGCGGCAATTTTTATGGCATCCTCGAGCCGCAGAAGAACTTCGCCGGGCTTGAGGCGATGTCGGCCGGCGACGTGCTGCGCCTGTCGCCGATCGTGCGCCGGCTCCTGAACGAGAAGATCCAGCCGGTCCATCCGGAGAACCCGACCATCCGCGGCGTCAGCCACGTCATGTGGACCGGCAAGCCGCGCGACAAGCGCGCCCATGCGCGCAACGCCGTGTTCTACGGCGACAAGGCAATCGACCGCTCCCCCTGCGGCACCGGCACCTCGGCGCGCATGGCCCAGCTCGAGGTGCACGGCAAGCTCGCCGTCGGCGACGACTTCGTGCACGAGAGCATCATCGGCTCGCTGTTCGACGGCCGGGTCGAAGGCAAGGCCCGCGTCGGCAACCACGACGCCATCGTGCCTTCGGTCGCCGGCTGGGCCCGCCAGCACGGCATCAACACGATCTTCGTCGACGACCGCGATCCCTTCGCCCACGGGTTCCAGGTGGCGTGATCTTCTCCTCCCCAAGCTTTGCTTGGGGAGGTGTCCGCGTCTTTCGCGGACGGAGGGGTCATGAGCAGCGGGACTGAGGCTCATGACCCCTCCGCCCCATAGGCGTTAAGCTAAGAAGAATCCTCATCCTGAGGAGGCCGCGCAGCGGCCGTCTCGAAGGATGGGCCACACAGTAGATCGTTGAAAAAGCGGTGTCGCAGCACCCTCACTGCTGCCGACCCTTCGAGACGCGGCCCTCCGGGCCGCTCCTCAGGGTGAGGATTCTCCTTAGCTTAACGCCTATGCCCCTCCGCCCCGTATGACGGGGCACCTCCCCAGCGACGCTGGGGAGGAGGATTTGAGTCCTACTCCGCCGCCTTCGCCATCACCGCCGGCGCGCGTACGCCGCCGCGGGAGAAGATCGCGTCGATCTCGGCGGTGCCGTAGCCCAGCTCGCGCAGGATGTCGGGGCCGTGCTCGCCGATGTGCGGGGCGTGCTGCTGCGGCGGGTGGGACGAGGCCGGCGGCAGGCCGGGAATGTTGGCGACCGGCATGCGGCCGAAGCCGTCCTGCTCGATCCAGTCGAGCGAGCCCGATTCCGTGACGTGCGGATGGTCGAGATAGTCCTGGTAGTTGTTGACCCGCTCGCAGAACACGTCGTTGGGCTGCAGGAGCGCGATCCATTCCTCGGTGGTCTTGCCCGGCATGGTCTCGTTCAGCGCCTTGATGATCTTCGGCGCGTTCCTGATGCGGCTCTCGTGGGTCTGCAGGTCGGGATCGTCGGCGATGTCCTGGCGTCCGATCAGCTCGAACAGGGTGCGGAAATGGTGCGGCCGCATGGCGCTCACCATCATGTAGCCGTTGGCCGTCTTGTAGCTGCCGGCCGGCATGTAGAGCGGCGGCGGCGTGCCCTTCGAGAAAACGTACTCCATCAGCTTGGCGCCCTGATAGGCGGCGGCAGCACGCATCAGGCTCGAATCGATGTAGCTGCCTTCGCCGAAGCGCAGCTGGCGCATCAGCGCCGGCGCGATCGCCTGGAAGGTGTAGAGGCCGGTGGTGACGTCGACCGCGATCATGCCCTGGCGCCACGGCGTGCCGTCGGGCAGGCGGTTCATCACCATCATGCCGCTGAACGCCTGGATCAGGCCGTCGACGGTCGGCCGCTTGCTGTAGGGGCCGGTCTGGCCGAAACCCGAGACCGAGCAGTAGATGACCTTGGGATTGACCTTCCTGATCTCGTCGTAGCCGAAGCCCAGGCGGGAGATCACGCCGGGCCGGAAGCTTTCCATCACCACGTGGGCCTTGGCGGCGATCTTCTTCACCACGGCGATGCCGTCGGGCGACTTGAGGTCGAGCGCGATCGAGCGCTTGCCGCGGTTGAACGCCACCGAATGGGCGCAGTGGTCGCCCTTCAGCTCGCCCAGCAGGCGACCCCAGTCGCCCTCCGGCGGCTCGATCTTGATGACGTCGGCGCCGTGCAGGGCCAGCAGCATCGAGGCGTGCGGCCCGGCGACGCCCTGCGTGAAGTCGAGAACGGTGATTCCGTCGTAGGCGCCCCTGGTCATCGTCTCCCCTGCTGCTCCAGCGTGGTGAACGTACGTTCAGCGCCAGCGAGGGCGCAAGGCCGGCCCTGCAGGGAAGCCATGCGCGTATGAAGAAAAGTTACGTAAACGTGCAGACTTACTCGTTTGTCGGCCGGCGGCGGTGCCTCCACATGGGTGTATGTGTATCTGCACTTAATCGGGAGCCCGCCGATGCCCGCCGTACCCCTGCCGATCGCCGCCCTCGCGGCCGCGAGCTACCTCGCCCCGTCCCTGGTCGCACCGTTCTTCCGGCGCATGATGCTGCGGCCACGCCGCCATGTCCGGCCGCCGCCGGTCCTGGCCCTGCCGGATGCGGACGAGCGGCTCGCACTGGGGGAGGGCCTGGTCGCGTGGCGCTGGGGCAGGGGGCCGACAGTGCTGCTGGTGCACGGTTTCGAAGGCAGCCGCGCACAGTTTGCCGCGATCATCGAGGCGCTGGTCGCGCGCGGCTTCTCCGCCGTGGCGCTCGACGCGCCGGGACACGGCGAGTCGACGGGCGACGAGTTGACGGTTGTCCAGTATGTCGCGGCGATCGAGCATGCCCTGGCGAGGCTCGGTCCGGTGCATGCCGTCGTAGGCCATTCTCTGGGCGGCGCCATGAGCATGTTCTCGATTGCCGAGGCGGGCGGCGCCGGCAGGGTTGCGGCGATCTCTGCGCCCTCGTCGCTGATGCGCCAGCTGCACCGCTTCGCCGAAGCCGTCGGGCTGTCGACGCGCGGCAAGGCGGCGTTCATCGCCTCGGTCGAAGCGCATGTCGGCCGGCCGGCGTCCGATTTCGACGTCCGCCGCGTCGCCGGCAAGGTCGACCTGCCGCTGCTCGTCATACACGACCAGAACGATCGCCAGGTGCCGGTCGTCGAGGCCGCGCGCGCGGCGCACGTCCTGCGCGGCGCCGAGCTGGTCGTCACGCGAGGACTCGGCCACAACCGGCTGCTCGCCGATCCGGCTGTGGTGACGGCGGTCGCCGATTTCGTGGCGGCGCGCTCATAGGCTTCAGAGAAGTAGTTCATTTCAGGGGTCCCCTCCACCCGCGCAGGCGGGGGAGAGGAAGGGGCCCCGCGCGAAGCGTGGGGGAGGAGAGCTGGGCGGTTGCGACATTCATCGATGTCTGGATGGAATGCCTGGATGGCGATAGATCGCCTCTCGGGCACCGACCCTATGACCCACCTCTCCTAGCCTCTCCCCCCGCTACGCGGGCGGAGAGGAACACGAGGTGTGTCCACTCGGCAGTAGCGGAGCTCCGTAGCAGCGGAGCTGGAGAGGAGATCGAGGTGTTCGGACTTACGCCACCACGGGCAGCGCGCGGATCCGATAGCTGTGCGCGATCTTCCTGCCGAGCACCGGATCCTCGAGCTCCATCGTGAAGCGCGGCGCGGCGCGGATGGCGCCGATCGCCGGCAGGGTGCCGCAGAACATCGCGACCCCGGGGGGCAGGCGCTTGTCGCCGTTGCGCCAGCCGGCGATCAGCTCGCGTGGCGCGCGGATCCTGGCCAGCGTGCCTTCCTGGTAGAGGACCGGCTTGCCGCCCTCCTCGACGAAGCTGCGCAGGATCAGCTGGTCCCAGTGCGGCTCGACGTCCTCGAAGCGCCACACGGCGCGGCCGATGACCTTGGGGCAGAGCTGCTTGGAGACGGCGACGCCGTAGCTTTCGACCCGGCGGTCGGTGTGATCGGCACCGACCGTCACCCACAGCCGGTCGGGCGTTCCGACCAGCACAGGCTCGGCCTCGCCGGAGGTGTCGTCGCCCAGCACCTCGATGCCGTCGGCCTGGGTCAAGAGGCTGGTCGCGACCCGATAGTAGAGCGGCACCCGGGACGGCGGCTGCACGCCGATCGCCTTCAGCTCCTCGATGTGATGCTCCAGGGCCGCGACGTCGCGCCCCGTCCAGCCGGCAATCACGAGGTCGTCGATCTCGACGGCTGTTCCGTCGAAGGCGAGCTGCGCCACGACTACAGCACAGCGAGCTGCGAGTTCAGCAGGTCGGTCACCAGCATGTAGCCGGGCGCGTGGGTGATGCAGAACTCGGGCCTCACCGTGGCCACCACCGATTGCGGGGTGACGCCGCAGGCCCAGAACACCGGCAGCTCGTCGTCGCGCACCGGAACGCCATCGCCGTAGTCGGGCTTGGCGATGTCCCTGATGCCGATCATCTCCGGCTTGCCGAGATGCACGGGCGCGCCGTGCACGGAAGGGAAGCGCGTCGTGACCTGCACGGCTCGGATCGCATCGGCTGGCCGGAACGGCCGCATCGACACCACCATCGGCCCATGGAAAGGACCGGCGGGCTTGCACTGGATGTTGGTCCGATACATCGGGACGTTGACGTTGCAGCTCTGGTGGCGGATTTCCAGGCCGTTCTCGATCAGCGCCTCCTCGAACGAGAAGGAGCAGCCCAGCACGAACGACACCAGGTCGTCGCGCCACAACTTCGTGAGGTCGTCGACCTCCTCGATCAGCTCGCCCTTCTTCCACACGCGGTAGCGCGGGATGTCGGTGCGGATGTCGAGATCCTCGCCCAGGTTGGGCAGGCGCCAGTCGCCCGGCTCGGACTGGCCGAGCAGGGGGCAGGGCTTGGGGTTGAGCTGGCAGAAGCGCGCGAAGTCAGCGGCGAGCTCCTTCGGCAGGATGGCGAGGTTGCCCTGGACGTAGCCCGGCGCCATGCCCGAGGTCGGCTGCCGGAAGGCCCCGGCGCGGATCCTCCGCCGCGCGTCGCGACCGGTCTCGCCCTTGATGCTGGTGATGGTGTCCATGGTGGGGTTCCCTTTCTTCGGGCTCCTCTCCCCCGCCCTCATGAGCGCGTTCGGCTTCGCCGAGCCGCACGTAAGGGGAGAGGCTGGGTGAGGGGGCCACTCACGTCTTCACCCCCTCACCCAGCCTCTCCCCCTGGAGGGGGAGAGGAGCATGAATAAGCCTTCCTCCCCAGCGAAGCTGGGGAGGCGAAAAAAGTCAAACGTGCTGGCCGCCGTTGATCTGGATCTCGGCGCCGCTGACGTAGCTCGCGCCCTTCTCGCACAGGAAGTGGATGACGTCGGCCACCTCGTCGGGCGTGCCGAGGCGGCGCATCGGGATCTGCTCCTCGACGATCTTCTCGGTGCCGGGCGACAGGATCGAGGTGTCGATCTCGCCCGGCGCGATGGCGTTCACGCGAATGCCGCGCGGGCCGAAATCGTGCGCCATCTCGCGCGTCAGCGCGGCCAGCGCCGCCTTGGAGGTGGCATAGGCGGTGCCGGCGAAGGGATGGACCCGGCTGCCAGCGATCGAGGTCACGTTGACGACGGCACCCTGCGCCGCCGCCAGCTCGTCCATCAGGCCGCGCGCCAGCGCCACCGGCGCGAAGAAATTGACGTTGAAGACGTCGCGCCACAGGTCGAACGGCGTGTCGATGGCGCCCAGCCGCTCGCCCCTCTTGTTCTTGGGCGAGATGGCCGCGTTGTTGACCAGGGCATCGAGCTTTCCGCCGGCCACCCGGGCGCGGATCTGCTCGATCCCACGGCCGAGATCGACCGGGTCGGCGAGATCCATCTGGACATGGTTCTCCCCTCCGCTCGGCCACGGGCAGAGCGCGCTGAAGGGCTGGCGCGACACGGTGATCACCCGCCAGCCGCCGGCGCTGAACTTCTTGACCGTCGCATGGCCGATACCGCGGCTGGCGCCGGTCAGGACCAGGGTCCGTACGTTGTCGTGCAGGGTTGCCGGTTTCATGGCTGGCTTCCACATTGCGCTTGGAACGGCGATCTTACCCCGCCGCGAGGGCGATGGCGCGACAGATATGGGAACTCGGGCGGCAAAGTCGAATTTTCGCCAAACCGTCGTGATGAGAACACTTTTCCTGTGCGTCCATGGTCGGGCGCGCCACCAGGGGCTCCGCTCCGGGAAGGTCAGGTAGCGCGCGCCCATGTCCTCCGACAACGTCCAGGCCCTGCCTTCCGGAACGCGGCTCGGCGATTACCGCTTCGATACCGTGATCGGGCAGGGCGGGTTCGGCATCACCTATCGTGCCTTCGACACCCAGCTCGCCCGGTTCGTCGCCATCAAGGAGTACCTGCCGGTCGAGTTCGCGGTTCGCCGGGAGGACGGCCAGGTGGCGCCGCGCGGGGCGCGTTTCGCCGACGATTTCGCCTGGGGTCGCGATCGCTTCCTCGACGAGGCGCGCGCGCTGGCCCGCTTTCGCCATCCCCACATCGTGCCGGTGCTGCGCTATTTCGAGGCCAACGGCACCGCCTATACCGTCATGGAGTTCGAGGACGGCAAGAATCTCGCCGAGCTGCTGCGCGAGCCGGGCCGCCCGCTGTCGCCCGACAACGTGCAGCGGCTCGCCGAGGCTCTGCTGAGTGGCCTGCGCGCCGTCCATGCCGAGAATTTTCTCCATCGCGACATCAAGCCGTCGAACATCATGGTGCGGCGCGACGGGGTTCCGGTGCTGATCGATTTCGGCGCCGCCCGCCAGGCGATCGGCGGGCGCACGCGCACGCTGACCAGCGTGCTGACGCCGCAATACGCTCCGATCGAGCAGTACGCGCTCGACGCCAGACAGGGACCCTGGAGCGACATCTATTCCGCCGGTGCCGTGCTTCATCATGCGATCACCGGCCAGCCGCCGGCCGATGCCGCCGCGCGGGTCGGCGCCGACCCCTATCGCCCGCTCGCAGGGGGGCAGGAGACGCGCTTCGATGCCGCTTTCCTCGCCGCAATCGACCGCGCGCTGGCCTTCGCACCGGGCGACCGTCCGCAAAGCATTGCGGCATGGCGGGCGCTGTTCGGGCCGGCGAGCGCGCCCTCGCAAGAGGTCCCGACCGAACGATTTGCCGATGCCGTTGCCGCGGCGACGCCGCGGCTGGGGGGCGCCGTGCGGGATTTCGGCGACGACGTCGTACCCGACACGCCCCGGAGATCGCGCATCGGCCTGCTTCTGGCCGGCGTGGCCGTCATCGCGGTCGCCGCGGCGACATGGCACTTCCAGGCCGACGTTCGCCAGCTCCTGGCCGGCCCGTCGACGACGGCTGCCACGACCTCGTCCGCTCCGCTGCCGGCGCAAGCGGCGGCCCCGGCGACACCGGCAGCCACACCGTCGTCTCCACCTGCGTCGCCCACCGTCCCGACGACGCCGGCGACGGCGCAGCCGGCCTCGCAATCCGAGCCAACGGCCGCCCAAAAGGAGCTGATCGACAAGGCGCATCGCGCCGCCCTGGGTGCGGCGCTGGCGCTCGAACGCGCGGAGGAGGCGGCGCGCGCCGCGCGCGCGCTGGCGGGCGAGGCGCGCATCGTGGCGGCGCGGGCGGCACGGCCGGACCTCGAGAGGTCCGAGCGTCTCTCCTATGACGGCGGCGCGAGCTATATCGGCCAGGCGGAGTCGGGGAAGCGCCAGGGCCTGGGCGTCGCCGAGCTCGCCAATGGCGAGCGCCAGGCCGGCGAATGGTCGGCCGACCGCCTGAACGGGCTCGGCACGGTGCGGTTCGCCGACGACGTGCGCTATGCCGGGCAGTGGCGCGACGGCCAGTCGACAGGGCTCGGCCTGCGCGAGAAGCCGGGAAGCGAGCGAAGCGAGGGCAATTTCGTCGATGGCCGGCTCGAGGGGCTGGGAATTCGCCGCACCCTGACCGCCCCGAACAAGGTTCAATCAGGCGAGTTCCGCGGCGGCCTGCTGGAAGGACCGGGTGTCGAGCAGGTCGCCGGCGGCGAGCGCTACGAAGGAATGTTCCGAAACGGGCAACGCAACGGATACGGCCAGGCCACGAGCGCCGACGGCAAGGCGATCGTCGGTCGCTGGAGCGACGGAAAGCTTGTCGAATCAACGCCTTGACATCGATGGCATGGAAGTTGCGGCCCGCGAGGTGCCCGTGAACGCCGCCGCCGTGACCAAGCCTCTGTCGGTTCTGCTGATCGACGACAATCCAACCCGCGCCGAGATCGTCGAGGCGGGATTGGCGGCGGCTGGCTATCGGCTGCTCGCCCGGCTCGAGGGGACCCAGGATCTCATCGGCCGCGTGCGGGCGCTGGCGCCGGACGTGGTCGTCGTCAGCATCGACAGCCCGAGCCGCGACACCATCGAGGACATGCGCCGGACCACGGACCTCATGCCGCGCCCGATCGCCCTGTTCGTCGACCAGTCCGATCCGGCGACCATCGCCGCGGCGATGGAAGCCGGCGTGTCGGCCTACGTGGTCAAGGGGTTGGCGCAGGATCGCGTGCGGCCGGTCGTCGACGTCGCCGTGGCGCACTTCAACCGCTATCATGCCATGCGCGAGGAGCTCGACCGCGCCCGCCTGTCGCTGGTCGAGCGCAAGACGGTCGACCGCGCCAAGGGCCTGCTCATGGAGCAAAAAGGGCTGGGAGAGGACGCGGCCTACAAGCTGCTGCGCAAGCTGGCGATGGATCAGAACAAGCGGATCGGCGAGGTCGCCCGGGAAATCGTCACCTACGCCCGGGTGCTCAAGGAATAGCTGCTGCCGGGGCACCCAGTTTGCTCACTGGAGATACAATCACTGGCCAGTGTCCAATATTTGTGCAGGCGTGGTCAGCGGCGCAGAATCCTTTGGAATCAGTGGGTTGCGGTGCCGTTGTGCACCTGCGAAGGACTGGCACGCTTCCTGCTCCATTGAAAGGGCGAACCCAACGGTGGGTTCTCAGGTGATTTGAAAACGGACCAATGGCGGTCCGTGATCTGGACAACGGCGTCCTGTGCGGTCGGCAACCCTGTCGACTGCGCTGGGCGCCGTTGTCGTTTGTGGAGTGCGTGCGGTCATGGCCGATCTGGAGAAGACCAGGATAAAGGTCGGGTTCATCCCGATCATCGACTGCGCGGCGATCGTGCTCGCCGAAGAGCTGGGCGCCTACGAGCGCCAGGGCCTGGAGGTCGAGATCCGCCGTGAGGTGTCGTGGGCCAACGTGCGCGACAAGCTGGCGCTCGGCGTGCTCGACGCCTCGCACATCCTGGCACCGCTTCCGCTCGCCCTGACGCTCGGGATCGACAGCGTCAGCGTGCCGATGATCAACGCCATGACCCTCCAGGTGAACGGCAACGGTCTCACCCTGTCGGCGAAGCTGTGGCACGAGATGGAGGAGGTGGCGCCCGAGCTGGCCGGCGCCGGTACGCCGCTCGATGCGCGCGCCATTGCCGCCGTCGTAGCGCGGCGCAAGGCGGCCGGTGCCGCGCCGATCGTGCTGGCCTCCGTGTTCCCCTACTCGGTGCAGAACTACATGCTGCGGTTGTGGCTGTCGTCGGGCGGCGTCGACCCGGACCGCGACGTCTGCCTCACCGTCGTGCCGCCGCCTCACACTGTGGCTTACATGTCGGGCGGCGTGATCGACGGCTACTGCGTCGGCGAGCCGTGGAACCAGCGGGCGCAGGCGCTCGGCATCGGCCGCATCGCGCTGACCGGCCCCGACATCTGGCGCGGCATGCCGGAGAAGGTGCTGGGCACCACGGAGGCGTGGGCCAACCGTCATCCCAACACGCTGCTGGCGCTGGTCAAGGCGCTGATCGAGGCCTGCCTGTGGCTCGACGAGCCGTCCAATCGCGCCGAGGCGGCGCGCCTCCTGTCGAGCCCGCGCTATCTCAACACGCCGGCCGAGGTGATCTCGCGCACGCTCGAGCTGCCGGGCTTCCACGTCTTCCAGCGCGATGCCGCGAATTTCCCGTGGCGCAGCCATGCCGACTGGTTCCTGGCGCAGATGGTGCTGTGGAAGCAGGCATCGCCCGACATCGACATCAAGGGCACCGCCGACCGCGTCTACCGCACCGACATCTATCGCGCGGCGGCGCGCGAGATGGGCGTGGCCTGTCCCGACATCGATCGCCTGCCGCCCGGCGGCCATGGCGAGCCCGTCGTTCCGCGACGTGGCGACCGGCCTTCGACCAAGGCCGGCGCCGCGTGCGGTTCCAACTGAAGCTTCTCGAGGCATTCACGTACAGGAGACCATGATGAAGACCACCAAGCTCGGACGCCGCACCCTCCTCACAGGCGCCACCGCAACTGCGGCGCTGATGGGAGCGGTGCGCGCATCGTTCCCGTCGGGCGCCTTCGCGCAGGCGGCCGGACCGGAGACCAACAAGGTGACCTTGGGCTTCATCGCGCTGACCGATGCTTCGCCGCTGATCATCGCCAAGGAAAAGAAGATCTTCGACAAGTACGGCATCACCGATGCCAACGTCGCCAAGCAGGCCTCGTGGGGCACCACGCGCGACAACGTCGTGCTGGGCTCGGCCGCCGGCGGCATCGACGGCGCGCACATCCTGACGCCCAAGCCGTACCAGATCTCGATGGGCACCACGACGCCGGAGAACAAGCCGGTGCCGATGTACATCCTGTGCCGCCTCAACTACGACTGCCAGGGCCTGTCGGTCTCGAAGGAGTTCAAGGGCCTGGGCGTCACGGTCGATGCCAAGCCGCTCAAGGAGGCCTTCGCCAAGAAGAAGGCGTCCGGCAAGGAAGTGAAGTGCGCCATGACCTTTCCCGGCGGCACGCACGACGTCTGGATCCGCTACTGGCTGGCCGCCGCCGGCATCGACCCTGACCGCGACGTGTCGACCATCGTCGTGCCGCCACCGCAGATGGTGGCCAACATGAAGGTCGGCAACATGGATGCCTTCTGCGTCGGCGAGCCGTGGAACGAGCAGCTCGTCAACCAGGACATCGGCTTCACCGCCGCGATGACAGGCGAGCTCTGGAAGGATCATCCCGAGAAGTCGCTCGGCATGCGCGCCGACTGGGTCGACAAGAACCCCAAGGCGGCAATGGCCGTCCTGATGGCCGTCATGGAAGCCCAGCAATGGTGCGAGAAGATGGAGAACAAGGACGAGCTCGCCCAGATCATCGGCAAGCGCCAGTGGTTCAACGTGCCGCCCGCCGACATCATCAATCGCATCAAGGGCAAGTTCAACTACGGCGACGGCCGCAAGATCGTCGAAGGCTCGGACCAATTGATGAAGTTCTGGAAAGGCGGCGTCTCCTACCCCTATCAAAGCCACGAGCTGTGGTTTCTCACCGAGAACCAGCGCTGGGGCAAGCTGCCCATGGACCTCGATACAAAGGCCATCATCGGCAAGGTCAATCGCGAGGATCTGTGGCGCGAGGCCGCCAAGGCGATCGGCGCCGCGGAGGCCGACATTCCCAAGAGCACGTCGCGCGGCAAGGAGACTTTCTTCGACGGCAAGGTTTTCGACCCGGCCGATCCGAAGGCCTACCTGACGTCCCTCCAGATCAAGAAGGTGGCGTGATGCAGGCGCTCAAGAAGGCCCCCGTCGCCGCGGCCGTAGCGGCAATCTCCGTCCCGGCTCCGGTGCCTGGTGCCGGCGCCGAGATCGTTGCCTTCCGTCCGCCCATGCGGCCCGCGCTCGAGCGGGCCGTGGAGATGGCGCGGCACGTGCTGCAGGTCGTCCTGCCGCCGCTGATCGTCCTTTCGGTGACGCTGTTCGTCTGGCAGCTCCTGTGCTCCGAGCCGGGCGCCCGCCTGCCGCCGCCGACCAAGGTGGTGGCCGATGCGTGGGATTTCATCGTCGATCCGTTCTACGACAATGGCGGCGTCGACAAGGGCGCGTTCTGGCAGATCACCAAGAGCCTCGGCCGTGTCGCCGTCGGCTTCAGCTTCGCCGCCGTGGTCGGCATCGCGCTCGGCGTGCTGATCGGCCAGAGCACCTGGGCGATGCGCGGCCTCGACCCGATCTTCCAGGTGCTGCGCACCGTGCCGCCGCTCGCCTGGCTGCCGCTGTCGCTCGCCGGCTTCCGCGATTCGCACCCGTCGGCGCTGTTCGTGATCTTCATCACTTCGATCTGGCCGATCATCATCAACACCTCGGTGGGCGTGCGCAACATCCCGCAGGACTACCGCAACGTCGCCTCGGTGATCCGGCTGTCGTGGTGGGAGGTGTTCTACAAGATCACCCTGCCGGCCACCGTGCCCTACATCTTCACCGGCCTGCGCATCGGCGTCGGCCTGAGCTGGCTCGCCATCGTCGCCGCCGAGATGCTGATCGGCGGCGTCGGCATCGGCTTCTTCATCTGGGACGCGTGGAACAGCTCGCGCATCAGCGACATCATCGTCGCCCTGGTCTACATCGGCGTGGTCGGCTTCCTGCTCGACAAGCTGATCGCCACCATCGGGCATTTCGTCTCGCACGGCGTCGCGGCGCAGTAGGAGAACCGACCATGCCCAAGAACAGCTATCTCAATTTCGAGCAGGTCGGCATGACCTTCCGGCGCGGCCAGATGACGACGGAGGTGCTGCGCGACATCGACCTCACGATCGAGCGCGGCGAGTTCGTGTCGCTGATCGGCCATTCCGGCTGCGGCAAGTCGACCCTGCTCAACATCCTCGGCGGCCTGCTGCAATCGACCACCGGCGAGGTCTTCCTCGAAGGCAAGGTGGTCGACGAGCCCGGCCCCGACCGCGCCATCGTCTTCCAGAATCATTCGCTGCTGCCGTGGCTCACCGTCTACGGCAACGTCGCGATCGCCGTCGACAAGGTGTTCGGCGGAACCAAGAGCCGGACCGAGCGGCACGACTGGGTGATGCACAATCTCGAGCTGGTGCAGATGGCGCAGGCCAAGGACAAGCGCCCGCACGAGGTTTCCGGCGGCATGAAGCAGCGCGTCGGCATCGCCCGTGCGCTCGCCATGCAGCCCAAGGTGCTGCTGATGGACGAGCCGTTCGGCGCCCTCGATGCGCTGACCCGTGCCCACCTGCAGGACAGCGTGATGGAAATCCATGCACGCCTCGGTAACACGGTGATGATGATCACCCACGACGTCGACGAGGCGGTGCTGCTGTCGGATCGCGTGGTGATGATGACCAACGGGCCGTCGGCCACCATCGGCGAGATCCTCGACGTCCGTCTGCCGCGGCCGCGCCGCCGCCTCGAGCTCGCCACCGATTCGCAGTACGCCCGGTGCCGTGCCGCCGTGCTGGAGTTCCTCTACGCCCGGCATCGCGTGCCGACCCGCGCCGCCGCCTGAGCAGGGCCATGAGCGGGTTCGACGAGACCCAGAAGCAGTGGCTGCAGGGCTTCGTCAGCGGCCTGGAGGCACGCAAGGCGGCCGACCGGGCGAGCGGCCGCGCGGTCGGAGGAGCGGCGCTCGCGCAACCGGTCGGTCCCGACGCCCTGCAACACGCGGCGCAGGATCGCGCGGCGGCGGGCGGCAAGCTGGTTGCAGAGGAAACCGCCAAGCGCCAGCGCAATCCGCTCGATCGCTGGGACGAGGTCGTGGCGCGTGCCGACGCGGGGCAGTTTCCCAAGGGCCTGGACGTCTTCCTGACCAAGTACCAGGGCCTGTTCTATGTCGCGCCGGCACAGAACTCCTTCATGTGTCGGCTGCGCATCCCCAACGGCATCCTCGATGCCTGGCAGATGCGCGGTCTCGCCGACGCCGCCGACTCCTTCGGCGGCGGCTATGCCGACGTGACGACGCGTGCCAACCTGCAGATCCGCGAGATCGGCGCGGCGCACGCCGTCGACCTGCTGCTCGCCGTGCAGGCGCTCGGCCTGACATCGCGCGGCTCCGGTGCCGACAACATCCGCAACATCACCGGCAGCCCGACGGCCGGCATCGATCCGCAGGAGCTGATCGACACGCGGCCGCTCTGCACGGCGATGCATCACTACATCCTCAATCACCGCGAGATGTACGGCCTGCCGCGCAAGTTCAACATCGCCTTCGACGGCGGCGGCCGCGTTCCGGTGCTCGAGGATACCAACGACATCGGCTTCGTCGCCTGCCGGGTCGCCGGCGGCGCCGGCTTCGAGCCGGGCGTCTATTTCCACCTGCAGCTGGGCGGCATCACCGGCCATCTCGACTTCGCCTTCGAGACCGGAATCCTGCTGAAGCCGGAGGAATGCGTGAAGGTGGCGGGCGCCGTGGTGCGCGCGTTCGCCGCGCACGGCGATCGCACCAACCGCCAGAAGGCGCGTCTCAAGTACGTGCTCGACCGCATGGGGCGCGACGCGTTCGTGAAGGAGGTCGAACGCGAGCACGGCGCCCCGTTGCGCCGCGCCGCCGGCGCCGAGGTGGCGCCGCGGCCGCTGGCCGACAAGGCAGGTCACATCGGCGTCCATGTCCAGAAGCAACCTGGCAGGAACTACGTCGGCCTGGTCCTGCCGGTGGGTCGGATCACGAGCTGGCAGATGCGTGGCCTCGCCGACATCGCCCGGCGCTTCGGCAGCGGCACCCTGCGCCTCACCGTGTGGCAGAACCTTCTGATCTCGGACGTTGCCGATCGCGACGTCGGAATCTGCATCGCCGCCATCCAGGCGCTCGGCCTGGCGGTCGAGGCGAACCCGATCCGGCGCGGCCTGGTCGCGTGCACCGGCAATGCCGGCTGCAAGTTCGCCGCCGCCAACACCAAGGGCCACGCGCTGCATCTCGCCGATTATCTCGAGGCGCGGCTGGCGGTCGACCTGCCGATCAACATCCATCTCACCGGCTGCCACCACTCGTGCGCCCAGCATTACATCGGCGACATCGGCCTGATTGCCGCCAAGGTCGAGCGCGGCGACGACAGCGTCGAGGGCTATCACGTCTTCATCGGCGGCGGTGCGGCGGCGACCAACGAGCAGGCGATGGCGCGCGAGTATGCGCAGTCGGTCGCCTTCGACGACCTGCCGCCGCTCCTCGAGCGCCTGATCGCCGCCTGGCTCGACCATCGCCAGGTGCCGGCCGAGTCGTTCTTCGAGTTCTGCCGTCGCCACGAGGTCGGCCAGCTGCGCGCCCTCGCTGAGCGCCGCTCACCGCAGGCCATCGCCGCATGAACGCCATCACGCCCCTTCCGTCGCTGATCCCCGAGAGCGCGCCCTTCAGCAGCGAGCAGCGCGCCTGGCTGAACGAGTTCTTCGCCGCCCATCTCGGCATCGACGTCACCCCGACCCAGCCTGCGGAACCTTCGCCGCCGGAGCCCGACGAGGATTTTCCCTGGCACGATGCGGCGCTGACGCTTGCCGAGCGCCTCGCGCTCGCCCGCGACAGGAAGCCCGAGCGCCAGCTCATGGCGGCGATGGCCCAGCTCGATTGCGGCCAGTGCGGCTACCTTTGTCAGACCTATGCCGAGTCGGTGTGGTCGGGTGGCGAATCCGATCTCGGCCGCTGCGTGCCCGGCGGCAAGGAGACCCAGCGCAAGCTCAAGGAGCTGATGGCGGGGCTCGCGGAGGAGCGTTCCGGTTCGCCTGCGGCACCGGCGGTGAAGGCAGCCGGCAGCCTCGGCTTCTCGCGCGACCGGCCGGCGCTCGCCACCCTGGTCGATGCCCATCCGCTCAACCGGCCCGGCTCGGAGAAGGACGTGCGCCATGTCGTGCTCGACCTGTCGACCACCGACGTCACCTACGAGGCCGGCGACAGTCTCGGCGTGTTCGCCCGCAAGAACCCCGTGCTCGTCCAGGCGGTGCTCGACCGCCTGGGCGCGAGCGGCGAGGAGATGGTGGCCTACGACGGCGAGGCGCTTCCGCTCCGGCAGGTGCTGCTGAGCAAGGTCGACATCGCCCGCCCGAGCGACGAGAGCATGCTGTTCCTGGCCGAGCGCGCCTTCGATGGCGAGGAAGCCCTGCAGCTGCAGGCGCTGGCGCGCGGCGAGGGCCGGCCCGAGCTGGCCGAGGCCGACCTGCTCGATCTCCTGCTGGCCTTCCCGTCGGTGATGCCGTCGCTACCCGGGCTGCTGAGATCGCTCGACCGCCTGCAGCCCAGGCTCTACTCGATCGCGTCGTCGCCCAAGGCGCATCCGCGCGAGGTGCATCTCACCGTGTCGGCCGTGCGCTGGGACAGCAACGAGCGCCAGCGCACCGGCATCGGCTCGTGCTACCTTGCCGACTTCGCCAGGCCGGGCGACGTCGTGCCGGTGTTCGTGCAGAAGAGCCATGGCTTTGCCCCGCCGGCCGACGACAGCGCCGGCGCCATCATGGTCGGGCCGGGCACCGGCATCGCGCCGTTCCGCGCCTTCCTCGAGGAGCGCGAGGCGCGTGGCGCCGCGTCGGGCAAGAAGGGCGGGCGCAACTGGCTGTTCTTCGGCGACCAGAAGCGCGCCAGCGATTTTCTCTACGAGGATCAGATCCTCGACTGGCAGCGCCGCGGCGTGCTCGACCGTCTCGACCTCGCCTTCTCGCGCGACCAGGCGGAGAAGATCTACGTCCAGCAGCGCATGCGCGAGAACGCCGCCGAGCTCTGGCAGTGGCTGGACTCCGGCGCGCACTTCTACGTTTGCGGCGACGCCAGGCGCATGGCCAAGGACGTCGAGGACACGCTGCTCGCCATCGCCGCCGAGCACGGCGGCAAGGGCGCCGGCGCCAGGGCCTGGCTCGACGGCCTGGCCAAGGCCGGCCGGTACCAGCGCGATGTGTACTAGGCTCATCTCCCTCATGCTCCTCTCCCCCGCTAGGGCAGGGCATTCGCATATGAAATAGCTCAAGCGGAGCATGACTTTGAGGCATGGGCGAAGATCTCGAGGAGAAACTCATTACTCCATCCGGCGCGCAAGATTTTGTGATTGAGAGGTTTGTTGTGCGGATTCCGGAGGAAGTCGGCCACCGATTCCGATTTGAAGTCGGCCACTGATTCCGCCGCGAAGCCGGCCACCCGTTCCGGAGCAATCCGGCCACCGATTCCGATTTGAAGTCGGCCCCCCTG
>Ga0268299_1000792_pt1 | contig 78610 bp, 75 predicted proteins | sample NOBtaG_FD_193484 | JGI IMG/M metagenome (GOLD analysis project Ga0268299, IMG submission 193484) | Activated sludge microbial communities from bioreactor in Nijmegen, Gelderland, Netherland - NOB reactor | ecosystem: Engineered > Bioreactor > Aerobic > Activated sludge | place: Netherlands... | reverse complement strand
TGTGCTGAGCGAGTAATGACCTGACAGTATGCGCTGCACCAGGGTCCGGGCCGCGGCCCGGACCCTGGTGTGGCCACGCCGCCTCTGGGCGAGGTTAGGATGGAGTTGCGAGCAACATCCAACCTCGAACGGAGCACGACATGACCACGGACAAGAAAGTAGCACGCCGCAAGCTGAGCCTGCTGGAACTTGCGGCCGATCTCGGCAACGTCTCCAAGGCCTGCCGGGTGATGGGCTATAGCCGTCAGCAGTTCTATGAGATTCGCCGGAACTTCCAGACCTTTGGCGCCGAGGGGCTGATCGACCGCCTGCCGGGGGCCAAGGGACCGCACCCCAATCGGGTCGCGGCCGAGATCGAGGCGGCGATCCTCGATCACGCGCTGGCGCATCCCTGCCACGGCCCGATGCGGGTCGCCCAGGAACTCGCCCTGCGCGGCATCCAGGTCTCATCCGGTGGTGTGCGCGGGGTGTGGCAGCGCCACGGGCTGGCCACCAAGCACGACCGGCTGCTGCGCCTGGAAAAGGCCACCGCGGAGCGCAAGATCCAGCTCTCGGACGAGCAGACCCGCCTGCTGGAACGCTTCAGCCCCGAGTTCCGCGAGCGCCATATCGAAGCGCCCCACACTGGGGCCCTGGTCGCCGTCGACACCTTCTTCGTCGGAGCCCTCAAGGGCGTGGGCAAAGTCTATCTGCAGACCGCCATCGACTGCCATTCCCGCCACGCCTGGGCCAGGCTCTACCCCAACAAGTTGCCGGTGACCGCCGTCCAGCTCATGAACAACGATGTGCTGCCGACCTTCGAAGCCCACGGCGCCACCATCGAGGCCGTGCTCTCCGACAATGGCCGCGAGTTCTGTGGCCGCGAGGATCGCCACCCCTACGAGCTCTTCCTCCAGCTCGAAGGCATCGAGCACAAGCGCACCCGCGTCAGCCGGCCGCAATCCAACGGCATCGTCGAGCGCTTGCACCGAACACTCCTCGACGAGCACTTCCGCGTCGAAGGCAGGCGAACCTGGTTCGAAACCATCGCCGAGATGCAGACCGTTCTCGACGCCTACCTGATCGAATACAATACCAAGCGGCCACATCAAGGCCGCGGCATGAATGGCCGGACCCCATCAAAGGCATTCATCGACGGCATCAGAAAGGAGAACAGCGCCCAGACAAAACAGCCCAAGAAAGCCGCCTGACCTCGCCATCGCAGAGGCGGAACTGTCAGCCAATTACCGTTCCTGTACAAGCAGGCCGATGAAATAGAGGTCCGGGTCCATCCAGGTCTGCGCCGCGGCGTCGCCGAGGCCGTAGACGTAGTTGATGTTGACCGGCAGCCCCGGCTGGTCCGGTGGTGCCGGCGGCGGGGGCGAGACGACATAGCAGACGATCAGCAGCACCACGGCCATCGCCGTCCATGCCGGGAAGGCGCGGCGGTCGTAGCCGAGCCGCGAGAGCAGCCAGAGCAGGAACAGCGGCAGCCAGAAATGGAAGAACGAGAGGAAGCGCGTGAACAGCGGCAGCGCTTCGTCGAACATGTAGGCGGTCATGCCGGTCACCGGCATTCCGAACAGGCTGGCGATGAAATCGACCTGCCACAGCGCCTGCGGCAGCAGGATGCCGACCGCCGAGATCGAGGCCAGCAGCGCGCTCTCGCGCCACACGCAGATCACCGTCAGCAGCAGCGCCACATCGCAGAAATAGAGGAAGTTGGTCGGGCCGTAATCGATCCAGTATTTCGGCACCAGCACGGCGACGAACAGCGTGTAGGCGATCTTCACCCAGAGCGGGATGCGCCGTCTTGTCTGCTCAGGCATGAATCGTCACCGGGCACTTCGCGCGTCGCGCCTCAAAGCGCGCGCTCGACTTCCGTCTGGCCGTATCGCCATCAGCGCCGAGGTGTCGACGGGAAACAACTTGGCAGGCCGTCATGGCCGTAGAGGAAATCCTGGCTGCGCGCCGCATCCGGCCCGGCAGTCGCCTTGGCGGCTGCGGATATCCGCACCGCCTCGAGCAGCGCCCGGCGGGATTCCCTGTCCAGCATCTCCCGGATGGGCACCAGGCGCACGGCGGCATGGCCGTGGCGGGTCAGAATGACCTCATCCCCGGCTTCAGCCCGGCGGACCAATTCCACTAGTTGCCCCTTGGCATCGGTGATCGACATCCGCATCGCCTGCTCCCGCATGGACCATTCGAATGTCAATTATGTGCACGATTTGGACGACACAATCGACCAGATTGAAGGTCTCGGCACCGACAGGGGGTCAGTTCACCCGAACTTGCCCACCCGTCTCGCCGTCTCCGGGTCGAGGAAGCCGCGCACCGTCGCCGCCGTCTCCGCGGCCATCGCGGCGTCGAGCCCGCCGCCGTCGCGCCGGGCCAGGATGCGGCGCAAATCGCGCACCGGGCCGGGCGGCAGGGCGGCGAGGCGTTTGGCGAGCGCGACGGCCTGGGGCAGCAGCTCGGCATCCGGCACCACGTTCTTGATCAGGCCCCAGTCCTTCGCCTGCTGCGCGTCGAACTTCTCGCCGAACAGGATCATCTCGCGCGCCCGCTGCAGGCCGACCAGGCGCGGCAGCAATTCCGTGACGCCGCCGGTGACGAATAGGCCCCAGCTCACCTCGGGGAAGAAGAAGCGCGTGCCTTCAGCGGCCAGCGCGAAATCGCAGTTGATCACCCATTCGAGCCCGCCGCCGACGGCCCAGCCGCGGATGGCGCCGACGATCGGCGTGTCGCCCAGCACCATGGCGCGAGTGACGTCCTGGATGCGCTCGACATAGGCTTTGGTCTCCGCCTCTCCGGTCGCCTGGCTCTCGAATTCCTTGAGGTCGTCGCCGGAGCAGAAGGCGCGGCCCTCGCCGGTCAGCACGATGGCGCGGATACTTGGGTCGCGGTCGGCGGCGCCGAGCGCCTGGACCAGGTCGTCGAGCAGCGCCGGCACGATGGCGTTCAGGCGCTGCGGCCGGTTCAGCGAGACGCGGCGCACGCCCTCGCCCAGATCCTCGGTCAACACGGTTCCGGTCATGCCTTGTCCTTTCTGATCACCCGCCGGGTCTTCCCCTCGGTGCGCGGCAGCGCGCCGAAGGGCAGCAGCGTCACCTTCGCCGTCACGCCGATGTCGCGCTTGATACGCAGCGCGATGGTGTGGGCGAGGCCGTTGACCTCGCCCCTGGCCGAGGCGGCGACTTCCGCCTCGACGGGCAGCGCGTCATAGGGGCCGGCGCCCTCCAGCACGATGCGGTATTCGCCGGAGAGCGCCGGAAACTGGCCCAGCACGGCGGCGACCTGGGTGGGGAAGACGTTGATGCCGCGCACCACGATCATGTCGTCGCTGCGGCCGACGACGTGGAAGCGCGGCGCGGTGCGGCCGCAGGCGGCGCGGTCGGTGCCGGTCAGCAGGATGATGTCGCCGGTGCGGAAGCGCACCAGCGGCTGGCATTCGCGGCTGACATGGGTCAGCACCAGCTCGCCCTGCTCGCCTGCGCGCCAGGGCAGCACGGCGCCGCTCGCAGGGTCGATCAGCTCCGGGTGCAGCACGTCCAGCGCCATGAAATGCAAATCGCCGTCGATCTCGCTCTGTCCCGCCAGGTTGCAGAACACGTCAGTGACGCCGTAATTGGAGTTCCGCGCCTGGAAGCCCCAGGTCTCCTCCAGCCGGCGGCGGAACTCGGGGTTGTCCAACCCGGCCTCGCCGCCGAACAGGCCGAGCTTCAGCCCGAGGTCGCGCGGCTTGAGGCCGGGGAAATGCGCCGCGATGGTCTGCTCCAGCACCGCTGGATAGGAGGGCGTGCAGGAGATCGCGGTGATGCCGAGCTCGCGGATGGTGCGGATCAGCAATTGCGTGTCGCCGACGCCGAACGGCACCACCGCGGCGCCAGTCGCCTCCAGCGTCGTGTGATCGGTGAAACCACCCATCCACAGCCGGTAATTGAGACAGTGGACAACGCGATGGCCGGGGCCGAGGCCGCTCGCCGCCTGCGCCCGGCCGCCGACGATGGCCGTCTCCGCGGCGTCCCGCGCCGACAGAGCCAGGTTCATCGCCGTGCCGGTGGTGCCGGAGGTGCGATGCACCCGCGCGATCGCCGCCTCATCCGCCGCCAGGTAGTCGCCGAAGGGCGGATGCAGGCGCTGGCTCTCGCGCAGCATCTCCTTGTCGATCAGCGGCAACTCGGCCAGGGCCTCCAGCTTCTCCGGCGGCTTTTTTCCGTTCCAGGCGCGGCGGTGCAACGCGGAACGCGCGGCGACATAATCGCGCTGCTCCTCCCACAGCCGCTGGCGATGCGCGGCGAGGCCGGCGAGGTCGACGAAATCGGCCCGGTCGATCAGCATCCGCCCACCCGCATCCACGCGCCCTCGGCGAGATAAATGAAAATGATATCATTGTCATTTACTGCCATGGCCCGATCGTGTCAATCTGAGGCATGAAATCCCGACTCGCCGCCGATAGGACCGAACGCAAGCCCGCTGCCCGCTCACCGCGCGGCTTCGCCGCGGCGCTGCTCGACGCCGCCGCCGCGCCGGCGCTGCGCAAGGTGGAACGGACCCGCCTGCGCATCCTGGCCGCCATCGCGCAATTGCTGGCGGACGGCGCCGAGCCGGCCGAACTGCGCGTCGCCGACATCGTCGCCGCGGCGGACCTCGCGCATGGCACCTTCTATCGCTATTTCCCCGACCAGCGCGCGGCGATCGAGGCGCTGGTCGGCGACTTCGCGCGCTTTCTGCGCGACGAGCTCGCCAATGCCCGCGACGGCGCCACCGGATCGCGCGCGCGGGTGCGTAGCGCCACCCTCGCCTATACCCGCGCCTTCCGCGCAAATGCCGGATTGATGCGCTGCCTCATCCGCCTGGGGCGCGAGGACGCCGCCTTCGGCCGCGCCTTCCAGGAGCTGAACCAGGCCTGGAACCGGCGCATGGCCGGCGCCATCGCCCGCCACCGCGCCGGCCGATCCGCGAAAGCGGCCAGCGCGGAATCACTGCTGCCGACCGCCTATGCCCTCGGCGGCATGATCGACGAGTTCCTGACGCAGCTCTACCTGCGGCGCGACCCCGCGCTGAAGCACCTGGCCAGGGACGAGGAAGCCGTCGCCGATCTGCTGACCGAGCTCTGGTGCCTCGGCGCCTATGGCAGGCTGCCGCCGACCATCGCCTAGCGTATGCCGCCGCCCGGCCCGCCGCCGCGGCCGGTGATGGTGCTCTTGGCCGGCTTCCGCTTTGGCTCCATCTTCATGTTGCTGCAGCCAGTCAAGGCCAGGCCGGCCAGCGCGACCGGAAGGCCGGCGAGCAGGCCGAGGGCGTGGCGGCGGCTTGGTTGCGCCGACGGCACGAGCAGGGAGTCGCGGTAGCTCTGTTCCATGGCAGCCTCGTGGCGAATGCAGGAGCAAGGCTGTCATGTGGTCGCTGCAGCGGATGCGCACAATTGCGCCGCGCGCCGCCGGTCAATGCGCCGCAGGCCTTCTGAGAAGTGCGGAAGTGTCGCGCCCTACGCCGCGGCCAGGAACGGCACCATGTCGAGCTTGCCGGATTTCTCGATCACCAGCATCTGGCTCGGCGGCACTTCGCGCCAGGCGAAGCAGCTTTCGTCGTTGTCGTCGTCGAGCGGCTCCGACACCACCATCACATGGTCGCCGCGGCGCACGTGATAGAGCGTCGGCGGCACGTCGCTGCTGGCATGGCGGATGGCATAGATCGTCTCGCCGTCGGAGAGCACGGCGGTGAACTTGAACGGCTCGTTGATTCCTTCCGCCTGCGCCAGCTGCTCTATCTTGCCGACGCTCCGCGTCAACGCCCGCATGGGGTCCTGCTCCAGGCCCTCGCTGAACAGCAAATAGAAGATGAGCTCGCTGTCGGTGGTGCCGACGCGGGCGCAGTAGTACTTGTCGTCGATCATCGCCTCGAGCCTGCGGCGGATGCGCTCATAGCCGCCGACCTGGCCATTGTGCATGAACAGCCACTTGCCGTGGGCGAAGGGATGGCAATTGGCGCGCGAGGTCGCCGTGCCGGTGGAGGCGCGCACATGCGCCAGGAACAGGCCGGAGCGGATCTGGTACGCCAGGCTTTTCAGGTTCTGGTCGTTCCAGGCCGGCAAGATGTCGCGGTAGACGCCAGGCTGCGGCCGCTCGCCGTACCAGCCGATGCCGAAGCCATCGCCATTGGTGGTGACATGGCTGTGCCGCGCCCGCAGGCTCTGGCTGATGAGCGAGTTCTTCGGCTCGAACAGCACCTTGTCGAGATAGATCGGTTCGCCGCAATAGGTGAGCCAGCGACACATGGTCCGTGTTTCCTCGTTCCTTCGCGCAGCGCGGCGCGTGCGGCCTGATTAACCAGAGACAGTGTGGCGCGACAAGGATTAACGACCGGGAAATGTGAAACAAGTCACAGTTTGCCCGCATTGACCGACTGCGGGAGGGTTCACTGGCACAGCGATTGCTTTCCTTTCCGGTCATGAAGCACCGCTACGCACTTCTTGCCGGGTTCCTGGCCGGCCTGGCCGCCGCCTTGGGCGGCTGCACGCCCACCTCCCTGGTGGCGCAGCCGGACATCGTCATGAAGTCGGCGGTGGCGCCGGCCGCCCTCGCCCCCTGCGTGACCGCCGAGCTCGGCCGCCAGATGCGCGATCCCCGACCGAAGCTGGTCTCCTACCGCGGAATTCACGAGATTTCCGTGACCTCGCCGCGCGGCGACCTGCTGGCTTTCATGACGGTGGAGCCCGACTGGTCGACCGGCTCGATCGTCAGCTTCTACAACGGCGATCTCTATTGGCCGGACCGCACCACCAGCGGAATGTTCCCCGACGTGGCGCGCGACAACTGGCACCGGGCGGAAAATGCCGTCATCGCCTGCCAGCAGCCAATCGCCGCCCGGCCGGCCGCCAAGGCCCCGGAGCAGCCCGCGCCGCCGGCCATGCCTGTTTCCCAGGTCAGCCCCGCGCCGAGGCCCCACCCCCTGGCGCCGCTGCCGCTGGGCCCACAGGCCGCCCCGTAAGTCATCGGAAATCTAGGCATTTTCAGCCCCGACCGGCCGCTTGGCCGGGTTTTGCGCTTGCTTTTTGGGCCGGATTTTGGGAAGCCCTTGCCGGCTTGCGCGGCCCGTTCCCAGTCACAGCGGCTGCGCCTGCGTGCCCGTAGCTCAGCGGTAGAGCATCTGACTTTTAATCAGAGGGTCGCGGGTTCGATCCCCGCCGGGCACGCCATTTCCTCCAGCCCACGCCGCACGAACGCGGGCCCTGGAACTGCCGGGGCGAGACCGGGTTTCGCTCTGGCACCCACGCGCCGATCGGACATTCCATGAAAAAGGCCAAGAGACCGCGCCGACCGCGGCAGGCGCCGCGCGGCGAATCCGCCGACGGCCTGCACGGGCAGTGGAACCTGCCGGCGATCGCGCTCACCAGCTACAACCTCGAGGTCAAGGGGCGCTACGGCTTCATCGGCGACCAGGCCAGCGGGCGCGCCTTCCGCAAACGCCTGCAGGCGCTGGCGCGGGTCGCCAAGGGCGGCCAGATGGAGGGCGAAGACTCCATCCCGACCCCGCGCACCAAGAAGAAGCACCTGGACAGGATCCTGGCCGAAGGGGCGCCGATCGCCGGAGCGGTGGTGCACAGCGCGGTCGAGGAATTCGCCCAGGCGCTGGCCGAGGTGATCCGGCGCTATCTGAAGCAGGCGCCGTGGCGCCGCGTGGAGCGCATCGTCGTCGGCGGCGGCCTGAGCGACAGCCGGGTCGGCGAACTCGCCATCGGCCGCGCCGCCATCCTGCTGCACGGCGCCGGCATCAAGGTGGACCTGACGCCGATCGGGCATCATCCTGACGAGGCGGGCCTGATGGGCTGCGTCCACCTGGTGCCGACCGGCATCCTGAAGGGCTTCGATTCCATGCTCGCCGTCGATATCGGCGGCACCAACCTGCGCTGCGGAATCGTCGCCTTCAAGGCGGGCCGCGGTGGCACGCCGACGGAGGTCGGGGTGGAGCACAGCCTCGCCTGGCGCCACCGCGACGACCGGCCGACGCGCGACCAGCTGGTGAAGCGCCTCGTCGTTCTGCTGCGGCGGCTGGAGAAGGCGGCGCGGAAATCGGGGCGCAAGCTGGCGCCCGTCATCGGCGTCGGCTGCCCCGGCATCATCAATCCCGACGGCACGATCCGGCGCGGCACGCAGAACCTGCCCGGCAACTGGCAGGGCAAGGGCTTCAACCTGCCGCTGGCGCTGAAGGCGCGCCAGCCCAGAACCGGCGGGCACGACACGCTGGTTGTGCTGCACAACGACGCGGTGGCCCAGGGGCTGAGCTCCCTGCCCGACATGCGCAAGATCGATGCCTGGGCCGTGCTCACCATCGGCACCGGCCTCGGCAATGCCAGTTTCCGCCGGCCGGCAAGGCGGTCGCGGCGGGCCAGCTGAGCCGGATGGCCGGCCGTGCCCTTGTCGAAGCTCGGGGTGTATAGTGCCGTTGCAGCGCTTCTCCCGACCGGACCGCATGGACCAGGAACCGCCCGACATCGGCCGCGACATCCGCTACCTGGAGCGCCACGAGCTGAGCTCGGCGGTGATCCAGGGCGTGCTCGCCTTCTGGGACAAGCAGCGGGGCGACGGCGACCTGATGGCCAAGGATGCGGTCGACCCCTTCGCGCTGCGGCCGTTCCTGCCGTATCTCACCATCTCCGAGTTCCACGAAGATCCGTTCCGCCTGCGCTACCGGCTGGTCGGCACCGAGATCGTGCGCTTCGTGCGCCGCGATTTCACCGGCATCTGGCTGCATGAGAGCGGCTGGCCGGACGACGTCATCGCGCTGAACCTCGCGCTCTACGGGCATGTCCATGCGACGCGGCGGCCGCTTTTCGGCCTGTCGACCGTGGAATGGGACGGGCGCAGCTCCTATCGCTTCGAGTGGGCCGTGCTGCCGTTGACCGCCGATGGCAGGCGTGTCACGCATAGCCTGGGGATAGACGATTACTCGCAAATCCGGACGCGGCCGCCCATTCCCCTGCCGCCGGAATGACCGCGGGGGAGCGGTCGAGCAGGCAAGGATGACGCTGCAGCCCGATACCGTTTCCCTGGTCCTCGCCGCCCTCCACGCCCCCGCCTTGCGCGAGATCGTCGCGCACTGGCGCGACGTCCGCGGCGACCGCCTGATGCCGGCCTGGAACGATATCGACCCCGCGGCGATCGCCCGGCACCTGCCGATCGTCTGGGCCTGGAAATACGACCGGGCGGCGAACAGCTTCACCGGCCGGCTGTCCGGCGAGACCATCAACTTCATCTTCGGCAAGTCCCTGCGCAACGCGAAGATGGCGGAGTTCTTCGCCGGCTGGAACTACGACACCATCTTCGAGCGCCATCGCCGGGTGGTGTGCGATCCCTGCATCGTCATCGGCAGGGGCCTCGTCTTCATCCATGCGGGCCGCTACGGCACCGGCGAGCGTGTGATCCTGCCGCTCGCCAGCAACGGCGTGGACGGCGACGGCATCATCGGCGCCACGATCTATGAGCTGAGCAGCGAGGACAGCGCGCCGCTGCCGAGCGAGATGGTGGAGAATGTCAGCTATTATCCGCTGTGAAGGGCATCACCCGGCAAGAAAAGGCCGGCGCTGAGGCCGGCCTGGGCAGTCGGGAGGTAGAGAGGTGCTCGCCGGGCGCTTCAGGCCCAGCGGAAGATCACGAAGGCGTAGACCAGGACGATCGCCAGCGGGCCCCAGAGCGGGGTGCCGAACAGGCCGAGCCAGGCCAGGAAGATGAAGGCGCTGCCCAGCAGCGAGATGAACAGCCGGTCGCCGCGCGTCGTCTCCAGGCCGAGAATGCCGCGCCGCGGGTCGCCGCCCGGCGAACGGATTTCCCACACCGACATGGCGATCAGGCAGGCGATGATGAAGGCGAAGAAGGCCGCGGTCGGCCAGGTCCAGGCCATCCAGGCGATGAGCGAGGTGCCTTGCATGGTGCCTCTCTTCCCTAGACTCGGCCGAGGGCGAAGCCCTTGGCGATGTAGTTGCGCACGAAATAGATGACGAAGGCGCCCGGCACCACGGTGAGCGTGCCCGCCGCCGCCAGCAATCCGAGCTCATAGCCCGAGGTGCTCGCCGTGCGGGTCATCGTTGCCACGATCGGCTTGGCGGCGACCGAGGTCAGCGTCTTGGCCAGCAGCAACTCGACCCAGGAGAACATGAAGCAGAAGAAGCAGGCGACGCCGATGCCGGCCGCGATGGTCGGGATGAATATCTTCACGAAGAAGCGCGGGAAGGAATAACCGTCGACATAGGCCGTCTCGTCCAGCTCCTTCGGGACGCCGGAGATGAAGCCCTCCAGGATCCACACCGCCAGCGGCACGTTGAAGAGTGTATGCGCCAGGGCCACCGCCCACGGCGTGTCGAACAGCCCGACCGCCGAATAGAGCTGCAGGAAGGGCAGCGCGAACACCGCCGGCGGCGCCATGCGATTGGTCAGGAGCCAGAAGAACAGGTGCTTGTCGCCGAGGAAGCGGTAGCGCGAGAAGGCATAGGCCGCCGGCAGCGCCACCGCGACCGACAGGATCGTGTTGGCCACCACATAGGTCAGCGAGTTCACGTAGCCCATGTACCAGGTCGAATCGGTGAAGATGGTGATGTAGTTGTCGAGCGTGAAGTCGACCGGCCAGGGCGTGAAGCCGCCGAGAATCTCGTTGGTGGTCTTGAACGACATGGTGACCAGCCAATAGATCGGCAGCATCAGGAACAGGATGTAGAGCGCGGGAATGACGGATCGCTTGCGCATCACTTGGCCTCGTTCCGCATCATGAGGGTGTAGAACAGCCAGCTCATGAACAGGATGATCAGGAAATAGATGATCGACATGGCCGCCGCCGGGCCGAGGTCGAACTGCCCCAACGCCATCTTCACCAAATCGATGGAGAGGAAGGTGGTCGAATTGCCGGGGCCGCCGCCGGTCAGCACCACGACCTCGGTGTAGATCATGAAGCTGTCCATGAAGCGGAGCAGGATGGCGATGGTCAGCACCCGCTTCAGCTTCGGCAACTGGATGTAGCGGAACACCGCCCAGGCGCTGGCGCCGTCGATCTTGGCGGCCTGGTAGTAGTCGTTGGGGATCGAGACCAGGCCGGCATAGCACAGCAGCACGACCAGCGAGGTCCAATGCCAGACGTCCATCAGTACGACGGTGAACCAGGCGGTGAGCGGCTGGCGCGTGTAGTTGAAATCGAAGCCGAGCGCGTTCAGCCCCTTGCCCATCAGGCCGATTTCGGGCAGCGCGAAGATGTTCCACATCGCGCCGACCACGTTCCAGGGGATGAGCAGCGGCAGCGCCATCAGCACCAGGCAGACCGAGACCCAGAAACCCTTGCGCGGCATGGCCAGCGCGATGACGAGGCCGAGCGGCACCTGGATCGCCAGGATGATGAAGGTGAACAGCATCTGCCGCAGCAGCGAATCGCCGAAGCGCTCGGAGGTCATCACCTGCTCGAACCAGGTGACCCCGGCCCAGAAGAACACGTTGTCGCCAAAGGTCTCCTGCACCGAGAAGTTGACGACGGTCATCAGCGGAATGATCGCGTTGAATGCCACCAGCGCCACGACGGGGGCGACCAGGAACCAGGCTTTGTGGTTGAGCTGTTTATACATGGGCCGGAACTCCGACCATCAAAAAGAAAACATCCTTCCCCCCTTGCGGGGGAAGGCAGCGGAGACTTGGCGAACGCAGTGAGCCTAGTCGTAGCCGGAAGGGGGGTCGCACGCTGCGCGTGCGCATCGCCGGAGGCGATAGGAAGCGATGACTCGTGTTGGCGACACTTGGCGCTGCATTTCCCCTCTTCCCCACCTTCCCCCGCAAGGGGGGAAGGGGCTCAGCGAGCGAGGAGCAACATCCAGAGAAATTGTCTAACATGCCTCACGCCACCAGCCAGCCGTTGCGGTAGAGATGCGTGTGCTGCGGGTCGAAGCGGACGGAGGCACTCCCGCTCGGCACCTCCAGCCCCTCCGGCACCAGCAGCTTGATGCGGTGGTCGCGGTGCCGCGTCTCGACGATGCGGAAGCGGCCGACATCGGCGACCTTGGTGACCTCGACGGGAATCCCGCCGGTAGGATCGAAGCGCACGAATTCCGGGCGAATGCCGAATTCCAGCCCGCCCTCCCCCGCCGGCAGCCGACCGTCGCCGATCGCCGCGATCGGCAGGCCCTGGAACGTGGCATGGCCGCCCTCCACCGCGCAGGGCAGCACGTTCATGCCCGGCGAGCCGATGAAATGGCCGACGAAGGTATGCGCCGGCCGCTCGAACAGCTCGACCGGCGTGCCGATCTGCACCACCTCGCCCTGGTTCATCACCACCACCTTGTCGGCGAAGGTCAGCGCCTCGGTCTGATCATGCGTCACATAGATCATGGTGCGGCGGATGCGCAGATGCAGCTCCTTCAGCTTCGAGCGCAGCAGCCATTTCAGATGCGGATCGATGACGGTGAGCGGCTCGTCGAACATGATGACGTTGACGTCCGAGCGCACCAGGCCGCGGCCGAGCGAGATCTTCTGCTTGCCGTCGGCGGTGAGGCCGGCGGCGCGCCGGTCGAGCGTCGCCGACAAATCGAGCATGGCGGCGATCTCGCGCACCCGGCGGTCGACATCGGATTCGGCGACGCCGCGGTTGCGCAGCGGGAAGGCCAGATTGTCGTAGACGGTCATGGTGTCATAGACGACCGGGAACTGGAACACCTGGGCGATGTTGCGGTCTTCCGGCGTCGCGTTGGTGATGTCGCGGTTGTCGAACAGGATGCTGCCATGGGTCGGCTTCAGCAGGCCGGAGATCAGGTTGAGCAACGTGGTCTTGCCGCAGCCCGACGGCCCGAGCAGCGCATAGGCACCGCCATCCTCGAGTTCGACGCTCATCTCCTTCAGCGCCCAATCCTCCGGGCGCTTCGGCTCCGGCGTGTAGGCGTGCTTCAAGCCGTCGAGGGTGATCTTCGCCATTACTCGCGCCCCCCGACCAGATTGCCGTCCTCGCCAAACAGGAAGCAGCGGCCGACATCCATGAACACCCGCACCTCGGCGCCCACCTCGTAGGGATGCACGCCGTGCGATTGGGAGATCCAGGTGCTGCCGTTGAAGTCGAAATGCAGCACGCTTTCGGAGCCGCTGAGTTCCGCCACCAGCACGCGTCCCTCGACGCTGACGCCGTCGCCGGTCTGCTGATATGGCGTGATGTGGTGGGCGCGGATGCCGAGCGTGTATTGCCCGTCCGGCACATTGGCGAGATGCGGACCGGCTTGCCAGGAGGTGCCGTCGCCCAGATGGATGCGGCCATTGGCCTTGGTCACCGCCATGGTGTTGAGCGGCGGATCGGAGAACACCTGCGCGCTCAACAGATCGCGCGGTTGGCGGTAGATCTCCGCGGTCGGGCCGAACTGAGTTACTCGGCCTTCATGCAAGGTTGCGGTGTGGCCGCCGAACAGCAACGCTTCGACCGGCTCCGTGGTCGCATAGACCACGATGCAATGCCGGTCGGCGAACAGCCGCGGCAGCTCGTCGCGCAGTTCCTCGCGCAGCTTGTAGTCGAGATTGGCGAGCGGCTCGTCGAGCAGGATCAGCTCGGAGTCCTTCACCAGGGCGCGGGCGATCGCCGTGCGCTGCTGCTGACCGCCGGAAAGCTCGGCTGGGCGGCGCTGCAGCATCGGCGTCAGGCGCAGCAGCTCGGCCGCGGAGCCGACACGCTGCCTGATCTTGGCGTCGTCGTAGCCCGCCACGCGCAGCGGCGAGGCGATGTTTTCATAGACCGATAGATGCGGATAGTTGATGAACTGCTGGTAGACCATCGAAACGTTGCGCTGCTGCACCGCCACGCCGGTCACGTTCCGGCCCTTGAACCAGATTTCGCCGCCGGTCGGCTTGTCGAGCCCGGCCATCAGCTGCATCAGCGTCGTCTTGCCGGCAAGCGTGGTGCCGAGCAGCACGTTGAACGTGCCCTCGTGCAGCGTCAGGCTGGTGGGGTGGATATGCACCTCCCCGCTGACGCTCTTGCCCACTTGTCGCAATTCAAGGGTCATGGCCTACCGCGCACCGTCCCCAATCGATGACAGAACCCGATGCCGCCGGATACTCCGGAGGTGATGAACCTCCGGAGCACCGGTCGACACCCTAGCACACAAACAAACCAGTCAGGTCAACTGGGGCGATGATTACTTCGCCCAGCGCTTGACCAGCTCGTCATAGGCGATGGTCTGGCCCTTCTCCTTTTCGTTGTCGAGCTTGGCATGCGGGCCGTTCGGCTTGCCCAGCCACTCGCTCGGGTCCTTCTCCTCATTGAGGCGCGGACCGCAGCCGCCATAGGTGTTGTTGGCTTCGTCAGCCGCCTGCATGCGGGCCATGACCTGGTCCATTTCGCCGGCCAGACGATCCATCGCTTCCTGCGGCGTGAAGGCGCCGGAGTTCACGTCACCGATCTGCTGCCACCAGAGCTGGGCCAGCTTCGGATAATCGGGGACGTTGACACCGGTCGGCGTCCAGTTGACGCGGTCGGGCGAGCGGTAGAACTCGACCAGACCGCCCAGCTTCGGCGCGCGCTCGGTGAAGGATTGGTGATGGATGGTGCTGTCACGAATGATGGTCAGGCCGACATGGCTCTTCTTCACGTCGACCGTCTTCGAGGTGACGAACTGGGCATAGAGCCAGGCCGCCTTGCGGTTCTCGAGCGGCGTCGACTTGAACAGCGTCCAGGAACCGGTGTCCTGGTAGCCGAGCTTCTGGCCTTCCTTCCAGTACGGGCCGTGCGGCGACGGGGCCATGCGCCAGAGCGGCGTGCCGGTGTCGTCGACGGTGTTGTTGCCCTCCGACTTCGGCGCCACCATCGAGGCGGTGAAGGCGGTGTACCAGAAGATCTGCTGGGCCACGTTGCCCTGGCTGAGGGCCGGCAGCGACTGGTAGAAGTCGTAGTCGGCAGCGCCCGGAGGCGCGTATTTCCGCAGCCATTCGTCCCACTTGGCGATGGCATAGACCGAAGCCGGGCCGTTGGTCTCGCCGCCGCGGCTGACCGAGGCGCCGGCCGGGTTGCAGGACCCCTCTTCCATGCGGATGCCCCACTCGTCGATCGGCCGGCCGTTCGGCAGGCCTGGCGAGCCTGAACCCGCCATCGACAACCAGGCATCGGTCATGCGCCAGCCGAGGTCGGGCGCGCGCTTGCCGTAGTCCATGTGGCCATAGACCCGCACACCGTCGATCTCCTTCACGTCATTGGTGAAGAACTCGGCGATGTCCTCATAGGCCGACCAGTTCACCGGCACGCCGAGATCGTAGCCGTATTTGGCTTTGAACTTCTCCTGCAGGTCCTTGCGGTCGAACCAGTCCTTCCGGAACCAGTAGAGGTTGGCGAATTGCTGGTCGGGCAACTGCCACAGCTTGCCGTCCGGACCGGTGGTGAAGGAGCGACCGATGAAGTCCTCGAGATCGAGGCCCGGATTGGTGACGTCCTTGCCCTCGCCCGCCATGAAGTCGGTCAGGTTCACCGCGCTTTGCAGGCGCGAATGCGTGCCGATCAGGTCGGAATCGTTGATGTAGGCGTCATAGAGGTTGCGGTTGGTCTGCATCTGGGTCTGCACCGCCTGCACCACTTCGCCTTCGCCGAGGAGCTGGTGGTTGACCTTGATGCCGGTGATTTCCTCGAAAGCCTTGGTCAGGGTCTTCGATTCATACTCGTGCGTCGGGATCGTCTCCGACAGCACGTTGATCTCCATGCCGGCGAAGGGCTTCGCGGCATCGATGAACCACTGCATCTCCTTCAGCTGCTCCTCCTTGGAGAGCACGGAAGGCTGGAACTCGTCGTTCACCCACTTTTCGGCAGCCGCCATGTCGGCCAGGGCGGGCGTCACCCCCCAAGCCAGCATGAGCGCGGCCAACGACACGCTGTGACGTATCGCCATGATCGCTTCCTCCTCACGTGCGCCTTTTGGAAGCCTGGCGATCGACCGGTGCGCACATTGCCGATCGAGCGACCATTACCCTGCCCTTGCCTCCCCGCGCATCCGGTGCGGGTCCGATCATCGGCGCGGCCTTGGGCGCAGGCCGCGCGATCCGCCCGGGTCACCGGCTTGCCGGCAATCCCGGGAAATGCTTCATCCCTATGCTCCCACCGCGTTGCTGCGCGGTCTGCCACTCCGGCGCGCCAGCATCGCGGCGTCGATGGCGGCGGCCTGCTCCTGCGTCACCCGCAGGCCCAGCTTGCTGCGCCGCCACAGCACGTCCTCGCCGCGCATGGCCCATTCCGCGCGCATCAGGTAGTCGAGCTCGGCATCGGTGATGGTGGCGCCATAGTCGCGGCCGAGATCCGCCAGGCTGCGGGCGGCGCCGAGCAATTCCTGCGCCCGCGTGCCGTAGGCGCGCACCAGCCGCGCGGCATGAGCCCGCGCCAGAAAAGGGTAGAGCTTCAGCAGACCGTCGATCTGCGCCGCGACGCCGTCGGTCGGGAAGTCGCCACCCGGCAGCGGCGCGCGCCCGGTCCAGCCCTTGCGCTCTTCGGCCCGCGCGCCCAGATGCGGCGCCAGCTTCTCCAGCGCATGCTCGGCCAGGCGCCGATAAGTCGTGATCTTGCCGCCGAAGACCGAGAGCAGCGCCGGCTTGCCCGCCTCGCCGTCCAGCACCAGCACATAGTCGCGCGTCGCCGCCTGCGCGGCGCTGGCGCCGTCGTCATAGAGCGGCCGCACGCCGGAATAGGTCCACACCACGTCGGGGGGCGCAATCTGCCTGCCGAAGTATGAATTGGCTAGGCCGCAGAGATAGGCGATCTCCTTCTCGCTCGCCTTGATGTCGCCGAGCGGACCTTCGTAATCCTGGTCGGTGGTGCCGATCAGGGTGAAGTCCTGCTCATAGGGAATGGCGAAGACGATCCGGCCATCGGTGTTCTGGAAGATGTAGCAGCGGTCGTGCTCATAGAGCTTCGGCACGACGATGTGCGAGCCCTGCACCAGGCGCACCTTCGCCTTGCTTTCGATGGCGCCATCCTGCGCCACCTCGCCCAGCACGCGCGCGACCCAGGGACCGCCGGCATTGACCAGGGCCTTCGCCTTGATCTCCTCTTTCGCGCCGGTGGCCTGGTCCTCGACGATCATCGACCAGTGATCGCCGGCGCGCTTCGCCGAGACGGCCCGGCAGCGAGTGCGGATCTCGGCGCCATGCCGCGCCGCGTCGGCCGCGTTCAGCACCACCAGCCGCGCGTCCTCCACCCAGCAATCTGAGTATTCGAAGCCCTTGGTGAACTCGCCCGGCTTCAGCGGCTTGCCGGCGGCGTCGCGCGTCAGATCGAGCACCTCGGTCGGCGGCAGCAATTTGCGCCCGCCCAGATGGTCATAGAGGAAGAGCCCGAGCCGCAGCAGCCAGGCCGGCCGCAGTCCCTTGTGATGCGGCAGCACGAAGCGCAGCGGCCAGACGATGTGCGGCGCGACGCGCCAGAGCACCTCGCGCTCCTGCAGCGCCTCGCGGACCAGGCGGAACTCGTAATACTCGAGATAGCGCAGGCCGCCATGAATCAGCTTGGTGGAGGCGGAGGAGGTGCCGCTGGCCAGGTCGGCCTGCTCGCACAGGAACACCGAGAGACCGCGTCCGGCCGCGTCACGGGCGATGCCGCAGCCGTTGATCCCGCCGCCGATGATGGCTAGGTCGAATACCTTCGACAACCCACGCCCCCTGACCGATGCCATTTGTGTTTCGCATCGAAGTTAAAGCGAAACATAAATGAACGATCAAGGGTTCGCAACGGAGTTCATTCGAAACAAATGAATATTAGCACGCGGCCTAATCGCCGGTGGGAGCACCTGGCGCCAAGGTTTCGATTACCTCGACATTGTGCGCCACGCAGAGCTCGCGGAGCTGCGGAGAAGTCAGAGAATCCGTAATAAAAGCATGGATTTGCGAGAGGTGGGCGATCTTTACCGGCGCCGCCCGCTCCAGCTTCAGCCGGTCGGCGACCAGGATCACCTTGCGCGCATTTTCAATAATCGCCTGGCTCACTTTCACTTCGCGATAGTCGAAATCAAGCAGCGCGCCGTCCTCGTCGATCGCCGACGCGCCGATCACCGCGGTATCGACCTTGAACTGGCGGATCAGGTCCACCGCGCTGGAGCCGACCACGGCGCCGTCGGTCCGCCGGACCACGCCGCCGGCGACGATCACCTCGATGGTCGGGTGGCGGTAGAGCAGCATGGCGACGTTGAGGTTGTTGGTGATGACCAGCAATTCCTCGTGCCCCATGAGCGCCGCCGCGACCTCCTCCGTCGTGGTGCCGATGTTGATGAAGAGCGAGCTCTGGTTCGGCACCATGGCCGCCGCCGCCTTGCCGATGGCGCGCTTCTCATCGGCGGCGATGAACCGGCGCGCCTCGTAGGCGAGGTTCTCGATGCCGGAGGCGACGACCGCACCGCCATGCACGCGGTTCAGCAGCCGGTGGTCGCAGAGGTCGTTCAGGTCCTTGCGGATGGTCTGCGGCGTGACCTCGAAGCGGAGCGCCAGCTCGTCCACCGTGACCTTCCCGGCGGAGCGCGCCAGGGCCAGTATCTCGTTCTGCCGGTGACTGAAATCCTGCATGCGCTTCCCCCTCGCGCGAGAAGCCTAGCACAGCCCGCCCCGTTTCTGTCATCGGGTAACTTTCCCGCGCCGCGGCCCGCCGCGGCGCCGTTGCCCGTTGCGCGGACCAGCCGCGGCCGGTGGAACGTCCTAGCCGCCGTTCTTGCCCTTCATCGCCGCGATGACGCGCGGCGAGACGAACTGGCTGACATCGCCGCCGAGGCGATGAATCTCTTTCACGAAGCGTGAGGAGATGAACTGGCTGCGCTCCGAGGCCATGAGAAACACCGTCTCGATGCCGGGATTGAGGCGCGCGTTCATGCCGGTCATCTGGAACTCGTATTCGAAGTCGGAAACGGCGCGCAGGCCGCGGATGATGACCTTGGCGCCCATCTTCTCGGCGAAGTGCATCAGCAGGCTGTCGAAGGTCACCACATCGATCGACTGGGAGAGGCCGTTCCTGCCGTCGGCGATCTCGCCCTTCAGCAGCGCGGCGCGCTCCTCGACCGAGAAGATCGGGCCTTTCCCGGCGTTGACCGACACCGCCACGATCAGATTGTCCACCAGCGTGGCGGCGCGGCGGATGATGTCGATATGGCCGTTGGTGACGGGATCGAAGGTTCCCGGATAGATTCCGATGCGCTGCTCGGCCATGTTCCCGTCCCCGCCTGCTACTTGCCCCCGCCATCGGGCGAGGCATCGCCCGCGCCCGCGGTTTCGTCGCCGCCGTTGTCGTCGCCCTCGTCGCCGAGGTCGCTCAGATGCGCGACCGCGACCACCGCCTCGTCCTCGGCCACGCGGAACACGGTAACCCCCTGGGTCTGGCGCCGGGCGATGCGGATGTCGTGCACCGGGCAGCGGATCAGCTGCCCGCCGTCGGTGACCAGCATGATCTGGTCGCTCTCCGCCACCGGGAAGGAGGCGACGACCGGGCCGTTGCGCGGCGTCACCTCGATATTGGCGACGCCCTGCACGCCGCGGCCCATGACGCGGTACTCGTAGGCCGAGGTGCGCTTGCCGAAGCCTTTCGCGGTCACGGTGAGGATGAATTCCTCCAGCACCTCCAGCGCGGCGATCCGCTCGGGCGACAAATCGAGCGTCGCGCTCTCGCTTGCCTCGTCCGCCTCCTCGACGCCTTCGCCCATGGCGCGGCGCTTGGCGGCGGCGAAGCGCAGATAGGAATCGCGCTCCTCCACGCCGATCTCGACATGGCGCAGCACCGACATGGAGACGACGCGATCGCCCTCCTCCAGCCTGATGCCCCGCACGCCGACGGAATCACGGCCGGCGAAGACGCGCACGTCGGTGACGGCGAAGCGCACCGCCTTGCCGCTTCTGGCTGCCAGCAGGATGTCGTTGTCGCCGGTGCAGACGCCGACGCCGATCAGTCGGTCGCCCTCGTCCAGCTTCATGGCGATCTTGCCGTTGGCCTTGACGTCGACGAAATCGCTGAGCTCGTTGCGCCGCACGTAGCCGCTGGCGGTGGCGAACACGATGTTGCTCTTCGACCAGGCGCTCTCGTCCTCTGGCAGCGGCAGGACGGTCGAGATCGTCTCCCCCTCCTCCAGCGGCAGCAGATTGATGAGCGCCTTGCCGCGCGCCTGCGGATTGCCGAGCGGCAGGCGATAGACCTTCATCTTGTAGACCATGCCGCGGGTGGAGAAGAACAGCACCGGCGTATGGGTATCGGCGACGAAGACCTGGCTGACGAAATCCTCCTCGCGCGTCGCCATGCCCGCGCGGCCCTTGCCGCCGCGGCGCTGGGCGCGATAGGTGGAAAGCGGCACGCGCTTGATGTAGCCGCCATGGGTCACGGTGACGACCATGTCCTCGCGCTGGATCAGATCCTCGATGTCGTGCTCGAATTCGAGCTCCTGGATCGTGGTCTTGCGCGGAGTGCCGAACTTGTCCTTCATCTCGAGGAGTTCGCTGCGCAGGATGCCGAGCCGCTTCGGCCGGCTGTCCAGCGTCTCCAGGCAATCGGCGATCTTGGCCGCGTGCTCCTTCAGCTCCTCGGCGATCTTCTCGCGCTCCAGCCCGGTGAGCCGCTGCAGGCGGAGGTCGAGGATCGCCTTGGCCTGCGCCTCGGTCAGCTGGTAGGCCCGCGCCACGGCGTCGAGATCGGCGGGATCGTCGATCAGCTTGATCAGCGGCAGCACATCCATCGCCGGCCAGGTGCGGGCCAGCAGGCCTTCCTTCGCCGCCTGCGGATTGGGCGCGTGGCGGATGAGGGCGATGATCTCGTCCAGGTTGGCGACGGCGACCGCCAGGCCCATCATCGTGTGGGCGGTCTCGCGCGTCTTGCGCAGCTCATAGACCGTGCGCCGGGTAATCACCTCCTCGCGGAAGGCGATAAAGGCCGCGATCACCTGCTTCAGGTTCAGCAGTTCCGGCTTGCCGCCGTTCAGCGCCAGCATGTTGACGCCGAAGCTCGATTGCAGCGGGGTGAAGCGGAACAGCTGGTTGAGCACCACGTCGGCCATCGCGTCGCGCTTCAGCTCGATCACCACGCGCACGCCGTCGCGGTCGCTCTCGTCGCGCAGATCGGCGATGCCCTCGATCACCTTCTCGCGCACCGTCTCGGCGATGCGCTCGATCATGCGCGCCTTGTTCACCTGGTACGGAATCTCGCTGACGATGATCGCCTCGCGGTCCTTGCGGATCTCCTCGATCGTGGTCCGGCCACGGATGACGATGGAACCGCGCCCCAGGTGGAACGCCTCGCGGATGCCGTTGCGCCCCAGGATGATGCCGCCGGTCGGGAAATCCGGCCCGGGGATGTGCCCGATCAGCTGGTCGATGGTGATGTCCGGATTCTCGAGATAGGCGCAGCAGGCGTCGATTACCTCCGCCAGATTGTGGGTCGGGATGTTGGTCGCCATGCCGACGGCGATTCCGCCCGCGCCGTTGACCAGCAGGTTGGGAAAGCGCGCCGGCAGGACGCGCGGCTCTTCCGATTTCTCGTCGTAGTTCGGCTGGAAATCGACGGTCTCCTTGTCGAGATCGTCGAGCAGGGCCTCGGCCGCCTTGGTCAGCCGCACCTCGGTGTAGCGCATCGCCGCCGCGGGGTCGCCGTCCATGGAACCGAAATTGCCCTGGCCGTCGACCAGGGTGACGCGCATGGAGAAATCCTGCGCCATGCGCACCAGCGCGTCATAGATCGACTGGTCGCCGTGCGGGTGGAAATTACCCATCACGTCGCCGACCGCGCGCGCCGCCTTCTTGTAGGCGCTGCCCGAGCCGAAACCGCCCTGGCTCATGCCGTAGAGGATGCGCCGGTGCACCGGCTTCAATCCGTCGCGCACGTCGGGCAGCGCGCGGCTGACGATCACGCTCATCGCGTAATCGAGATAGGAGCGCCGCATCTCGTCTTCGATGGTGATCGGCGCGATGTCGAAGGAGGGCGTCGTCGGTGTGTCGGTCACTGTTTCTTGGCTCGGATTTCGGGCTGACGAAGGGACCGGTGCTGCGCCCGATTCCAGATGCCGCTTGATAGCAGATTCACCGCCCGGTCACAACCTTTCGCACGCGCAAAAACCAGTTTAAAAATCAGTGACTTGCGAGGCACCCGGCACCCTTTGGCGCTGGCGGATCGAAGCCGCGGAAATCCGTCCGGCGCAAGGCGTCGGAGAAGCCTCCGGAGGCCAGGAACATAGCTCCCCTCGGGGCGTTCTCTTGGAGGGACGCGCGCCGCGTTCCGCCTCCCGGCAACCCAACCCGGCAACCGCCATGAGAACCGACATGCGGGCCTTGACCGTCATCCCACAGCAGGCCGGCTCGCTCGCCCTCGTCGAGCGCGCGGCCCCGGCGCCGGATCCCCGCCGCGCGCTTGCGCGCACGCTTTCCATCGGCATCTGCGGCACCGATCACGAGATCGCCAGCGGCCGCTATGGCACCGCGCCGGAAGGCGATGCGCGCTTGGTGATCGGCCATGAATCGCTTGCCGAGATCGTGTCGGCGCCGCCCGGATCCGGTCTCGCGCCAGGAGACCTCATCGTCGGCATCGTCCGGCGCCCCGATCCCGTCCCCTGCGCCAGCTGCGCCGCCGGCGAATGGGACATGTGCCGCAACGGCCTCTATACGGAGCGCGGCATCAAGGGCCTGCACGGCTACGCCCAGGAATATTTCGCAATCGACCCTGCTTTCGCCGTGCGCCTCGATCCGGCCTTGCGCCGCACCGGCGTCCTGCTGGAACCCGCTAGCATTGTCGCCAAGGCCTGGGACCAGATCGCGCGCATCGGCGCCCGGGCGTCCTGGCATCCCCGGACGGTCCTGGTCACGGGGGCCGGCCCGATCGGCCTGCTGGCGGCGCTGATGGCGCGCCAGCGCGGCCTGGAGGTGCACCTCTTCGATCGCAACGAGGGCGGCGTGAAGCCCGCGCTCGCGGCGCAGCTCGGCGCGGCTTATCACACCGGCGACCTGGCGGCGCTGGACCTCAGGCCCGACATCGTCGTGGAATGCACCGGCGCGCCGGCGGTCATCGTCGCGGCCATCGAGAAAGGCGGCGCCGGCGGCATCGTCTGCCTCGCCGGGCTTTCCGGCGGCAAGCGCGAGATCGTCCTCAACGCCGCGCTGCTCAGCCGCACCATGGTGCTGGAGAACGACGTCGTCTTCGGCACGGTCAACGCCAATCGGCGCCACTACGCACTGGCGGCCGAGGCGCTGACCGCCGCCGATCCCGCCTGGCTCGGCGCACTCATCACGCGGCGCGTGGCCCTCGCTGACTGGCGCGCCGCCTTCGCGCCCGATCCCGACGGCGTGAAGACCGTCATCGATTTCACGTCGCCCTGATGCCGTTGCCGATCGAAGACTATGCCCTGATCGGCGACTGCGAGAGCGCGGCCCTCGTGGGGCGCGACGGCTCGATCGACTGGCTGTGCTGGCCGCGCTTCGATTCGCCGGCCTGCTTCGCCGCCCTGCTCGGCGCGCCGGAACACGGCCGCTGGCTGATCGCGCCGCGCGACGCCCATACGGCGTCGCGCCGCTACATCGAAGATACGCTGGTGTTGGAGACGGTGTTCACCACCGCGAGCGGGGAATTCGCCCTGGTCGACTTCATGCCGCCGCGCAGCCACGACGGTGACGCCGACATTTCCGACCTGGTGCGCCTGGTGATCGGGCGCCGCGGCAAGGTGAGAGTCGATTTCGAACTGATCCTGCGCTTCGACTATGGCAGCGCCGTCCCGTGGGTCGAGCGGCTGCCCGACGCGGGTGGCATCAGCGCGGTGGCGGGGCCGGACCGCGTCATCGTGCGTTCGCCGCGCCCGCTCCAGGGCGCCGACAGGCGCACCGTCTCGCAATTCGACATCGCCGCCGGCGAGGTCATTCCGTTCACGCTGACGCATCAGGCTTCGCACCTGTCGATCCCTCCCGCGATCGACCCGCTCCAGGCGCGCGAGCAGACCATCGTCAAATGGCGGGAGTGGTCGGCGCAGTCAAACTACAACGGCCCGTGGCGCGCCGCCGTGCAGCGCTCGCTGATCACGCTGAAGGCGCTGACCTATCGGCCGACGGGCGGCATCGTCGCGGCGCCGACCACCTCGCTGCCGGAAAAGCTCGGCGGCGTGCGCAACTGGGACTATCGCTATTGCTGGCTGCGCGACGCCACGCTGACGCTGCTCGCCCTCATGCAGACCGGCTATTACGAGGAGGCCGAGCATTGGCGGCGCTGGCTGCTGCGCGCCGTCGCCGGCAGCCCGGACCAGATGCAGATCATGTATGGCATTGCCGGCGAGCGGCGCCTGCCCGAATGGCAGGTGCCCTGGCTGCCCGGCTATGAGGGCGCCAGCCCCGTGCGCATCGGCAACGGCGCCGCCGGACAGCTGCAGCTCGACGTCTATGGCGAGATCATGGACGCGCTCTACCAGGGCCGCCAGGGCAAGCTCCAGCGCGACAGGACCGTCTGGGGCCTCCAGGTCGAGCTGACGCGCCATTTGGAGAACGCCTGGCGCGCACCGGACGAAGGCATCTGGGAGACGCGCGGCGGCAGGCGGCATTTCACCTACTCCAAGGTCATGGCCTGGGTCGCCTTCGACCGCGCCGTCAAATCGCTCGAAGGGCAAGGGATCGCGGAGCGGGCGGCCCGTTGGGCCCGCATCCGCGACGAGATCCACGCCGATGTCTGCCGCAACGGCTTCGACGCCGAACTGAATTCCTTCGTCCAAGCCTATGGCGGCAAGGAGCTGGATGCCAGCCTGCTGCAGCTGCCGCTCGTCGGCTTCCTCCCGGCGGACGATCCGCGCATCCGCGGCACCGTGGCCGCGGTCCAACGGCACCTCATGGTCGACGGTTTCGTGCGTCGCTACGACACGCGCAAGACGGCCGACGGCCTGCCGCCGGACGAAGGCGCCTTCCTCGCCTGCAGTTTCTGGCTCGTCGACAATCTCATCCTGCAGGACAAGCGGGACGAAGCGGCCGAGCTGTTCGAGCGGCTGATCGGCCTCTGCAACGATGTCGGCCTGCTGGCCGAGGAATACGACCCGGCGGCGCGGCGTCAGGTCGGCAATTTTCCCCAGGCCTTCTCCCATATCGCGCTGATCAACAGCGCCCTCAACCTCACCCGCGCGGCAAGCCCGGCCACCCAGCGCGCCAGGGACACCGCGCCGGCCGCCTAGCCGGGCCACCGCGCCGGCCCGAGACCTGCGAACTTTCAAGGTGTTACGGCGCTTTCCGCCGCCGCTGACCGGGCGTGACCGTCGTCACCATCGTCGCAGATCGCCGGAACCGCGGCCGCGGAGCCCGCGACCAAGGCTCAGAACGCAGGCGCTTGGTGCGCCGCGATCGGCCAAAAGGAGATTCGGGATGTCCTACCGCAAGCATCTGCTGCACGCCGCGGCGGCCGCTTCCATGGTCACGACAGCCGCCACCGCCAGCCACGCTGACAACTACAACCCGTCGTCGGAAGCCTTCGACAGGCTGAAAATCTCCGCCGCCGAGAACGCGCAGGCGGCGGCGCTCGGCACCTACGACACCATCGTCGTGGTTCCGGACGAGGAGGATTGGGCCCATGCCAAGCCCACGACGCTGTTCCTGCCCTTCCATCTCGAGGCGAAGGTCAGCAAGAGCAAATGGCGGGTCAAGGATTCCGTCATCACCATCGGCGCGGCGCCGATCCAAAGCGGCAATCTCGCCGGCTTCGATCCGGCGAACTACGCGACCGAGATCGAGCATGGCGACACCAAGCACTATGACAAGGACAGCTGGTGGCGCGCGGAGGTCAGCACCGACAACAGCCTCGGCGCCAGGGCGCGCAACGCCTGCCGCAACCTGCGCAAGGATCTCGCCCAGCAGGGCATGAAGCATGACGAGATCTTCAGCCAGGACCGCAGCACCGTGCTGCCGACGGAATTCCGCTACGCCGCCCGGGTCGCGCACCGGAACGACTACTACGATCTGGTCGAAGCCGGCTCGCTCGGCATCTACTGGATGCAGACCCAGCCGATCTGGAAGAACATCAACGTGATCTGCCAGAAGGGCGGCCCCAGCCGCATCGTCGGCCCGGCGCCGGACCCGACGCCGGTCCCCACCGCCGGCGATGGCCTCGCCTTGGGCTTCCAGGTCAACCAGGCGGCGCTGGCGATCTCGCCCAAACCTTATGCCGGCAAGTGTCCGGCCAAGCTGCACCTCAATCCGACCATCGAAGCGACCGGCAAGGGCGTGGTGAAATACCGCTTCGTCGACCAGCTCGGTCATCATTCGCAGATTTTCCAGGTCGCGTTCGAGAAGTCCGACGTGAAATTCCTCGACCACGTGATCGAGATCGACGCCAAGGGCAAGCCGAAGGGCCTCGGTTTCGCGGCGGCGCAGGGTCAAGGCGGCGCCCTCGGCCTGACCACGCCGGACAACCCGGACCTGGTCCAGGGCTACTTCCAGCTGGAGGTCCTGGCGCCCCACAAGAAACTGTCCAACATCGCCGACTTTTCGGTGAAATGTTCGGTGACGACCGCCGGCGACGGCCTGGTGGCACCGCCGGACGTGGTCAATCCGGTGATCGTCGAGGGTCTAAGCGGCGGCCTGCCCGATCTCTTCATCGAGGGTATCTCCTTCAATCCGCTCACGCCCTACCGCGTCGTGGTGCAGATCACCAACAAGGGCCAAGCCAAGAGCACGCCCACCAACATCAAGGCGATCCGCTGGACCGGCAATGTCTTCACCGTCAAGGGGACCCTGGTGCCCGAGATCCTTGCCGGCCAGTCGCAGACCATCCAGGTGTTCCTGAGCGGCAAAGCCGACGGCGCCACCGCCATCGAGCTCCGCGTCGACGACCCCAACCGGATCGCGGAATCCGATGAGGGCAACAATACCTACCAGGCGAAATAGGACCGCCCGGTCAACCGCCCCACCAGCCGTCCGCCCGCCCGAGACATGATCGGGCGGGCGGTATGCATTGCGGTTTCTTCACTTTGCTTCGGCGCCGGGTTTGGCTAACGTCCGGCGCTTTCCCGCGCAACGGCCGAGGTTCCCATGTCCAACAACCTGAAATTCTACATCAACGGCGCCTGGGTCGACCCGGCGACCCCGCGAACCCTCGACGTGATCAACCCGGCGACCGAGGAAGCCTGCGCCACCATTTCGGCCGGCAGCGCCGCGGATGTGAACCGCGCCGTCGCCGCCGCCAAGGCCGCCTTCCCAAAATTCTCGCAGACCTCGCAGGTAGAGCGCGTGGCCCTGCTGCGCCGCATCGTCGAATGCTACAAGGCGCGCGCCGAGGACATCGCCCAGGCGGTCTCCCTGGAGATGGGCGCCCCCATCGCCATGGCGCGGCACAGCCAGGCCGCCGCCGGCTTAGCGCATCTGGAATCGACGCTGAAGGCGCTGGAAGATTTCCACTTCGAGGAGAGCCGCGGCACCACACGGATCGTGCGCGAGGGGATCGGCGTGGTCGGCCTGATCACGCCGTGGAACTGGCCCTTGAACCAGATCGCCTGCAAGGTGGCGCCGGCCATCGCCGCCGGCTGCACCATGGTGCTGAAGCCGAGCGAGATCGCGCCGTTGACCGGCATCATCTTCGCCGAGATCATGCACGCGGCCGGCACGCCGGCCGGCGTCTTCAACCTGGTCAACGGCGACGGCCCGAATGTCGGCGCCGTGATGTCGGCGCATCCCGACATCGACATGATGTCCTTCACCGGCTCCACCCGCGCCGGCATCCTGGTCGCCAAGTCCGCCGCCGACACGGTGAAGCGCGTCAGCCAGGAGCTGGGCGGCAAATCGGCGAACATCGTGCTGCCCGATGCCGACCTCGCCTGGTCGGTGAAAAAGGGTGTGGAAAGCTGCTTCAACAATTCCGGCCAATCGTGCAACGCGCCCACCCGCATGCTGGTGCCGCGCAGCCTGCAGGCCGACGCCATCGCCGTCGCGCGGCAGACCGCCGAGGCGCAGAAGGTCGGCGACCCGCGCAACGAGGCGACCATCCTCGGCCCCGTGGTGAGCGAGGCGCAGTTCACCAAGATCCAGGGCCTGATCGAAGCCGGCATCAAGGAAGGGGCCACGCTGGTCGCCGGCGGCACCGGCCGCCCGGAGGGCATGAACCGCGGCTACTACGTCCGCCCGACCATCTTCGCCGACGTGACCCCGCAGATGACCATCGCGCGGGAGGAGATCTTCGGCCCCGTCCTCTCCATCATGCCCTATGAGAGCGAGGCGCAGGCCATCGAGATCGCCAACGACACGGTCTACGGCCTCTCCGCCAACGTGGAGAGCAAGGACGTCGAGCATGCGCGCAAGGTGGCGCGCCAGCTGCGCGCCGGCCAGGTGAAGGTCAACTATCCCGCCTGGGACACCTTCGCCCCCTTCGGCGGCTACAAGCAGTCCGGCAACGGCCGCGAATACGCCGATTGGGGCATCCACGACTTCCTGGAAGTGAAGGCCATCATCGGCTACGGCGCCGCGTAGAGCGCAGCTCAGCGGACGTAGCTGGCGCCGTTGATGTCGAAGGTGGCGCCGGTCATGTGGCGCACGTCATCGGTGCAGAGGAAGGCGGCGAGCGCGCCGCATTCCTCCGGCCGCGCCATGGAGCCGAGCGGGATGTCGGCGACGATACGCTCCACGCCGGCATCGTCCAGGCCGGTATATGCCATCTCGGTGTCTGTGAAGCCCGGCGCGATGGCGAAGGCCAGTACGTTGTCCTTGGCGAAGCCGCGGGCGATGGTCTTGGTCAGCGCCACCAGCCCGCCCTTTGACGCGGCATAAGGCCATTGGTCGGGCGCATCGCCGCGATGGGCGGCGCGGCTCGCCACGTTGATTATCTTGCCGCCGCCATGCCGGCGGAAATGCGGGATCGCCAGCTTGCACAATTCAGCCGGGGCATAGAGGTTGACCTGCATCACTTGCGCCCAATTGGCGTGCCAGGCCGCCACGGGCAGGTCGATCGGCGTCGGCTCGAAGATGCCGGCATTGTTGATCAGCACGTCGATGCGCGGCGCAGTCGCTTCCGCCGCCCGCCAGAGTCCGGCGGCGCCTTCGACCTCGCCCAGGTCGGCCGCGATGAGGTGGCAGGCGCCGCGCCCCACCTCCGCCTGGAGGGCCTCCGCCGCCGTACGGCTTTTGCCGTAGTGCAGCAGCACTCTGGCGCCCGCCGCCGCGACCGCCCGCACCATGGCCGCGCCGATGCCGCGCGAGCCGCCGGTCACCAGCACTGTCTTGCCGCGAAGATCGGTCATGGCGTCATCCTGTCTCAGCCGATGGCAACGTCGAAAATACAGCCACCGATCAGCATGTCGATGGCCTTGCCGTCACTCGACAGCGGCAGCACGATGCGCTCGTAGCGGATGTGCCGGCCGTCCTTGCGCGAATATTCCATGGTCGAACAGGACGGCTCGCCGGTTTCCGCTGCGCGCGCGTATTCCTCGACGATCTGGAACTGATGGTCGTCGAGGTCCATCTCGTCCAGATAGCGGCCGGTCAACTCCAGTCCGTAGCCGGCGATGATCTCGGTACCGGCCAGGCGATAGCGGAATCTCAACGGCGCACGCTCCACATCGACCAGGCCGACATGGGGTAACAGCGGCTTGATCTCCGCCGGGTCGATGTCTGCCCGCGTCGGCACCGGGCGATCGCCCTTCTTGGCGCGCCAATAGGCCAGCAGCCTGCGCAGCGGCTCGTGCTTCGGTTCCTGCATCCCAGTCTCTTGAGAGGCCCTCGGAAGACAGGACGTTACCTTCCGCCGGGCACCGCCGCAATCGGCTCAATAGATCGCCGGATCGCCCCGCCGCCGGCCCGACCTCCCTCAGGCGGCGGCACCGTAACGGCCGATCAGCGTCCGGCGCGAGGCAAGGATGCGGCCCGGACCATGGGCGGCGGCAAAGAGCAGTCCTGCCATGAAGGTGAAATGATCCACGAAGAAGCCGAATTCCGCCTGGTTGCCTTCCCAGTGGGAGGGTCCGTGGAACGCGAAAGCGAGGAAAACCACATAGACCGCCGCGAGGAGGCACGTCTCGGCGAAATAGGCGCCGGTCAGGAAGCCCAGGATGAGCAGCACCTCGAAGATCGCGGCAAGCCAGGCCAACGCGGTCGCCATCGGAAAACCGGCCGCTGCGATATAGGCCGCCGTGCCGCCAATATCCATGAACTTGAAACTGACCGCCATGACAAAGATCGCAAAGAAGACCAGCCGGCCGACCAGGATCGCGACCGGCTGCCAGGCGGGCGTCACAACATCGTTGCTCATGAAATGCTCTCCCCCATATGTCGATGGCGCGGATTCTACGGAACCGGGCTCTCCTATCAAGCCCGCAAGCCCGAACCTGTCAGTATGGCTCAATAGATCGCCGGCTCGCCCGCCGCCTTGCCGAAATCGCTTTGCAGGAAATCGAAGTCACAGCCCTCATGGGCCTGGCGGATATGGCGCGCGAACATCCAGCCATAGCCGCGCTCGAAACGCGGCGGCGGCGGCGACCAGGCGGCCCGGCGCGCGGCCAGGTCCTCCGCGCTGACCTGCAAGTCGATTGATCGCTTGGCGACGTCGATGGCGATCGCATCGCCGGTGCGCACCAGCGCGAGCGGCCCGCCGACATAGGATTCCGGCGCCACGTGCAGGATGCAGGCGCCGTAGCTGGTGCCGCTCATCCGAGCGTCGGAGATGCGCACCATGTCGCGCACACCCTGCTTCACCAGTTTCTTGGGGATCGGCAGCATGCCCCATTCCGGCATCCCCGGCCCGCCCTGCGGCCCGGCATTGCGCAGCACGATGACATGATCGGGCGTCACTTCCAGATCCTCGCGGTCGAGGGTCGCCTTCATGGTCGGATAGTCGTCGAACACCAGGGCCGGACCGGCGTGCTTCAGCAGCCGCGCGTCGCAGGCGCAGGGCTTGATCACGCAGCCGTCCGGCGCCAGGTTGCCGGTCAGCACCGCCAGCGCGCCCTCGGCATAGATCGGATTGTCGAGGCTGCGGATCACATCGTCGTTGTGCACGGCGGCGCCGGCGATGTTCTCGCCCAAGGCCTTGCCCGTCACAGTCAGCGCGTCGAGCCGCAGATGCTGCCGCATGCGGCTCATCAGCCCCGGCAGGCCGCCCGCATAGTAGAAATCCTCCATCAGGTATGTCTCGCCGCTCGGCCGCACATTGGCGATCACCGGCACCTGGCTTGCCGCCTCGAAATCGGCGAGGCCGATATCGTGGCCGGCCCGCCGCGCCTGGGCGATGACATGGATGATGGCATTGGTCGAGCAGCCCATGGCCATGGCGATGCGGATCGCGTTCTCGAAGGCGGCGCGGGTCTGGATGTGGCCGGGCGTCAAATCTTCCCAGATCATCTCGACGATGCGCCGCCCGGAGGCCGCGCACATGCGCAGGTGGTTGGCGTCGGCGGCGGGAATCGAGGATGCGCCGGGCAAGGTCATGCCGATCGCCTCGGCGATGGCGGTCATGGTGCTGGCCGTGCCCATGGTCATGCAATGTCCGTGGCTGCGGGCGATGCCGCCTTCGATCGCCGTCCAATCGGCGTCGGAAATGTTGCCCGCCCGGCGCTCGTCCCAGAATTTCCAGGCGTCGGAGCCGGAGCCCAGCACCTTGCCGTGCCAGTTGCCGCGCAGCATCGGCCCGGCCGGCACGTAGATCGCCGGCAGCCCGGCGCTGGTGGCGCCCATCAGCAACCCCGGCGTGGTCTTGTCGCAGCCGCCCATCAGCACCGCGCCATCGACCGGATGGCAGCGCAGCAATTCCTCGACTTCCATCGCCAGCATGTTGCGATAGAGCATGGTCGAAGGCTTCACGAAGGGCTCGGAGAGCGACAGGGCTGGCAGTTCGAGCGGGAAGCCGCCCGCCTGCAGGATGCCGTGCCTGATGTCCTGCACCCGGTCCTTGAAATGGGCGTGGCAGGGATTGATGTCGGACCAGGTGTTGAGAATCGCGACGACCGGCCGCCCGGCCCAATCCTCCGGCGCGTAGCCCATCTGCATCAGCCGCGAGCGATGGCCGAAGGACCGCAGGTCGTCCGGCGCGAACCAGCGGGCGGAGCGGAGATCGGCGGGGGATTTGCGGCGGTCGGACATGGCCGGACCTTCCTAGCAGACCCGGCCGCAGCGGCAAAGCGCCGCCCTGAAGGGATTCAGGCGGAATCGGTGACGCGGTGCTTGGGGAACCCGGCGATCATCCGCACCACCTCGGCCGGCACGAAGGGCTTTTCGAGGACCGGGCGGCGGCTTTCCGCCAGGAAGCGCCCCGCCGCCGGGCCGAGCGCGTCGCCGGTCACGAAGAGGGTCCGTTCCGCCAGTGCCGGATGGTGCGTCTGCATCCAGCGATACAGGCCCGGGCCGTCGAGGTCCGGCATGCGCAGATCGCAGATCACGGCATCGTATCCGCTGCCCAGCGCCGCGATGAGCGCCTGGCCTTCGCGGCCGCTGGCGGCGATGTCGCAGCGATAGCCCTTGCGCTGCAGCGCTTCGGCGATCAGCACCGCGATCTCCAGCTCGTCATCGATGACGATCGCCCGGCGCTGCGCCGTGGCGGTAACGGCCGGCGCGCGGCCCTGCTCCTCCCCTTCCATCGCCGGCGCGGCGGCCAAGGGCAGGCTGAGCTCGAAGGCGGCGCCGCGCCGTGGCTGCGCGACGAGCGAGAGCTGCCCGCCCTGTGCCTCGGCAAGGCCGCGCGAGATCGAGAGGCCGATGCCGGTGCCGACACCCTGCGGCTTGGTGGTGAAATAGGGCTCGAAGATGCGCCGCGCGATGTGCGGCGGGATGCCGGGCCCGTTATCGGCGAAGACGATGCCGAGCTGGTCGCGGCGCAGCCGGGGGCTGATGGTGATCTCCCGCGGCTCCTCGACTTCCTCCAGCGCCTGCACCGCATTGACCAGGAGATTGACGACGATCTGCTGCGCCTGGTCGGGATCGGCGAAGATCTCCGGCTCCGACCCGTCGCACTGCAGCGTCACGGTGACGCCGCTGCTCTGCAGCTTGTACTGCAGCAGGTCGATCGCGCCGTTCAGCAGGGGAAGGATGGCGATCGCCCGCGTCTCGGCCTTGCGCTGGCGCGCGATCGCCAGGAAAGAGCGCACCACCCGGGCGCAGCGTTCCGCCGCCGTCACCAGCTTCTCGGCGCGCCGGGCGACCGGAGCGGCGCCGGCGGCGGAGTCCATCTCCTCATGCAGCATGGTGGCCTGGCCGAGCAGGATCGACAGCGGATTGTTGAGCTCATGGGCGACGCCGGCCAGCAGCGAGCCGATGGCGGCCAGCTTCTCGCTCTGGTGCAGCGCCTCCTTCTGGCGCTCGATCTCCGCCGCCGCCGCGCGCTGGGCGGAGAGATCGCGCAGATTGGCGGTGAACAGCCGCCGATCGAGCAGGTTCACCTCGGTGATCGCCAGCTCGACCGGGATCACGCGGCCGTCCTTGCAGCGTGCTTCCATCTCAACCCGGCGACCGAGCACGCGCGGTTCGCGGCTTGCGCGGTAACGCGCCATCCCCGCCTCATGCGCCGCTTTCAGATGATCCGGCACGATCAGGTCGCTGATCTGGCGCCCGATGGCCTCGCGCGCCGAATAGCCGAAGGTGGATTCGGCGGCGGGGTTCAGCGCCACGACACAGCCCGCCTCGTCGACGATGATGACGGAATCCAGCGCCGAGGCGACCACGGCCTCGTAGACCAGGGCGGATTCCTCGACCGTGCTGAGGCGGGTCGCGGATTGCCCGTCCGGTCTGGCCGCAGTCATTCGGCCTGACTCATTGGATCTGGCTCATAGCATCGGGCTCATTGGATCGGCCTCATTGCATCGGGCGGGGCGGCACGAAGATGTAGCCGACGCCGCGCACGGTCTTGATCACCTGCGGCGTGGCGGGATCGACCTCGACCTTCTTGCGGATCCGCGTCACGCGGATGTCGATGGCGCGATCGAACGGATCGGCCTCGCGGCCGGGCGCGGTATCGAGCAGACGCTCGCGCGACAGCACGCGGTTCGGGTTGCGCGCGAAGGTAGCGAGCAGGTCGAACTCCGTCGCCGTCAGCCGGGTCTGGTTGCCCGCCCGGTCGATCAGGCAGTGCGCCTCGAGATCCAGGGTGACGCGGCCGAAGGAGACGCGACTTGCGCCTGCGCCCTCGGCTGCAGCAGTGGTCGCGGTCGGCACCTCCGCCGGCGGCCGCGCGCGGCGCAGGATCGCGCGCACGCGCGCGCGCAATTCGCGCAGGTCGAAGGGCTTCGCCATGTAATCGTCCGCGCCCACCTCCAGGCCGATGACGCGATCGACGACGTCGTTCATGCCGGTCAGCATGATGATGGGCGTGCCGCAGCGCGCCCGCAGCCGGCGGGCGATGGAGAGGCCGTCCTCGCCCGGCATCGAAACGTCGAGCACCACCAGATCGGCCGGGCCGGCGGACAAGGCCGCGTCGAGCTCGACGCCGCTGGCGCAGCCGCTGACCGCGTAGCCGTCCTTGGCAAAATAATCCGCGATCATGCCGCGGACATCCGGCTCGTCATCGACGACCACCAGCCGGGTCGGGTTGCTGCGTGACATCAAATGAACCCCCTGCCTCAACGCAAGCATCTGTCCCCCGCCGTTCCGTCGTTCCGGATGGAAGAAGCGTTCAAGGCCCCGCTGATCAGGAGCTCTTGACGCCCCGCTTTTAACGGATACAATATTTCACGAAATGGGTATTCTGTCAAATACTGGTTGCCGATGACCCGGGATTATCGCATGCGCCGGCGGGCCGAGGCCCAGCAGGCCACCCGCGAGCGGATCCTGCGGGCCACCATGCAGGTGCACGATGAAAAGGGCGTGGCGCCGGCCACTTTCGCGGAGATCGCCGCCCGCGCCGGCGTCGGCCAGGCCACCCTGCACCGGCATTTCCCGACCCTGGGCGACCTGGTCATGGCCTGCGGCCAGCATGTCTGGCAGGAAATGCGTCCGCCCGTTCCCGACGCCGCGCCGGCCGTTTTCGCCGGGGCGAGATCTAGGCAGGAGCGCCTGGCCCGCCTAGTCCAGGAACTGGACTCGTTCTACACCCGCGGCGCGCTGCGACTGGGTCTGGCGGCGCGCGACCGCGCGCTGGTGCCCCAGCTCGACGGCTTTCTCAACGCCGTCGAGGCCGGCGTCCACGCCTATGTGAAGGACGCGCTGGCCGGGCAGGATCACGCCGTCCCGGTGGCCAGTGCGCTGATGAGCTTCCCCATGTGGCAGCAATTCCAGCGCATGGGCCTGCCGGCGCAGGAGCTCACGGACTTGAAGATCCGCCTGCTCGGCTGCGCGATCAAAGCGACGGCGCAGAGCTAGCGCGACTTCTCGCGCGCTGTCGAGCCGGCCGGTGCGCCGGCGCAAACCTCCCGCACGCAGCCGCGCAGCCAGCGATGCGCCGGATCCGCATCCATGCGCGGATGCCAGAGCATGGAGATGGTGATCCCCGGCACCGCGAAGGGAAGGGCGAAGCTGTGCATCCCGTCGCGCAGGTTTCCGGTATGCCGCTCGGGCACGCTGGCGATGAGGTCGGAGCCACGCGCCAGCGCCAGCGCCGCGGAAAAGCTCTCCACCACCGTCACCACGTCGCGCTCCAGCCCCGATGCCGCCAGCGCCGCGTCGATCGGCCCCCGCTCTTCGCCTTGCCGCGGGATGCCGACATGCTTGCCGGCCGCGTAGCGCGCCGGTGTGATCCGGCCGCGGGCGAGCGGGTTGCCCTGGCGCACGACGCCGATGAAGCGGTCGCGGAACAGGGCCTGGGTGCGGATTTCCGGCCCGGTCATCTGGCCGACGACGCCGGTTTCCAGGTCGACCGAGCCGTCGCGCAGCGGCGTGCTTTCGCGGCTCGTCTTCTGCACGAAATGCAGCCGCACGCCGGGCGCCTCAGCGCCCAGCCGGGCGATCAGGGCGCCGCCGAAATTCTCGACGAAGCCGTCCCGCGTGCGCAGGGTGAAATGGCGCGTGAGACTGCCGGGATCGAGCTTCTCCGCCGGCCGCAGCACCGCCTCGCCGTCCTGCACGATCCGCCCGACCCGCTCCCGCAACTCGAGCGCGCGCGGCGTCGGCACCAGGCCGCGCCCGGCGCGCACCAGCAGCGGATCGCCAGTCGCCGCGCGCAGCCGCGCCAGGGCCCGGCTCATCGCCGAAGGGCTGCGCCGCAGCCGCTTCGCCGCGGCGGCGACGCTGCCCTCGGCGAGCAGCACGTCGAGCGTCACCAGCAGGTTGAGGTCGGGGCGTGCCATGGCCGCAGCATAGCAGGCGGATATATGGCGTCAAACGCACGAATAAAGTGCAAATGCTGCGCCTTCCGCCATTCCTGCCGGAACGGTACATCTGACGGCAACACAACCAACGGAAAAATCGGAGTTCACCCTTGAAATCGGCCGTCGCAGAAACCGACCGGATCGCCTTCGCGGAGGCCGCGCCAGCGCCGCATGGCGCGCTCGCCGCCCTGTCGCTCGCCATGCTGCTCTCCTCCCTCGGCACCAGCATCGCCAATGTCGCTTTGCCCACTTTGGCGCTGGCGTTCGATGCCTCGTTCCAGCAGGTCCAGTGGGTCGTGCTCGCCTATCTCCTCGCCATCACCACGCTGATCGTCAGCGTCGGCAAGCTGGGCGACATGGTTGGCCGGCGGCGCCTGCTGCTGGCCGGCGTCGTGCTCTTCACCGGCGCCTCGGCCCTGTGCGGGGCCGCGCCGACGCTCTGGCTGCTGATCGCCGCCCGCGTGCTGCAGGGCCTGGGCGCCGCGTTCCTGATGGCCCTCACCATGGCGATGGTGGGCGAGACGGTAGCGAAGGAGCGCACCGGCAGCGTCATGGGCCTGCTCGGCACCATGTCGGCGGTCGGCACGGCGCTTGGCCCGACGCTCGGCGGCGCCCTGATCGGCGCCTTCGGCTGGCGCGCCATCTTCCTGGTCAACCTGCCGCTTGGCCTCGTCGCCTTGGCGCTGGCCTGGCGCTATCTGCCCACGCCGCGCAACGCGGCAAAGCCGCAGCCCATCCGCTTCGATCCTGTCGGCACGCTGTTGCTGGCCCTGACCCTCGCCGCCTATGCGCTTGCCATGACCCTCGGCCGCGGCCAGTTCGGCCTGGTCAATCTCGGCCTGTTGCTGGCGGCGTTGGTCGGCCTCGGGGTCTTCCTTTTCACCGAAACGAAGGTGGCGGCGCCGCTGATCCGCCTGGCGATGTTCCGCGATCCCGGCTTGAGCGCCGGCTGCGCCACCAGCGCGCTGGTGATGACGGTGCTGATGGCGACCCTGGTCGTCGGCCCCTTCTATCTCTCCGGCGCGCTCGGCCTCGACGCGGCGCGGGTCGGCCTCGTCATGTCGGCCGGGCCGATCGTCTCGGCGTTGGCAGGCCTGCCGGCGGGGCGCATCGTCGACCGCTTCGGCGCGCCGCGCATGGTGAGCCTGGGCCTGCTCGGCATCATCGCGGGTTCCGCGGCCCTGGCGACCATCCCGGCCCGCTTCGGCATCGCTGGCTATGTCGCGCCGCTGGTCGTCACCACCGCCGGCTATGCCCTGTTCCAGGCCGCCAACAACACTGCCGTCATGCAGGGCGTGAAGGCGGAAACCCGCGGCCTGGTCTCCGGCCTGCTCAACCTGTCTCGCAACCTGGGGCTGGTGACCGGCGCCTCGGCGATGGGCGCGGTGTTCGCCTTCGCCGCGGGGGCGACAGATATCGCAGGCGCCGAGCCCGCAGCGGTCGCCACCGGCATGCACGCGACCTTCGGGGTCGCGGCAGCGCTGATTGCCGGCGCGCTGCTCATTGCATTTGGAAGCCAGGCATTCGCACGGCGTGGCCGCTCCTCACGGGTGAGCGGACGCGCCGCCTAGAAAGGAGACAGTTGTGCAGCGCAAGCCTGTCGTGAAGTATAGGCTGGCATGTCCACACGATACTATGACTGGATCGCCCACCACGCCGCTCGTCGGCCGGCGGCGCTCGCGGCAGTCGATCTGGAGACCGGCCGCCGCTTCACCTACCGCGTGTTCGATCGGCGCATCGGGGCGCTGGCCGGGTACCTGCAGCAGGCCTGTGGCGTTGCGCCCGGCACGCGCGTCGCGCTTCTGGCGCACAATTCGACCGACACCTTCGAGCTTCAATTCGCCTGTTTCCGGCTCGGCGCGATCTTCGTCCCGCTCAACTGGCGCTTGGCGCTTCCGGAGCTGGACGCCATCGCCGCCGACTGCACGCCTACGGTGCTCATCCACGATACCGAGTTCGCCGTTGCCGCCGAGGAGTTGGCCCGCCGCCACGCCGTCGCCCATCGCTTGGTGCGCAGTCCGGAAGGCAGCCCCTACGAGAGCGCCATCGCCGCGGCGCGTCCGCTCGCAACCCCACACCCGCTCACACATGACGACCTCTGCACGATCCTCTACACCTCCGGCACGACGGGCGTGGCGAAGGGCTCCATCACGACCCACGGCATGAACTTCTGGAACGCGGTGAACTGCATCGGCGTGGCCACGCTCTCGCCGCAGGCGGTGCTGCTCTGCGTCCTGCCGCTGTTCCATGCCGCTGGGCTCAACATCTACGCCAATCCCACCTTCCATGCCGGCGGGACAGTCGTGGTGATGCGTCGCTTCGATGCCGGCGAGGCGCTACGGTTGCTCGCCGACCCTGCTCTCGGCGCGACCCATCTGCATGGCGTGCCGGCGCACTATCAATCCATGGCGGTGCATGCGGATTTCGCCACCGCCGACCTCTCCCGTATCGTCGGAGCCTTCGTCGGCGCAGCGGCCGTTCCCTTGCCGCTGCTCGAAACGTGGCAGCGCAAAGGCATCGCGCTCCGGCAGAACTACGGCATGACCGAGGCTGGTCCGCTAATCCTCAATCTCGAGGCGGCGGATGCCCTGCGCAAGGCGGGCTCGGCCGGCAAGCCCGTCATGCATGTCGAGGTGCGTGTGGTGGCCGAAGCGGCGGCGCGCGACGTCGCTCCGGGTGAAATCGGTGAACTGTGGGTCCGGGGCCCGGCCGTCACGCCGGGCTATTGGCACCAGCCGGAGGCGACGCGCGCGGCCTTTGCCGAAGGCGGCTGGCTGCGCACCGGCGATGCCGTGCGCGTCGACGAAGAGGGCTTCATCACCATCATCGACCGCTGGAAGGACATGTACGTCTCAGGTGGCGAGAATGTCTATCCGGCCGAAGTGGAAAACGTTCTCTACCGCCATCCGGCGGTGGCTGAGGCGGCGGTGATCGGCGTGCCCGATTTGCGCTGGGGCGAGGTGGGCTGTGCTGTTGTCGTGCCCAGGAACGGCATGACGGTCACCGAGGCCGAGCTGCTGACGCACTGCGCCGCCGCCCTGGCGCGCTACAAGATTCCGCGTTCGGTGATGATCGTGGAGGCACTGCCCCGCAATGCGGTGGGCAAGGTGCATAAGCCTGCGCTGCGGCGCCAGTTCGGAAATATCGTCTCAAACGCGTAGCGCAATCGCTCACAGCCACATAGCGTCACAACCGCCTTGATATGTTCCTGGCGAGTTAGGGCCCTCAACTCGATAAATTGCGCCTGACCCCGACTCAGAACGGAATATCGTCGTCCAGATCGCCGCCGCCCGCACCCGCCGGGGCGCGGCCCATGCGGTTGCCGCCGCCGCCGGACCCGCTCTCGGGGAAGCCGCCGGCATCCTCGCTCTCGCCGGCGCCGCCGCCGCCGCGGCCGTCGAGCATGGTGAGCTCGCCGCGGAATTTCTGCAGCACGACTTCGGTGGTGTATTTCTCCTGGCCCGATTGGTCGGTCCATTTGCGGGTCTGCAGGGCACCCTCGATGTAGATCTTGCTGCCCTTCTTCAGATATTTCTCGCAGACATCGACCAGGCGGTCGTTGAACACCACGACGCGGTGCCACTCGGTGCGCTCGCGCCGCTCGCCGCTGTTCTTGTCGCGCCAGCTCTCCGACGTCGCCACCGACAGGTTGGCGACGCGGGTGCCATCCTGGGTCGAACGGATTTCCGGATCGCGGCCCAGATTGCCGACCAGAATGACCTTGTTGACGCTGCCAGCCATGCTTCCCTGCCTGTGTCTTTCTTGGAACGATATAAGGGCACATCTAGCACCCTGGGACGGGGAACGTAAAGGGATCGGAACCCAGGCGGCGGCACCAAACTTATCCACAGCAGCGCACTGCCAGAATGTGTCACGACCGCCGCCTAGGCTCACGCTTGGCGGGGTTCGTCCGCCGCCCGCGGAAGACCCGAAGGACGCTGTTCTGCCTTGCATTTTCGGCGCTTGCAGTCGTCCCGGATTCCGGGATAGTCGCTCATTCCCCAAGAGGAAGAATTCATGGCATCGGCAGGCGATCGGTCGGGTAGGTCGGAACTTTGGCAGCACGGCGCCATCTCCGTGCGCGGGGCCAAGGAACACAACCTCAAGAACGTCGACATCGACATCCCGCGCCAGACGCTGACCGTGCTGACCGGCCTCTCGGGCTCGGGCAAATCCTCGCTCGCCTTCGACACCATCTATGCCGAGGGCCAGCGCCGCTACGTCGAATCGCTCTCCGCCTATGCCCGCCAGTTCCTCGAGCTGATGCAGAAGCCGGACGTGGAATCGATCGAGGGCCTGTCGCCGGCCATCTCCATCGAGCAGAAGACCACCTCGAAGAACCCGCGCTCGACCGTCGGCACCGTCACCGAGATCTACGATTACCTGCGCCTGCTTTTCGCGCGCATCGGCATCCCCTATTCGCCGGCCACCGGCCTGCCGATCGAGAGCCAGACCGTCAGCCAGATGGTCGACCGCATCCTCAGCCTGCCCGAGGGCACGCGGCTCTACCTGCTGGCGCCCATCGTGCGCGGGCGCAAGGGCGAGTACAAGAAGGAGATGCTGGACCTGCAGAAGCGCGGCTTCCAGCGCGTGCGGGTGGACGGCAAGCTCTACGAGATCGACGCCGTCCCGGCGCTGAACAAGAAGCTGAAGCACGACATCGAGGTGGTGGTCGACCGCATCGCGGTGAAGCCGGATCTGGGGCCCCGCCTCGCCAACAGCGTGGAGACCGCGCTGCATCTGGCCGACGGCCTGCTCTATGCCGACCCGGCCGACAAGGGCGAGCGGATCATCTTTTCCTCGCGCTTCGCCTGCCCGGTTTCCGGCTTCACCATCGACGAGATCGAGCCGCGGCTGTTCTCCTTCAACAACCCCTTCGGCGCCTGTCCGGTCTGCGACGGGCTGGGCAGCAAGCTCTATTTCGACCCCGAGCTGGTGGTGCCGGACGAGCGCAAGAGCCTCGCCACCGGCGCCGTTGCGCCGTGGGCCAATTCCTCCTCGCAATATTACATGCAGGCGCTGGAAAGCCTCGCCAGGCACTACAAGTTCAGCCTGCGCGAGCCGTGGAGCGAGCTGCCTAAGAAGTTCCGCGACATCATCCTGTTCGGCTCGGGCGACGAAGCGGTCACCATGAGCTTCGACGACGGGGTGCGCTCCTACAAGACGACCAAGCCCTTCGAGGGCGTCATCACCAACATGGAGCGCCGCTTCCGCGAGACGGATTCCTCCTGGGTGCGCGAGGAGCTGGGCCGGTTCCAGAACACCTCGCCCTGCGATGCCTGCCACGGCAAGCGCCTGAAGCCCGAGGCGCTGGCGGTCAAGATCAACGGCCTCGACATCAGCGAGGTGACGGAATTCTCCATCCTGCAGGCGGCGGAATGGTTCACCGCCCTCTCCGCCAAGCTGACGCCGAAGCAGAAGGACATCGCCCAGCGCATCCTGAAGGAAATCAACGAGCGCCTGGGGTTCCTGAACTCGGTGGGCCTGGAATACCTGACGCTGAGCCGCGCCTCGGCGACCCTTTCGGGCGGCGAGAGCCAGCGCATCCGCCTCGCCTCCCAGATCGGCTCAGGGCTGACCGGCGTGCTCTACGTGCTGGACGAGCCGTCGATCGGCCTGCACCAGCGCGACAACGACCGGTTGCTGGCCACGCTCAAGCGCCTGCGCGACCTCGGCAATTCGGTGCTGGTGGTCGAGCATGACGAGGACGCCATCCGCAGCGCCGATTACCTGATCGACATGGGTCCGGCTGCCGGCATCCATGGCGGCGAGGTGGTGGCCAAGGGCACCCCCGCCGAGGTGATGAAATCCGACAGCACCACCGCGCAGTATCTGAGCGGGCGGAAGTTCATCCCCATTCCCGACCGGCGCCGCCAAGGCTTCGGCAAGCAGGCCAAGATCCGCATCGTCGGTGCCCGCCACAACAATCTCAAGAACATCACCGCGGAGATGCCGCTCGGCGTCTTCACCTGCGTCACCGGCGTTTCCGGCGGCGGCAAGTCGACCCTGGTGATCGAGACGCTCTACAACGCGCTCGCCAAGCGCCTGCACGATGCGCGCCTGCATCCGGGCGAGCATGACAAGATCGAGGGCATCGAATACCTCGACAAGGTCATCGACATCGACCAGTCGCCCATCGGCCGCACGCCGCGCTCCAACCCGGCCACCTATACCGGCGCCTTCACGCCGATCCGCGACTGGTTCGCCGGCCTGCCGGAGGCGCAGTCGCGCGGCTACAAGGCGGGCCGCTTTTCCTTCAATGTGAAGGGCGGCCGCTGCGAGGCCTGCGAGGGCGACGGCGTCATCAAGATCGAGATGCACTTCCTGCCCGACGTCTTCGTCCAATGCGACCAGTGCAAGGGCAAGCGCTACAACCGCGAAACGCTGGAAATAACCTTCAAGAACAAATCCATTGCCGACGTCCTTGATATGACGGTCGAGGAAGGCGTCGAGTTCTTCCGCGCCGTCCCGGCGATCCGCGACAAGCTCGCCATGCTGCAGCAGGTGGGCTTGAGCTACATCCATATCGGCCAGGCGGCGACCACGCTGTCGGGCGGCGAGGCGCAGCGCGTGAAGCTGGCCAAGGAGCTGTCGCGGCGGGCGACCGGGCGCACGCTTTACATCCTGGATGAACCGACCACCGGCCTGCATTTCGAGGACGTGCGCAAGCTGCTTGAAGTGCTGCATCAACTGGTCGACCAGGGCAATACGGTGATTGTGATCGAGCACAATCTGGAGGTCATCAAGACCGCCGACTGGATCGTCGATCTCGGCCCCGAGGGCGGCGACAAGGGCGGCCGGATCGTGGCGGCGGGCACCCCCGAGCAGGTGGCGGAAACGCCGGCCTCCTATACCGGCAAATACCTGGCGCCTTATCTGGCGGTGAAGAAGGCCAAGCGATCGGCGGGGCGCGGCTGACATCTTGGCGATCCCGGTCATCATCGACACCGATCCCGGCATCGACGATGCGCTCGCCATCTTCCTGGCCTGCGCCGCGCCGGAACTCGACATCCGCGCGGTCACCACGGTCGCCGGCAATGTCGGCATCAACCGCACCACCCGCAACGCCGCGCATCTGCTGAGCCTCGGCGGCCGGAGCCATGTCCCCGTCCATCGCGGTGCCGACCGGCCGCTGCGCCAGGAGCTGGCGACCATCGAGGACATCCACGGCCAGAACGGGCTGGGCGGCGTCGAGCTGCCCGGCACGGCGCCCGCCCCGGCGGAGGGTTCTGCCACCGAGGCGCTGATCCGCCATCTCGCCGCCGCCGCGCCTGAAAGTCTGACCATCGTGCTGCTCGGCCCGCAGACCAACCTGGCGCTTGCTTTGCAGAAGCAGCCAGGCATCGCGCGGGCGGTGCGCGAGTTCGTGGTCATGGGCGGCTCGCTCGACCCGGAAGGCGGCAATTCCACCCGCTATGCCGAGTTCAACATCCACACCGATCCCGAGGCCGCCGCCATCGTGCTGGCCGCCGGCCGGCCGATGACCTGGATCCCGCTCGAAGTGGCGCGCCAGGCCAGCGTCGACCGCGCCTGGATCGAGGCCCTGCGCGCCGGCGGCGGCCCTTGCGCATTGGCCGGCGCTGCCATGCTCGACTTCTATTTGCGCGCCTTCGACCGGCCGCAGGCGGCGCTCTACGATCCGCTGACCGTGCTGTGGCTGATCGCGCCGGAACTGTTCGATCTGCGCCCGGCGACGCTGGAGATTGAAACCTTGGACGCCGCGCGGGCCGGGCAGACCCGTTTCGATCTTGCCACGTCGACGAGCCAAATCCGCGTCGCCACGCGTTGCGACGACCGCGCGGTGCGCACGCGGCTGCTGGAGAGATTGCTGAGACTCTGAACCTGGGGGAACGAATGTACAAGCTCTACTGGTCACCGGGCAGCGCCAACATGACGCCGCACGCCATTCTCGAGGAAATCGGCGTCCCCTATGAGCTCATCAAGATCGACACCTCGAAGGGCGAGCAGCGCAATCCGGACTACCTCAAGGTCAATCCGCACGCGCGGGTGCCGACGCTGGTCTATGACGGCGGCAAGCTGATGTACGAGGCCGCCGCCATCTCGCTGTTCCTGATCGAGCGCCATCCGGGAACCGGCCTGGCGCCGGAGCCAGGCCATGCCGACCGCGCGCCCTTCCTGCAATGGCTGGCCTATCTCACCAACACCGTGCAGGAGGCCTGCATGCATTGGTGGCATCCGGAGAATTTCGTCGCGGGCGAGGACCACCAGGCGGCGGTGAAGCGGACGACCGAGGCGCGGCTGGCGAAGATGTTCGGCCTGATCGACGCGCATCTGGCGCAATCGGGCCCCTACCTGTGCGGCAACACCTTCTACGCCTGCGACTACTACTGCGCGATGCTGGCGCGCTGGACCCGCGCGATGACGGCTCCCGCCCACACCCATCCCAGGGTCCGGGACCTGGTGCGCGCGGCGATGGCGCGGCCGGCCTACGCGCGGATGCTGGAAATGGAAGGCATCGCCCAGCCGAGCTGACAGCTCTAGCCTTCGCTGTCCTCTTCCACGAAATGCACGCCGGCACGGGTGCCCTTGGCCCAGCGCAACTCGCATTGCAGGATCGGCAGGTCGCGGATCTTGAGCTCGAAGCGGTGCGGCAGCAATTGCTGCGTGTCGAATTCCAGCCTGGCGCCGGTCTCGGAGATGTCGCGCACCCGGCAGGGGATGGTGATTTTGCGGTCGTTATAGAGGATGGTCGCGCCCATTATGACCAGACGGCGGACGTGGCCCCTGCGGTTCTCAGGGGACTGGTCATGCTCGTCGGTCATGCGGGAACTAGTGCTGCTCTGGACCTAGAAATCGGACGCCGGCGATATTGCGCTTGAACCAGCGTAACTCGCAATGGCGCAGCTGGGTTCCGGCCAGGTGCAGCTCAAATCTTTCGGGTAGGTTGGTCCTTGGCGGGAATTCCAGGCGCGCCCCGCCGTCCGACAGGTCACGCACCCGGCAGACCAGCATCGCCTTGCCGTCGTTGAACACGACTTTGGCGCCTTTCAGGACCGTCCGCCGGTCCTCGCGCCGCCGCTTTTCCGGGACGGCCGCCGCTTCCTCGGCCATGATCGCACCAGCCGTCCCTATGCGTCGCCTGCTCTACTCATCGTCGTCCAGGAAGCGGACGCCGAAGAAATTGTCCTTGGCCCAGCGCACCTCGCAGCGCGTCACCGAGCCGTCGTCGAGCTGCAGCGAGAAGGTGCGCGGCAGCACCTGTCGGTTGGCGAATTCGAGCTTGGCGCCGCCCTCGGAGATGTCGAGGATGGTGCAGTCGATCATCGCCTGGCTGTCGTTGTAGAGCACGCGGCCGATCTTGCGCACCTTCTTGCGCACCTGGGCGCGGCGATCGGCATAGAGGTCCTTCTTCGGTTCCATGTCAGGCTCCACTCCGCCCTGCGCCGGCGGGCCGCGCCGCGATCGCCTCGACCTCGAAGCACAGGGCCGGCGCCGCCAGCCCGGCGACGATCATCAAGGTACTCGCCGGCTCCACCGGGCCCAGCATGCGGTCGCGGATGGTGCGCGAGGCGGGCACGTCCTTCGCGTCGGTCAGCAGCTGCGTCACCTTCACCAGGTCTCCCGGTTCGAAGCCGGATTCCTTCAGGATCCCGAGCAGGTTGCCCCAGGCGAGTTCGGCCTGGGGCGCGAAGCCGGCGGGGATGTTGCGGTCGCGGTCGCAGCCGACCTGGCCCGAGATGTGGAGCCAGCGATACCCTTCCGGCGCAACCACAGCCTGGGAATACCGGCTGAATGGCGCGGGCGCGCTGGACGGATTCAGTCGCTGCAACATGGTCTCCGAGTCCCCTTCCGGCAAACCGATCCTGAAATTGCTAATCCTGTCATGCCCTGATTTGGTTACCAAAGGCTGAACGGCGGGGGTGGAATGGGGCCAAAGCGGGCTTGGCCAGCCCCTTTGTCGCCCGTTTGTCACGCCCCGGGGCCGGGTGATAGGGCCGAAATCCCTTGAGACGGCCCCGCCCCCTCGCTATCAGACCGCCATGACGATCGATCATTCCCGGGCGACGGGCCCGCAACCTGTCCATGTGGTGGGCGCCGGCCTCGCCGGCAGCGAGGCGGCCTGGCAGCTCGCTTCGGCCGGAATCCCGGTCATCCTGCATGAGATGCGGCCGGTGCGCGGCACCGACGCCCACCAGACCGCGAACTGTGCCGAGCTGGTCTGTTCCAATTCGCTGCGCTCCGACGATGCGGAGAACAACGCCGTCGGCCTGCTGCACGAGGAGATGCGCCGCGCCGGGTCGCTGATCCTCGCCAGCGCCGATGCCCACAAGCTGCCCGCCGGCGGGGCGCTCGCGGTCGACCGCGACGGCTTCTCCCGCGCCGTCACCGAGCGCCTGGCCGGCCATCCGCTGGTCGAGCTGCGGCGCGAGGAGGTGGCCGGCCTGCCGCCGGAAGACTGGGACAGCGTCATCCTGGCCACCGGCCCGCTGACCTCGCCCGCCTTGGCCGAGGCGGTGCGCGCGCTGACCGGGGAGGCGGCGCTCAGCTTCTTCGACGCCATCGCCCCCATCGTGCATCGCGACAGCATCGACATGGACAAGGCCTGGCGCCAATCGCGCTACGACGCGGGTGGCGGCAAGGAGAATGATGGCGGCGATTACATCAACTGCGCGCTGGAGAAGCCTGAATATCTGGCATTTGTCGCCGCGCTCATCTCCGGAGAGAAGACCGATTTCAAGGACTGGGAAGCCAATACGCCTTATTTCGAGGGTTGCCTGCCGATCGAGGTGATGGCAGCGCGCGGGCCGAATACGCTGCGCTTCGGCCCGATGAAGCCGGTCGGCCTGACCAATCCGCGCGCCAGCCGGCCGCCTTATGCCGTGGTGCAGCTGCGCCAGGACAACGCGCTCGGCACCTTGTGGAACATGGTCGGCTTCCAGACCAAGCTGCGCCATGGCGAGCAGGTGCGCATCTTCCGCACCATCCCGGGGCTGGAGCAGGCCGAGTTCGCCCGCCTGGGCGGCCTGCACCGCAACACCTTCATCAACAGCCCCAAGCTGCTGGACGGCGCGCTGCGGCTGAAGGCCCAGCCGCGCCTGCGCTTCGCCGGCCAGATCACCGGCGTCGAGGGCTATGTGGAAAGCGCCGCCATCGGCCTGCTGGCCGGCCGCTTCGCCGCCGCCGAGCGCCTGGGCCGGACCGTCGCCGCGCCCCCCGAGACGACGGCCCTGGGCGCCCTGTTGCGCCACATCACGGTCAACGCCAATGCGACCACCTTCCAGCCGATGAACGTGAATTTCGGCCTGTTCCCGGAGCTTGCCGCGCCCGAAGGCCTCAATCGCCACGAATTGCGGGAATGGAAAAGCCAGCGCAAGCCGCTGATGTCCCGCCGCGCCCTGGGCGATCTCGCAACCTGGCTTGCGTGAAGCCCGGCTTAACCAAGAAGTAGCAGACTCCGCGCCAGGATGAGCCAAGCCATCCGCCGCTCTGCGGCCGGGCGGCCTGTGCCCCACTTGCAGGACGGGATCGCGCCATGCACTGGCCAAGCCTGGTCGCCGGAGCTTTCAGCCTTTCGCTCGCCGCCTTCGCGGCGGCGGCGGCCGAGCCTGAGCTCACCATCCTGTTCCATGTGCGGCCGCCCTATTCCGAGCTCGGCGCGCCCGCCGGCGTGAAGGGGTTGCTGGTGGCGCCGGTCGTCCGGGCCATGGACCAGGCGCAGATCAGCGCGCACTGGATCGAAATGCCGCCGGCGCGGCAGACCGAGGAGATCCGCCGCGCACACGAGCCGGTCTGCGGCCTCGGCTGGTTCAAGCGGCCCGAGCGCGAGGACTTCGCCTTCTTTGTCGGTCCGATCTACGAGGACCGCCCCAGCGTCGTGGTCGCCCGCAAGGACGATCCGCGCTTCAAGCCACCGGCGACGCTGCAGCAGATCTTCTCCGACCCCGGCGCCAAGCTCATAATCAAGACCGGCTATTCCTACGGCCCCGTCATCGACGCCTGGCTGCAGCGCCAGCAGCCCGACACCGAAGAATCCGCCGGCAGCAACGAGGCGATTCTCAACATGATCGCCAACAACCGCCGCGACTACACCATCATGGCGGCGGAAGAGGCGGATTACCTGCTCGCGCGCAACGCCCCGCTCGGCTTCGCGCTCCATGCCGTCGAGCTGAGCGACGCCCCGGCAGGCGAACAGCGCTACCTGATGTGCTCGAAGGCGACGCCCGCCGACGCCATCGCGGCCCTCAACGCGGCGCTGACCGAACCGGCGAACTGGTAGCCAGCCCGGGGGCGGTCTACATCCGCGCGGTGCCCTGCTCCATGAAGCGCACGGCATAGACCTCGCCGATGCACTGGGCTAGGGCATCGTCTTCCGTCAGCGCCTTGCACGGCTGGACCTCGCTTTCGGGAACGCCCATGTGCTTGCTGAACCCAGCGATGACGCATTCCGTGGCATCGCTCGCCGACGAGCCGCCAAGGCAGTCGGTGAGTTCGGCCATCAGGAAGTCCATCGCCGCATCGGTCATCGTCTTCTCCGGGTCTGACCAGTCGAAGGCCGGGTCCGGCTCGTTGGTCACGGTTTTCACAAACTCATAGCCGTAGCCGCCTGCGGCAATACAGATGAGCATCGCGGAATAATCCTGCTCCGGTGGGCATTGCGCGCCCACCACGCCATGTCGGTCAAAGCCCACCAGAAGACGCTCGCGCACACAGTCTTTGAACGCCTCGAACCCTTTGCCGTTGCTGCATCTCGCCAGGACGACGCGCTGCATCTCCCCCACGGCCGCGTCGAATCTCACCCGCAGTGGCGCCGTCACCTCGTAGTCGCGGTACCGTTCGGCATCGGTCCAGGGCTTCTCCGTCGACACCGCCTGGGCCGCCCCCCGCTTGCCGCCATCCGCCTGGCACGCCGCCAGTCCCAGCGCCGCCGCCAGGATCGCGACCATCCATCCGCGCATATGATTGCCCCCAAAATTCCCCGAAACCCGCGGCACCTGTCCCGCGACGGACTGTAATCCTTTCCGCAGTCTGTCGCGGCCAAGCGGGTGGCGCAACCAAAAATCGCCCGCCGGCGAGACAGAGCGGTACGCGGTCTAGGATGTCGCGGCGATGGCGCGGCGATAGACGGTGACGCTGATGGAATCGGTGATGCAGTTCAGCTGATCCAGGAAGCGCGCGTGCTCCTGGCAGGATTCGCGCACGAAGCGCGAGAAGCCGAGCCGCTGCGCCATCTCGCCGATGATGCAGCTCTTCTCCTCGCCGCATTCCGGCAGGATCGCGCCCATTAATTTCTTGCGGCCGGCATTGTTCATGTCGTCGAGGTTGGACCAGGCGATATCGCTGCCGGGATTGCCGCCGGCGGCAATGACGAGCGGCGCCGTCTCTGCCGCGACCATCAGGCATAACCGGTATTCCAGCCCGTTACCATGCATCGCGCAGAATTCGCCGAACTGGCCGTAGGGATCGAAGGCGGCGGCATAGCGGCGGTTCAGGCAATCCTCGCCGACGATCTCCGCCGCGCACTGCTTGTTCGTCTGTGCGATGAATTTATCGACCATCGCGTCTACCGCCGCCGAGGCCTGATTGCGCGGCAATGCCGCGACCTGCTCGGGCGTCGACGCCGCCGCATCGAAGCTGGCAGGCAGAGTAGCCGGCCCGTCATCGGGCGCCCGCCCACCGGCGCAGCCAGAAACGACGGCCAACAGATACCCCAAAACGGCGATCCGACGCATCCAGCCCTCCCCCGCGACTTGCGGCGGAGTATCGCGGTTTCGTGGCGTCACCGGCAAACGAAAAGGGCGGCCCATCCGGCCGCCCGTCTCATCCGCGTCGGCTGCCGCCGGGACTCACACGTTGCTGTCCGGCGTCTCCGCCTTCTTCCTGGCGATGAAATCGTTCAGCGCCTCGTCGATCGCGGGGTCGAGGGCCGGCGCCTCGTATTCGGCCAGCATCTTCTTGTAGAGCTTGTTGGCGCGCATGGCGGCGTCCTGGCGGCCTTCGGCTTCCCATTGCTCGAAGCTGTTGTTGTCGGCAATCGAGGAGCGATAGAACGCGGTCTCGAAATTCGCCTGAGTGTGGGCGCAGCCAAGGAAATGGCTGCCCGGGCCGACCTCGCGGATCGCATCCATCGCCTGGCCGTTCTCGGTCAGGTCGATGCCCTTGGCCAGCACCTGCATCATGCCGAGCTGGTCGGCGTCCATGACGAACTTCTCGTAGCCGGAGGCGAGGCCGCCTTCGAGCCAGCCGGCGCCATGCAGCACGAAATTGGTGTTGGCGAGCAGCGTCGGCAGCAGCGTCTGCGCGCTCTCATAGGCAGCCTGCGCGTCCGCGACCTTGGAGCCGCAGAGCGAGCCGCCGGTGCGGAAGGGCAGGCCGAGACGCCGCGCCAGCTGGCCGGCGGCGAAGGAAACCAGCGTCGGCTCCGGCGTGCCGAAGGTCGGCGCGCCGGATTGCATGGAGATCGAGCTGGCGAAGACGCCGAAGATCACCGGCGCGCCCGGCTTGTAGAGCTGGCAGGTGCCGGCGCCGGCCAGCACTTCCGCCAACACCTGGGCCAGCGTTCCCGCCGCGGTCACCGGACTCATGGCACCCGAGAGGATGAAGGGCGTGGTGATGCAGGCCTGGTTGGCGCGGGCATAGACCTTCATCGCGCCCAGCATGGTGCCGTCCCACACCATCGGCGAGTTGGCGTTGATCAGGCTGGTGATGACGGTGTTGGTCTCCAGGAATTTCGCGCCGAACACGATCTTCGCCATCTCGACCGTGTCCGCCGCGCGCTCCGGCGCGGTGACCGAGCCCATGAACGGCTTATCGGAATACTTGATGTGGCTGTAGACCATGTCGAGATGCCGCTTGTTCACCGGCAGGTCGACCGGCTCGCACACCGTGCCGCCCGAATGGTGGATCGCCGGCGACATGTAGGCGAGCTTCACGAAATTGCGGAAATCCTCGATGGTCGCGTAGCGGCGGCCGTCATCGAGGTTGCGGATGAAGGGCGGGCCGTAGACCGGCGCGAACACCGTGTTGTTGCCGCCGATGACGACGTTGCGCTCGGGATTGCGCGCGTGCTGCACATATTCGCGCGGCGCCGATTTCTGGATGATGGAGCGGCAGAGGCCGCGCGGAAAGCGGATGCGGGTGCCCTTCACGTCGGCGCCGGCCGCCTTCCATAGCTCGATCGCCTCGGGCTCGTCGCGGAACTCGATCCCGGTTTCCTGCAGGATCGTCTCGGCGTTGCGCTCGATGATCTGCAGCCCCTCCTCGCTCAGCACCTCGTAGATCGGGATCTGGCGGGCGATGAAGGGATTCTGCACCAGCTTCGGCTTGTTGCGCGCCTGGCGCCGCGCCTCGGCGCCGCCCCCGCCGCGACCGCGGCGGCCGCCGCCCTGCTCGGAGCTGGTTTCTGCGATGGCCATGACCTGCCTCTTCGGTGAAATGACGGACCGGCGGCGTCTTCAGGACTCCAGCCGGAAATGCCGCCATTTCGTCACCCGGGGCGGCAAGGCTCTAGCGGCCAAGCGACAACCCCTGCCCATTTCGCGCCGGGACGTATCCGGCTGAACAGCGCGCGATGATTGGCTTCTAGAGCTGTATACAGCCATTCCCCTCCCCCAGAACTGGGGAGGGCTAGGGAGGGGGCAGCCGCGCCTCGATGCCTGACAGTCTTCGCTCGCTGCCCCCGCCCCGACCCTCCCCCGCTCCGGGGGAGGGAGTTACCCTTGTCGCGCCGCCTTTTCCCCATGTCGCAAACAGGCGGCACGGCGCTTCCGGCCCGGCTATTGTCACCCCGAAATACCGGTTGGGAGTCGTGGGCTATGGCTGAGTTTCCGCAGACGGCGAAGGTCGTCATCATCGGTCTGGGCGGCATCGTGGGTGCCTCGGTGGCGCACCACCTGATCCAGCGCGGCTGGAGCGACATCGTCGGCATCGACAAGTCCGGCGTGCCGACCGATATCGGCTCGACCGCCCACGCCTCCGACTTCTGCTACATGACCAGCCACGACTTCCTCTCATGCTGGACCTCGCTCTATTCCGTGGATTTCTACTCCAGGCTCGGCCATTACGAGCGCATCGGCGGCCTGGAGGTCGCGCGCGTCGGCGACGATGCCCGCATGGACGAGATCAAGCGCAAGGTCGCCTCGGCCAAGGCCTTCGGCACCCGCGCCCGGCTGATCGGCCCGGCCGAGATCAAGCAGAAGTTCCCGCTGATCGAAGAGAGCATGGTGCAGGGCGGCCTGTGGGACCCCGATGCCGGCCTCGTCATCCCGCGCTCGCAGACCGTCGCCGGCAAGCTGATCGAGGAAGGCGAGAAATCCGGCAAGCTGCAGGTCTTCGCCAACACGCCGGCCAGGTCGCTCGTCATCGAGAACGGCCACATCAAGGGTGTGAAGACCGACCGCGGCACCGTGATGGCGGAATACGTCATCGTCTGCGCCGGATTGTGGGGCCGGCTGATCGCCGAAATGGCGGGCGAGGACCTGCCGGTCATGCCGGTCGACCACCCCCTCACCTTCTTCGGGCCGTACACCGAATTCGCCAACACGGGGAAGGAGATCGGCTTCCCGCTGCTGCGCGACCAGGGCAATTCCGCCTATATGCGCGACACCGGCGACCCGACCACGTCGGAAGGCGGCATGATCGAGTGGGGCTATTACGAAGAGAAGAACCCCCGTTTGTGCCACCCGCGCGACATCCTGGAGAAGGAGCAGGCGCGCCTCTCCCCCTCACAGCGCGACCTGGAGATGGAGCAGATCCTCGAGCCGCTGGAACGCGCCATCGAGCTCACCCCGATCCTCGGCGAGCTCGGCTACAACGAGCAGCGCTCCTTCAACGGGCTCCTGCAGGTGACCGCCGATGGCGGCCCCTCGATCGGCGAAAGCCAGAAGGTGCGCGGCCTGTGGTACGCCGTCGCCATCTGGGTCAAGGACGCGCCGGGCATGGCCAAGCTCTTGGCCGACTGGATGACCGACGGCCGCACCGCGATCGACCACAACCGCATCGACTACGCGCGCTATTACCCGCACCAGCTGAAGGAGGCCTTCATCGAAGGCCGCTGCGGCGAGGCGGCGCAGAAGATCTACAATCCCGCCGTCCATCCGCGCGAGCCCTACGCGACGGGGCGCAACGTGAAGCGCTCGCCCTTCTACGAGCGCGAGAAGGAGCTGGGCGGCTATTTCATGGAGCTGGGCGGCTGGGAACGTGCGCATGGCTACGCCGCCAACGAGCACCTGTTGAAGAAATACGGCAACCGCGTGCCGGTGCGCGAGAACGAATGGGACAACCGCCATTTCTGGCGCGTCTCCAATGCCGAGCACCTCGCCATGAGCGAGGATTGCGGCATCGTCAACCTCTCGCATTTCTACATGTTCGACGTCGAAGGCCCCGACCATGTCGCGCTGATGGAATGGATCTGCGCCGCCAAGATCGGCGGCGATGCCAATATCGGCAAGGGCATCTACACCCATTTCCTCGACGACGAGGGCATGGTGCGCGCCGATCTCACCGTCATCCGCATGGCCGATCGCTGCCGCGTGGTCGACGGCGCCGATGCCGGCCCGCGCGATCTGCGCTATGTCCAGCGCCTGGCGCAGGACAAGGGCTATGACGTCACCGTCACCGATGTCAGCGAGAAATTCGTCACCATCGGAATCTGGGGCCCGAACGCCCGCGCGACCCTGCAGAAGGTGGTGGCGGACCCGGCCGGCCTCACCCACGAGGCCTTCCCCTTCGCCGCGATCAAGACCATCCAGATCGCCGGCAAGGACGTGACCGCCTTCCGCATCTCCTATGTCGGCGAGCAGGGCTGGGAATTGCACATGCGCTACGAAGACGGCCTCGCCGTCTGGGACGCGTTGCGCGCGACCGGCGTGATGGCCTTCGGCGTCGAGACCTACGCCAACTCCCGCCGCATGGAAAAGTCCCTGCGCCTGCAGAACGCCGACCTGCTGACCGAATACAACCTGATCGAATCCGACCTGCAGCGTCCGAAGGTCAAGGACGCCGATTTCCGCGGCAAGGCGAAGCACCTGGAGCACCGCGCGCGGGCGCACCAGCCCGCCATGCTCTGCACCCTGGTGATGACCGAGAACACGGATTCAAAGGGCGTCGCCCGCTACCCCGTCGGCACCCTGCCGGTGATGGACCCGGCGACCGGCGAAACCCTGGTCGACGAACTCGGCCGCCGCTCCTTCACCACCTCGATCGCCTACGGCCCCACCATCGGCAAGAACATCGCGCTCGCCTACCTGCCGTGGGCCTATTGCCAGGAGGGCCGCAAGCTGATCGTCGAGTATTTCGGCGAGACCTATCCGGTGGAGGTTGCGGGCGTCGGCTACAAGCCGCTCTACGATCCGGAGAACAAGAAGCCGCGAAGCTGATCCCGCTTCTCCTCGCCTGCGAAGGTGCTAGACTTGCCCTCCCACCTCAGGGAGGAAACCAATGACCAGGACCATGCTGCTGCTCGCCGGCGCCATGTTGGTTGCCGGCGTTTCCACCGCATCCGCGGAGACCATCAAGCTGGTCGAGCGCGCCACCACCGACGCCGTCACCGATACCGGCGCCAGTGGCGACAGCGCCGGCGACCTGCTGACCTTCGCCAACGAACTCTATGACGAGAAGAATGCCAAGCTTGTCGGCACCGACAACGGCTGGTGCATCCGCACGGTATCCGGCAAGGCCTGGGAGTGCTCCTGGACCCTGAGCCTGGCCGACGGCCAGCTGATGGTGCAGGGGCCGTTCCTCGATGCCGGAGATTCCGTGCTGGCCGTCACCGGCGGCACCGGCAAATATGCCAAGGCCAGGGGAGAGATGAAGCTGCACGCCCGCGACGCCAAAGGCAGTGAATACGACTTCGTCTATGTCCTGAAGTAGTCCGCGCGGTTCACCTTCGCGAATGAAACGCCCCGGCCTCGCGGCCGGGGCGTCTTCACAGGGAGGCTATCGCAGACTTCGTAGTTGTAGGTCCATCAGATCTCGTTCTTGCCCATCTGCTCGGCGATGTAGTCGGCCTGCCGGATGGCCAGCGCGACGATGGTGAGGGTCGGGTTCTCCGCCGCGCCGGTGGTGAACTGGCTGCCGTCGGAGACAAACAGGTTCTTGATGTCGTGGGTCTGGCCGTGCTTGTTGACCACGCCGTCGGCCGCGTTGGCGCTCATCCGGTTGGTGCCGAGGTTGTGCGTCGAGGGGTATGGCGGGGTGCGGATGGTGCGCACGGCACCCACCGCCTCATAGACCGCCGCGCCCTGCTTGAAGGCATGCTCGCGCATGGCGACGTCGTTGGGGTGGTCGTCGAAATGCACGTTGGGCACGGGCAGTCCGTACTGGTCCTTCTCGGTCGCGTGCAGCGTGATGGCATTCGTCTCCTGCGGCATGTCCTCGCCCACCAGCCACATGCCGGCCATGCTGGCATAGCCTTCCATGTCCTGGGCGAATTGCTTGCCCCAGGCTCCGGGGTCGAGGAACGCGGCCATGAAGGGCAGCCCCAGGGAGAGGGTCTCCATTTCATAGCCGCCGACGAAGCCGCGCGCGGGGTTGTGCACGGATTCGTCGCGGATGATACCGGCCATGGTGGTGCCGCGATACATGTGCACCGGCTTGTCGTAGATCGCATAGACCGAGCCGGTCATGTGCCGCATGTAATTCTTGCCGACCATGCCCGAGGAATTCGCCATGCCATCCGGGAACTTCGCGGAAGCGGAGTTCAGCAAGAGCCGTGGGCTCTCGATCGAGTTGCCGGCAACCGCCACCACGCGCGCCTTCTGCACATGCTGGTTGCCGTCCTTGTCGGCATAGAGCACGCCGGTGACCTTGCTGCTGTCGTCATGCTGGATCTGCAGCACCTGGGCATTCGGCCGCACCTCCATGTGGCCGGTCGCCTCGCCCTTCGGGATCTCGGTATAGAGCGTCGACCACTTGGCGCCCGACTTGCAGCCCTGGAAGCAGAAGCCGATCTGCTGGCAGGAGCCGCGGCCGTCGCGCGGCTCGGAGTTGATCGCCATGTTGCCGGTGTGGAACTCCTTGTAGCCGAGCTTCTTGGCCCCGGCGGCAAGGACGCGGAAATTGTTGTTGCCCGGCAGGCGCGGGATGTTGTGGGTGCCGGTGACGCCCATCTTGTCTTCGGCCTTGTCGTAATAGGGCTCCATCTCGGCGAGCGTGATCGGCCAGTCGAGCAGGTTGGCGCCGGCAAGTTCGCCGTAATGGGTCTTCACCTTGAACTCATGCTCCTGGAAGCGCAGCGAGGCGCCGGCCCAGTGGATGGTCGAGCCGCCCACCGCCTTGACGATCCAGGCGGGCAGGCCGGAGAAGTCCTTGGCCACGCGCCAGGTGCCCGAGGTGGTGCGCTTGTCGAGCCAGGAGATGTTGCCGAAGCTGGCCCATTCGTCGTTCACGAAATCCTCGATCTCGTGCCTTCCGCCGGCCTCCAGCGTCACCACGTTGATGCCCTTCTGGGCCAGCTCGTTCGACAACGTGCCGCCGCCGGCTCCCGAGCCGATCACGACCACCACGCTGTCGTCATTCAAATCGAATTTCGCTGCCATGATTGCGATCTCCCCCTCAGGCGTCCTGCAGCCAGTCGATGTCGCTGAAGCCGCGGTTGATGTAGCCGCCCATGGCGGCGGATTCGCCCTCGTAGCCGAAGATCGGCCAGACCTCGGGGTTGTTGTAGATGCCGACGACGCAGGCGCCGCGTACGGTCTGGAATTCCGGCTTGTCCTGGATCTCGCGCAGCGCCGCTTCCTGGGCGTCGGGATCGAGCGTGTCGAACTTCTTGTCCTTGAGCATCGAAGCACCGCTCTGCAGCGTCTTCAGCAGCCCCTCATCCTTGGCCGCCTGCTCGTCCAGGCCGTGGATGACCTTGCCGTAGATGGCGTCGTCGAGCTTGGCATGCGGATAGGCGGCGCGCGCCATCCTGACCAGCATCGCCGCCTCGTCGCCGGTCAGCGCCGTGGTCGACATGGCCCAGGCGCCGTTGCCGCCGATCACCAGATTGCCGCCGGCCACCGCGATCGCGCCCACAGCCGACGTCGTCGCCAGGAAGGCGCGGCGCCCCATCATCGTCTTGCTCATTTGCGTTTCCTCCGTGTGTAGCGCCGCTTTCCGCGGTCGTTGGTTCATTGTCGTCTAACGGTAGCGGCCGTGCTCCTGGAGGACCTCGATCTTGTAGCCGTCGGGGTCCTGCACGAAAAAGAACTTGGCCATCAGCGCGCCGTCGCGGTTGAACTCCTTGATCGGGTTCGGATTGAGCCCGTTCTCGGTGAAGCGCTTGTGCTCGCTTTCGAGATTCGGCACCGTCACTGCGACGTGCCCGTAGCCGTCGCCATGGGTGTAGGGCTCGGCGCGCCCGTGGTTCCAGGTCAGCTCGATCTCGAAATCGTTCTCAGGGTTGCGCAGATAGACCAGGCTGAAGCCGTCGAAATCGAAGCGGTCGGCCTGCTTCAAACCGAAAGCCCGGTCGTAGAATTTCATCGACGCGTCCAGGTCGCGGACGCGGATCATGCTGTGGATCACCTTCGCCATTGCGCCTCCCAGAACGCGATATTCCGGGAATGTTAAGAGCCTCGGCGCGCGGCGGGTGTTATCGGATTACTACAGAGCGAATTGGCGAAATCTGGGTGCGCCGCAACATGACTGCGACGCACCGCCGCTCAGGCGACCTTCTTCTCGCCGGCAAGGTCGCTTTTCGCGAATTGCACCACGTTCATCTCGTGATTGCGCTCAATGAACGACGCGCAGGTCACGCGCAACAACGAGGTGAAATTGCCGACGTCGCCGCGCAGCTCCAGAACCTCGTCATGCAAGGTCGAGATGAAACGCGCGGTCGACATGCCTTCCTTCTTGGCGATCTGGTCCAGGATCGACCAGAACAGGGCCTCCAGGCGAATGGAGGTGCTGAACCCGTTGAGCCGCACCGAGCGCGTGATGGTGCGGTAGATCTCCGGGTCTTGGCTGGCGAATACGTGACACATGGATTTGGCTCCTCCCAGAACCGCCCGTTTTTCGGGCTGCTGCACCGCCGCATTGGGATCGTGGCCCCAGGCCGCAATGCTTAAGGGTGAAACAGTAACCCCTCCGCGCCAGCAATCAAGCGCCGAGCCGCCTGCTTACCCGAAGGTCGAAGGTTTCACTGCGCCGTCTTGAGATACTCGATGACCAGGCGCCGCTTGTCCGGGTCCGCCTGCTTGTAGAGCATGACGGTGCCGGGGATCATCGCCTGCGGATCGCTGATCCATCGATCGAGCGTGGCCTCGTCCCACACGACGCCGCCGGAAGCGGCCTGGAAGGCCGGCGAGTATTTGAACCCCTCCATTGTACCGGCGGGGCGGCCGATCACGCCCGACAGGTTCGGCCCCTGGCGCGGCGGTGCCGCGGGATCGACGCTGTGGCACACGCCGCAGGATTTCTTGAACTGCGCCTCCGCCGCCGGGTCGCTCGCCACCGCCGCCGATCCCGCGCCGGCTTGAGCCGCGATCAGAAGAAACAGCCCTATCAGCTTGTGGCGCATTCCCTTTTCTCCAAATACGGCGACCCGGCCGGTCTCCCCTGGCGAGCCTAGCGGGCACCGCGCCCGATCGGTGTTAGCCCAATACTACCCGGCCGGAAATTGTCGCCGCGCGGCGACGCGAATTCCAGTTGCGTCCCGGGCCGCCGCTATGGCTGGCTCGGGCGTCGCTCAGGAGTCGATTCACCATGCCAGACTTTCACACCTGGATCGCATTCGTCGCCGCGGCCGAGGCGCTGCTGATCATTCCCGGCCCCACCGTCCTGCTGGTGGTGAGCTATGCCCTGGCCCAGGGCCGCCGCTCGGCCTGGGCGACGGTGCCCGGCGTGGCGGCCGGCGATTTCACCGCCATGGCCCTGTCGCTGCTCGGCCTGGGCGCCGTGCTGGCGGCCTCGGCCGAGCTCTTTACCATCCTGAAGCTGGCGGGCGCGGCCTACCTGATCTATCTCGGCGTGAAGATCCTGCGCGCCCCGGTGCCGGAGGCGCTCGACGAGACGGCGCCGCAGGAGCGCTCGCGCTGGCGCATCACCGGCCACGCCTATGCCGTCACCGCGCTCAATCCCAAGGGCATCGTCTTCTATGTCGCCTTCTTCCCGCTGTTCCTCGCCGCCGATAAGCCGCTGTTGCCGCAGATCCTGACCTTCGGCGCCACCTTCCTGGTGATGGCGACCGTCAACGCCGCGCTCTATGCGGTGATGGCCGGCCAGGTCACCCACTTCCTCAAGGGCTACCGCGCCCGCAAGAACCTGAACCGCGCCGCCGGCGGCATCCTGCTGGTGACCGGCGGGCTGCTCGGCCTGACCAGACATACTGCATAACGGAGCATTTCAATGACCCTGGATATCGACCGCCTGCGCGCGGACACCCCCGCCTGCGCCAAGCTCATTCACTTCAACAATGCCGGCTCGTCGCTGATGCCGCTGCCGGCCTATCGCGCCATGACCGAACATCTGGCGCTGGAGCAGGAGATCGGCGGCTATGAGGCGGCGGCGCAGGCCCAGCCGGCGCTCGATGATTTCTACGCCGCCTTCGCCGAGTTGCTGAATTGCGAGGCCGGCGAAATCGCCTATGTCGAGAATGCCACCCGCGCCTGGGACATGGCCTTCTATTCGCTGCCGCTGAAGGAGGGCGACCGCATCCTCACCGCCGAGGCGGAATATGTCAGCAACTTCCTCGGCTTCCTGCACCAAGCGCGCCGGCGCGGGCTGCAGATCGACGTGGCGCCCTCCGATTCCAGCGGCCAGATCGACCTGCACACGCTGGAACGCCTGATCACGCCGCGGACGCGGCTTATCGCCATCACCCACATCCCGACCCAGGGCGGCCTGGTCAACCCGGCGGAGGCGGTCGGCGCCATCGCCCGACGCCACGGCATCACCTATCTGCTCGACGCCTGCCAATCGGCCGGGCAGATGCAGCTGGACGTGCAGAAGATCGGCTGCCAGCTGCTCTCCGGAACGGGCCGCAAGTTCCTGCGCGGGCCGCGCGGCACAGGTTTCCTGTACGTGTCCAAGGACATCATCGAGCAGCTCGACCCGCCCTTCATCGATCTGGGCTCGGCCAACTGGACGGGAACGCACAGTTACGAGATCCTGCCCGACGCCCGGCGCTTCGAGAACTGGGAGAGCTTCGTCGCCGGCCGGGTCGGCCTGCGCGCGGCCGTGCGCTATGCCCTGGAACTCGGCCTGGACAAGATCCAGGCCCGGGTGCGGATGCTGGCCGATCGCCTGCGGGCCGAGCTGGCCGCGTTGCCGGGCGTGATGGTCCACGACCTCGGGACAGAGAAATCCGGCATCGTCACCTTCGACAAGGCCGACGAGGCGCCGCGCGAGCTGCAGGCCCGGCTGCGCGCCGCCAACATCAATGTGTCGGTCTCCAGCCGCAGCTCGGCCCAGCTGGATTTCGGGCGGCGCGGCCTGTCGCAGCTGGTGCGCGCCTCCTTGCATTGCTTCAATACCGAGGGGGAGATCGGTCTTTTCTGTAAGGCCATTTATCCCGGTATGAGTAATCGATAAACTTTGGAGGATTTCTTAAGGCCCGGTTCATCATTGGCGGCGAAAAATGGCCTCCGAGGCAAATGATTTCCAATTCCTCGGTCCAATGGTGTGTAGATGGCGTATCTGGGTAGCGTATCCAGCCCCACCTATTCGTTCGGCAGTCAGCGCGCCTTTTTCGGTCCATGGCTCGATTTCCTGTTCATGGGCGGCGGCTCGATCTTCGCCCTGCCGGTCCTGGCGGCGCTGATCCCCGACAGCGCGGCGCCGCAGGTCGGCGTCATCGTCCTCATCCTTGCGGTCTTCATCAACCAGCCGCATTTCGCGCATTCGTACCAGATCTTCTACAGCAACTATCGGCGGATCATGCGCACGCCGGAAACCGACCCGATCTTCCGCCGCCGCTATCTCTGGTGCGGGGTGATCGTCCCGGCACTGCTGGTCGGCTACTTCATCGTGACCGTCGCCGCGCTCGAGCCGGTCCTGCTGCGCTACGCCGTCAACGGCATGATGTTCTTCGTCGGCTGGCACTACGTGAAGCAGGGCTACGGCATGCTCATGGTCGACGCCGCGATCAAGCGCAGCTACTTTACCGCCACCGCCAAGTCCGTGCTCGTGGTCAACGCCTATGTCTGCTGGGCGGCCTCCTGGCTGGTGGTCAACCGGGTGGTCGCCGAGCGCGACTTCCTCGGCCTCGCCTACTACACCTTACCCGTGCCCGACCAGGCGATGACGGCCTCGCTGGTCGCGCTCGGGCTCACCAGTGCTGCGGCGCTGCTGGTCCTCCTCCAGCATGTCCGCCGGCACGGTGGGGCCTTCCCGCTGACCGGGACCGCCGCCTATGTCGCGGCGCTCTATGTCTGGCTGTTCATGACCTACGATCCGGAGCTGGGCGCGCTCATCCCCGCCTTCCACTCCATCCAGTATCTCTACATGGTGTGGCGCTATCGCCTGAACGTCGAGGCCGATGAGCCCGATGCGGATCTGCCGGTGGAGGTGCTGAGTGCCGAGCTGCCGGTGAAGCGCCGCAGCGCCCGCTTCGTCGCCTATGTGCTGTCCGGCACCGCCCTCGGCATCGTCGGCTTCTGGCTGCTGCCCACCTTGCTGGACCGCGCGGTGCCCTACGACCAGGCGCTGTTCGGCTCCAATCTGTTCCTGGTGATGATCTGGGTATTCATCAACGTGCACCACTTCTTCATCGACACCGCCATGTGGCGCAAGGAGAACCCGCACACGCTGCAGCACCTGTTCTCGCATCACTGAGCGGGGGCACCCGCCGAGCGCGGATTGCCCGGCGATCCGACCTCGCCCCAATCCCTACAATCCAAGGGATTCTTAACCAGCCCTTGAGGGTTTGGACCAAGAATGCCTGTTCCGGCGCCATTCCGGCGCCGGGGCAGTGAGGATGAACGCGCGCATGGCTCTCGTCGACACGGCACGCCCCTTGGCCGAAGGCCGGCCGGCGCAGAGCTTCTTCTCGCCGCTGATCGATTTCCTATGCCTGGGCGGCGGCTCGCTGCTGCTGCTGCCGATCCTGACCCTGGCGATCCCGGACAGCGCCGATGCCGGCGCGATGTTCCTGGCGGTGGTGCTGGCCAACTTCATCAACCATCCGCATTTCGCCTATTCCTACCAGATCTTCTACCGCACCTTCGGCGACGTGATGCGCAACGGATCGATCGAGCGCTCGCTGCGCAACCGCTATGCGGTGGCGGGAGTCGCGGTGCCGGTGGCGCTGGCGCTGTTCTTCGTCGTGGCCCTCCTGCAGCCGGATGCGCGCTTGTTGGGCTATGGCGGCAACGCCATGATGTTCTTCGTCGGCTGGCACTATGTGAAGCAAGGCTACGGCATGCTCATGGTCGACGCCGCCATGAAGAAGAGCTTCTTCGGCGAGCCGCACAAGAAGGTGCTGCTGTGGAACTCGTTCGCCGTCTGGATCACGTCATGGCTCTACATCAACAAGGCGGTGTCGGAGCGGGATCTCTGGGGCCTTGCCTACGCGACCTTCGGCGTGCCGGACGCCGCCTTCTGGCTGGCTCTGGCGGCGGTCGCGGGCACCTCGGCCTGGAGCCTTCTGGTGATGATCCGGCATTCCCGCGCGCATGGCGGCAGAACGCCGATCAACGGGATCGCCGCCTATATCGCCGCGCTCTATCCGTGGCTGTTCCTCGGTTTCGAGCCGGTGCTGGGAGTTCTTATCCCCGCCATGCACTCGCTGCAGTACCAGATCATCGTCTGGCGCTATCAACTGAACGTCGAGCATGGCAAGCCGGACGCGGACGCGCCGGCGCACAATCCCCTCTTCGCGCATTTCGGGCTGAAGCAGGCGGCGCAGCGTTTCGCCGGCTTCTGCACCCGGGGCATGGTCCTCGGCGCCATCGGCTTCTGGGTGCTGCCGTTCCTGCTCAGCCACTACATGCCCTATGATCGCGCGATCTACGGGCACCACCTCTTCTTCTTCGTGTTCGTGATCTTCATCAACATCCATCACTACTTCATCGACAACGCGATGTGGCGGAAGGAAAACCCGCACACGCTGAAGCAGCTCTTCGCGCACCGCTGATTTCTAGAGCGTGCCCGGATAGGTGCCGCCGTCGACCAGGATGTTCTGCCCGACGATATAGCCGGCGTGCTGGCTGCACAGGAAGGCGCAGATGGCGCCGAACTCCTCCGGCGTGCCGAAGCGCCGGCTGACCTCTTCCGCCTTCGCCTCATCCAGGACCTGCGCCAGCGGCACCCGGCGCGCCTTGGCGTCGGCCTCCATCAGCTTCACCAGCCGGTCGGTCTCGTGCGAGCCGGGCAGCAGGTTGTTGATGGTGACATTGTGCTTCGCCACCTGGCGCGACAGGCCAGCGACGAAGCCGGTCAGCCCGGCCCGCGCGCCGTTGGAGAGGCCGAGGGTCGGATAAGGGCTCTTCACCGCCGCCGAGGTGATATTGACAATGCGGCCCCAGCGCCGGTCGATCATCCCGTCGATGACCGATTTGATCATCATGATATGCGTGATCATGTTGTTCTGCGCCGCCTGGTGCCACTCGTATTCGCCCCAGTCGCGGAAATCGCCGGCCGGCGGACCGCCGGAATTGGTCACCAGGATGTCCGGGTTCGGGCAGGCGGACAGCACCGATTGCCGCCCCTCGCCGGTGTTCACGTCCGCCACCACGACGGTCACGCGCGAACCGGTCGCCCTGCGGATCTCCTCCGCCGTCTCGGCCAGCTGCGCCAGATGGCGGGCGGCGATGGTGATCTTGACGCCCTCCCGCGCCAGCGCCTCGGCGCAGGCGCGGCCCAGACCTTTGCTGGCGCCGCAGACGACAGCCTTCTTGCCGGCGATTCCCAGATCCACGAAGCCCCTCCCCTGATCTCGCCCTACCCTGCCAGACTGGCGCCCAAGGTCAACTGTATCAAGCGCTTACCCTCATGTTTTCGGACTCTTGCCCCTGTAGGCGGAAGGGCCTAGGTTGCAGCGCAATAGGCCCGTCACGCGGAAAACCCGCAGAGGAATCCCGATGTCCAACCGGTTTCTGACCCTTCTGGAGAGCCGCCCGTTCCTGATGCTGGACGGCGCCACCGGCACCAATCTCTTCCAGATGGGGCTGATGACCGGCGACGCGCCAGAGCTGTGGAATTTCGAGCATCCGGAGAAGATCGAGCAGCTGCATCAGTCGTTCGTCGATGCAGGCTCCGACCTGTTCCTCACCAACTCCTTCGGCGGCACCCGCTACCGGTTGAAGCTGCACGACGCGCAGGGCCGGGTGCATGAGATCAATCGCGAGGCGGCACGCATCGCCCGCCGGGTCGCGGACAAGGCGGGCCGGCCTGTGGTTGTCGCGGGTTCGATGGGCCCGACCGGCGAGCTCTATGAGCCGCTGGGTCCGCTGACCATCGCCGACGGTGCCGACGCCTTCGCCGAGCAGGCGCGCGCGCTGGCCGATGGCGGCGTCGACGTGCTGTGGATCGAGACCATGTCCTCGCGCGAAGAGGTCGCCGCGGCGGTGAAGGGTGCCGCCGTCACCGGCCTACCCTTCGTCACCACCTGCTCCTTCGACACCAACGGCCGCACCATGATGGGCCTGACCCCAGCGGAATTCGCCCGCTTCGTGCATGAGCTCGACCCCAAGCCGGTGGCCTATGGCGCCAATTGCGGCGTCGGCGCGCCAGACCTGGTGCTGACCATCACGCAATTATCGGCGGCGGCGCAGCCCGGCGACATCATCATCGCCAAGGGCAATTGCGGCATCCCGTATTACGACGAGGGCCAGATCCGCTACAACGGCACACCCGCGCTGATGGCCGATTATGCCGGGCTGGTGCGCGATGCCGGCGCGCGGCTGGTCGGCGGCTGCTGCGGCACCTCGCCGGAGCATCTCGCCGCGATCCGCGCCGCGCTCGACAGCCATCAGCCGGGCAGCGCACCGAGCGTCGAGACCATCGTCGAGAAGCTCGGCCCACTCACCTCGGCCATCGCCGCGAACCTGAACGCGGAAAGCCCAACCGCTCAAGGTGGGGCTGGTGAAGGCCGCCGCGGCCGCCGGCGTTCGGCCGGTTCGCAACCCAGCTTCTAGGACGGCCCACAATGTCTTCTCTCAGCGGTGCGCTCACCGAGGTCGTGGCGCGCGTCTTTGCCGATCTCGGCCTCGATCCCGAATTCGGCCGGGTCACCCCGTCGAACCGGCCCGATCTCGGCCAGTTCCAGTGCAACGGCGCCCTCGCCGCGGCCAAGGCGGCGAAGCAGAACCCGCGCGCCATCGCCGAGCAGGTGGCGGCGAAGCTGCAGGCCCTGCCGCAATTCCGCGACATCTCGCTGGCCGGTCCCGGCTTCATCAACCTGTCGCTGACCGATGCGGCGCTCTCTGGCCATGCCAACAAGCTTGCATCGGACGAGCGTCTCGGCGTTCCCGGCAAAGAACCCCTCGTCGTGGTGCTGGACTATGGCGGCGCCAACATCGCCAAGGCGATGCATGTCGGCCATCTGCGCGCCGCCATCATCGGCGAGGCGCTGCGGCGGCTGTTCCTGTTCGTCGGCGACGACACGATCGGCGATGTCCACATGGGCGATTGGGGCCTGCAGATGGGCATGATCATCTCCGAACTGGAGATCCGCCGCCCCGATCTGCCCTATTTCAAGGCCTCCTTCGAAGGCCCCTACCCCAACGCCAGCCCGGTCACCGTCGAGGAGCTGGAGGAGATCTATCCAACCGCCGCCGCCGCCTGCAAAGCCGATCTGGCGCGGATGGAGAAGGCGCGCTTGGCAACCGCCGAGCTGCAGCAGGGGCGCCCCGGCTATCGCGCGCTGTGGCAGCATTTCTTCGACGTCTCGATGGAGACGATGAAGCGCGACTATGGCGCGCTCGGCGTGCATTTCGACCTGTGGAAGGGCGAGGCGCATGTCGACCCGCTGATCGGCCCGATGGTCGAGAAGCTGAAGCAGATGGGCATCGCGCACCAAGACAAGGGCGCCTGGATCATTCCCGTGGCGAAGCCGGACGACAAGGCGGAGATCCCGCCGCTGATCCTGGTGAAGTCGGACGGGGCGGCGATGTATTCGACCACCGACCTCGCCACCATTGTCGACCGGGTCCAGGAGCAGAACCCGGACGAGATCCTATACGTCGTCGACCAGCGCCAGCATCTGCATTTCGAGCAGGTGTTCCGCGCCGCCATCCTGGCCGGGCTCAACGGCAAGGCGAAGATGGAGCATCTCGGCTTCGGCACCATGAACGGCAAGGACGGCAAGCCGTTCAAGACCCGCGAAGGCGGCGTCATGAAGCTGCAGGACCTCATCGCCATGATGACCAATGCGGCGATGGAGCGCTTGAACGAGCAGGGCATCGGCACCGACTATGACGAAGCGGAGCGGCGTGAGATCGCGCGCAAGGTCGGCCTGGCGGCGCTGAAATTCGCCGACCTCTCCAACCACCGCATCGCCAATTACGTCTTCGACCTCGACCGCTTCGTGCGCTTCGAGGGCAAGACCGGCCCCTATCTGCTCTACGCTGCCGTGCGCATCAAGTCGATCCTGCGCAAGGCCGAGGCGCAGGAGGATAGGCCCGGCAGCATCCTGCCGCCGGAGCCAGGCGAGCGCGACTTGATCCTGGCGCTGGGCGGCCTGCCTGACGCGGTGATGGACGCCTATCGCGAGCGCGCGCCCAACAAGATCGCCGACTACGCCTATGGCCTGGCGCAGACTTTCAGCACCTACTACAACCAGTTCCATATCCTGAGCGAGCCCGACAAGGCGCTGCTCCGATCCCGCCTGGCGCTGTGCGCGCTGACCCTGCGCGCACTGGAGTTGTCGCTCTCACTGCTCGGCATCGAAGTCCCGGACCGGATGTAGTGCATTCCCCTCCCCCGTTCCGGGGGAGGGAGAAGTGCTGCTATCGTGCGCTTCATGTTCGACCCCGATCCCGACCTCATCGCCGCCCTCCGCCGCGCCAGGCGCATCGTCGCCTCGACCGGCGCCGGCATCTCGGCGGAGAGCGGGCTTTCCACCTTCCGCGACGCGCAGACCGGGCTCTGGGCGAAATACAAGCCGGAGGATCTCGCCACCCCGCAGGCCTTCCAGCGCAACCCGCGGATGGTGTGGGAGTGGTACGAGTGGCGTCGCTCCATCGTCGCTACGGTGGAGCCCAACCCCGGCCACGCCGCCCTCGCGCGTATCGAAACCGCCAGACCGGATTTCCTGCTGGTGACCCAGAATGTCGACGGCCTCCACGCCAAGGCCGGCAGCCGCAACCTGGTCGAGCTGCACGGCAACATCCGGCGCTCGATCTGCTTCGATCAGCGGCACCCGGCGGAGAGTTGGACGCGAGGCGAGGACATCCCGCCCCACTGCGCGCAATGCGGCTCGCTGCTGCGTCCCGATGTGGTCTGGTTCGGCGAGACTTTGCCGCCGGATGCCTTGCGCCGCGCGCAACAGGCGGCGGCCGATTGCGACCTGTTCCTCAGCATCGGCACCTCGACCCTGGTCTATCCGGCAGCCGAGCTGCCCTACATCGCAGGCAGCAACGGCGCCACGGTGGTCGAGATCAATCCCGACGCAACGCCGCTCAGCCGCCTCGCGAATTTCGTGGTGCGCGAGAAGGCTGGGATTGCGCTGCCCGCGATCGCGACGGCGATGCTGGGCAAGCCCTAGGACGGCAGCTGTCCGAGTCGTCGTGCCAGTTCCGGATGATCCGGCACGCGCAGCCTGAAGACACCTTCCAGCAGGTCGCAGATCTCCGTCGCATCCTTCAGCACGCGGCGCTCCGTTTCGCCGCCGGTGTGGTGCACGGCGAATTCCCGGTTGCGCAAGGCATAACGCCGGCCGGGCTCCGCCCGAGCCACCGCCAAGTTGAAGGTGAAATGCGAGCGTGGATGGGTCGAGACGAAGTGGTTCGCGAGCTCATAGTCGATGTCGTGCTGCGGCTGCAGGTCGAAGCGATAGAGCGGCCGCCAGGAATCGCCGATCCGCGCCTCCATGAGCCAGTCCCTGTCCTGACGGAGCAGCCGGAATAGTTCATGCGGGGTCGTCTGCTCGACCTCCGGCTCCAGCCGCAGCACACCGGTCAGCGTCTGGCCGCCAAAGCCCACGTCCACCACGCGATCCGCACCGTCGAGCTGGACCCGCAGCAGCATATGCGTGCGCGGCGTGATCGTGCCCGGCGGCTGGTTCCATAGGACCCGGGCGGCGAGCCCTTCCGCCACGAAGCCGATCGCGCGCAGGGCGTGGCCGAACAGCAGGTTCTGCTCGAAGCAGTAGCCGCCACGGCCACCCCGTATGATCTTGCGGTCAAGCGCCTCCGGCGACAGCTCGACGGGGATGCCCAACAGCGGATTCAGGTTCTCGAACGGAATTGCCGCCGTGTGCGCTCGGACAAGCCCTTCCAGGCAAGCCATCGTCGGCGCGACCTCGTCGTTCCATCCGATGCGCCGTAAATAGGCGGCCAGGTCGATCAGGGAATTTACCATGCGCCGTCGGTCAGTCTCTATGCGGCCTCCGCCATGATCCGCCGGTCATAGTAGTCCGCCAGGCCGTTCAGCGCACCGGCGCAGTCGCCATTGAACGACGCGCCGTGCATCAGGCCGAGCGTCTTCGGCTTCAGCGCCGCCAGCCTGCGGATGGTAGGCGCGGTCATGGGACCGATGCTGGTGGCGTGGAACATCTCCTCGGCCGCGATGGCCGGTCCGACGACGTCACCGTCGGTCAGCGCAGGGCCGCCGCCCAGATGCGTCAGCAGGTCGCCGCAGAGCAGCGTTCCGGTTGTCTCCTCGTACATCACGCCGGCTTCCCAGCAATGCGGCACGTGCGGCGTGTCGATGTAGCGCACGCGCCTGCCGCCAAGGTCGAGCGCTTCCCCGTCGGCCAGCGCCCGGGGCGCGCGATCGGCGAGGTCGTTCAGCGACACATCGCACGCGACCATGCCATGCGCCACCTGGGCCTGGGGCGCCGCCGCCAGCCACTGGTTCATGGCGCCGCACTCGTCCGCTTCGACGTGGCCGAAGCCGATCCAGCGCAAACGCTCCAGCGGCATGATCCTGGCGACCGCGACGGAGACCAGCGGGAAGATCCCGCGCATGCCGCAGTGGAACAGCAGCGGCTCTTCGCCCTTGACCAGGAACTGGTTGAAGGTAAAGCCGGACGGCGGCATATCCGCAATGAAGGTCGACAGGCGGAAGACGCCGCTGGCGATCTCGTCGATACGCGTTTCCATGTTGTTTCTCCCGGTTATTCCTTGCGCGTCACCCGCGCGTGGATGATGTCGGTGATAGCTTCCGCGGCCTGGTCCAGCGAAAGACCGGCGCGCTGCAGGCCGCGATAGACCTCGATGTCGAGCAGCGCCGCGACAATGCGGATCAGGTCGCGGTCGACCTTGAAGGGCGCCAGCGCCGCGCGCGTGAGCTCGATCCGCTGCGCCTCCTCCTCGGCCACGAAGTGCCGGACGATCGGCACCCTATGCCGGTCCGGCCGCACCAGATCGAAGCCCACCGCGTCAAGGTGCTCGAACAAGGCGCGCGCCAGTCGGAACACCCGCTCCCGAAGGGTCTTGGCGTCCTCCAGGATCGCCTCGGTCGGCGTCGGATACATGGCCATCACCATCTGGCCGCAGGCCTGGACCGTCTGATCCAAGGTCGGGAAATGGTGATAGACGGTGCCGATACTGACCCCCGCCCGGTCCGCGATGTGCTTCATGGTGGTTGCCGCAATCCCCTGCTCGCCGTGCAGTTCGAAGGTCGCCTGCACGATGCGCCGGCGTGTCTCCTCAGCACTCTCTGCCCGCTGCTTCTGTTGATAAGTCCGTCTCGCCACGCGCGCGGCCGTTTTCGTTGATGAGATATTCATTGAATATTTTCTCGATGAAAAAGTCAAGCATCCCGATACATCATGGACACTCTGTCTTTCTTGACGTTTCGTCTATTTCGGTGCATGAGTCCGGTCATGACTGATCCCTTCGCCCCCCATCGTCCCGTCGCCCAGGCCATTGCCGCACTGCTGCACCCGCATGCGGAGGTGGTGATCCACGACCTTAAGACCGACCGCGTCGTCGACATCTGGAACGCCTTCTCGCACCGCAAGGCGGGCGACGAATCCCTGCTCGGCGACGATACCGAGCTGCAGCTCGACCGCGATGTCTTCGGCCCCTACGAGAAAGCCGCCCCCGACGGCGCGCGGCTCAAATCCATCACCGCCGCGCTCCGCGACGCCAGGGGCACGCGGATCGGCATCCTCTGCATCAATCTCGACGTCTCGCAATTCGACCAGGCGGCGAAGCTGCTCGCCGCCTTCACCAGCGTCGCCGAAAAGCGGCCGGAGGCGATGTTCCGTCAGGATTGGCGCGAGCAGATCAACCTGATGATCCGCGATTTCCTCGAGCGCCGGCGCAAGGCGCTGAAGGCGCTGGACCGCGAGGAACGCGTCGCGCTGGTGGCCGAGCTCGACGCCGCCGGATTGTTCGAGGCGCGCAATGCGGCGCCCCATGTCGCCGCCGCCATGGAGATTTCCCGCGCCACCGTCTACGCGCTGCTCAACGCCGCGCGCGCCAACCAGAAGAAGGCCGCCGAATGACACTGCTTCCGGATTTCAAGCTCGAAGTCTATCTCGGCAAATGGGAGTTTGCCGCCAAGTGGCACATGACGCCCTCGGACGCGCAGACCCTCAGCATCAAGGAGCTGCTGGCGCTCGCCGATGCGGAAGATCGCGCCGCCTGGGACGACCTGCCGCTTTCCTATATCGAGACCTGGGGCACGCCGAAGCTGCGCCGCGCCATCGCCGCGACCTATGACGGCGCGAAGCCAGAGGACGTGCTGGCCTTCGCCGGCGCCGAGGAAGGGCTCTATTGCGCCATGCACGCTTTGCTCGGCAAGGACGACCATGCGCTGATCGTGACGCCGAACTATCAATCCGCGGAACAGGTGCCGCTATCGCTCTGCGCGGTCGAAGGCGTGGCATTGCGCGAGGAGCGCAACTGGGACCTCGATCTCGACGAGCTCAAGGCAAGAATTCGGCCAAACACCAGGCTCATCTCCATCAACTTCCCGCACAACCCGACCGGCAAGATCATCGACCGCGTGACCTTCGATGCGCTGGTCGCGCTGTGCCGCAAGCATGGCATCTGGCTGTTCTCCGACGAGGTCTATCGCGGGCTGGAGATCGATCCGGCCAAGCGCCTGCCCGCCGCGGTAGAAGCCTATGAGCGCGGCCTGTCGCTGGGCGTGATGTCGAAGGCCTATGGTCTTCCGGGCCTGCGCGTGGGCTGGATCGCCAGCAAGGATCACGCACTGCTGGAGCGGATGGAACGCATCAAGCACTACCTCTCCATTTGCAATGCCGGGCCGAGCGAGCATCTGGCGGTGATCGCGCTGAAGGCGCGCGACAAGGTGATCGGCCGCAACGTCGCCTTGCTCAAGGACAATCTGCAGGCGGTCGAGCGCTTCTTCGCCGATTATCCCGGCCGCTTCCAATGGTACCGGCCCGATGGCGGCTGTGTCGCCTTCCCGCGCTATCTGGGAAGCGATGGCGTCGAGAGCTTCTGCCACCGCCTGGCGGAAGAGGCCGGCATCGTCCTGCTCCCCGCCTCGATCTACACATCCAGCCTCAACCCTGTGGCGGCCGACCGCTTCCGCATCGGCTTCGGCCGCAGCTACACCAAGCAGGGCCTGGACGAGATGCGAAAGTTCCTGGGCAAGAACCGCGACGCGGCGTAGCGTCGCTCATTTTCCTTTTGCGGCGAGCCGCCCGTCAAACCTCCGCAGGGTCCCCTCCCCCGTTCCGGGGTAGGGGGAGTGCCTAGATCACCTTCTCCAGCTCCGCGATGCTGGCGATGACCTCGTGCGCGCCGGCTTCGAGCAGCGCCTCTCTGGGCGAGACGCCGGTCAGCACGCCGATGGCGCGGCCGGCCTTGCCGGCGCGGGCCATGTGCATGTCGTGTGGCGAATCGCCGACCACGGCCAGATGCGCCGGATCGACTCCGACGTTGCGGGAAAAGGCGTCGACCATGCCGCCGCCGGGCTTGGTGCCGTGGCCGGTGTCGAAGCCGCAGATGAAGTCGAGCAGCGCCTCGGCGCGCAGGCGCTTCATCGCCGCGCGCGCCGCCTCCTCGCTGTCCATGGTGGCGACGCCGAGGCGCAGGCCGCGCCCCTTCAGCCGGCCGAAGAACAGCTCCAGATCGACGACCGGCGCTATGCCGGTCTTCTGGTGTTCCAGGAACATCACGTGCACACGGTCGTAGTGCTCGTCGACATTGCCGATGTCGAGCAGGCCGCACCAGACCTCGACGATCTCGCGATTGCTGCCCGAGGCGATGGGCGAGGACGGCGCATAGCGCCCGGTCGCCGGGTCCTTGCCGGAATTCTCCAGCAGGAAGCGCGCCTTCTTGGCGTCGCCACCCGCCACCATCAGCGCCGCCTGCTCGGTCAGCTCGCCCCAGGTGTGGTAGAAGTCGAACAGGGTCCCGTCCTTGTCGAACAGGATGGCGTTGATCATCGGATTGCTCTCTGGGGTGCTTACATCGGTGCCGGTTCGCCAATTTTGGCGTATTCGCTTTGCCGCAGCATGCCGCGATAGATCTCGTGCTCGCCGACGACGCCCAGCAGCTCGCCGTCGTCCGACAGCAGCACCAGGGGCCGCTTGGTCTGCGCCCGCACCGTCACGGCGGCGCGCATCGGGGTGCGCTCGGTGCCGCAGATCATCACATGGTCGGGCAGCTTGGTCAGGTTCAGTTCGGTGCTGTACGGCACCAGCTCGCCCGGCTTGCCGTTGACGATGAGGTTGGTCGGCTTGCCGCGGCTGTCGAGCTGACAACGGCATTTGCCGGCGCGGTCGAGTTGCAGCACGTTGCCGCCCGGATCGCGCGCAAGGTCGCCGACCGGGCGCATCAGCGTGCCGCCCTTCAGCACGGTCAGCGGATTCATCGAGGCGACGAACTGGCGGACATAATCGTTGACCGGATTGAGGATGATCTCCTCCGGCACACCGAATTGTACCACCCTGCCCGCCTCCATGATGGCGATGCGGCTGCCGATCTTCAGCGCCTCGTCGAGGTCGTGGCTGACGAAGACGATGGTCTTTTTCAGCTTTTGCTGCAGTTCTATCAACTCATCCTGAAGGTGCTCGCGGATCAGCGGGTCGAGGGCGGAGAACGGCTCGTCCATCAGCAGGATGTCGGCCTCGGTGGCGAAGGCGCGGGCGAGGCCGACGCGCTGCTGCATGCCACCCGAAAGCTCGTGGCTGAACTTGTTGGCGAACTTGTCGAGGCGCACCAGCTTGATCTTCTCGTCCACCAGCCGGTCGCGCTCGGCCTTGGCCAGCCCGCGGATGTCGAGGCCGAAGCCGACATTGTCGCGCACGGTCAGCCACGGCATCAGCCCGAACTGCTGGAACACCATGGAGATGCGGTTGCGGCGCAGCCGGCGCAGCGTCTCCGCATCGCAGGAAGCGACGTCAACCTCCTGGCTGCCGTCATGCACCAGAACCTTGCCGCGCGAGACCTTGTTGAGCCCGTTGACGCAGCGCAGCAGCGAGGACTTGCCGGAGCCCGACAGGCCCATCAGCACCAGGATCTCGCCCTCATTGACGAAGACCGAGGCGTCATGCACCGCGACGAGGCAATTGGTCTTGTCGAGGATGGCATCGCGCCCCTCCCCCTGGTCGAGCAAGGCGATCGCGTCGGCCGCGCGGTTGCCGAAGACGACGTCGACATGCTCGAAGCGGATCGCGGTCCGGGAGTTGCTCATCGCCGCGCTCCTACTTCTTCACGCTGCGCTGCTTCATCACGCGGTCGAGCGCGATGGCCATGATCACGATGGCGAGACCGGATTCGGCGCCGAGCGCGATGTTGTTGGTGGCCAGCGCCCGGACCACCGGCGCGCCGAGGCCGCCGGCGCCGACCATCGAGGCGATCACCACCATCGACAGGCAGAGCATGATGCATTGGGTGACGCCGGCCATGATGGTCGGCAGCGCGGCCGGCAGCTTCACCTTGAACAGCAGCTGGCTGCGGGTCGAGCCGAAGCTCTCCCCCGCCTCGACCAGGGCGGTCGGCACCTGGCTGATGCCGAGATAGGTGAGACGGATCGGCGCCGGCACCGCGAAGATGACGGTGGCGAACATCCCGGGCACCACGCCGAGCCCGAACAGCGCCAGCATTGGCACCAGATACACGAAGGTAGGCAGGGTCTGCATCATGTCGAGGATCGGCGAGATGGCGTGCCAGATCGCCGGCCGCCGCGCCGCCAGGATGCCGATCGGAATGCCGATCAGGAGCGAGACCAGTGTGGCGTAGACGACCAGCACCAGGGTCTCCACCATCTCGTCCCACAGTCCAAGATTGAGGATGAACAACAGCCCCAGGAAGACGAACAAGGTGATCTTCCAGTTACGCTGGATCAAATGGGCCAGCGCCGCGATCAGCACCAGAAGCAAGAGTGGCGGCAGATACAGCAAGCCGTCCGCGGTGCCGTCGATGATAGTCTTCAGGACCAGCGAGAGGATGTCGAACAGCCACTCGCAATTGTCCTTGAGCCACTCGATGATCGCTTTGGACCACTGCCCGATGGGAATCTTGTGGTCGGTGATCAAAGACTGAAGCTGGTCCATCCGCCGTCCCCCTCGGCTGCACGCAACGCGGCGCGCTAATCCGGCCTAGGACAAAGTTTCCGCAATATGGCCGCGGGGCGCAAGCGCCCGCAAAGGAAAACGGGCGGCCCTCCCCGAGGCCGCCCGCCCAACCTAGCCTTAGAGGCCGAGGCTCGCTTTCACCGCCGGCAGGCCGTCCTTGCCGTCGACGGTGGTGACACCGGCGAGCCAGGCATCCAGCACGCTCGGATTGGCCTTGAGCCAATCCACGGCGGCCTTCTCGCCATCCTCGCCCGCGCCGATCTTGTCCATGATGGCGCTTTCCATCGCCAGCTCGAACTTCAGGTTCGAGAGGAACTTGCCGACATTGGTGCATTCCGCGCTGTAGCCGGTACGGGTCAGCGTCTTGATCTGCGCGTCGCCGAAGCCGTCATTCTCGAAACCGGTGAGATACACCAATTCCATCTGGCCCATGACCGGATGCGGGGTCCAGCCGAGAAAGGCGATCCATTCCTGGTTCTTCATCGACTTCTCGGCCTGGGCCAACATGCCCTGCTCCGAGGATTCGACCAGTTCCCAGCCCTGCAGGCCGTTGGCCGGATCGTCGATCTTCGCCTGGACGATCTTGTTGCCGTCATTGCCCGGTTCGATGCCGTAGAACTTCTTGTCGAACTTGTCGCCGTTGGCGGCGAGGTCCTTCACGTCCTTCACGCCGGCATCGGCGACGTATTTCGGCACCACCGGTCCATAGCCTGCGCCGGTCAGGTTGGCATCCAGCATCTCGATCGACTTCTCGTCGAGATAGGGCTGCACGTTGGCGGCGTTGGAGGGCATCCAGTTGTCGAGGAAGACGTCGAGGTCCTTGTTCTTCAGGCTCTCGATGATGACCGGCAGCGCCAGCACCTGGTCCTCGGTCGCATAGCCGAGGCCCTTCAGAACGGTCTTGAACAGGCCGTTCTGGGCGGTGTTGTCGCTCCAGCCCACATCCGCCATGCGGACGGTCTTGCAGGAATCCGGCTCGGCCGCCTGCGCGCCGACCGCGGTGATGGCGAGCATCGCGCTGGCGAGAAGAAGTTTGCGCAACGTCATGGTTCAAAGCCTCCCAAGCTTCGTTGATTCGGTTAGATGACCCTCAAATCTCCCCAGCGGATCCGTTCGTCGCAGGGTCCGCGCACGACACGATCCGGGCAACCGGCCAATTTGCATTCGGCCTAGAGCGCTCCCAATTTCGGACACTAGCCCAGCCCTTCCGACCTGCCAAGTTTATTTTGGTTGATCAACCAACTTAAAAAAACCTAGAGTGAACGCCGGTCCGGCCGCGCCGGTCCACGCCCTTTCCAGCCTCATCCTAGGCCGGAGGACTGGCGGCAGACAGGGGCGCGGTGCTCAAACTTTCGCGAGGCTGGCCTTGCCCAAGATCGGCATGGAGGAAATCCGGCGGCGGCAGCTGATCGAGGCCACCATCGCTTCGATCCACGCTGTCGGCTTTTCGGAATCCAGCGTCTCGCGCATCGCGGCCCAGGCCGGGGTCTCGGCCGGCATCGTGCATCACTATTTCGAGGACAAGGGCGAGCTGCTGGAGGCGACCCTGCGCCAGCTGGGCGCCAATCTCAGCGCCTCGGTCGTGCGCCGGCTGCGCGCGGCGAAATCGCCCATCCACCGGCTGATGGCCGTGGTCGACGGCAATCTGGGGCCCGAGCTGTTTACGCCCGAGGCGGTCTCCGCCTGGCTCGCCTTCTGGTCCCAGGTGCCGACCTCACCGCGCCTCGCCCGCATCCAGAAGATCATCATCGAGCGCCTGCATTCCAACCTGGTGCATGCGCTGCGGCCCTTTGTTGCGGCCGGAGAGGTGCAGGGCGTGGCGCGCGATCTTGCCTGCCTCATCGACGGCATCTGGCTGCGCGCCGCCTTGCGGCCCGAGCGGCCGGATGGCCCGGACGCACGCCGCGCGGCGGTCGATTTCATCAAGCATCGGCTGGGCGCGAAGGTCGGCGCGCTGCCGTGGGAGAGGTGAAGGCGAGATGACGCCGCAATCTCGCTCGTCATGGCATGGCTTAGCCATGCCATCCACGAGTTCCTGTGAGCGAGACTGCGTAGCGGGAAACAAACTCGTGGATGCCAGGGCCAAGCCCTGGCATGACGCGATTTCGTGAATGAGTGGCGATCAGGATCAAGGCATGAAGTTCGACGCGGTATTTGACTATCTCATCGTCGGCGGCGGGTCGGCGGGGTGCGTGCTGGCCTACCGGCTGAGCGAAGACCCCGACAACAAGGTCTGCCTGCTCGAGGCCGGGCCGCGCGATGCGTGGTGGAACTGGAAGATCCACATGCCAGCCGCGCTGATGTACAACCTGATGGACGACAAGTACAACTGGTACTACCACACCGAGCCACAGCCCTACATGAACGACCGGGTCATGTACTGGCCGCGCGGTCGCGTGCTCGGCGGCTCCTCCTCGCTCAACGCCATGGTCTATATCCGCGGCCATGCGCTGGACTATGACCGCTGGGCCTTCAAGGAGGGCTGCGAAGGCTGGTCGTACCAGGAGATTCTGCCCTACTTCAAACGCGCCGAGCATCGCGAGAAGGGCGGCGACGACTATCACGGCGACAGCGGCCCGCTCTGGGTCCATACCGGCGACCAGCCGAACCCGCTGTTCGAGGCCTTCATCGAAGCGGCGCAGCAGGCCGGCTACGCCTATACCGAGGACATGAATGGCTACCGCCAGGAAGGCTTCGGCAAGATGGACATGACGATCCATAACGGCCGGCGCTGGTCGGCCTCGACCGCCTTCCTGCGGCCGGCGGAGATGCGCAAGAACATGCGCGTGGAGACCAGCGCGCTGGCGCTGCGGGTCATCGTCGAGAACGGACGCGCCATCGGAATCGAGTTTTCGCAACACGGCCGCATCCACCGCTATCGCGCCGAACGCGAGGTGATCCTCTCCGGCGGCGCCATCAACTCACCGCAATTGCTGATGCTCTCCGGCATCGGTCCGGCCGATCACCTGAAGGAAATCGGCGTTCCGGTGGTGCACGACCTCCCGGGCGTCGGGCAGAACCTGCAGGAGCATCTGGAGATGTATATCCAGCAGCACTGCACCAAGCCGATCACGCTCTACACCTATACCAAGCCCTGGAACATGGCCTTGGCCGGCGTGCAATGGTTCCTGACGCGCAAGGGCGTCTGCACCTCGGCGCATCTCGAGGCCGGCGGCTTCATCCGCTCGGCAGCCGGTATCGAGCACCCGAACCTGCAGTTCCATTTTCTGCCCTCGACGGTCAACGATCACGGACGCAAGGCCGGCACCAGCCACGCCTACCAGGTGCATATCGGCAACATGCGGCAGGAGGCGCGCGGCTGGATCAAGCTGAAGAGCGCCAACCCGAAGGACCATCCGCGCATCCAGCCCTTCTACCTGGCGGCCGAAGCGGACCGGCGCGAGTTCCGCGACGCGGTCAAGCTGACGCGCGAGATCTTCGCTCAGAAGGCCTTCGACCCCTATCGCGGGCCCGAGATCCAGCCCGGCGCAAACGTGAAGACCGATGCCGAGATCGACGCCTTCATCCGCGAGCGCGGCGACAGCGCCTATCATCCGAGCTGCAGTTGCAAGATGGGCCATGACGAGATGGCGGTGGTCGACCCGCAGGCGCGGGTCCACGGCCTTCAGGGCCTGCGGGTGGTCGATGCCTCGATCATGCCCTCGATCGTCAGCGGCAATTTGAACGCCCCGGTGATCATGATGGCGGAGAAATGCTCAGACATGATCCTGGGCAAGCCGGCCCTGCCGAAATCCAACGCCCCGGTCTTCGTGCACCCCAACTGGCAGACGCAGCAGCGCTAGAGCGGGATGATTTTAGGTTAAGCGATATCCCGAATTCTCGAAGTAGTTTGCGCATTCTTCGGCTGTGAAGGTGTCCAGCAATCTGCCGATAGCGTTGCAGACGGTGTCGCTGGTGCGGGC
>Ga0268299_1000791_pt1 | contig 78715 bp, 71 predicted proteins | sample NOBtaG_FD_193484 | JGI IMG/M metagenome (GOLD analysis project Ga0268299, IMG submission 193484) | Activated sludge microbial communities from bioreactor in Nijmegen, Gelderland, Netherland - NOB reactor | ecosystem: Engineered > Bioreactor > Aerobic > Activated sludge | place: Netherlands... | reverse complement strand
TGGGGATGCCCTTGGTGTAGTCGAGCCGGTCGACGCCGATGACGAGCGTGCGTTCGCCGAGGCTCTCGCGCAGGCGCCGCGTATCGGGCGCGTCGGCCGCACGCGCGGCGGAGCGCGCGAAGCCCTCGGTGTCGATGCCGATGGGGAAGGCGCCGACGCGGGAGCGCCGGCCGAAAGCGGCGATAGCGCCGGACGGCGAAATCGTGCCGCGCGCCTCGTTGGCGACATAGCGCGCGAAGGCATCGACGTCGCGCTCGGTCTGAAGGCCGATGAGATCGCAGCAGAGGAGGCTCGACATCAGCTCGGCGTGGTCGGGAAGCGCCGTCAGCACCTCGGGCGGCGGAAACGGAATGTGCAGGAAGAACCCGATGCGGTTCTTGACGCCGAGCCGGCGCAATTCCTGTGGAAGCATGAACAGGTGGTAATCGTGGATCCACACCACGTCGTCGGGCTTGAGCAGCGGCGCGAGGCAGCGCGCGAATTTGGCGTTGACGCGCGCATAGGCCTCGAAGCTCGCGCGGCGGAAATCGATCACGCCGAGGCGGAGATGAAACAGCGGCCACAGCACGCTGTTGGCGTAGCTCACGTAGTAGGCTTCGTAGTCCTCGCGCGAGAGCTCCAGCGCCGCGTAGCGGGTGTTGCCCTGCGTCGTCATCACGGGATTCGGATCGGCTTCGGGATGCTCGCTGATTTTGCCGCCCCAGCCGAGCCAGAGCCCGCCCTCGCGTTGGAGCGCGAGCTGGAGCGCAACCTCGAGCCCGCCCGCGCGGGTGACGCGCGAGCGCGGAACGCTCAAACGATTGGAAACGACCGCGAGCCCCAAGGCCGAACCTGCTTTCGTGCTGCCAGCCGTTCTAGAACGGACCAAAGACGCTCCCGTTCCGCTTGCCAATACGTGGATATGCCCAGGGTCGACGACCGCACGCCGCAGTGCACAAAGCTTGGCCCGTCACGCTTCGCGACAGGCCGCAATGCCGAAAAATGCAATTGCATCGGCGCCGCGTTGCGCTAAGCACGACTCGGGGAAACGCCAGACAAAGATTCAATCCGTGTCCGAAACCGGTTCGCCGCGCGCCATGCGCGGAAAGAAAGCTGCGCCCGCCGACGGGAGCGCGAGCGGCGCCGTCACGTACAAGGACGCGATCGCCCGCGCCTTGCGCGAGGCAATGGAAGCGGACGCCAAGACCTTCGTGCTCGGCCAGGATGTCGGCCGCTTCAGCATCGGCGGCGTCACCAAGGGCTTGATCGATGCGTTCGGCGAAGACCGGGTGCGCGATTGCCCGATCAGCGAAAGCGCCATGGTGGGGATCGGCGTCGGCGCGGCTATGAACGGCCACACGGCCGTGATCGAACTCGCCTATGCCGACATCGCCGCGGTCGCCTTCAGCTCGATCGTGCACGGCGCTGCCAAGATCCGCTTCGCGACCAACGGGCAATTGCGCTGCCCGCTGATCGTGCGCGCGCCGATCAACCGGTTTTCGCGCCACGGTCCGATGGGCACCGAGGTGACGCTATCGTGGTTCTACAATGTTCCCGATCTCGACATCGCCATGCCGGCGAGCCAGGACGAAGCCTATTGGCTTCTGCGTAATGCTTTCACCCGACCGGTGCCGACCCTGTTCCTCGAAGACCGCTCGCTGAACGCGACCACCGGCGTGATCGGTCCCAAGCCGAAGGACGCAACGCGCGCCCGCGTCGCGCGCCGCGGCGCGGACGTGACCGTGATCGCGGCCGGCCGGATGGCGGCGCTGGCGCTCGAGGCCGCGCAGCACCTCGCCGCCGGGCCGCCCGCCATCGACGTCAACGTGGTGAGCCTCGGCACCGTCAAGCCGCTCGATGCGGCCACGATCCTGGCCGAAGCGCAGGCGACCGGCCGTGTGCTGATCGTGCAAGAGGAGCCGCGTTTCGGCGGCTACGGACCGGCGATTCAAAGCCTGCTCGACGAATTGCCGGCCACGGCGCTGAAGCGCCAACCGGTATTGCTGGCGCGGGCCGATACGTTCCTGCCCTACAATCGCGAGGAAGACGCGCTGCCCTCGATCGATGCCATCGGCGAAGCCGTGCGCCGCCTCCTCGGCGTGCCGCGCGGAAAGTCCCGGCGAGCGCCATGACGGGACCGCGCAACGACCGCCCCGCCGGTGCCGAGCCCGCCGATTTCTATCGCCTGATGCTGCGCACGCGTCTCTTCGAGGAATATTGCATGCGCCTCCGCAAGGACGGCGCCGTGCTCGGCAACACCTATCCCTGCCTCGGCCAGGAGGCGCTCGGCGCCGCCGGCCTGGCGCTGACGCCCGGCGACGCGCTGTTCCCTTCCTACCGCTCGCGCGCCATCGTGTTCGGCAAGGGCGCCACGCTCGAGCAGCATTTCCGCGAGCTGATCGGCGACCCCGGCGCCGAGCAGGCCGGGCGCGAAGTTTTTCATCACGCCGCCTTTCCGCGGCTCGGCGTCATGCCGAGTTCGTCGATGATCGGCGGCTGGGCGCCGACCGCGGCCGGCTACGCGCTGACCCAGCAGATCGAGCGCGCCGGCAACGTCACCGTCTGCGTGATCGGCGACGGCTCGTTCGGCGCCGGCGACCTGCACGAGACGCTCAACATCGTCGGAGTCTGGAAACTGCCGTTCGTGCTGATGGTGGAGAACAACGGCTACCAGGTGTCGGCGTCGTGGAACCGGATGCGGGTGCAGCGCGCGATCGAGCCCTATGTGGCGCCGTATGGGTTCGTGACGCGCCCCGTCGACGGCAACAATGCCTTCGATGTCTTCCATTCGATGGCGTGGGCCCGCGCCGAAGCGCTGGCCGGCCGGCCCGCCATGCTCGACTGCCACACCTACCGCATGGGCGGCTACAGCAGCCATTTCGGCGAACCGCGCACCGGCATCAACGCGGAGCTTGCCGAATGGCGCCTGCGCGACCCCATCGACTTCATGGCGGAATGGTTGGAGCGCCACGGTGGCCACGACCGCAAAGCGCTCGCGGCCCTGCGCCAGCAGGAAGAGCGCGCCGTCGACGCGGCGTGGCGCAAGGCCAAGGACGCCGCGGATTCCGCGCGTAAAGCCTGAGCGCGCCGCACGGCGGCGCCCGCCAACGATACCGACTTGACGCGGCGGCGGCGCTTCCCGCTATTGTCGCGACGACGCGCACGACCCGCCAAGCGGTCGATCGAGGGAGGAAGACGTGCCGGCCGGCGACACACGCGGGGCATGGGCGCTTGCAGGCGCCGGCGACGTGGCGCGCGCGCCGGGCACAGCGCTGCCGCGCGCGTGGCGGCGCGCGCGCGGCCGGCATGCCTATGCACTGCCGGTTTTCCTCGCGATCCTGCTGTTTGCGCTCACGGTCGTTCCCGTCCTGACCGTCGTCGTCTCGAGCTTCCGCCCCTCGGGATTGCCGCTCAGCGACGGCTGGACGCTCGCGCACTTCGCCAAAGTGTGGAGCACGCCGTTCACCTACCGGCTGGTGGCCGACACGTTAGTTTTCGCGGCGGGCAGCACCGCCGTCGGCATCGCGCTGGCCGCCGTCCTCGCCTGGCTCATCGAGCGGACCGACATGCCGGGGCGCGATCTTTTCCGCGCCGGCATCCTGATGCCGATGGCGACACCGCCACTGCTGCTGGCGATCGGATGGGTGCTGCTGATGAGCCCCAGCATCGGCCTCCTCCCCACGCTGCTGACGCCCGTGTTCGGCGATTGGGTCAAGACCGTCAGCATCTTCAACCTGCCGGGCATGATCTTCGTCCAGGGCCTGGCGTACGTGCCGACTTCGTTCCTGATCCTGGCGCCGGCCATGCGCAACATGGACCCGACCTTCGAGGAGGCGGCACGCACAGCCGGGGCCGGGTTCGGGCAGACGCTGCGCCGCGTCTCTTTCCCGTTCCTGATTCCGCCGCTGCTCTCGGTCGCGACGCTCCTCATGATCGTCGGCATGCTCACCTTCGACGTGCCCGCCGTCATCGGCCAGCGCGGCAACGTCACCGTGATGAGCGCCGAGATCTTCAATCTCATGAATCCGGCCAACGGCCTGCCCGCCTATGGCGAGATCGCGGCGCTCAACAGCTCGCTGTTCGTGCTGCTCGCCATCGGCCTTTACATCTACTACCGCGCGACGCGGCAGGGCGAGCGCTTCGCGACGATCAGCGGCAAGGGCTACAAGGCGGTGCGCTTCAAGCTCGGGCGTTGGCGGCCGCTGGCGGCATTGTTCGTGGCGCTCTATTTCCTGCTGGCCGTGGTGCTGCCGTTCCTGGCGCTGCTGTGGACCAGCCTCGTCCCCTATTTCGCCGGCTTCCAGACCAAGCTGCTCGGCGAGCTCTCCTTCAAATCCTACGCCAAGCTGCTCGACGAGCCGCGCATCTGGGAAGGTGCGCTCAATTCGACGGTGATCGCGACCGTGGCCGCCATCGCCACGACGGTGCTGGCGCTGTTCGTGGCCTGGACGATCGTGCGCTCGCGGCTGCGCTGGGTGAAGCTCCTCGACGTCATGTCGATGATCCCCATCAGCGTACCGTTCCTGATGATGGGCGTGGCGCTGGTGTTCATCTTCTTCGGCCTCAGCGCCATTCCCATATACGGCACGATCTGGATCATCGCGCTGGGCCACATCATCGTCTTCCTGCCGCTGGCGGCGCGCATGATGCATTCGGGCGTGCTTCAGGTGCACCGCGAGCTGGAAGAGGCCGCGTCGGTAGCCGGCGCCACGCTACTGCAAAACATGCGTCGCGTGGTGGTGCCGCTCTTGAAACCCACCATCTTCGCGCTGCTGATCTGGCTCGTCGTCCATTCGCTGCGCGAGTTCTCGGTGGCGGTAGTGCTGATCTCGCGCCAGAACGAGGTGCTGTCGACCATCCTCTACAGCCTCTGGGACCAGGGCGAGCCCGGCCAGGCCGCTGCCATCGCCGTGATCCTGATGCTGGTGCTGGGCGGGCTGGTGGCGATGTTCACGGCGCTCACGCGCTATGACCGCGATCGATAGGGCGCGCCGCCGCATGCTGACCGCCCAGGGCCTCTACAAGGATTTCGTGCTCCACGACGGCCGCATCGTGAAGGCGATGGACGATGTCGGCTTCACGATCGAAGCAGGCAAGCTCTACACGCTGCTCGGCCCCTCGGGCTGCGGCAAGACGACGACCCTGCGCAGCATCGCCGGCCTCGAATCGCCCGACCGCGGCCGCATCGAAATCGCCGGCACGCCGGTGTTCGACTCCGAGCGGCGCATTCTCGTGCCCTCGAACCGGCGCCGGATCGGCATGGTGTTCCAGTCCTACGCCATCTGGCCACACATGGACGTCTACGAAAACGTCGCCTTCCCGCTGCGCGTGGCGCCGGAGCGGATGCGCGAGAGCGACGTGGCCGCGCGGGTCAAGAAGGCGCTGGCCACGGTGCAGATGGAGGGCTTCGAGCGCCGACCGGCGACCCGGCTCAGCGGCGGCCAGCAGCAGCGCTTGGCGCTGGCGCGCGCGCTGGTGATGGAGCCCAAGGTGCTGCTGCTCGACGAGCCCTTGAGCAATCTCGACGCCAAGCTGCGCGAATCGATGCGCATCGAGCTCCGCCGCATCCAGCGCGCGCTCGGCATCACCACGATCTATGTCACGCACGACCAGACCGAGGCGCTCGCCATGTCGGACGTGGTGGCGGTGATGCAGAACGGCCGCATCGTGCAGCACGGCGATCCGCAATCGATCTACCGCCGGCCGGCCACGCGCTTCGTCGCCGAGTTCATCGGCTCGATCAACCTCATCGCCGGCACGCTGACCGAGAAGGCGGCGGGCGATTCCTTTGCCCGGGTGGCGATCGCCGGCGGCGATCTGCGCTGCGTCGTGCCGCCGGGGATCGAGGCCGGGGCGCGCGTGCTCGTGTCGATCCGGCCCGAGGACGTGACCCTCCTCGACGGCGCAGCGGCGGCGCCGGCCAATGGCCGCAACCGCATCGCCGGCCGCGTGAGCGAGCAGATCTACCTCGGCAGCCTCGTCGATCACCTGATCGCGACGCAAGGCGCCGAAATGCACGCCTGGAGCCATCCCGGCGCCGCCTTCGCCCGCGGCGCCGAAGTGACGATCGAGGTCGATCCGGGCCGCTGCATCGTGCTGCCGAACCAGGACTGAGCACCGAAGGCGGAGTCTGGAATGGCGCTTTTTCTCGACGCCCACCACATCGCACGCTTGCATGCCGAGGGCCATGTCGGCATGGCCGATTATGTCGGCGCCATCGAGGGCGCCTATCGCGATCAGGGCGAAGGCAAGCTGCAGCTCCTGCCGCGCCAGAACTTCTGGTGGGCCGGCGCCAATGCCGCCAATCGCGGGCCGTCGCTGAAGCTCGCCGCCGCCGTGTTGGAAGGCGTCGGCGTGATCGGCGTGCCGATGTACACCGCCGGCTTCCGCCCCGGTGCCATCGAGCTCTGGATCGCCCTCTTCAGCGCCACGAACGGCGATCTCCTTGGGCATTTTCACGGCCAGAGCCTGAGCCTCTGGAAAACGGGCGCCACCGCGGCGATGGCCGCGCGCCACCTGGCGCGCGCCGAGGCCGCGAGCGTCGGCATAATCGGCACAGGCCAATACGCGCGCACGCAACTGCTCGGCCTCGCCGCCGTGCGCCAGATTCGCGAAATGCGCTGCTACAGCCGCAAGCCCGAGGGCCGCGAGGCGTTTGCCGCCTGGGCGCGCAAGGCCGTTCCCGGGCTCGACGTGCGCCCGGTGGCGAGCGCCCGCGCCGCCGCCGAGAGCGCCGACATCGTGGTGACGGTCACGACCTCCAAGACTCCGGTGCTCGAAGGCGCGTGGCTGGCACCCGGCACGCACTGCAATCTCGTCGGCATGCATTATCCCGAGACGCGCGAGGCCGACACCGAGACCATCCGGCGGGCGCGCGTGATCGTGGACGATCTCGACCAGGCCTGGGGCGAGAAGGGCGAGATCATGATGCCGCTCGCCGCCGGCGAGATCGCGCGCGATCACGTGGCGGGCGACATCGGCTCGGTGATCGCCGGGCGGATCCCGGGGCGGCGCGACGCGCGCGAGATCACGGTCTTCTGTTCGGGCGGAACGGCGCTGGAATATGTCGGTGCCTGCGCCATGCTGCACGCGGCGGCGCTTCGCACCGGCATCGGCCAGAAGCTCGACATCGGCCCCGCCTCGGCGGCGATCTGAGCGCGCCGCCGCGCCGCCCGCCTCGCACATATCAGCCGTGCCGGCGCCGCGCGTTTACACCCCGGCGCGCCGATGCTAGCGTTTCGCGACGTGCCGAGGCTTCGCCGAAGAAAGCCCGTATTCGCCGAGAAAATCCGAGGGAGGAATAGATGGCGTCGATGCTCCACGCGCTCACCCGGCGCTCCGCGCTCGCGTTGTTCATGGCGGCCGCGTGTGGCAGCGCCGCTCCCGCGCAGTCGCTGGACGACGTGAAGGCCGCCGCGGCCAAGGAAGGCAAGGTCGTCTGGTACGACAGCCTGCCGCGCGCCGAGGGCGATGCGATCCTGGCCGAGTTCCAGAAGGCATTCCCGTTCATCAAGACGGCGGAATATCTCGAAGTACCCGGCGCCGCGAAGACCGCGCGCATCACCCAGGAAAGTCGCGCCGGCGGCCCGACCGCGGACGTGACGCTCGACGGCCCCGCCTCGGGCATGCGCCACGCCGCGTCGGGCTTTCTCGTGCCGGTCGATTGGAAAGCCCTCGGCATCGAAGCCAACAAGGACCGCACGCCCAACGAATACCTGATCGCGATCACCACGCCCCTCTTCGGCATCCTCTACAACACCGACAAGGTGAAGGAGGCCGACGCGCCCAAGACCTACGAGGAACTGATCGACTCCAAATGGTCGGGCCGGGTCGGCACTTGGTCGCGCGCGATCGGATTCGTGATCCTGGCCGCGGACTGGGGCGAGGCCAAGACAGTCGACTACGTAACGAAATTCTCGGCCTTGAAGCCCAAGCTCTACCGCAGCACCTACGCCGCGGCGCAGAGCGTGGGCGCCGGGGAGGTCGACATCATCTACGGCATCTACCACACCGCCGTTCCGACCATCGAAAAGGGCGCGCCGGTGAAGTGGCGGTTCCTGGAGCCAGTGCCCGTAGGCCCGCTCTACGGCGTGCTGCTGAAGCATGGCCGCAACCCCAACGCCGGCAAGCTGCTGCTCGCCTGGCTCGGCTCGAAGGACGGCTCGCTCGCCTACGAGAAAGTGGCCAAGCGCGGCAATCCTTTCATCCCCGAGACCGAGACCTCGAAGATGCTGAAGGGGCGGAAGATTTCGTCCTTCGACGTGAAGACCGAGGTCGAGAAGGCGCAGTGGTACAACGATCTCGAAGCGCGGTTCGGCAAGATGCTTGCCGGCCGCTGAAGGAGCCGAACATGGTCTCGATCCCCAACAGCGTCGCCGACATCCTTCGCTCCAAGACATCGCGCGCGCTGCCGCGCTCGGTCGAGTTTCCGGCGCCGGACGTCGCCGGCTTCCAGGGGGCGATGGACAATTTCCACAAGGTCTTCGCCATCAAGCCTGGCGACCATGTGGTGATGCTGACCGACCCGCTGCTCGATCCCCGCGTGATCCAGGCGGTCTACGGCCTCGCCCGCGCGCGCGGCGCCACCTTCGCCTCCTACATGGGAACGTCGACCCAACTCATGGAAGTGCCGGACGAGGCGAAGCCGGCGCTCGAGCGCGCCACATTCGTGGTCTCCACCTGGTTCGCGTCGGTGATCGATCCCTATTGCATCGGCCTCCGCAAGAAGGGCCAGCGCTGGATCAAGATCACCTTCTTCCGCAATCTCGATCTCTGGCACACGCCCCAGGCACGCTTCCCGATCGACCTCCTCGGCGAGATCATCCGCGCCACCTCGCGGCTCTATCCCGAGGCGGGCGATTTCGATCTCCGCTTCAGCGACCCGCGCGGCACGAATTTCGAGATCAAGTACACGGAAGCGATGCGCAACCGGCTGCTGAAGCACAATCGCTGGCGCGGCCACAATTATGCCGACGAGCCGGGCTGCTACATCCATTACATGCCGACGCACGGGCCCAATCTCTACGAGCCCTACGTGATGGGCGACGAATCCCTGCCCGGCCCGGTCAACGGCGTGGTGTTCGCGCAATGGGCGGTGGGCTTCGAGAAGCCGTTTGAGGAGAAGATCGGCGTCGAGTTCAAGGACGACCGCGTCGTTTCCGTGCACGGCAAGGGCATGGAAGCGGAAGTGATCCGCGACCTCGTGATCGGCGGCAAGCTCGAGGAGCTGGGCTGCGGGCACAATCCCAAGGCGCCGCGCTTCGACATCTATCCGGCAGGCCCCAACTCGCCCGGCGGCCTGCATTTCGGCATCAACGGCGCCAAGCCCTCGAACTATCTCCGGCGCATGATGCCGAATTGGGAAGAGCCGCATGTGCACATGGATCTCGTCACCTTCGACAGCACGGTGACGGCCGGCAACCAAATCTTGATCGATCAGGGTTATCTCATGTCGCTCAAGGACCCGAAGGTGATCAAGATTGCCGAGCGCTACGGCGATCCGGTCGATCTGTTGGAAGCCTTTCCGGTCTGAGGCCGGCGCGGATTGGCGGGAGCAGCGGCCGTCTGCTAGTCTTGCAATCATCGGCAACGGGCGTCGAACCATGCAAGCCACGAAGAATATACCGATCCGCGGCGTCCACCACACCGCCTTCCGCTGCCGCGACGCGGCGGAGACGCGGCGCTTCTACGAGGGCGTTCTCGGCCTGCCGCTGGCGGCCGCACTCGCCTTCGACGAAGAGCCCGGCACCGGCGCCCCGCTCAAATACATGCATCTCTTCTTCGAGATGGGCGACGGGAAGTACGTGGCCTTCTTCGACCTGCCCGAATCCGCCGACGAATCGAAATTCAAGAAGAAATCGGGCTTCAACCTCCACATCGCCTTCGAGGTCGCCACCAAGGCAGACCTCGAGGATTATCATCGCCGCTTCAAGCAACACGGCATCGAGAATCACGGGCCTATCGACCATCACTTCGTGCAGTCGATCTATGCCTGGGATCCCAATGGCATCCAGATCGAGATCACGTGGCGTGACCCCGCCCACGACGCGATCATGGCCGACGAGCGCGCCAAGGCCGAAGCCGCGATGCGCGGCTGGAGCGCCGAAACCGCGCCGATCCGCGCCGGCAAGCTGAAGCTCGCCGCCGCCCGCGCCTGATCCGAAAGCCCGACGACATGGCGTTCGCCCGCACCGCCGCGGAAACGTTCGACTACGTCCGCGAGCCCTTTCTCGTCGTCTTCAAGGAAACCTCGGCGATCAAGGAGACCTATGCGGGCGAAGTCGGCACGGTCGTGCTCGAAGGCCACCGGCTGAAACCGACGGGCCTCGAGTCCAAGACCGCGATTGTCTTCATGCATCCCATCGGCAGCACGCAATATCTGCCGCTGGTCGCGGCGCTGGCCAAGAGCGGCCTCCACGTGATCTCGTGCAACAGCCGCTATCCGCGCAACGACACCGCGCTCATCATGGAGAAGGTGGCGCTCGATCTCGCCGCCTGCCTCCGCCACGCACGCGAAAAATTCGGCTACGAGCGCATCGTGCTCGGCGGCTGGAGCGGCGGCGGCTCGCTTTCGCTGTTCTATCAGTCGCAGGCGGAGGGTCCAACGGTGACGGCCACGCCGGCCGGCGATCCACCCGACCTGACCGCCGCGAAGCTGCCGCGCGCCGACGCCATCATGCTGCTGGCGGCGCATACGAGCCGTGCCAAGACGCTGACCGAATGGATGGACCCCTCGGTGACGGACGAGCGCGATTCGTTCAAGCGGGATCCGGCGCTCAATCTCTATCACCCGGCGGCGCCGCAGCCGCCCTACGACGCGGCATTTCTCGCCCGCTACCGCGCGGCGCAGGTCGCGCGCAACCGGCGCATCACGGCCTGGGCGCAACAGATGCTCGCCGACGGCAAGAAGCGCGCGGGCGACGCGTTCGAGCATTGCTTCGTCGTCCACGGCACCATGGCCGATCCGGCCTGGCTCGACGCCGCCATCGAGCCCAATGGCCGCAAGCCGAATTGGTGCTTCATGGGCGTGCCGCGCATGGTCAACGACGCGCCGGCCGGGCTCGCCCGCTTCACGACGTTGCGGAGCTGGCTCTCGCAATGGAGCCACGATTTCTCGAACGCCGACGGGCCAAGTTCGGCGGCGCGCATTTCGGTGCCCGTGCTGCTGCTCGAAAACAGCGCCGACGACGGCTGCCTGCCGCATCACAATCGTCGCTTCCTGGCCGCGATCAAGTCGGAGAAGGAGCACCGCACGATCGACGGCGCCAACCACTATTATTTCGGCCAGCCCGAGAAGGCCGCGGAGGCGGTGCGTGTGATCCGCGACTGGCTGGCGCGGCGGAAGCTCGACGCCTGAGCGCGCGAAATCGGCGCCGCGACGGCGACATTCTCGATGCCGACCTGTTAGACTCGCGTCCCTTGTGAGACAGGAGGCATCGTGGCCGCACGCCGATTCAGGAACGCCCTGACGCTCGCTTTCGTGACGCTCGCCGCCGCCGCGCCGGCCGCGGGCGCCGACACCTTCGCCGATTGCGTGGCGGGCTTGCGCCAGCAGGCGATCGCCGCCGGGGTCGACCGCGCCATCGCCGCGCGAGCGCTCACCCTCGCCGTTCCGGACGAGAAGGTGCTGCGCTTCTCGCAGGTTCAGCCGGAATTCGACGTTCCGATCTGGGATTATCTCGCCTATCTTGTCGACGAGCAGCGCGTCGCCGACGGGCGCGTGATGATGCAGCGCCACGCCGCCACGCTCCGCGCCGTGGAGGCGCGCTTCGGCGTGGATCGCCACGTGGTGGCGGCGGTGTGGGGCGTCGAATCCGACTACGGCAAGGCCGCGGGCGACAATTTCCTGCCGCACGCGCTCGCGACCTTGGTCTGCGCCGGCGAATCGCGGCGCGAGTTCTGGCGCAAGGAGCTCATGGCGGCGCTGCAGCTCGTGAGCCAGGGCGATCTGAAGCTCGAGGAGCTCTACGGCTCCTGGGCCGGCGCCTTCGGCCACACGCAGTTCATTCCCACGACCTATCAGCGCCACGCCGTGGATTTCGACGGCGACGGACGGCGCGATCTCGTGAAATCGATCCCCGACGCACTCGCCTCGACCGCGAACTATCTGAGGCGTTCCGGCTGGCGGAGCGGCGAGGCCTGGATGCTCGAGGCGAAGGTCCGCCCCGGCTATGCCGGCCCGCGCGGGCGCAGGGCCTATGCCACGCTCGCCGACTGGGCGAAGCGCGGCGTCGTTCGCGCCGACGGCACGCGCCTCCAGGGCCGCACGCTCGCCGGCCTCATCCTGCCGGCGGGTGCGAACGGGCCCGGCTTCCTCACCTTCCGGAACTTCGGCGCGATCTACGCCTACAATCACGCGGATTCCTACGCGATCGCGATCTCGCATCTCGCGGACCGCCTCGCCGGCCAGCCGGCGTTCCGCACGCCCTGGCCGACCGACGATCCCGGCCTCTCGCGCGTCCAGCAATTGGAACTCCAGAAATTGCTGCTCGCCAAGGGCCACGACATCGGCAAGCCCGACGGCAAGATCGGCCCGGCCACGCGTGCCGCCATCGCGGAAGCGGAGAAGCGCCTCGGCATGCTGCCCACCGGCCGCGCGGGGATGAAGATCTACAAGGCGTTGGGCGGGCGATAGGAGCCGCGGCCGTCCGGCTCAGACGAAGGCGGCGCCGTAGTCCTTCGCGAGATAGTCGCGGCGAAGCTCGCTGATCCGCGCCTTGATGCGCGCGCCGCCTTGCTTCATTTCCGCGTCCTCGCCCGGGCGCACCCAGGCGAGCACCTCTTTCTGGAAGCACGGTCGCGCCTTGATTCGCGCATACCACGCGGCCGTCTTCGGGCGCTCCGCGGTCCAGACGTCGAGCATGCCCATGAAGTCGAGCCGCGCCACATAGGGCGAGAGGTTGATCTCGGCGAGCGAAAAGAGTTCGCCCGCGAGCCAGGGCCGCCCGCCGCCCAGCGTCTTCTCGATCTTGTGGAAGATCTTCTCGAACGCGACAGCACCCCGGAGGATGTGCGGCGCATCCACGCCCTTTTCCTGGATCGTGGTCTGGCGGTCGCGCCGGTCGAGATCGATGATGCGCGCGAGATGCTCCTTGAGCTTCTCCGCCGGCATCTTGCGCAGGCGCTCCATGAACATGCCGGCATAGCTCATTACCGCGATGCCCTGGTGCAGGCCTTCGTCGCACGCCTTGGTGAAGAGCCGCATCTCAGCCCGCTCGCCGGGATCGCGCGGGCGCAGCGGCGGCTCGGGATAGGCGTCGTCGAGATACTCGCAGATCACCGTCGATTCGGTGTAGACGCGGCCATTGTCGATCAGGGTCGGCACCACGCCCTTGGAATTGAGCTTGAGATAACCCGGATCGAGCTGCGCGCCCTTGAAGAGATCGACCTCGTGGCCCTCCCAGGCGAGGCCCTTCTCGAACAGGGTCATCCGCACTTTCTGGGCGCAGACCGAGCTGTTGTAGTGATAGAGAACGATCCCCATCACTCGCCCAAGGTCCCGGTCACGCGCTTGAACTTGCCGTCCTTGATCTGCGTCAGCACGAAGGCGCGGGTGCCGAGGCGGCGGTCGGGGCCGAAGGTCATCGGCGGCGAGCCGAAAATGTTCGGATAGTCTTTGATCGTTTCGCTCGCGGCGATGAACTTGTCGATGGTCAGGTCCTTGCCCGCGCGCTCCAGCCCGGTGATGACGAGATCCATCATGTCCCAGCCGATGGCGGCGGCGACGTCGGGCGCCTTGCCGAAGCGGTCCTGGTAGCGCTTCATCCAGGCCTTGAGCGCCTCGGGCGCGTCGGCCGCGTCGAACGGCACGTATTGGCACTGAACGTAGAAATCGTCGACCGCGTCCTTGCCGATGGCGGTGGTGCCGGGATTGCACGCCGCAGCCGAGGTGAGCACGTCCACCTTCCAGCCGAGCTTTTTGAGCTCGATGCCGAGGCCCGCGGTTTCGCGCACCACCGTGCCGGCCACGATGAGATCGGGCTCCGCCTGGCGCATGCGCGCCACCTGCGAGGAGAACGAGGTGTCGCCGCGCTTGTAGCTGGTGACGGCGACGACGGGGATGTTCATCGCCTTGGCCTGCGCTTCCGCGGCCTCGCGCAGTTCCTTACCGAATTCGTCGTCCTGATACATGATCGCGATCTTCTTCTTGCCGAGCTTCGCGACCATGTATTCGACCGCCGCCTTCATCTGGTGGTCGTAGGGCGCCGCCATGCTGAATTTCAGCTTGTGGAACGGCTCGTACATGGCGCGGTGATTGGTGCCCGGATACATGTGCGGCACGCCCGCCTCGAGCACGATCGGCATGGTCGCCATCGCGATCGGCGTGCCGAGTGTCCCGACCATGGCGAACACCTGATCCTGCTGGATGAGCTTTTGCGCCGCCAGCACGCCTTTCTTGGGATCGTAGCCATTGTCTTCGCCGATCAGCACGATCTTGCGCCCGTGCACGCCGCCCTTGGCATTCTGCTCTTCGATGCGCATCAGCTTGCCGTTGCGCATGGGCTGGCCCCAGAAGACGATGGGGCCGGAGAGATCGTCTTGCGTGCCGAGCTTGATCTCGGTGGCGGTGACGCCGCGGACGTTCTGCGCGGCGGCGGGCGGCGCGGCCAGGGCCAGGACCGAAACGGCGGCCAGCGCCGCAAAGGCGGTACGACGGTTCATGAGCGTTGCTCCCTCGGGTGTAAGCGCCGGCTTTTTCGGCGTCGGCATTGGGGGCGATTGTAGCAGGCGCAACGAAGCGGGCAATCGGGCAGGACGGGCCCTCGTGCCGCGCCGTCATCCCCCATACATCGCCTCGATCTCCCTCTTGTATTTCTGATTCACATATTTCCGCCTGAGCTTCAGCGTCGGCGTCATCTCTTCGTCCTCGGCGGTCAAAAGGATGTCGAGGAGATGGATCTTCCGGATGCGCTCGACATTGGCGAGGGTCTTGTTGACCTTCTCCACTTCGGCCCAGACCATGTCGCGGATCGCGGGCGCGCGCGTCAGGCTGGCGTAGTCGGTGAAAGGCACGCGCTGGGTCTGCGCATATTTCACCACGTTCTCCTGGTCGATCATGATCAGTGCCGTGAGATAGTTGCGCTTGTCGCCGATCACGATGGCGTCGCTGACATAGGGGCTGAATTTCAGCCGGTTCTCGATCTCCGAGGGCGTGATGTTCTTGCCGCCCGAGGTGATGATGATGTCGCTCTTGCGGTCGGTGATCTTTACCAGGCCCTTGGCGTCGATGGCACCGATGTCGCCGGTGTGGAGCCACCCCTCGCGGACGGCTTCCGCCGTTCGTTCGGGCTTGTTGAGATAGCCCTCGAAGACGTGCGCGCCGCGGACGACGATTTCGCCCTCGGGCGAAATCTTCACCTCTGTGCCGCGGATCGCGCGCCCGACCGTGCCGAGCGCGAATTCCGCCGGCCGGTAGAAAGTGGCGATGCCGCTGCATTCCGTCTGACCGTAGATCTCGAAGATCGGGATGCCGAGCGCCACGTACCAGCGCATGATCTCCTGCGAGATGGGTGCGGCGCCGCTGCCGATGAGACGCGCGCGCGACAAGCCCAGCAGGCGCTTGGTGTTGCGCAGCACGAGAAGCTGCGCCAGCGCATTGGCGGCGCGGAGCGGCAGGGGCACAGACTTCCCCGCCATCTTGCGGTCCGCCACCCGGTAGGCGATCGCCATCGCGCGCGCGAAGCCCCAGCGCTGCAGCGGCGTCGCGTCCTGGAGCGTCATCGTCACCAGCGAGTGCAGCTTCTCCCAGATGCGCGGCACGGCGAAAAACACCGTGGGCGAGACCTCGCGCAGGTTCTCCATCACCGAATCGGGGCTCTCGGCGAAATGGGTGACGCCGCCGAAGCCCAAGGGGCGCAGCGCCGTCATCATGCGTTCGGCCATGTGGCAGAGCGGCAGGAATGCCAGCGTGTCGTCGCGCTGGGTCGTGGGCGCCATGTCGCCCCAGCGATCGATGGCGAAAATCAGATTCGCGTTGGAGAGGATGGCGCCTTTGGGCGGGCCGGTGGTGCCGGATGTGTAGACCAGAATCGCGCGCTGCTCCGGCCGCGTCGCGTCGATGAAAGCATCCCAGCGCGCCGGATTTTTCGCGACTTCGGCCTCGCCCAGCGCCAGGAGCTCGTCGTAGCCCATCACCAGAGGGTCGGTGAAACGCTTCAGGCCCGTTAGATCGTAGACGATGACGCGCGCCAGCCGCGGGAAACGTTCGCGGCGCTCCAGCACCTTGTCGAGCTGCTCCTCGTTCTCGACGAACAGGAATCGCGCGCCGCTGTCGTTGACGATGTAGTCAACCTGCTCGCGCGACGAGGTGGGGTAGAGGCCGACCGAGACCGCGCCGAGCCCGACGATGCCCATGTCGGTCCAGAGCCATTCGGGAATCGTCTCGGCCAGGATCGCGGCGACTTCGCCCGGCTGAAGGCCGAGGGCCGCGAGGCCGAGGCCGGTCGCGCGCGCCTTGGCGGCGTAGTCCGCCCACGAGACCTTCTGCCAGATGCCGAAATCCTTGTGCATCATCGCCGCCGCATCGCCGCGCGCCCTCGCGGTGTGGCGGAACAGCTTGGCCACCGTATCGCAGCCCGCCGGGATGAAGGGGCGATCGGTCACCGCCACTGCTTCCGCCGCTTCCAACGCCTGACGCCGCGCACGCCGGCGTCGCGGATGCCGAGGTAGAATTCCTTGACGTCGTCGTTGCTCTTCAAGCGCTCGGAGGTGCCTTCGAGCACGATGCGGCCACCTTCGAGCACGTAGCCGAAATCGGCGACGTCGAGCGCCATCTTGGCGTTCTGCTCGACCAGCAGCATTGCGGCGCCGCTTTCGGCCTTGAGGCGCTGGACGATGCGGTAGATCTCCTGCACCAGCAGCGGCGAGAGGCCGAGCGAGGGCTCGTCGAGCAGGATCATCTTGGGCCGCGCCATCATCGCCCGGCCGATGGCGAGCATCTGCTGCTCGCCGCCCGAGAGATTGCCGGCCATTTCCGCCGAACGCGCCTGAAGTGCCGGGAAATAGGCGAAGATGCGCGCGAGATCGGCGGCGATGCCCTCGCCGCTCCGCCGGAGGAATGCGCCCATCTTGAGATTGTCGAGCACCGAGAGGTGGCGAAAGACCTCGCGCCCCTCGGGCACATGGGCGATGCCGGCCGCCGCCACGTCCCAGGATTGGCGCTTCTGGATTTCCGCGCCGTCGAACTTGATCGTGCCGGCCTGGGGATCGAGTGCGCCCGAGATCGTCTTCAGCAGCGAGGTTTTGCCCGCGCCGTTGGCGCCGAGCACGGCGACGATGGAACCGGGCGCCACGTCCAAACTTATGCCTTTCAGCGCCGCGATCGGCCCGTAATAGGCTTCGACGTTGCGGACTTCGAGGAGAGCCATCGGATCAGCCCCCGAGATAGGCGGCGGCGACCGCTGGATCGCGCTGCACGTCGCCGGGTGCCCCCAGCGCCAGCATGCGGCCAGAGCTCATCGCCAGCACGCGGTCGGAGACGGCCGAGACCAGGCTCATGTCGTGCTCGATCATCAACACGGTCACGTCGAGATCGTCGCGGATGTCCTGGATCCAGAACACCATGTCGTTGGTCTCCTCGACGTTGAGGCCCGAGGACGGTTCGTCGAGCAGCAGCAGGCGCGGCTCGGCGGCGAGTGCACGGCCGAGTTCCACTATCTTCCGGACGCCATAGGGCAGCCCGCCCACCAGCACGTCGCGGTATTTCCCGATCTCGAGGAAGTCGATGACCTCCTCCACCTTCCGCCGGTCGGCGATCTTCTCGCGGCGCACGAAGGGCGTGAACAAGGTCTGCTGCCAGAGGCCGGCGCGGCCGTGGCGGAAGCGGCCGAGCATGAGGTTGTCGAGCACCGTCGCGTTGTCGAACAGCGCGATGTTCTGGAAGGTGCGCGCGATGCCGGAGCGCACCACGTCGTGCGGGGCGATGTGGGTGATGTCGCGCCCGTCGAAGGCGATGCGGCCGCTCGAGGGCTCGTAGATGCGGCTGATGAGGTTGAACAGCGTCGTCTTGCCGGCACCGTTGGGGCCGATGATGGCAAAAATCTCGCGCGGTTCCACGGCGAAGGAGACGCCGTCGACGGCTTTCAAGCCGCCGAAGGCGATGCCGACATCGCTCACATCGAGCACCGTCGCGCCCGCGCGCATCACCAGGTCTCCGATTTGGCGAAGCTCTTGGTGCGCTTCAGCGAGCCTTGGCGGTAGAACGGGAACATCGAGAAATATTGCTTGATCTTCCTCCAGATGCCGTAGAGGCCGGTGGGCTCGGCCAGGATGAATCCGAGCAGCACCACGGCATAGACGGCGGCCTGGAGCCCGGTCTGCTGCGCGATGACGGCCGGGAGATGGTCTTTGGCCACCGCCACGAGCTGCGGCAGCACGATGATGAAAATGGCGCCCAGCACGATGCCGTGCATCGAGCCGATGCCGCCGATGAAGATCATGACCAGGAATTCGATCGAAACGAAGATCGTGAACTGATCGGGATCGATGAACTGGATCTTGTGCGCGTAGAGGGCGCCGGCGATGCCGGTCAAGAGCGCGCTGATGGCGAAGGCGGTGAGCTTGGTGCGCATCAGCGGAACACCCATGCTCTGCGCCGCGGTTTCGCTGTCGCGGATCGCCATCATCGCGAGCCCGAGGGGCGCGCGGACGATGTTGCGCACCGCGGCCAGGGTGACGAGCGCCACGGCCAGCACGATGAAGTAGAGCTTGGGCTCGGTATCGGCCACGAAGCCGCCGAGGCGGATTTTGGGTACGTTGATGCCCGACGCGCCGTTCGTGACGCTCTCCCACCGCACGATGATCTCGGTGACGATGAAGGCCGCGGCCAGCGTGGCGATGGCTAGGTACATGCCCGAGAGCCGCAGGGCCGGCAGGCCGACGGCGAGGCCGACCGCGGCGGCGAGCACGCCGGCGCCGAGAAGGGCCAGTGGGAACGGAATCCCGTGCTTCTCGAGAATCGCGGTCGTGAAGGCGCCGACGGCGAAGAAGGCCGAATGGCCGAGCGAGATCTGGCCGCAATACCCGCAGAGCAGCATCAGCCCGGCGCCGGCCACGGCATAGATGCCGATCAGCACGAGTTGCGAGAGATAATAGGTGGGAACGAAGGCGGGTGCGGCGAGCAGGAGCAGGAAGAGCGCGCCGTACCAAAACGCCATCGTGCCGTCGCGGAACAGCCGGAAATCCTCGGAGTAGCTGGTCTTCTTGTAGAACTTCACGAGCTACACCCGCACCCGCTTGGAGATGCCGAACAGACCCTGCGGCCGCACCATCAGCACGCCGAGCAGCACGACATAAGCGGCGACGTTCTTGAAGCCCTCGGGCAGATAGAGGCCCGCAAGCTCCTCGATGACGCCGATAACGATGCCGCCGATCACGGCGCCGGGCAGGCTGCCGAAGCCGCCCAGCACGGCCGCCGGGAACGCCTTCAAGCCGATATAGCCCATGTTGACGTGGACGAAGGCCATCGGCGCCAGCATCACGCCGGCCAGCGCCGCCACCGCCGCGCTGATGCCCCAGATGAGGCCGAACATGCGGCGCACGTTGATGCCGGCATAGCCCGCGGCGAGCTGGTTCTGCGATGTCGCCTGGAGCGCCACGCCGATGCGCGAGCGCGAAAAGAAAATATAGAGCAGCGCCACCAGCAGGATCGTGACCAGGATCACGACGAGATGCTCGCCGCTGATCACGAGATCGCCGATCCGGATCACCTTGCCTGCCACCGGGTTGGAAAGCCGGTGGGTTTCGACGCCCCAGCCCGGCACCATCGCGACGGCGGCGCGTATCAGGGTGGAGACCGCGACGGTCGCGAGCACGATGGTGAAGGCCGGGCTGCCGATCAGCGGACGCAGCAGCAGGCGGTTGATGACGACGCCGAAGGCCGCGGTGGCGAGCAGCGCCAGCAGCACGCCGGGCACGAAGGGCACGCCGCCGAGATCGACGATGCTGTAAGCGAAGAAGGCGCCCACCATCATCAGCTCGCCCTGGGCGAAGTTGACGACTTCCGTGGCCTTGTAGATCAGCACGAAGCCCAAGGCGACCAGCGCATAGATGCAGCCGATCGACACGCCGCTCACGACGGCCTGGAGAAAGACGACCAACGGGTCCATGAGCAGGCGGTTTTTGCCGTGCGTTTCCTCTTTGGTGACAGAGTGTACAGGCGCGCGCGGCCGGCGCAATGCGCCGGCCGCAAGCCTGCCCGGGGCGCCGATTTCGCATTTCGGGCTTGATTGCCGGCGCCGCGCGCCGCAGAGACGGGCCATGAAAGCGATCCGCTACGCCCGCTACGGCGGCCCCGAGGTTCTGGAGCTCGCCGAAATCCCCGATCCCGCACTGCCCGACGACGGCGTGCTGATCGAGATTCACGCCGCCGCCGTGGCGCCCGGCGACACGAAAGTGCGCGCCGGCGTGCTCCAGGACATGTTCAAGGTGACGCTGCCCAAGATTCCGGGCCGCGACGGCGCCGGCATCGTCATCGCCGCCGGACCCAAGGCCGGCTACGCGCGAGTCGGCGACCGCGTCTGCTTCGTGGCGCAGCATGTCGAGCAAGGCGGTGCGGCCGAGAAGATCGCGCGCCGGCGCCACGACATCGCGCCGCTGCCCGCGAATCTCACCTTCATCGAGGGCGCGTCGCTCTGCCACGCGGGCATCTGCGCCTGGATCGCGCTGGTCGAAACCGCGGCCGTGAAACCGGGCATGAACGTGCTGGTGCACGGCGCCGGCGGCGCGATCGGCTCGCTAGCGGTGCAGCTCGCCAAGCATCTCGGCGCCACGGTGACAGGCACCACGCGCAACGCGAACACCGATTACGTACGCGGTCTCGGCGCCGATGCCGTGATCGCCTACGACAAGGCCGATTTCGCCGCCTGCCCCACGCGCTACGACGTGGTGTTTGACACGGTCGGCGGCGACATCCACCGCCGCTCCTATCCCGTGCTGAAGAAGGGCGGCACGCTCGTGTATCTCATCGCGGCACCGATCGAGGATCTGTCGGCGCAATACGGCGTGACGCTGAAGCGCGCGCCGATCCACGACCGCATCGAGACGCTGGAAGCCGTGCTCGGCCTCGCCGGGCGCGGCATCCTGAAGCCCCAGGTCGGCGCCGTGTTTCCGCTAGCGCAATGCGCCGACGCGCACCGGCTCGTCGCCTCGGGCACGCACACGCGCGGCCGCGTCGTGCTAAAAGTCCGCTGACGGGGATGACGGCCTTGCAGTATCGCGTCGGCATCGACATCGGCGGCACCTTTACCGACATCGCCCTGCTCGGCGACGACGGCACGCTCACCAACGGCAAAGTGCTGACCACGCCCGACGATTTCGGCCGCGCCATCGCCGCCGGACTCGGCCGCATGCTCGCCGCGAACGCGATCCGGCCGGAGCAGATCGCGCGCGTCGTCCACGCCACCACCGTCGCTACCAACGCGATCCTGGAGAATAAGGGCGCGCTGACCGGCCTCATCACGACCGAAGGCTTCCGCGACGTGCTCGAAATGCGGCGCCTGCGCATCCCGGAAATGTACACGCTCAACTATCCGAAACCGCCGCCGCTGGTGCCGCGCCGCCTCCGGATGGAAGTGGCGGAGCGCCTGGGCCCGCGCGGCGAGGTGCGCCGCCCGCTCGACGAGGCGAGTGCCCGCGCCGCCGCGCTGCGCCTGGCCGAGGCCGGAGTCGAAGCCATCGCCATCGCGCTCATCCATTCCTATGCCAATCCGGCGCATGAGCGGCGCGTGGCCGAGATCGTGGCCGAGGCGCTGCCAGGCGCCTTCGTCACCTGCTCCAGCGACATCCTGCCGGAAATCCGCGAATACGAGCGCACCAGCACCACGGTCATCAACGCCTTCCTTGGCCCGATCCTCCGCGGCTATTTCGCCTCGCTGCAGAAGCACCTCGCCGCCATCGGCGTTACGGTGCCCATTGACGTGATGAAATCCGATGGCGGCGTGATGTCCCTCCGCCTCGCCGCCGAGCGGCCCGCTTATCTCGTCGAATCGGGTCCGGCCGCCGGCGTGATCGGCGCCGCCAAGCTCGGCGCGCGCCTCGAAGGCCGCGATTGCCTCACGCTCGACATGGGCGGCACCACGGCCAAGGCCTCGATCGTCGAGGGCGGCCAAGTGGCGCGCACGGGCGACTACGAGGTGGGCGCCGGCATCAACCTCAGCAGCAAGCTCGTGATGGGCGGCGGTTACGCGCTGAAGCTTCCGGTGATCGACATTTCCGAGATCGGCGCCGGCGGCGGCAGCATCGTGTCGATCGACCGCGGCGGCATGTTGCATGTGGGCCCGCGAAGCGCCGGCGCCATGCCCGGCCCGGTCGCCTACGACCGCGGCGGCACCGAACCCACTTTCACCGACGCCGTGGTGACACTCGGCTATCTCAACCCCGCCGGCCTCGTCGGCGGCGATTTGAAACTCGCGGCGGGCAAGGCGCTGGCGGCGCTGGAGGCGCGCATCGCCAAGCCGCTCGGGCGCACGGCGCTCGACACCGCCTTCGGCATCTTCGAAGTGGCGTGCGGCACCATGGTGCGCGCGGTCAAGGCCGTCTCCACCTATCGCGGCCGCGACCCGCGCGACTTCGCGCTCTTCGCCTTCGGCGGCAACGGCCCGGTGGTGGGCGCCGCGCTGGCCGATCTCCTGGAAATGCGCGATGTGATCGTACCGCCCGATCCCGGCGTGTTCAGCGCCGTGGGCCTGCTGCTGTCCGACATCGAGCAGGAGCGGAGCCGCGCTTTCCTCCGCCGCCTCACCGCGGTGGCGCCGGCCGAGATGGACGCGGCCTATGCCGGGCTCGAAGCCGCGATCCGCGCCGATCTCGCCGCCGACGGCTACACCACCGAGCAAGTCGCACTCATCCGCCTCGCCGATCTCCGTTACGCGGGCCAAGCGCACGAGCTCTCCATTCCGTTCGCCGTGACGCGCGCCGGTGCTCCCGATTTCGCCGCCATGGCCGAAGCCTTCGCCGCCGAGCATCGCCGCACCTATGGCCACGCCGCCGAGGCCGAGGCGGTGGAATGCGTGGCGCTGCGCATCAAGGGCCGCGTGATTGCCCGCGCCGGCGCTTTGCCCGACACCGCCCGCGCCTTGCGAGCGACGGGCAAAGCCGCGGCGACCGTCACCCGCCTCGCCTATTTCGGCCCTGCCGCCGGCCAAGTTGCGGTGCCGGTCATCGCGCGCGCCGACCTTGCCGCCGGCGAGCGCCAAGGCCCGCTGATGGTGGAAGAATACGATTCCACCTGCGTGGTACCCCCCGGCTGGCGCGCCCGTCTCGACGCCGCCGCCAATATCCGCCTCATCCGCGAGTGAGAGCCATGCGCGCCAATACCGATCCGATCACGATGGAAGTGGTGAAGAACGCGCTCTCGTCGATCGCCGACGAGATGGCGCTGGTCATCATGCGCACCGCCTATTCCTCGATCGTGCGCGATTCGATGGACTACTCGACCGGGCTCTGCGACCGCCAAGGCCGCGCCATCGCCCACGGCCTCACTATGGCGCTGCATTTGGGCTCGTTCCCGGACGCGATGCGTTGCCTCATCGACGCTTATGGCGACCGCACCTACCCCGGCGACGTGTTCGTGTTCAACGATCCCTACACCGCCGGCGGCATGCATTTGCCCGACGTCTACATCGTGCAGCCGATCTTCCTCGAGGATCAGCTCGAGGGCTACGCGGCCACCCTCGTGCACCAGATCGACATGGGCGGCATCGCGCCCGGCAGCACCGCCGTCTACGCGACCGAAATTTTCCAGGAAGGCCTCCGCATCCCGATCGTGAAAATGTACGAGCGCGGCCAGCCCAACGAGACCTTTTTCAAGATAATGGAAAGCAATACCCGGATGCCCGACAAGCTCGCGGGCGACATGCGCGCGCAGATCGCGGCCTGCCGCACCGCCGACAAGGCGTTCCGCGGCCTCGTGGCGAAATACGGCCGCGAAACCTTCCGCGCCCTGGTCGAAGATCTCCACGATCACGCCGAGCGCATGATGCGCGCGGAGATCGAAGCGCTTCCGGACGGCACCTGGAGCTTCACCGACTACATCGACGGGCTCGGCGAAACGCCAGAGCCCTTGCCGCTCAAGGTGACGCTTACCATCGCAGGCGGCGACATCACGGTGGATTGGACCGGATCGGCGCCGCAGGTCCAAGGCGCCATCAATTGCCCAGTGCCGTTCGTGAAATCCGCCGCGCATCTCATCTTGAAATGCATCGCGCGCGGCGATGTACCCAATTTCGAAGGCTTCACGCGACCGATCAGACAGATCGCGCCCGAGGGCACGATCGTCAATCCGCGCCTCCCCGCCGCCTGCGCCGCGCGCGCCATCGTCGGCTGGCGCGCCGTCGATACGCTATTGGGGGCCTTCGCGCAGATCGCCCCCGATCGCGTGCCGGCCGCCGGCGAAGGCGGCGTATCCTTCCCCATCATCAGCGGCTTCCACCAGGGCCAGCGCTATGTGTGCAGCGAAACCCTGGCCGGAAGCTGGGGTGCGATGGCCGACCGCGACGGCGTGTTCGGGGTGCCCAACCCCGGCGGCAATCTCACGAACCAGCCGATCGAGATGATCGAGGCGCTCTATCCGATCGAGGTGACCGAATACGGCATGGTGCCGAATTCCGGCGGGCCCGGCCGCTTCCGCGGAGCGCCCGCCTTCGTGCGCGCCTACCGCATGCTCGGCGACGAGGCAACGCTTATCATGCGCTCGGACCGCCGCCGCTACTTGCCGTATCCGCTCGACGGCGGCGCGGCTGGCACCCCTTCGCTGAACTTCCTCAACCCCGGCCCGGCGCAGCGCGCGGTGCCGGTGATGCCGATGGACCCCATCCGCCTCGGCCACGGCGACGTGTTCTCGCACGTGTCCGCCGGTGGCGCCGGGCGCGGCGACGCGCTGGCGCGCGATCCGCAACACGTGCTCGACGACATCGTCGAAGAGCGTCTGACGGTCGAATACGCTCTCGCCGTCTATGGCGTGGTGATCGATCCCGCGGCCAAGACCGTGGACGAAGCAGCGACGGCGCGCGCCCGCGAAGCCTTGGCCGCCCGCCGCGCCCAAGGCTTCGATTCGCACCCCGCCTATCTCGAAATCTTCCTCGCCCGCTACCGCATCCGCGACTTCAAGCTCGTCGGCGAGCGCGAACTGCGGCTGTAGAGAAGCAAAACGGCGGCGGATGAGGCCTTAGCGGCCGGCCAACTTTTCGCGCATCCGATCTTCCCGTTGGGCGACATCCGGCGTCAGGGCATCGCCGAAATCGGCGGCCTCGAACAGCGGGCGGATCTCGATCTCGCTCGGTCCGAGCATCGGATTGGGGCAGCGCTTCACCCACGCGACCGCTTCGCCCATGTCTTTGACATTCCAGAGCCAGAAGCCGGCGACCAATTCGTTCGTCGCCGGGAAGGGCCCGTCGATGACGGTGCGATTCGGGCCATTGAAGGCCACGCGCTTGCCCTTCGACGACGGATGCAGGCCCTCGCCGGCCAAGAGGATGCCGGCGTTGACCAGCTCTTCGTTGAACTTGCCCATGGCCTCGAGGAGATCGGTCGAGGGCATGATGCCCGCTTCGCTGTCCTTCGTCGCCTTCACCAGAACCATGACGCGCATCGTTTTGTCTCCTCTGATCCGCGGAGGCCGCGCCGGCCGCCCTGCTCATATGACGAACGAGCGTCGGCGGGACCGACATCTCGCCGAAACTTTTCGCGCGAAATGCGGCGTTGATTGGGTCCTTCGAGCCGTCCGGTCCTTAGGGTGACGTTGGAGGTATCCGGTTTCCACTCAATCGAAAGCGCCTACATCCATGGCGCCAATTCGCCCTCTTCCTTGAGCGCGCGAAGAGAGGCGCGGAAGGCGGCGACCGTCTCCGCCAACTCGGCGGGGCCGTGGACGGCAGAGACGAGTCCGCCGGGCCAGCCGTTCATGTCGACGCCGTGGCACAGCATGGCGAGGCGGAGCTTCTGCACCACCTCGGGTGGGTTGTCCTTGAGCTCGTAGACATCGGCCCGGAGCGGATCGAAATCGCGCGGCCGGATTGCGCGCCGCTTGGGATTGGTGAAAATGTGGAAACCCGAGAACGTGCCGTAGGCCGCCCAAGCGATGCCCTCGGCCTCGAGCACGCCGTTCAACGCCGCGCGAAGATCGGCACCGAACTTGTTGGCGCGCGCGCAGGCGTCGGTGCCGGCGATGACCTCGAGCGTCGCCACCGCCGCCGCGGCGCTCAGCGGATTAGCGTTGAAGGTGCCGAAATGCAGGACCTTTTCGCGCTTGGCCGCGGCCGAAACCTCGAAATCGAGGAAATCGATGAGGTCTTTCTTGCCGACCAGCATGCCGCCGGGCAGGCCGCCCGCGCCGATCTTGGCGAGCGTCGTCAAGTCTGGCGTGACACCGTAATGCGCTTGGGCGCCGCCCGGGGAGACGCGAAAGCCGCTGATGACCTCGTCGAAGATCAAGACGATGCTGCGCTGTGCCGTCAGCGCGCGGAGTTCGATCAGCAGCGCGGGATCGAACGGAACGCGGCCCCAGCTGGCGCCGGTGGGCTCGAGGATGATCGCGGCGACGTCGTCGCGGCTGACGAGGAGCTTGCGCACATCGTCGGGCGCGTCGCTGCGCACCGGCAGCACGTCAGCCGCGACCGAAGGCAGCACGCCGATCGGCGGCGAGCCGTCGAAATGGTTCATGTAGGCCGCGGCCATCGAATCGTGCCAGCCGTGGAAATGCGTGGCGAAGCGCACGACCTTCGGGCGGCCGGTATGCGCGCGGGCGAGGCGCAGTGCCAAGAGCGTCGCCTCAGTACCCGAGGCGGTGAAGCGAATACGCTCGGCCGAGGGGACCATCTGCTGCACCAGCTCCGCCCAGCGGAGCTCGAGATCGTGGCCGTTGCCGAAATGGGTGCCGCGGTCGAGCTGGCGCTTCGCTGCCCCGATCACGGCGGGATGGCCGTGCCCGAGCAGCAGCGCGCCGTGGCCGCCCATGTAGTCGACGTATCCGTGGCCGTCGACGTCCCATTTCCGGGCACCGGCGGCGCGCTCGATATAGAGCGGATAAGGCTTCATGTAGCGCGTGTCGTGCGTGAGCCCGCTCGGAAACAGGCCGAGCGCCCGCGCATAACGCGCCGCCGAGCCCGGCGTGCGCGCGCGATACGCGGCGACGATGGGCGAATTGGAGCCGGGGGGTGCAGTATCGGGCATCTTTGCATCCTGCCTATGCGTTGGAGGCGCCTCGTGCGCCCCGCGGCGTTGTTTTACCCCCGGCGGTGCCACCGGGCGCAACTCCAATATGGACATCCCGCCCATAACTGAGCGATATTCAGTATTGGCGGCTGGCGGTATTCGCCCCGCCGGGTTGCCTCCCGCGAGCGAAGACGATGCCGGATACCATCGATACCGCAGACTTGCGCAGCCTGGTCCGGCCCAACGGCGTTCATCGCCGGCTCTACACGGATCCGGCCATCTTCGATCTCGAGATGGAGCGCATCTTCGGGCGCTGCTGGCTGTTCCTCGCCCATGAAAGCCAGGTGAAGAAGCCCGGCGACTTCATCCGCACCCGCATGGCGCGCGACGACGTGATCGTGACCCGCGCCCAAGACGGCCGCGTGCGCGCGCTCGTCAACCGCTGCACCCACCGCGGCGCGCAGGTGTGCGCCGCCGAGCGCGGCACCGCCGGGGGGTTCGCGTGCCCCTACCACGCCTGGACCTTCGGCCTCGACGGCACGCTCAACAGCGTCCCGCACCGCCAGAGCATGCCGCCCGGCTTCGACATCAAGGACCCGCGCCTGGCACTCGCCCAGGTGCCGCGCATCGCGATCTATCGCGGCTTCGTCTTTGGGAGCCTCGCCCCCGAGGGTGAGAGCCTCGCCGATTTCCTCGGCCCGATGGCGAGCGTAATCGACAATCTCGTCGACCGTGCTCCGGACGGCGAGATCGAGCAGGCCGGCGGCATCGCGCGCCAGGAATACCGCGGCAACTGGAAGCTCCACCACGAGAACGCCAACGACACGCTGCACCCGAGCTTTGTGCACGAATCCTCGGTGGCGGCGGCGCGCTCCGACAAGCGCGACTACGCGACACCGGCCTACGACGACCACCAGACTCACACGCAGATGCTCTCGAACGGCTTCGGCCTGCGCGAATGGCAGGGCGTGGGCCTCACCGGCCTCGCGAACGGCCACACCTTCATGGGCGGCTTCTACAAATCCGGCGTTCTGGCGCCGGGCGCCGACGACCCGGTGCTGCGCGAATACCGCGCCAAGCTCATCGCGCGCCACGGCGAGGCCAAGGCGGCGGCGATCCTCGGCGAGGACCGGTTCAACAACCTCTTCTATCCGAACATCAGCATCAACGCGCAGTATCAGCAGCTGCGCATCGTCCAGCCGCTGGCCGTGGACCGCACGCGCATCGTGGTGATGTGCTTCCGATTGAAGGGCGCGCCGGACGCCCTCTTCCACCGCGCGGTGCGCTTCCTGACAAATCTCAATTCCCCGGCCTCGATGATCCTGGCCGACGACGTCGAGATCTTCGAGCGCTGCCAGGCCGGGCTTTCGAACCCGGTGCCGGAATGGCTCGACCATTCACGGGGCTTATCGACCGACCGCGACGCGGGCGGCGGGCGGATGGAATCCGCCGGCGTCAGCGAATTGCCCCACCGCGCGCAATACGCCGCGTGGCTGCGCTACATGGCGGGTGCGGCATGAGCGACCGCACCCAGCCTGCGCCGCTGAATGCCGCCCTCAAGGCCGAAGCCGAGGCGTTCCTGGTCGCCGAGGGGCGCCTCCTCGACGGACAGCGCTTCGAGGATTGGCTTGCCCTGTTCGCGGAAGATGGATTCTATTGGGTTCCCGCCGTGCCGGAGCAATCCGATCCGTTCAACCAGATCTCCATCTTCTACGAAGACAAAAGCGTGCTGACGATGCGCGTGCGCCGCTTGAGCCATCCCCGTGCCTACGGCGCGCTGCCGATGACGCGCACGGCTCATCTCGTCGGCAGCATCACGGCCGAGCCGGGCGACGAGCAGGGAATCGATCTCGTGTGCCGGTCCACCGTGATGATGGCCGACTACCGCGCCGGCGGCGACCGCGCCGACCGTCGCGTCTGGGCCGGGCAGCAAATCCACAAATTGCGCCGCACGCCCGAAGGCCTGCGCATCGTGCTGAAGCGCGTCGATCTCATCGATTGCGACGCCGCCCACGGTGTGCTCGCCGCGCCGATCTGAAACGCGAACGATGGCGCAAGTCCTCAAGCAATCGGTCCGCAAGCTGATCCTCGACAAGGCGGCCGTGGTGTTCGCAAGCGAGGGCTATCACGGCGCCACGGTGTCGATGATCGCGGCGCGGGCCAAGGTCGCGGTCGGCACCGTCTATACCTACTTTCCATCGAAGCTGCATCTGCTCTACGCCGTCTACAGCCCGTGGCTGGAGGCGCGCCTGGCCGAAATCGAGCGGATTTCGGCGGCCGCCGAGGGACCGCGCGCCAAAGTGAAGGCTGTCGTCTTGGGCCTCTGGCGGGACACGCCGACCGCGAATCCCGGCTTGGCCAACAGCCTGATGGAAGCGCTGGCTTCCGCCGATCCGGCCAAAGGCAAGATCGAGCCGCTGCTGATCTGGACCGAAAAGCGGCTGGCGGAGGTGCTCGCCAAGGCGCTGCCGCGCTCGCGCCGGCGCTTCGCCGACACGCTCGTCGCCAACATCCTGCTGATGGCCTACGACGGCTATGTCATCAACCGCCGCCTCGGCGACCTCCGCGACGACGACAAGCTGGGCGAGATCATGACCGATCTGCTGCTCGGGCGGTGGGACAATGGCGGCAATTGACTGTCAGCCGATCAGCGGCGCGAACATGCGGTGGAGATTGGGCTTTTGCTCGAAGCCGGTGCCGGGCGCATCCCAAGGCTTCACGAACCCCTCCTCGACCGCGACGCCTTCGGGATAGCCACCGAACAGCAGCGCATCGTCGGGCGCCGCCTCGTGCCGCCCGAGACCGAGCCCCGCCACGACGTGGAACGAGAAGAGATGCCCGGCATGGGGCATGAGGCGCGTGCGCGACCATCCGGCGGCCTCGAGAAGACCGATGATGCGGAGATATTCCGGCACGCCATAGGCCAGCGAGATATCCATCTGCAGGAAATCGCGCCCCGGCTTCATGCCGCCGTAGCGCAGGAGATTACGCGTGTCGGCGGCGGAGAAGATGTTCTCGCCGGTGGCCAGCGGCATCAGATCGGCGACCGCGAGCTCGTTCAGCAGCGCGTAGTCAAGGCACTCGCACGGCTCCTCGAACCAGGCGAGCTTGTACGGCGCCAGCGCCTCGAGACGGGCGAAAGCGACGTCGCGCTCGGCGGCGCCGTTGCTGTCCACGGCGAGCGCGGCGCCGCTGCCGGCGACGGCCAGCGCCGCCTCGATGCGCCGGCGGTCGCGGTCGATCGAATCGGCGCCGACTTTGATCTTGAAATTTCGGTAGCCGCGCGCGCGGTAGCCCTGAAGCTCGACCTTGAGCAGCGCCGCTTCGTCGCCGTCGCGATAATGGCCGCCGCTGCCATAGACCGGCACGCGCGCCAGCGCCTTGCCGCCGTTGAAGCGCCCGGCGAGGACGCGCCAAAGGGGCTTGCCCTCGGCCTTGGCCGCGAGATCCCAGAGCGCGGCATCGAGGACGCCGACGGCACCCGCGCGCTCGCCGTGGCCGCCGGCCTTCTCGTTGCGCATCATCACGGCCGAGGCGCGCACGGGGTCGATGCCGCCGGCGGCACCGGCATAGTCGGCGGGTTCGGCGCTGAGCAGGCGCGGAATGAAACGTTCGCGTAAGAGACCGCCATGGCCGTAGCGGCCGATCGAATCGAAGCCGAGCCCGATCAGCGGCTTGCCGCCCACGATCTTGTCGGTGACGACCGCCACCGCGCTGGCCGTCATGGTGTCGAAATTGATGTCGGCGTTGCGCATGGGCGCCGAGAGCGGAATCATGGCTTCGCGGATGGCGACGATCTTCATGCCGGCCTTGACCCTCGGGCGTTCGCGGACATAGCCTGAACCATATTCAGTTTTGAGCCGCACGAGAAGAACCATGGCGCAGACCCTCGCCCGCAACGATCCCGCCCGTCCGGCGCACGATGCCGCGCCGCGCCCGACCTATCGCATCGACCGCAGCTTCGAATGGAACCATGCCAACGGCCCGGATTTCGCCGGCCCCTGGCCCGCGGTTCCGCCGACGCCGCAAAAGACCCTGTTCGGCCTCCATCTCAATTCGCGCTTCGGGATTCCCGCCAGCATCCTGCTCAATTCGCGATGGATCGCGGCCTACGCCCGGCTCGGCTTCGATCTTCTCACCTATAAGACCGTGCGCAGCGTGCAGCGCCTCTGCCATCCGGTTCCGAACTGGCTGTTCGTCGACGAAGCGTCGGTCGCGGCCTCGATCGCGGACACGGAGGCGCCCGTCGTGCTGGCGCGCGCGGCGCCGGCGGATCCGCGCCGCGGTACGGCGGGCGGCTCCTTCGGCACGCCTTCCGTGGCGCCGGAAGATTGGCGGCCCGACATCGCCGCCGCCAAGCGCGCGCTCGGCCCCGGACAGGCGCTCATCGTCTCGGTCATGGGCACGGCACGGTCGGGCTTGAGCGATTCGGATTTCGTGGCGGATTTCGGTACCCTTGCCGGCATCGTGGCGGCGAGCGGCGCCGACATCGTCGAGGCCGATCTTTCCTGCCCCAACGTGGCGCGGCGCGAGGGCGAGGTCTATCTCGACGTGGCGCTCTCGGCGCGCATCGCGCGCGCGATCAAGGACGCCGCCGGCGGCAGGCCCGTCTTGCTCAAGACCGGCGACATCGCCGATCGCGGCCGCATGGCGGAACTCCTCGAGGCCGTGGCGGGCGCCGCCGACGGCGTGGTGATGATCAACGCGCCGAGCCGGCGCATCGTCGATGCCGCGGGCGCGCCGGCTTTCGGCGCCGGGCGCGAGCGCGCGGGCGTGACGGGTGCGGCGATCAAGCCGCTCGCACTGAAGGCGGTCGGCGATGCCGCAAGCATCATCGCGCGTAAGGGCCTCAAGCTCGCGATCGTTGGCGTCGGCGGCGTCGCCTCGGCCGCCGATGCGCGCGATTTCCTCGCGGCCGGGGCCGCGGCGATGCAATCTGCCACCGCAGCGGCCTGGAACCCCTATCTCGCCGCCGAGATCAAGGCGGCGGCGCCGGACATCTAGGTGCGATCCGCCTTGCCGCCGTCCGCCTGATGCCAATCGTGCGGCGCGATATCGAACACGACGCCGTTCACGTCCTTGTACTTGTCCTCGGCGTCGACGCCGGGATATTGCGGCAGCGTCATGAAATAGGCGCCGCCGGCACCTTCGATCTTCTTGCGCGCCTCGGCGACGTCGTCGACGACGAAGCCGAAATGGTGGAGCCCGGCCCAATCGGGACCGTGCTTCATGCCGCCCTTGCCGTCGGGGAAATTCAAGAGCGTGAGATTCATGATGCCGTCGGACAGCATGATGGCGTTGCCGATCGGGCTCTCGGCCTGGTGCACGCGCTTCAAGTCGAAGCAGGTTTCGTAGAAGTGCGCGGCGCGCTCGAGGTCCGGAACTTGCATCGCGATGTGGCGGAGTTTCGCCATGGCTGGCCTCGGTGGTGGTGATCGGATCGCCCGAGTCAACTTTTGACTCGGCGCCGCGTTTGTCAAGCGTGGCGGCGTCGCGCCGCCAATAAGGATCGGTTCATGCGTTTCACGTTGATCCTCGCCTTCTACGCGCGCGACGCCGCCGCCCGGGCCAGCGCCGGCGACCTCGCCCGCGCGATCGATCTGGTGCGCACGACGCCGCGCCTCGCCAAGGGCATCGTCTACACGCCGGAGGTGGCCCTCGATCCGTTCGTGGAATATCCGCCGCCGCCGCAGCTCGCCTTCCAGCTCTATTTCGACGAGATCGAGGCACTCGAGGCCGCGATCGGCGCACGCGGCCATCTCCAAGCGCTGGCGCGGCCCGACGCGCTGCCCAGCGTCGACAAGAGCGGCGCGGAGCAGCAGGCGATGGTCGCACGGGCCTTTCCCACGCCCGACCCGGCCTTCAAGACGCCGCCGGGTGAACTGCCGTGCTCGGACCTCATCCACTATCCGGGCAAGGCCGAGGATCTCAACGCGTGGCTCCGCTTCTACTTCGAAAGCCACGTGCCGCTGTTGGTGCGCCTGCCGGCCATCCGCGTGGTGGAGCTTTACACCCGCCTCGACTACGTGAGCGGGCTGCCGTGGCCGCGGGTCGATTACATGCAGCGCAACAAGGTGGTGTTCGACAACGCGGCCGGGCTGGCTGCGGCGCTCAAATCGCCGATGCGGGCGGAGATGCGCGCCGATTTCCTGCGCTTCCCTGCCTTCACCGAAGGCAACCGGCACAATCCGATGGCGACGCGCTTCGTCGTTTGAGGCGCGTCCGCTTGAATCGGTTGGACATTTGCCGCCGCGCCGCAAACGGCGTCCCGGCCAAAACTGAATATTGCTCAGGATTGGTCGTGCGGCTATAGTATTTCCGTCATCACGACCGGCTACAATGGGGGGCATTATGAAACACATTCTCGTACTGGCGGCGCTCGCCGCCGCCGCAACGGCACTTCCCGCCGCCGCGCAGGAAGCGAAGCTCAAGGCCGTGAGCTTCCTGCCGCTCACGCAAAGCTTCGGCATCCACTTCAAGCGCTGGGTGGACGAGCTCAACAAGCGCGGCAAGGGCGTGCTGCAGATCGACGCGGTCGGCCCGGAGGCGATCCCGGTTCCCGAGCAGCCCAATGCGGTCAAGAACGGCGTGGTGCAGATGCACTACGGGCCGCCCACCTTTTACACCGGCACGATGTGGGAAGGCGAAGCGCTCAGCCTCTCGGAAACCACGATCAAGACGCTGCGCGCCAATGGCGCTTGGGCGTATCTCGACAAGCTGCACCAGGAGAAGATGAATGCGGTGCTGCTCGCCGGCCTCGGCGACGGCGTGAACTTCTTCGTCTACACGACCACCCCCGCCAAGGCCGACGACAAGGACAAGCCGATGACGGGGCTGACGCTGCGCTCCGTGCCGCTCTACCGCGTGTTCTTCGAGAGCCTCGGCGCGCGCACCGTTTCGCTGCCGCCCGGCGAGGTGTTCACGGCGCTCGAGCGCAAGGTCGTGCAGGGCTATGGCTGGCCGCGCTGGGGCATCAAGGACCTCGGCTGGCTGCCGGTGACCAAATACCGCTATGGACCCGGCTTCTTCAACGTCAACGTCAACGTGCTCGTCAACCTCGACGCCTACAAGAAGCTGACGCCGCCGCAGAAGAAGCTGCTCGACGACATGGCACTGTGGCTCGACGAGGAATGGCCGAAATGGCGCGTGGCGCAGGACGCCGCGGAAGACAAGATACTGAAGGACGCCGGGGTGCAGTTCATCGATCTGGGCCCCGCCTTCAGCAAGCGCGCGCACGACGCCTATTGGGCCGATCTCGCCGCCAAGAGCCCGCAACACATTCCGCACCTCCGCAAGCTGGTGTCCAAGCAATAGCGCCAGCGGCGCTTCGGCGCCCCGGCTCGGTCGCCGCGCTCAACGCATGGCCGCCCTGGCAGCCTTCTATGGCCGCGTACTGAACGTGTGCGGGATCGTCTCGGCGCTCGTCATCCTGGCGATGACGGGGCTGATCGTGACCGACGTGGCGCTGCGCAATCTCGCCGGCCTCGTCATCCGCGGCAGCGTCGAGCTGACGGAATATGGTCTGTTCCTCACGGCGATGATGGCGACGCCCTGGCTGCTGCGCCAGGGCCGCCACATCCGCATCGACGTGGTGGTGACCCGCCTCCCGCCGCGCGCCGGCTGGGTGGTGGAGCTGCTCTGCGATCTCGCGGGGCTGTTCCTCTCGGTGCTGCTCGCGGCCTTCTCGATCATCTCCACCATCCGCAGCGCCAAGGCCGCGACCTTGATCGTCAAGGACTACATCATCCCCGAATGGTGGGTGCAGTGGCCGCTGGGCCTAATGCTGGTACTGCTGTCGATCGAGTTCGTCTTCCGCATCCATCGGCTCGCGACCGGGCCGCGCCAGGCGCGCATCGAAGGCGGAAGCGTCTGAGCCCATGGATTGGATCGACGCTCTTCTGCTGCTGATCGGCGGCGTGATGGTCCTGCTCGCGCTGGGCATGCCCGTCGCGGTCTCGTTCATTGCCGTCAACGTCGTCGGCGCGTTCCTCTTCCTCGGGGGCGAAGCGGGCCTGTTCCAGCTCACCCGCAACATGATCAATTCGGTGACGAACTTCTCGTTCACGCCGATTCCCATGTTTCTGCTGATGGGCGATCTGCTCTTCCACACTGGGCTCGCCATAAAGGCCATCGACGCGGTCAGCCTGACCATCCGCAAGGTGCCCGGGCGCCTCTCGGTGATCGCCCTAGTGGCCGGCACCATCTTCTCCGCCGTGTCCGGCTCGACGATCGCGACCACGGCCATGCTCGGCTCGCTGCTGCTGCCCGAGATGCTGAAGCGCGGCTACGACAAGAAGATGGCCATGGGCCCGATCATGGCCATCGGCGGCGTGGACATGCTCATTCCGCCCTCGGGCCTCGCGGTGCTGCTGGGCGGGCTGTCGGGCATCTCGATCACGGGCCTGTTGATCGGCGGCGTGATTCCGGGCCTCCTCCTCAGCTTTGTGTTTATCGCCTACATCGTCATCGTCGCCTGGCTCAAGCCCGAGCTGGCGCCCGCGGCCGACCCTGCGCCGCTGCCGGAGGGACTCCGGCGGCCGAAGCCGGCAGTCGCGCTGACGGCGCTGGCGGCGACCGTCGCCGGCGAGCTGATGTTCACTTGGTGGCTCGGGATCTTCGTGGGCCTCGGCGTGCTCGGCATTGGCATCGGGATCCGCTGCCTCGCCTCGCGCAACTATGCGCGCTGGTATTGGCTCGTGTGGGGTTCGTTTCTTTGCTACGTTGTGCCGCTGGTCTTTATCATCTTCATGGTGATCGGCAGCATGGTCCTCGGCTGGGCCACACCGACCGAATCGGCCGCCATCGGCGCCGGCGCCACCATCGTCTACGCGGCAGCCTTCCGGGCGCTCACGCTCAAATCCCTGGTCGGCGCCCTGCTGAGCACCGCGACCGTGACCGGGATGATCATGTTCATCATCCTCGGCGCCACGACGTTCTCGCAGATACTGGCCTTCACCGGCGCCACCGGGGGCCTGGTCGGCACGGTGACAGAATCGGGCTTTTCGCCGACCACCGTGCTCATCGGGATGCTCGTCATCCTGCTGATCCTCGGCCTCTTCATCGACCAGGCCAGCATCATGATGCTGACCGTGCCGCTCTTCATGCCGTTCGTGAAGAAGTTCGGCTTCGACGAGGTGTGGTTCGGCATCATGTATCTCGTGTGCATGCAGCTTGGGCTGCTCTCGCCGCCCTTCGGGCTACTCCTCTTCACGATGAAGGCGGTGGCACCGCCGGAGATCAAGATGATCGAAGTCGTGCAGGCGGCGCTGCCCTACATGCTGTTCGGGCTGTTGCTGCTGGCGCTAATCTTCGTCGTTCCGGAAGTGGCGACATGGCTGCCGAAACGAATGTGACCGCGCGGAAGCGCAACGTGCCGCGCCGCGAGACGCGCCGCCTCGTGGCCGGGCGCGGCGCCTTCGCGGGCGATCTCGTCTTTCCGCGGCTCGCCCATGTCGCCTTCCTGCGCAGCCCCTACGCCCACGCCCGCATCGCCGCCATCGATACCGCGGCCGCCGCGGCCCTGCCCGGCGTCCTCTGCGTCGCCGTCTGGCGCGATCTGGCACCCTATTGCCGGCCGATGCAGACTTCGATGGCGAACGCGCCCGATCACGTCTCGCAGCCGCAAACACCGCTCGCCGACGGCGTCGCCCATTGGCAGGGCGAGCCGGTGGCCGCCGTGGTGGCCGAGAGCGCGAGCCTGGCCGAGGATGCGGTCGAAGCCATCGCGGTGGATTGGGAGCCGCTGCCGGCGCAGACCGATCCCGTGGCCGCCCTCGCGCCGGGCGCATCCGCGGTTCATGCAGGCCTCGGCCACAATCGCGCGCTCGAACGGACGCTCGGCAAGGCCGACATCGACACCGACATCGCCGCGGCGCGGGCGCGCGGCGCGGCCATCATATCGCGGCGCTTCGGCTTCAACCGCCACACCGGCGTGCCGCTCGAGCCGCGCGTGCTGATCGCCGATTACGACCCGGTGGAAGACCGGCTGACGGTGCATTGCTCGAGCCAAGTGCCCCACCTGCTGCACGACACGTTCTCGCGCCTGCTCGACATTCCCGAGCACCGCGTGCGCGTCGTCTGCCAGGACGTGGGCGGCGGCTTCGGCATCAAGATCCACGTCTATCCGGACGAGCTCGCCACCGTGGCGCTGGCCAAACGCCTCGGCCGGACGGTGCGCTTCGAGCCACGCCGCACCGAGGCGTTCGTCTCCGACGTTCACGCGCGCGAGTTCGAGGCCGAGGCGCGCATCGCGGCCAGTGCCGACGGCACCATCGCGGCGCTCGATGCCGACCTCCTTTGCGCCGCCGGCGCCTTCTCGATCTATCCGCGCGGCAGCGTCGGCGACGCAGTGCTGGCCGGTATGATGATGGGGGCGCCCTATCGCGTCGCCGCGCAGCGCGCCCATGTGCGCGTGGCCTATCAGAACAAGGTGCCGAGCGGCTCCTATCGCGGCGTCGGCCAGCCCATCGGCTGCGCCATCACCGAAGTACTCATCGACGAGGCCGCGCACGCACTCGGGATCGACCCGGCCGAATACCGCCGCCGCGCCTATCACAAGGCCGCGGACCTGCCGGTAACGACGGCGGGCGGCCTGCGGCTCGAAGCCGTATCGCTGGCCGCATGCCTCGATGGGCTGCTGGCGCGCATGAACTACGCGGGCTTGCGCGCCGAGCAGGCGGCGCTCCGCGCCAAGGGCCGCGTGCGCGGCATCGGCATCGCCACTTTCGTTGAGCAGACGGCGCCGAGCACGTGGCTCTACGGGCCCGCGGGCATCCGCATCAGCGCCCAGGACACGGCCACTTTGAAGATCGAGCCCACGGCGATGTTTCGCTGCGCCGTGGGCGCCACCGACCAGGGCCAGGGTACGCTGACCGGCATCGCACAGGTCGTGGCCGAGGCGCTGGGTGTGCCGATGGATCACGTGGCGGTGGAGGCCGGTGACAGCGCGGGGCCTCATGGCGGCGGCTCCTGGGCCTCGCGCGGGCTTTCGATCGGCGGCGAAGCCGCGCATCGTGCCGCCCGCGAGATGCGCGCCCACCTCCTCGACCTCGCCGGCGGCCTGCTGCAGGCCAAGCCCGAAACGCTCGACATCCGCGACGCCACAATCGTGAACGCCGCCGACGGCGCCGCGCGCATGGCGCTGGCGGAACTCTCGCGCATCGCGCATTTCCGACCCGACCTGCTGCCGAAGGGCCTCGAGCCGCGCCTCGCCGTCGCCAAGAGCTTCGTGCCGCTCACAGCGCCCTATTTCATGGCCAACGGCGTGCAAGCCTCCCTTGTCGAAATAGATCGCGACACAGGGGTCATCGCCCTGCTCAAACACTGGGTCGTCGAGGATTGCGGCCGGGTGGTGAACGCCGATCTCGTGGACGGGCAGTTGCGCGGCGGCGTCGTCCAGGGTCTCGGCGCCGGCCTTCTGGAGCATTGCGTCTATGACGGAGACGGGCAGTTGCTGTCGGGCTCATTGATGGACTACGCGATGCCGCGCGCCGACAACATGCCGCCGATCGAGATCGGGCATGTGGAGACGCCCCAACCCGGCACGGCCCTCGGCGTCAAGGGCGCCGGCGAAGCGGGCACGGTGGGCGCGGCCGCGGCCTTGTGGTGCGCGGTCAACGACGCGGTCCGGCCGCTCGGCGGGCGCCTGGAGCGCATGCCGTTCACGGCCGAGCGCGTCTTGACGGCTATGGGCTGGCGGAAGGCCTGAAGGCCGACGCACGGTGGGAACGATGGAGGACGGAATGCGCGGCAAGCTCGTCGAGGAAATCGTGATCCCCGCCCGGTACGGGCGGGCCGTCGTCGTCAAGAAGGGCCAGGTGCTGCGCATCCACCAGATAACGGGCGGGCAAGCCGGCGATTGCGCGTTTTACAACGCCAGCGACTACAAGGAATGGTTCCACGTCGGCCAGAGCTGGGCCATCAACGGCATCCTCAAGACCGGGACGGCCAAAACATTCCAGCATTTCTATTCCAAGCCGCCGCGCGAGAACGTGATGCTCACGACCCTCGCTGACACCTACAAGAACCATTGGGGCAACAATGGCGGGCGCTGTTCCGCCAAGCTCTACATGCTGCGCGACAATCTCGCCCAGCACCGGTCGTGCCAGGAGAACATCGCCGAAGCCTTGGCGCCGTTCGGCATGACCAGCGACGACGTGACCGACATCTTCAACATCTTCATGAACGTCGATCTCCACACCGACGGCAGCTTCACCATCAAGCCCAGCACCGCAGGGCAGGACGACTACATGGACCTGCGCGCGGAGATGGACGTGCTCGCGGCCGTCTCGGCCTGCCCGGCCGACACGTCGCCGACCAACGGCGGAAAGTCGAACCCGCTCGGCCTCAAGATCTTCGCGTCGTGAGCTTGCCGGCCGTGTCCACGCCGGAAATCTTCGCCACGCGCGCCGATTCGGTCTCGGCCCTACTGTTCGAGCGCGCGGCCCAGTTCCCGGACAACGATCTCTTCGTGCTGCCGCCGCGGATGCAGAAACTCTGGAATACGACACGCAGTGCCTGGTCGTATCGCGAAACCGCGGAGATCGTCGCCGGCCTCATCGAGCGCTATCGCCGTGCTGGCTACGGCGCCGGACAGCGCGTGGCCCTGCTGCTCGAGAACCGTCCCGACCATTTCTTTCATTGGCTGGCGCTGAATTTCCTCGGCGCCGGCATCGTGCCGATCAATCCCGACTACCACGCCGACGAATTGCGCTATGCGCTGGAGCATAGCGAGGCCGTGCTGGCGGTGACTCTGCCCGCGCGCCGCGCCCAGATCGCCGAAATGGCGGTGGCGCTGGGCGTGCCCGTAGCACTCGCCGACGACGCGTCACTGCCGGCGCCCAAATCGCCACCGCCCGGCGGCCCGCTCGGCAAGCGCGCGGAAGCCGCACTCCTCTACACCTCCGGCACGACCGGGCGGCCCAAAGGTTGCATGCTCTCCAACGAATACTTCATCGGCTGGGGCGAGTGGTACGTCGCGCAGAACGGTCCGATCTCGCTCCGGCCCGGAATGGAGCGCCTGATCCAGCCGCTGCCGACCTTCCACACCAATGCGATGGGCAATTCCTTCATGGGCATGCTCATCTCGGGCGGCGCCCAGATCATCCTCGACCGGTTCCATCCGCGCTCGTGGTGGCAGGACGCAGTCGATTCCGGCGCCACCTGCTTCCATTATCTCGGCGTGATGCCCGCGATGCTGCTTGGCCTGCCACCCTCGCCGCTCGACCGCGCGCACAAGATTCGCTTCGCGATGGGCGGCGGCTCGCACAAGACTCATCACGGCGCCTTCGAGGCGCGCTTCGGCTTCCCGCTGCTCGAAGGATGGGCGATGACCGAGACCGGCGGCGGCGGCATCATGACCGACATCGTCGAGCCGCGCCGGATCGGGCAGCTCTGCATGGGCCGCGCCGACCGTGCCGGGCCGCCGATGGAAATGCGCCTCATCGACGATGACCGGCGTGACGTCCCGGTCGGAACCGTCGGCGAGATGCTCGTGCGCGCGCGTGGGCCCGATCCGCGCCGCCGCTATTTCTCCGGCTATCTCAAGGACGCGGCCGCAACCGAGGCGGCCTGGCGCGACGGCTGGCTCAACACCGGCGACCTCGTGCGTCAGGACGAGGCCGGATTCCTCTATTTCGTCGACCGCAAGAAGAGCATCATCCGCCGCTCGGGCGAGAACATCGCCGGCGTCGAGGTGGAAGGCATGGTCGCCTCCCATCCAGGCGTGCACGAAGTCGCCGTGCTCTCCGTTTCCGACGAGATCCGCGGCGAGGAAGTCATGGCCATCGTGGTGCCGGCCACGGGCCATGCGCCGGGCGCCGACCTCGCCAACGCCATCTTCGAGCACTGCCGCGCGCGATTTGCCTATTACAAGGCGCCGGGCTACATCGCCTTCGTCAACGAGATGCCGACGACCTCGACCCAGAAGGTGCGCAAGGTCGATTTTGGCGACCTCGCGCTCAATCCCGCCAATCACGCCAATTGCTTCGACCTGCGCGCCCAGAAGCAGCAGAGCAAGAACCGCCCCGCATGACGCGCAAGCGACAAGGCTACGACGACATCGTCGTCACCGCGCCGGTGACGATCCCCTATGCGCGCTTCTCGATTCGCGGCGCGCATTGGTGGATCGGCCGGGCGCTGGGGACGCTGGTGAAGGATTCGGGAATTGCCAAGGACGCGATCGACGGCTTCTGCGTCTCGAGCTTCACTCTGGCGCCCGATACGGCCATCGGCCTTTCCGAGCATCTCGGCCTCACCACGCGCTGGCTCGATTTCGTGCCGCTCGGCGGCAATTGCGGCGTGGTCGGTCTCCGCCGCGCGGCGCGCGCGGTCCAGAGCGGCGATGCGAACGTCGTCGCTTGCGTCGCCGGCGACACCAACCACGTCGATTCGTTCCGCCAGGGCACGGCGAATTTCAGCCGCTTCGCGCGCGACGCCGCCTATCCCATCGGCGCCGGCGGCCCCAATGCCAGCTTCGCCTATCTCACCGACTACTACATGCGTGTTTACGGCGCGGAGCCGGCGGATTTCGGCAAGATGTGCGTGGCCCAGCGGGAAAACGCGCTCAAGACTCCGCACGCCCTCTTCAAGAAGCCGTTGACGCTCGAGGAATATCTCGCCTCGCGCATGATCTCGGACCCGATCCGTCTGTTCGATTGCGTGATGCCCTGCGCCGGCGCCGAGGGCTTCCTCGTCATGCGCCGCGAAGTCGCAGAGGAACACGGTCTGAAATATTCACGCGTGCTCGCGACCATCGAGCGGCACAACGCCTTCAAGGGCGATCCGGTGCAATTCCGCGGCGGCTGGGTGCTGGACCGCGACGAGCTCTATGGCCAGGCCGGCGTGACTCCGGCCGACATCGACTTCGTCCAGACCTACGACGATTATCCCGTCATCAACATGCTGCAGTTCGAGGATCTCGGCTTTTGCGCCAAGGGCGAGGCGCCCGCGTTCGTGCGCGCCAACACGCTCACCTATAACGGCAGCTTCCCTTTCAACACCTCGGGCGGGCAATTGTCGGTCGGCCAAGCCGGTGCCGCGGGCGGCATGCTGGGTCTTGTGGAAACCATCCGCCAGCTCACCGGCCAGACGCTGGGTGGCAAGGTGCCGAATGCAAGGCTGGGGCTCGTCTGCGGCTTCGGCATGATCAATTATGACCGCGGGCTTTCGACCGGCGCCGCCATTCTCGCCGCCGCCTGAGCGAAGTAATATGATAGGGAATCGACCGTGACCGCGCCGCTCAAGAAACCCAAGCGCAAGAATCCGATCTTGCGCACGCGCTTGCCGGTGCCGCCTCCCTCGGCGCGGAGCCGCGTGGCGCTCGGCATGCTGTGGGGCGCCGCGCAAGGGCGCCTGGAGCTGCAGGTGTGCCGCGATTGCGCCACCGTGCAATATCCGCCGCGCGAAGTGTGCCGCCGCTGCCTCTCCGACCGGCTGGACTGGAAACCGCAATCGGGCGAGGGCGAGCTCGTCGCCGAGACCCTAATCCGCCACAGCCTCGAGCTTTATTTCCGCGAGAGGGCACCCTGGCGCGCCGGACTCGTACGCCTGCCGGGCGATGTCACTGTCGTGGCGCATGTCCATGCCGACGTACCGCGGCCGGCGGCCCGCGTGCGTGTGCGCGCACATCTCGACCGCGCCGGACAGGCGGTGCTGGTCGCCCTTCCCGAGAAAGACACGCCCAACATGGCGGATGACCGAATCATGCGCGAAATGACATGCGATCCGAAATTCCGCAAAGTCCTCGTCACCGACGGCAAGACGGCCGTTGGCCAGGCGCTGGTGAAGGCCCTCGTCGCCGCGGGCGCCGAGCCGGTGTGGGTCGGGAACGCCGAGCCGTGGAAGAATTTCCCGGGCTTCGAGGAGATCACGAAGATCCCGCAGGTGTCTCTGCTCTCGCTCGACGTGACCGACCAGCGCTCGGTGCGCGAGATCGCGGGCGAGATCGCGGGGCGGGTGGACATCGTCATCAATAATTGCGAGGTGCACCGCACCTACGGCATCTCACAGCGCTACGGCACCGATGCGGCGCGCGCCGAAATGGACGTGAACTATTTCGGCCTGCTGCGCCTGGCGCAGGAATTCGGGCCCGCCTTGAGGGCGCGCGGCGCCGACGGCACCAACAGCGCGGTCGCGTGGGTGAACCTCCTCTCGATCTACGCCCTTTCCAATTATCCGCCGCACGGCACGTTCTCGGCCTCGAAGGCGGCCGCGCATTCGCTGGCGCAGTGCCTGCGCGCCGAGATGCGCCCAACCGGCGTGCGCGTCGTCAACGTCTATCCCGGCCCCATCGACGACGAGTGGAACCAGCTGCTGCTCCCCCCCAAGATCGCGCCCGCGGCACTCGCCAATGCCATCGTCGGGGCGCTGAAATCCGGCGTCGAAGACGTCTATCCCGGCGACATCGCGCAGGATTGGCTGGCGCGCTGGCGCGACAATCCCAAGGCGCTCGAAGTCGAAGCCGCCAATCCCTGAGGAGAGAGCGATGAGCGCCACCCTGATGCAATTGGCGTCGGAACTCGCGGGCGGCCGTATCCGCGTCGTCGACCTGACGCAGACCCTGTCGCCCGATTTTCCGACCATCACCTTGCCGCCCGAGATGGGCCAGGCATGGCCGTTCCGGATCGAGGAAATCTCGCGCTACGACGACCGCGGCCCGGCGAGCTATTGGAACAACGTCTCGTTCAGCGAGCACACCGGCACGCATTTCGATGCGCCGATCCATTGGATCTCCGGCCGCGATCTTCCCAACAACGCGGTCGACACCATCCCGCCCGAGCATTTCGTGGGTCCGGCGGCGGTGATCGATTGCTCGGCCGAATCGAAAGCCGATCCGGATTTCCTGCTCAGCGTCGATTTCGTCAAGAAGTGGGAAGCCAAGCACAGCAAGATCGCGCCCCGCGCCTGGGTGCTGATGCGCACCGACTGGTCGAAGCACATCGACCCGGTCGCCTACCAGAATTTCGACGAGACCGGCCAGCACACGCCGGGGCCCGATCCCGAGGTGGTGCAGTTCCTGGTAAAGGAACGCGACGTGATCGGCTTCGGCACCGAGACCATCGGCACCGATGCCGGCCAGGCCTTTCACCTCAACCCGCCCTATCCCTGCCACTACTACATGCACGGCGCCGGCCGTTACGGCCTGCAATGCCTGACGAACCTCGACCAATTGCCGGCGCAGGGCGCGGTCATCTTCGCCGCCCCGCTCAAGATCAAGCGCGGCAGCGGCAGTCCGCTGCGCGTGCTGGCGCTGGTGCCGGCAGGTGCCAAATGATCCGCCTCGACGGAAAAGTCGCGATCGTCACCGGCGCCACGCACAGCATCGGCGAATACATCGCGCGCGGGCTGCATGCGGCCGGCGCTGCGGTGATGGTGACCGGCATCGAGGACGCGAAGGGCGCGAAGGTCGCCGCAGCCCTCGGCGCGCGCGCCGCCTATCGCCGCATGGACGTGGAACACGACGAGCAGATCGACGCATGCCTCGCCGACACGAAGGCGCGCTTCGGGCGGCTCGACATCATCGTCAACGGCGCCTGCTCCTATCTCGATTCCGGCCTCGCCACGCCGCGTGCGGATTGGCTGAAGGCCCTCAACGTCAACATCGTCGGCCCCGCGATCTTCACCCAGAAGGCCGTGCCGCACATGACCCAGCCCGGCGGCGTGGTGGTGAACATCGGCAGCGTCAGCGGCAAGTTCGGCAACGGCACCCGCGGGCCCTATTCCGCCGGCAAGGCCGCGCTCATGCACTTCACGCGCTGCGCGGCGGTGGCGCTGGCGCCGAAAGGCATCCGCGTCGTCACCGTGTCGCCCGGCTGGACCTGGTCGCCGCCGATGGAGGAGATGACGGGCAACGACCGCGATCTCGCCGATGCCGCCGGCGCCCATGTGATCCCGCTCGGACGCGTCGGCCGGATGGAAGAAGTCGCCAACATCGTCGTCTTCGCGGCCTCGGCCGAGGCCTCGTGGCTGAACGGCTGCGACGTGCCCGCCGACGGCGGCTTCTCCGCCCTCGGCCCCGATCAGGGCAAGGGGCCGAAGCATTGGGTGGGCGTGGCGAAATCGACGTCCTAAACATCGGCAGCGCGCCCTATCCGCTCACGCCCAGCTCGCGCGGCGTGCCGACGAGGCATTCGGCGCCGGTCTTCCGCACGATCATGAAATCCGAATACATGCAGCCGACGTCGGGCTTCCAGTTCGGATTGAAGATGTCGATGTTGTTGCCGAAGCACATGCCTTCCTCGAGGACGAAATCACCGATGCGGTGGCCGTTCAGGGCGTTGCCGCCGAAGCCGGGCATGTAGATCACGGTCGGGAACTCCGGTGAGCCGAGGCCCATGGCGTGGAAACCGAGCTCGACGAAATCGTAGCCCGCCTTGAAGCACGGCTTGCGGATCGTCTCCCACGCCTGGCGAAGCGTGTTGCCCGCCTTCAACACCTCCTTGCTGACGTCGAGGCACTCGACGCAGACCTTGAAGATGTCGAGGAGCGGCTGCGGCGGCATCTTGCCGACATAAACCGTGTATTCGGTGTGCGCGAGATAGCCGCCAAATTTGGTGTGCCACTCGGCGATGACGATGTCGTTCTCGGCCAGCGGCCGCGTCGAGGGCACCTGCGGCTGATCGAGCCCGTGCAGGAGGTGCCAGAGCTCGGCCGATGGATGATCGATGGGGCCCGAGGCGAGCAGGTTGAAGATGTTGGGCTCGCCGCCGTTGGCGATCTGGGTGCGGATCATCTCGGCGAACACTTCGGCCTCGGTAGCACCCGGCTTCGCCGTCGCGACCATGGCATCGACGACCTTGCGCGCGATCTTGCCCGCCTTCCGTAGCATGCCGATTTCCTCCTCGCTCTTCACGAGGCGCATCTGCTCCAACATCCAGCTCGCATCGATCAGCTCGGCGTTCGGCAGCGCCTTCTTGAGCTCCTCGACATCACCGTGGAGAAGGGTTGGCGTGGTCTGGATCGTGGAGCTGTAGCCGACGAGGCCGATGCGCGAACGCTCGAGGCCCTTGCCGCGGATTTCCGCCGCGATTTCGCCCAAGCCCTGGAACGGGCGGATGTCGCTCACCCAATCCTGCGTCGAATGGAGGAAATTGAACGGCCGGTTCATGTGCGCGACCGAGTTCCACACCACCGGCGGCTGATCGACGAAGAAGGCGCCGTAGAGCGCGATCTTCGAGGCGACCGAGAAGACATAGCGGATGTTAGCGATCCCCATGTCCCAATAAATGTCGTTGCCGAGGAAGACGAGCGCGTCCATGCGCGCGAGCAGCATGCGCTTGCGCAACTGGTCCCAGCGCCGGTCGCGCTCGGCGAGCGATAGCTGCGGCAGATAGCGTTTCGGCACCTGCGTGGGCTTGGCCCCCTCCGGCAGCGGATGCGGCGGGTGCAGCGGATTGGGCTTGGGGCCGGTGGATGGATCTTGCATGGCTTTCCTGATTCTTGCGGACGCTCCGGTGGATCATGCCGCAGCAATGGTCGCGGCGGTGCGCGGCATCACGTGCTCGGCAAACATCCGAATCGAGCGCTCGGCGGCCTCAATCTCGGTGTTCGCAGGATTGACGTGCAACGACGCGATCTCGAAGCCGCCGACCGAGCGGTGATAGGTCATCATGGCGTCGTAGATGTCCGAGGGCGTGCCCACCCAGGCGAAGCCCTTCGCGACCTGCTGATCGAAATTCTCCTTCCGGATCTGCTCGATCATCTTGTCGTAGCCCGGATAGTCCTTGGTGCTGGCGCCGGACAGCCAGCCCGATGCCGCCGTGACGAGGCCCTTCAGATGATTGTTGGTGGGCTCGCGAAACGCCGCCACCGCCTCGGCGCGGGTCGGCGCGCAGCACATGAAGAACGAGTTCATCACCACGCCCTTGCCGGGGTGGCCCGCCGAGCGCCACGCCTCGCGATAGGTGCCGAGGAGTTCCGTCATGCGCCCGGCATCGAGCGGGATGGCCATGATGCCGTAGCCTTTGCGCCCCGCCTCGGCGAAGGATTGCGGCGTGCCGATCGCCGCCACCCAGAAGGGCGGGCGCGGCTTCTGCGTGGGCCGCGGAAGCGACGTGACGTTCGTGAAGCTGTGAAACTTGCCGGCGTGGCTGACTTTCTCCTGCTCCAGCAGCAGCTTCACCTGCGCCACGCCCTCGGTGAAGCGCTCGCGGCTCTCGTCGAGGCTGATGCCGAAGCGCTCGAACTCGTGCGGCAGGAAGGCGCGGGCGAAGCCGACATCGAGGCGGCCGCCCGAGATGGCGTCGAGCATGCCGATCTCGCCGGCGAGCTTCAGCGGATTGTTGAAGGCCGGCAGCACCGCGCCGGTGACCACGCGCACCTTCTTGGTGACCGCGGCCGCCGCCGCCAGAAACACGATCGGATTGGGGCTATAGCCGCCATAGGGCTCGAAATAGTGCTCGACCTCGCGTACATGGCTGAAACCCAGGACGTCGGCGATTTGCGCGAGACGCAGGATCTCGCGGAAATGCTGCTCGGCCGAGCGCTGGTCGGGCGCGAGGCACGGAAAGAAGTTCAGTCCGAATTGCATCGAGGCGTCGTCCTCCGGCGGCCGTGGCACGGCTTCTCTTGGCTAGATCGATAGTCCAGACGCCGACGCGCTTGAAGCCCCTTCTCCGCATGGCGCAGCAGCGCGCGCGCCGAAGCGACGCTGCCGCCCGGGCCACGCGGACAGTGGCCCGAAAAGGTGCAAATACAATCAATACTCGCAGCGATGTGCGACGTTTCAGATTGTTCCTAGCGAAACTGTTGTCCCAACCCGGGCAAAACCGGCCGTAGGTTTTGCTTGCGTTTGCATTTAAATCTTCGTAGCCTTTGCGCCGATCGGTGGGAGCAGGCGCAGCGTGGCGGAGCGGACCCAGAACCGGCGGCGGCGGAAGCCCGACGAAGGCCCGAGTACCCGCGGCGTCCCCGTCGTCGCGACGGCGGCGCGCATCCCGTTCGACGTCGAGCGCCATTTCTTCTTCTGGTTCACCCAGGTGATCGCGCGCCGCGACCGGCAGCTCAACGATGCTCTGAAACCCTACGGCGTGCGCGTGCCGGAATGGCGCGTGCTGGGCCTACTCTATAGCCGGCGCGGCCTTTCCATGTCGGAGGTCGCCGATTTCGCCTCGATCGACCCCACGACCCTGAGCCGCAGCGTGGCCGGCTTGGTGCGCGAGGGCCTCGTAGTCCGTATCGCCGACACCGCCGACAAGCGCGTGACGCGCCTCGCGCTCACCGCCGCCGGCACGCGGCTCGCGGCGCGCATCCTGCCGATCGTCTTTCGGCTCAACGACGCGGCCGTGGCCGGCCTCCCCGAGCCGATGGTGGATCTCCTGCGCTGGGCGCTGGCCCGCATGCGCGACAATCTCCAGGTCAGCCTGCCCGCCGGCGCCGATGCGCCGGGCGGCTAGCGCAGCCCACAACGAATCGAATTGGAAACAAGGAGCATCGCGATGGCACGGTTCAGCCGGCAGGATCTGAGGGCAATGGTGGAGCCCGACCGCGTCCACCGCAGCGTCTACAACGACCCGGAGATCTTCGAGTTGGAGATGGAGCGCATCTTCAACAAGGTGTGGACGTATGTCGGCCACGAAAGCCAGGTGAAGTATCCTGGCGACTTTTGGACGGTCTTCATCGGCCGCCAGCCGATGATCATGATCCGCCACGACGACGGCAAGGTGTACGTCCTCTACAACCGCTGCCCGCACCGCGGCAATCTTTTGATCGGCCAGCGCCACGGGCGGATCGACAAGAGCATCGTCTGCTCCTACCACTCCTGGCAGTTCCATTCCGACGGAACCGCCAAGGCCATCCCGATCCCGCGCGGCTACGACGGCACCAAGCTCGACATCACCGGCGCGGCCTGCAACATCAAACGCGCGCCGCGGGTCGAATCCTACCGCGGCTTCGTGTTCGCGAGCCTCGCCGACCACGGGCCATCGCTCGTGGAATGGCTCGGCGCCAGCAAGATCGCGTTCGACCAGATGTGCGACCGTTCGCCCGAGGGCGAGGTAGAGGCCGTGCCGATCTGCTTCCGAATCATGCAGAAATCCAATTGGAAATTCTTCGTCGAGAACCAGCTCGACGTGGCACACGCCGTCATCACCCACGAATCGACCGGCCGCGCCGCCGCCGACGTGGAAGAAGGGGTGAAGGAGCGCATGGGCTCGGCCCCGCTCGATTACCACTTCCTTTCCGGCTTCGTCCTGCCCTTGAGCCTCTACGACAAGATGACGACCGTGAACTATCCCACGGGCCATTCGCTGCTCGAGGGTTACATGAGTCTCCGCCCGCAGGACAAGGATTCGCTCGAATACGAAGCGATCATGAAGAAGAAGTATGGCGACGCGCGCGCCAACGAGATTCTGGATGGCAACCTGCATCACGTCATCTGCTATCCGGTGCTCTCGGTGCAGCCGCCGCTGCAGCAGCTCCGCGCGATCCGCCCGCTCGCCGTGGATCAGACGCTGACGGAGATCTGGCACTTCCGCCTGAAGGGCGCGCCCGAGCCGATCTATCGCCGCGCGCTCGGCTATTTCAACCTCGTCAACTCGCCCTCGACGATGGTGAACGCCGACGACCTCTGGAACTTCCGGAAATCGCACGAGGGTCTGATGTCCGACGGCGGCGATTGGGTGAGCCTCCACCGCTACATGGGGCAGGACGAGGAACGCGACGGCGCTATCCGAACCCGCATCGGCACCAGCGAGGCGCCGCTACGCAACTACTTCCAGGCTTGGGCCGACTACATGACCGCGGGGAACTGACCATGCTGACCGTCACCGCTCCCAAGCCGACGACCGCCCCCACCGCTAGCTCGGCGCCCCGTGCTTCTGTCACCCCCGAGCTCCAGCACGCGATCGAGCAGCTGCTCTATCGCCAGGCCGATTCGCTCGACGGCAAGCGCTGGCAGGAATTCATCGATCTCTTCGCCTCGGACGGCATCTATTGGGTGCCGGCCGAACCCGACCAGACGACGGGCGACGGCGCCCCGAGCATCTTCTACGAGGATCGCGACTTGATGACAGTGCGCATGAAGCGCATCCATCATCCGCGCGCCTGGTCGCAGAAGACCGAATGGGGCACCAGCCACGTCGTGTCCAACGTCATCGTCGAGCGCCACGATGCCGCGACCGGCGCCGTCGTCTGCCGCTCGCGCTTCTATATGATGGAATTCCGCCGCGACGCGGTGCGCCACTTCTCCGGCGCCTACACCCATCACCTCCGCAAGACGCCGGACGGCTTTTGCATCGTCCTCCAGCGCGTCGACATGGTGAACGGCGAGGCGCCCTACGAATACGTGCTGCAGGCCTGGGTCTGATCGCGCCCGCGTTTAGCCCACGAATGAACGCGCAGGCGGCGCGGCCGATTGCGGTCCGACTGGCAGGTATTTTGCCTATTGGCGGGCGAGCGCGATGCGTTAGGGTGCCCGCGGGAGGACGAATTCGGCGATCGATCCGGCGGGCCGACCGGCACCAACGTGCCCGGTGCCGTTGGTGTTTCGCCGGCCGCCGGCGCCCATTCTCGCTTGGGCGCAACCGCGTGGAGGGGGACGCGTGGAGCTGTTCAATTTCATCGGCATTCAGGTTCTGAATGCCCTGTGGCTGTCGGCGCTGCTGTTCATGCTCGCCGTCGGGCTCTCGGTCGAGTTCGGCCTGCTCGACGTGCTCAATCTCGCCCACTGCACGCTCTACATGCTGGGCGCCTATATCGGCTACACGGTGGCGCAGATCGCCGGCTCCTACTGGGTGGCACTGGTTGTGGCGCCCATCGCCGTCACTATCATCGGCGCGCTGCTCTATTGGGGCCTCTTGAGCCGCCTTCGCGGCAATCATCTCATCCAGGCGCTGATCACCTTCGGCCTGCTGTTCGTGGGCTACGACGCCACGCGGCTCATCTGGGGCGTCGAGCAGTTCCGTATGGCCGTGCCGGATTTGCTCTCGGCCACCGTCCCGGTGTTCGACCAGACCTATCCCATCTATCGCTTCTTTGTGCTGGGTGTCGGCCTCCTGACCGTGCTCTGCCTCTATCTCGGCCTCGAGCGGACGCGGCTGGGCGCGGTGGTGCGCGCGGGCGTCGACGACCGCGAGATGGCGGCCACGCTCGGCATCAACATCGACCGCGCCTTCTTCACCGTGTTCTGCATCGGCACCGCGCTGGCAGGCATCGCGGGCGTGCTGGCGGCGCCGATCCGCTCGGTCGAACCCGGGATGGACGTCGAGATCCTCATTCCCGCCCTTGTCGTGGTGGTGATCGGCGGCCCGGGGAGCTTGAAGGGGGCCGTGCTCGGCGCCGTCCTCATCGGCACGGCCGAAACCTTCGGCCCGGTGCTGGTGCCGGATTTCGCGTCGTTCATCATGTACGCCCTGATGGCGCTGGTGCTGCTGCTGCGGCCGCAGGGGCTCCTGCCCGTGAAGCCGGCGCATTGATGCAGCGGCGCGATCCCCTCGCACTGCCGTTGCTGGCGCTGCTGTTCGGCGGCCTGTTCGCGACCGGCCTCTACGCTGGCGCCTATTGGCTGACGATCGTCACCGAGATCGCGATCTTCACGATCTTCGCCTTGAGCGTGGATTTCCTGGTCGGCTATGCCGGCCTCGTCACCTTCGGCCATGCCGGCTTCATGGGCGTCGGTGCCTATGCCCTCGCCTATCTCAGCCATTTCGCCGGCTGGCCGGTGGGGCTCTCGATCCTGGCCGGCATCGCCGCGGGTGCGCTTGCGGGCATCCTGATCGGTTGGCTGGTGACGCGCGTCAGCGGCGTCTTCTTCATCATGGTCACCTTGGCGGTGAGCATGATGTTCTGGGCCTGGGCCTCGCGCTCGCCGGTGTTCGGCCGCGACGACGGGCTTGGCGGCATGAAGCGGATGAACCTCCGCGCCATCGGCATCGATCTCAACGATCCGCGCACCTTCGCGATCGTCTGCGTGATCGCGGCGGCGCTCATCTATCTGCTGTTCTGGTGGCTGGTGCGATCGCCGTTCGGCCAGATCTTGAAAGGGATCAAGCAGAACGAGAACCGCATCCGGGCGCAGGGCCTGCCGGTGCAATCCTACAAGGTGGCGGCCTTCGCCGTGGCGAGCGCCGTGGCCGCCTTCGCCGGCACGCTCCATCTCCAGAACACGAAATTCGTCCACCCCGAAGTGGCGCATTGGATCAAATCGGGCGAGAGCCTGATCGTCGTCATCGTCGGCGGCGCGGGCACGCTGGTGGGGCCGGTGATCGGCACGTTCCTCTTCTTCGTCTTCCACCGCGTCGTCGAATCCTTCACCCAGAACTGGCAGATCTGGATGGGTCTCCTCTTCATCGCCATCGTGCTGATGGCGCCCGAGGGGATCTATGGCCGCCTGCGCTCGCTCACGCGCAAGCGCGCCGCACCCTCGCGCGAGGGGGCGCCGGATGCTTGAGATCGGCGAACTCCGCAAATCCTTCGGCTCGCTGGTCGTCACCGACGGCGTCTCGCTCGCGATCGCCGCCGGCGCGCGCGAAGCCGTGATCGGCCCCAACGGCGCCGGCAAGACCACGCTGTTCAACCTCCTGAGCGGCGAGCTCAAGCCCGATTCCGGCACGATCCGCCTCGCCGGGCGCGATATCACACGGCTTCCGCCGGACCGGCGTGTGAAGGCCGGCCTCGCCCGCAGTTTTCAGCGCAACAATCTCTTCCTCGACATGACGGTGGCCGAAAGCCTGGCGACGGCGGTCGCGGTCCGCACCGGCGAAAGCCTCGTGTTCTGGCGAAGCTTCGCGGCCTCGCGGCATCTCCACGCGCAGGCCGAGGCGCTGGCCGAATCGGTGGGCCTCGCCGATCGGCGTGACGCGCTGGTGCGCCACCTCTCCTATGGCAGCCAGCGCCAGCTCGAGATCGCCATGGCGCTCGCCGCCGAGCCGGCACTGCTGCTCCTCGACGAGCCGACCGCGGGCATGAGCCCCGAAGAGACCCGCGCGATGCAGCGCCTGATCGCGGGCTTGCCGCGCAGCCTCACTCTGCTGCTGATCGAGCACGACATGGACGTGGTGTTCGACATCGCCGAGCGCATCACGGTGCTCGACTACGGCCGCGTGCTGGTGCAGGGCCCGCCGGCGGAGATCCGCCGCTCGCCGATCGTGCGCCAGATCTATCTCGGCGAGATGGCGTGATGACCGGCGCGCTGCTCGAGGTGGACGACCTCCACACCTACTACGGCGAGAGCCACATCCTGCAGGGTGTCACCTTCGCAGTAGCCAAGGGCGCCACCGTGGCGCTGATGGGCCGCAACGGCGCCGGCAAGACGACGGCCCTGCGCTCGATCATGGGCCTGCTGCGGCCGCGCCGCGGGCGGGTGCGCTTCGCCGGCCGCGATCTCGCCGGGCTCAAGACCTATGAGGTCGCGCAAGCGGGCATGGCGCTGGTGCCGGAAACGCGCGGCATTTTCCCTTCGCTCACGGTGCTGGAGAACCTCACCGTCGCCGCGCGCGGCGGCGGCGCCTGGACCCTCGAGCGCGTCTTCGAGACGTTTCCGCGCTTGAAGGAGCGCCGGCGCAACATGGGCGGGCAACTTTCGGGGGGCGAGCAGCAAATGCTCTCGATCGCCCGCGCGCTGATGACCCATCCCGAACTGCTGATGCTCGACGAGCCCGGCGAGGGCTTGGCGCCCATCATCGTGCAAGACATCCACCGCATCCTCGCCGATCTCAAGAGTCAGCGCGTGACCATGCTCTTGGTGGAAAAGAGCTTCGCCTTTGCCACCAGCCTCGCGGACGCGGTCTATGTCATCGGCAAGGGGCAGGTGCGCTGGTCGGGCTCGTCGGAGGCCTTGCGCGGCGCCGAAGAGATCAAGGCGACCTGGCTCGGGGTGTGATAGAGAAGGGACCTCCCTTCAACGGTTCGCTCCTCATGCCCCGACGCGCCGATGCCCGGCGGCCCAGCCCCGCCTCGTTCAAGCTCGACGACCACATCTTCTTCCTGTTCGGGCAAATCTACGGGCGCCGCGACTTGCAGCTCGCCAAGAGCCTCCGCGGCTACGGCCTCTCGGTCGCGCAATGGCGCGTGCTCGGCGCGCTCACCGCCAACGAGGGCTGCACCATCAACCGGCTCGCCGATCTCACCGTCGTGGACCGCACGACTCTGAGCCGTACGCTCGATCGCATGGCGGCCAGCGGTTTGGTGGCGCGCCGGCAGGTGGCGAACGACAAGCGCAGCTTCGAGATCTGGCTCAGCGACGGCGGCCGGCGCGCCCTGGCGCGCATCTGGCCGGTGATCGCCTACCACAATCGCCGCGCGGTGAAGGGGCTCTCGAACACAGAGCTTCAGGCACTCAAACGCATCGTGCGCAAGATGATCGCGAACGTCGCGGCGCCGCCGGAGATGTAGCGACGGCCGCTACTCCGCTGCCACGCGCCCGGCGCTTTCCCGCGCGACCAGTTCCGCCACCATGCGCCGGGCGAGAATGTGGCCGCCATCGGCGTTGATGTCGATCACCGGGCGGCCGGCGTTGCGCTTCATCACCCGGTGCACGGCTTCGCACGCGACCTTGTCTTCCTCGAAGATCGCGGCGACGCGATCGGCGAAGGCCTTGTCGTGCGTGGGCTCGCGGCTGAAATTCCGCGCCAGCGCCCAGAAGTACCAGGTCGAGTCTTCGGTTTCGGGCGTGATCGCGTTGAGGTTGCGCGCTTCGACGCCGTGGCTGCGGTCGCCGACCAGGCCGCCGGTGCCCGCCGGCGCCACGCCCACTTCGAGTGCCAGATTGGCTGGCGGGCGGAAATGGATCACCTGCCAGCGATCGCAATTCACATTGTCGAGCCCCTTCGCGTTCGTGAGCGCCATCTTCCAGAATGGTGCCGGATCGTGATCGGGGATGAGGCGCGTGACCGAAACCCAATCCGCCCCGCCCTTCACCACGATCGGATGCTGGACGACGTGCTGGTTTCCGAGGCTGGTGCGGTGGATGTAGGTCTCGTGGGTGAGATCGAGCAGGTTGTCGCTGATCAGCTGATAGCCGCCCTTGACGTAGGTGGTGCCGCCCGAGGAACTCCAGGCGGGATCGTCGTTGGGCGAAAAGAATTCGGGGATCAGCGCGGGATCGGCCTTCGCCGGATCGCCCGGCCACACCCAGAGCCAGCGGTGGCGCTCGACGGCCGGGAAATTCCGCACCCGCGCGCGCGGCGGAATGTTGGCTTGGCCGGGGATTTCGACGCACGCGCCGCTGCCGTCGAAGCGGAGGCCGTGATAGCCGCAGCGCACCGTGCCCGCCTCCATCCAGCCGAGCGAGAGCGGCATCTGGCGGTGGCAGCAGCGGTCTTCGAGCACCGCGAGCCGGTTCTCGCGGTCGCGGAAGAACACCATCGGCTGGCCGCAGATGGTGCGCGCCAGGATCTTTTCCGCCGCCACCTCGTGCGACCAGGCCGCGACGTACCACGCGTTCAGGATGAAGGGCATGGAGGCCTCCTGAGACTCGACGCGAGGGGAAACGCTAGGCCCGCGCCGGGACCGAGTCAATCGAGAAAAGTGCATTCGCACCTATCGGCGAGGCCGCTGGCGCGGCGCAGCGCCGTGCCCTCACTTCCCAGCAACGCCACCGGCGATGCTTGGGAAGTGAGGGCACGGTCCAGGCAAAACGAAAAAGGGGAAGCTTGCGCCTCCCCTCTTCGCTTCGCGATAGGCTTTGGGCCGCTACATGTTGCAGCCGCTCGGCGGATCCTGCACGTCCTTGAGCGTGTCGAGGACGACGTGCGTCGGCTTGCCGTCCACTTCCTTGACCTCGATCATGTAGATGTTCTGCACGATGTTGTTGGTCTTGGGATCGATGCGCATCGGACCGCGCGGGCCGTCGTAGGTCGCCTTGCGGATGGCCTCCATCATCGCCTTCTTGTTGTCGGTCTTGCCGTTGATGGATTTCAGGCCGACCGCGATCATCTGGATCGCGTCGTAGCCGTTGATGGTGACCTCGTCGGGATCGCGTCCGCCCGAGCGCTTGCGGAACTCGGCCACGAACTTCTTGTTGGCCGCGTTGTCGAGCGTCGGCACGTAGTTGATCGGGCCCATGAAGCCGACCGCGGACTTGCCCTGCTTGTCGATGAACAGCGGACCGACCGTCCAGGCCGGGCCGGTGAGCGGAATCGAGCCCTTGAGGCCGAATTTGTCGTATTCGATGACGTATTGGATGCCCATGCCGCCGGGGAAAAAGACATAGACCGTGTCGGGCTTGGCGGCTTTCGCCTGGGCGAGGTAGGGGCCGAAATCCTTGGTCGTGAACGGCGGATAGGCCTCGCCTACGATCTTGCCGCCGCTCTTCGTGAACTCGCGCTTGAAGATTTCGATGATCTCGCGCCCGCCCGCATAGTCGGCGGCCATCACGAACGCGGTCTTGATGCCCTTCTTGAAGAGCCAAGCGCCGCTGTCGCGGATGATCTGCTCGTTGGAGAACGAGACCCGCATCACCCACGGGCTGCAATCCTTGCCGGTGATGTTGCCGGCGCCGGCATTGATGATGATCGTGGGCTGCTCGGCCGCGACCGCTTCCTGCGCGACCGGTATTGCGAGATTCGACGCCAAGCCGGCAAGCAAGACATGCACCTTGTCGCTGCTCATCAGCTTCTTGGCTTTCGCGATCGACTGAGGCGGCTTGTTCTCGTCGTTCTCGAAGATCGCCTCGACCTTGCGGCCGCCGATCGGGCCGACTTCTTCGATCGCCATCTTGATCGCGATCTCCATCGACCGCGAATAAATCTCGAAAGGCGGCGCGTACGGCAGCACCACGCCGATCTTGATCGGGTCGCCCTGCGCCAACGCGGCCGGCGCGCCCAGCCCCAACAGGGCTGCCGCGGCCAGCGTCCTCATCACCGGTTTGATCATGTCGCTCTCCCTCCCCGCCGCGGTTGAGAATGCGATGCGGCGGGCTGCGCGGAATGATAGCCCCGCCCCCTTTCCGCGCAAGCCGCGAATCCGGCCCGGCACACTGCCCCTGCGATGGGCATGTGATCAAGTTCCGGCCGCGAAAGCGGCGCCGATGCCCATTTTCCGCACCGAGCCGGCCCGCCAGCGCTTGGCGCTGCACGATAGAAGGGTTATGAATCGTTCCCGTCCGCCCGTGCACGGTTCTTGCAATAACAACGCGGACCCGCTCGCGGACCGCCGATCACGGTTTCCGCGCCGCGGACAGGCCATCAGGGAGAAGCGGTAAATGCTCGCCACATCAACGAGGCGCCTCGGCGCCGCCATCGGCCTTGCCTGCGGACTGACCCTCGCATCGGGCGCCGGCGCCCAGACCAGCATCAAGTTCACGCTCGATTGGGTGTTCCAGGGCCCGACCTCGCCGTTCCTGCTGGCGCTCGACAAGGGCTACTACAAGGCCGCGGGCCTCGACGTGAGCATGGACCCCGGCCAGGGCTCGGCCGGCGCGGTGCAGCGCGTCGTCACCGGCGCCTATCAGATCGGCTTCGCCGACGTGAACACGCTGGTCGAATACAACGCCAAGAACCCCGGCAAGGAAGTGCTGTGCGTGTTCATGGCCTACGATTTTCCGCCCTTCGGAGTCTATGCGCTTAAGAAGAGCGGCATCAAGGTGCCCAAGGACCTCGAGGGCAAGAAGCTCGGGGCGCCGGTGTTCGACGCGTCGTTCCGCCTGTTCCCCGTATTCGCCAAGAAGACCGGCATCGACAAGGCCAAGGTCACGCACGTGAACCTCACGCCGCAGCTGCGCGAGCAGAGCCTGGTGCAGGGCACGGTCGATTTCATCTCGGGCCACTATTTCTCCTCGATGCTCGACCTCAAAGCGCGCGGCGTCAAAGCCGAGGACGTGACCGTGATGCGCTACAGCGATTTCGGCCTCGACGTGTATGGCAATTGCGTCATCGTCGCGCCCGCCATGCTGCAGAACGCCAAGGCGGTGACCGGCTTCATCGCCGCCACGGTGAAGGGCTGGAAGGACGTGATCGCCGATCCCAAATCAGGCATCGCCGCCGCCAAGAAGCGCGACCCGCTGATCGACGAGACGCTCGAGATGGAGCGGCTCCAGCTTTCGCTCGAGAGCAACATCCTCACGCCCTACGTGAAAGCGAACGGCATGGGCGACGTGGACCCGGCCCGCTTCGCGCGCTCGGTCAAGGACGTGGCGGAGGCCTTCGGCCTGCCCACGGCGCCCGCGCCCGACAAGGTGTTCACCAACCAGTTCCTGCCGCCCAAGGCCGACCGGATGGTGACGAAGTAGGTCCTTTGAACCTCCTAAAGCCACGCGCCGGGCGGCCCGATGGGGGATCGCCCGGCTCTTCGCGCGCCGACTCGGCGAAAGGCAACGACGCGTTCGTGCGCATGCAGGCCGTGAGCCTGGACTACAGCAACGAACGCGAGACGGTGAAGGCGCTCGGCGACGCCACGCTCTCGATCCGGCGCGGCGAGTTCGTGGCGGTGGTGGGGCCTTCGGGCTGCGGCAAGTCCACGCTGATGAAACTGGTCACCGGGCTCCTCCCCGCGACCACCGGCGAAGTCCATGTCCGCGGCGAGAAGGTGACCAAGCCCATCAAGGGCGTCGGCATGGCGTTTCAGAACGCGACCTTGATGCCATGGCGCACCACGCGCGACAACATTCTGCTGCCATTCGAGGTCGTGCACCCCCACAAGCGCCGCTTCCGCCGCAACCGTGCCGAATATGCCGAAAAGGCCGACAAGCTGCTCGCATCGGTGGGGCTCGCGGGCTTCGGCGACAAATTTCCCTGGCAGCTTTCGGGGGGCATGCAGCAGCGCTCGAATCTCTGCCGCGCGATCATCCACGAGCCGGAACTGCTGATGCTCGACGAGCCCTTCGGCGCCCTCGATGCGTTCACGCGCGAGGAACTCTGGGGCATCATGCAGAAGCTCTGGATGGAGCGGCGCTTCACCGCCATCCTCGTCACCCACGATCTCCGCGAGGCGGTGTATCTCGCCGACACCGTCTACGTGATGTGCCGGCGGCCAGGGCGTATCGTGGTCACCAAGCGCATCGAGATTCCCCGCCCGCGCACGCTCGAGACCACCTTCGAGCCGCACTTCGTCGATATCGTGCACGAGCTGCGCGCGCAGATCAGCCAGGAACACGCGCCGTGACGCCGTTTCAGCGCCGCAATCTCCGCCGCGCCATGCCGTGGATTTTCATGGCGGTGTTTCTCACCATTTGGGAGATCGCCTGCGTCGCGTTCGCGGTCGAAGAGATCATCTTGCCGAGGCCGTCGCGCATCTTCGTGGTGATCGTGCAGCGGGCCGACATTCTCCTGGATTTTTGCTTCGACACCCTCTGGACGACTCTCATCGGCTTCGCCATCGCCATCGTCGGCGGGCTGATTCTAGGCCTCGTCATCGGCGCCTCGCCGTTCATCTATTCCGGCCTCTATCCGCTGCTAATCGCGTTCAACGCCATCCCCAAGGTGGCGATCGTGCCGATCCTCATGATCTGGGTGGGTGTGGGCGCCCTCCCCGCCATCATCACCGCCTGCGTGATCTCGTTCTTCCCCATCGTCGTCAACGTCGCCACCGGCTTGGCTACCATCGAGCCCGAGATGCGCGACGTGCTACGCTCGCTCGGCGCCACCCAGACGGAAATCCTGACCAAGGTCGGCATTCCGCGCGCCATGCCGTATCTCTTCGCCAGCCTCAAGATCTCGATCACCCTGGCCTTCATCGGCACGGTGATTTCCGAGACCGTGGGCGGCAACCGCGGCATCGGCTTCCTCATGCTCTCGGCCTCGGCGCGCAACGACGCGGCGACCACCTTCGCCGGCCTGTTCGCCATCGCCGTGATGGGCATCCTGATGTACGCCGCCTGCGCCCTGATCGAGCGCCGCATGACGCGCTGGGCCTTCCGCGGCGAGATCGTGGCCTGAGCCCTTCCGGCAGCGGCGGGCGCGGCCTATCCTTGATCCGATGAGCCAAACAACTTCCCCATCGGGCTCTCCTCGACCGCCGGCGGCCGCTGCGGCTGGCTCGCTTTCCTTCTATTTGAACGGCAAGCGCCGCGACGTGCCGGCCGGCGACCCGCGCCGGACCGTGCTCGACTATCTTCGCCTGGAAGCGCGGCTCACCGGCACCAAGGAAGGCTGCGGCGAGGGCGATTGCGGCGCCTGCGCCGTCATCGTCTGCAGCCGTGGCGGGGACGGTGGCATTCGCGTGAATGCCATCAATGCCTGCCTCGCTTTCTTGCCGGTGCTGGATGGTAAGAGCGTCTATACCGTCGAGGGCCTGGCGGCGGGCGGCACTCTGCATCCGGTGCAGGAGCGGATGGTGGCGCTGCATGCGAGCCAATGCGGCTTCTGCACGCCCGGCTTCGTGATGGCCCTGGCCGCCTTCACCCACGGCGACGAGCCTTCCGACGATGCCGCGATCCACGAAGCACTGGCCGGCAATCTCTGCCGCTGCACCGGCTATCGGCCGATCGTGGAGGCGGCGCGCCAAGCCAAGGCACCGGGCCGCACCTGGTGGCAGGCGCGGATGCCCGAAGTGACGGCGGCACTCGACGCGCTCGCGGCCGCGCCCACGCCAGCGCCGGCCGCAACGTATTTCGCGCCACGCTCCGCGGCCGAGTTGGGGGCGCTGCTGGTGCGCATCCCGGAAGCGCGCCTCGTCGCCGGCGCCACCGATCTGGGGCTCGCGGTCCTCAAGCATGGCCTCAAGCCCGCGGCGCTGATCTCGGTCGCGGACGTAGCCGAGCTGCGCCGGGTCGAAACCCGACCCGAGGTCTGGCGCATCGGCGCCGCCGTGACGCTCACCGAGCTTTTGCCGCTGCTCGATCCGCATTTTCCGGGGCTCGGCACCTTGCTCCGACGCTTCGGCTCGCGCCAGATCCGCAACCTCGCCACCATCGGCGGCAATCTCTGCAATGCCTCGCCGATCGGCGATTTGGCACCCGTGCTGCTGGCGCTCGAGGCGCGGATGCATCTCCGCGGCGCGCACGGCGCACGCGATCTGGCCATCGCCGAGTTCTTCGCCGGCTATCGCCGCACGGCACTCGCGCCGGGCGAGTTCCTGGAAGCCGTGACGATTCCGCGCCTCGATGCGAACGACCGTTTCCGCGTCTACAAGCTTTCGAAGCGCTACGATCAGGACATTTCGACGGTGTGCGCCGCGATTCGCGTTCGCATCGCGAGCGGCACCGTCCGCGACGCGCGCATCGCCATGGGCGGCATGGCGGCCACGCCCAAGCGCGCCGACGGCGCAGAAGCGGCGCTCGCGGGGAAGCGATTTTCTTCCGAGTCGATCGAACGCGCCGCCGCCGCATTGGCCGCCGATTACGCGCCGATCGGCGATCTCCGTGGCAGCGCCGAGTTCCGCTGCATCGCCGCCGCGAATCTGTTGCGCCGGTTCTGGCTCGAGGCGGGCGGCGGCGGGCCGTCGGCCGGCGTCGCCACGGACGTGATGGCGCTATGAGCACGCCGCTTCCCGAGGAACGCCCCGCGCCGGTCGGCCTGCCGCTGATCCACGACAGCGCGCGCCGGCATTGCACCGGCGAGGCGCTCTACATCGACGACGTGCCGGATTTTCCCGACGCGCTGCACTTGGCGCTGGTCACCTCGCCGCTGGCGCATGCCCGCATCGGCACCATTCGCGCCGGCCGCGCCGCCGATGTACCGGGCTTCGTGGCGCTGCTCACCGCCCGGGACATCCCGGGCAAGAACGACGTGGGCCCCATCCACCCGGAGCCCGCGCTCGCCGAGGATGTGGCCGACTACGTCGGCTGCCCGATCGCGGCCGTTGCCGCCGAGACCCTGGCCGCCGCCCAGGCCGCCGCCGCGCTCGTGGAATGCGACTACGCGAAACTCCCGCCGATCCTTTCGATCCGCGAGGCGCTGGCCGCCAAGAGTTTCATCGGGGTACCGATGTTGCTGACCAGCGGCGATGCGGCGGCAGGGCTGGCCTCGGCGCCGCACCGGCTTTCGGGCGAGCTCGAGATCGGCGGCCAGGATCATTTCTATCTCGAAACCCACATTGCCCTCGCCGTGCCGCGCGAGGCCGGAGAGATGACGATCTACAGCTCCACCCAGCATCCCAATGAAGTGCAGCGCAAGGTGGCCGAGGTTCTGGGCCTGCCGAGCGCCGTCGTGGACGTGGAGGTGCGCCGCCTCGGCGGCGGCTTCGGCGGCAAGGAGAGCCAGGCCACGATCTTCGCCGCCATCGCGGCGCTAGCCGCGCGCAAGCTCGGCCGCCCCGCCAAGCTGCGCTTGCCGCGCGACGCCGACATGGCCGTGTCGGGCAAGCGCCACGATTTTCTTATTCGATACGACGTGGGCTTCGACGGCGACGGGCGCATCCTCGGCCTCGACATCGTGCTCGCCGCGCGGGCCGGCAATGTCGCCGATCTTTCGCCCGCAGTGATGACCCGCGCCCTCTGCCACATCGACAATTGCTATTACCTGCCGGCCGTGAAGGCGACGGGCTATCTCTGCAAGACGCATACGGTTTCAAACACCGCCTTTCGCGGCTTCGGCGGCCCGCAGGGCATGATTGCCATCGAGGCGATCCTGGACCGGGTCGCGCGTAATCTCGGCAAACCGCTGCAGCAGGTCCGGCGGCGGAATTTCTACGGCGTCGCACCGCGCGATGCGACACCCTACGGCCAGACGGTGGACGACAATATCGCGCCCGAGCTCACGGAACGCCTCCTCGCCGCCGCCGACCTGGCGCGCCGGCGCGACGAGATCGCGGCGTTCAACCGCACGAGCCCGGTGCTGAAGCGCGGTCTCGCCCTCGTGCCGGTGAAATTCGGTATCGCCTTCAACAACCCGATCATGAATCAGGGCGGCGCGCTGGTTCACGTCTATGCCGACGGCAGCGTGCACCTCAACCATGGCGGCATCGAAATGGGCCAGGGCCTGTTCGTGAAGGTTGCGCAAGTGGCCGCGGGCGTGTTCGGCGTTGACGTCGGCAAAGTGCGCCTGAGCGCCACGCGCACCGACAAGGTGCCCAACACTTCGGCCACCGCGGCCTCGACCGGCTCCGATCTCAACGGCATGGCGGCCTATCGCGCCGCGGGCGAGATTCGCGCCCGCATGGCGTCGGTTTTCGCGGAGAAATTCGGCGTGCCTGCCGACGACGTGCGTTTCGCCGAGGGCTATGTGCGCCACGGCAACAACGCGATGCGCTTCGAAGATCTGGCCAAGAACTGCTGGGTGAAGCGCGTCTCGCTCTCCGCCGCGGGCTTCTACCGCTTCCCCGGCGTGCATTGGGATCAGCGCAGTTTGAAGGGCAAGCCCTTCTTCTATTTCGCTTATGGCGCGGCGGCGAGCGAGGTCGCCGTCGATGCGCTGACCGGCGAGACCCGCGTGCTGCGTGCCGACGTCATCCACGATTGCGGCGAGTCGCTCAATCCGGCCGTCGATCACGGCCAGATTGAGGGTGCTTATGTGCAGGGCCTGGGCTGGCTCACCTGCGAGGAATTGTGGTGGGCTCCGGACGGCGCCCTCAAGACCGTAGGCCCCTCCACCTACAAAATCCCGGGCAGCCGCGACGTGCCGCCGGTGTTCAACGTCCACATCCTCGAGAACGCCCCGAGTAAGGCCGAGACGATCTTCCGCTCGAAAGCCGTGGGCGAGCCGCCCCTGATGCTCGCGATTTCGGCCTGGCTCGCCATCCGCGAGGCCGTCGCCGCAATCGGCACGCCCGGCGGCGAGGTGACGCTCGACGCCCCGGCGACGCCCGAGCGCGTGCTGAAGGCGATCGAGGCCCGGCTGCAGCGCCCCGCCGCCGATTATCCCGGCGCGGCGTGGCGCGCCCTGATGCCGGCCTAGCGCCCGTGCACGCGCTCCGCGGCCCCTCTCTCACCTTTCGCGGCGATCCCCGGTCCGACGGCGTCGAGAGCGCCGCCGTCTATGAAAGCGATGCGCTAATCCTGATCGACAGCGGCAGGATCGCGGCGTTCGGCGCATATTCCACGCTGGCAAAGCAGATTCCGCCAGGCACGGAAATCGCACGCGTCGGCGGCGGCCTCATCCTTCCCGGCTTCGTCGATTGCCACACGCACTATCCGCAAACCGGCATCGTCGGCGCCTATGGCAGCGGCTTGCTCGATTGGCTCGAGGCGCACACGTTTCCGGCGGAGGAGGCCTTCTCCGACGAGGCCGTCTGCCGGCGCACCGCGAGCCTGTTCCTCGACGAGTGCCTACGCCACGGCACGACGACCGCGGCGGTCTACGGCACCGTGCACGAGCATTCGATCGACGCCTTCTTCGCCGAGGCCGAGTGCCGCAATCTCTGCATGGTCGCCGGCAACCCGCTCATGGACCGCAACGCGCCCGCTTCGATGCTCGTGTCGGTCGACGACGCCGTCGCACGCTCGGCGCGCCTTATCGGCCGCTGGCACGGGCGCGGGCGCTGCCGCTACGCGGTGACGCCGCGCTATGCGCCGGGGTGCTCGCCGGCCCTGCTCAAGGCGGCTGCCACGCTGTGGGCGATCCGCGACGGCATCGTACTGCAATCGCACCTCGCCGAAACGGTGGAAGAAGTGGCGTGGGCACGGAAGCTGTTTCCCAAGGCGCGCTCCTACTTCGACGTCTACGAGCGCCACGGCCTTGCCGGGCCGCGGGCCATCTACGGCCATGGCATCCACCTATCCGAGGACGAGCGCCAGCGCCTGTTCGCGACCGGGACGGCGCTGGCGCATTGCCCGACATCGAACGCCTTCCTCGGGAGCGGCCGGTTCGACGTCGGCAAGGCCAAGCGCGCGAAACGCCCGGTCAAGGTGGGGCTGGCCACTGACATCGGCGCGGGCACGACCTTCTCGATGCTGCGCACCATGGGAGCGGCTTACGAGACCGCGCGGCTGGCGGGCGCCGACTTGGCGCCGGCCGAGGCGCTCTATCTCGCGACGCGCGGCAGCGCGGAAGCGCTCGGCCTCGGCCACCGCATCGGTAGCCTAGCACCCGGCCACGATGCCGATCTCGTCGTGCTCGATCTCGCCTCGACGCCGCTCATCGCCGCGCGCACGGCACGGAGCCGCGACATCTGGGAATCGCTGTTCGTGCAGATGTTCCTGGCCGACGACCGCGCGGTGCGCCAAGTCTATGTCGCCGGGGCGCTGGCCCACGATCGGGATCGCAAGCGAAATAACTGAGCGGGCGTGGGGCGACGGGGCAAATGGAATCCTACATCGTCGATTGGCTCAGCCTCGTCGTGCGCTGGGCGCATTTCATCGTCGGCATCGCGTGGATCGGCGCCTCGTTCTATTTCATCTGGCTCGACAATCATCTCGAGGCGCCGAAGCTCGAATCCGACCGTGAGCGCGGCGTCGGCGGCGAGCTTTGGGCGGTGCACGGGGGCGGATTCTATCAGGCGCAGAAGTATCAGGTAGCGCCGCCGGCGCTTCCAGAAACCCTCCACTGGTTCAAATGGGAGGCCTACACCACCTTCGTCAGCGGCTTTTTCCTGCTTTGCATCGTTTATTACTACGGCGCCTCCACGCATCTGATCGATCCGCTGATCGCCGATCTCTCGCCCGCGGCGGCCATTATTCTCGGCATCAGTTCGATCGTCGTGGGCTGGCTGGTCTACGATCTTCTCTGCCGCTCGCCGATCGGCAACAGCGAGAATGTATTGGCGCTGGTGATGGCGCTGCTGCTGGCGGCCACGGCTTTCGGCCTCTGCCAAGCGTTCAGCGGACGCGGCGCGTTCATCCATTTCGGGGCCATCATCGGCACAATCATGGTCGCGAACGTGTTCTTCGTCATCATTCCCGGCCAGCGCGAACTGGTGAAGGCCAAACAGGCGGGCCGCCCGCCCGACCCCATCCACGGCATTCGCGGCAAGCAGCGCTCGGTGCACAACACCTATTTCACGCTGCCGGTGCTGTTCACGATGATTAGCAGCCATTACGGGATGACTTATGGCCATCGCTGGAATTGGCTGATCCTGGTGGCGATCTCGCTCGCGGGCGCCTTGATCCGCGTTTGGTTCGTGCTGCGCCACAAGGGCCATGCCTCGCCGATACCGCTGGTGCTCGGGCTGTTGCTACTCGCGGGCACGGCGGTGGCGATCGCGCCGGCGCCGCAAGGTGCCACGACCGGGGGCGAATCCGTCGCCTTCGCCGAGCTCAAGGCCGTCATCGATCGGCGCTGCACCGGCTGCCACGCCGCCAAGCCGACTCAGGAGGGCTTCCAGACGGCGCCCAAGGGCCTGAGGCTCGACAGCGAGCGCGTCATCCGCGCCAACGCTGCCTTCATCTATCAGCAGACCGTGACCCAAAAGATCATGCCGCCCGGCAACATCACCGAGATGACCGACGACGAGCGCGCGCTCGTGAAGCGCTGGTTCGAGAGCGGATCGTATCGGCGGTAGTGCCGCAGCCGGCGCCGCCTCAGCTGCCGCGATAGGTGGTGTAGCTCCAGGGCGAGACGAGGAGGGGCACGTGGTAGTGCGCGGCGGCGTCGGCGATGGCGAAGCGCACGGGCACGGTGTCGAGAAAGGGTGGATCCGCGACGGCGAGTCCGGCAGCGCGGAAATAGTCGCCGACGTGGAACACGAGCTCGTAGCGGCCGGGCTTCAGCGCCTCGCCCGCGAGCAGCGGCGCGTCGGTGCGGCCGTCGGCATTCGTCACCGCCGACGCGATCCGGCGCGGCGAGCCATCGGCGTCGAGTGCGCTCAACTCGATGTGGATGCCGGCGCCGGGCTTGCCGCGCGCGGTGTCGAGAACATGAGTGGTAAGGCGACCTGCTGCCATGCCCCTACTCCTATTTCGCGTCCGCGCCGAACAGCCGGTCGAGGCGGATGCGCGCGATCGTTTCCACCTCGCCCAGCGCCGCCGCGAATTCGGCCGCGGCGTCGCGCTTGAGGCGCCGTTCGAATTCGCCGAGGATCCGATCCTTCGTGCGCCCGCGGACGGCGATGATGAAGGGAAATCCGAATTTGGCGCTGTAGGCGCCGTTCATCTCGGCAAGGCGGCGGAACTCGTCCGGCGCCAGCCGGTCGAGGCCCGCGCTCCCCTGCTCGCCCTTGGAATCCGCCGTGAGGCGGCCTTCTGCCGCCTCGCGCCCGGCCAGCGCGGGATGGGCGCGGAGCAGGCCGAGCTTCGCCTCGTCGCCGGCCGCCTGCATGGCCGCCACCATCGCCGCATGAAGCTCGCCGACGCTCTTAAACGGCCGCCTCGGCCAGGCGCGCTCGGCGACCCAAGGCGAATGCTCGAAAATGCCGCCGAAGCGGGCAACGAATGCCGCGCGATCGAGGGTGTTGACCTCGTCGAGGGTAGTCAGCGGCGAAGCGGTCATGGGAGTGACTCTTCGGCGACGCGGCGCGCGCCGTCAACCGGAATCCTGTTCACGCCCGGGCGCGGACGCGGTAGAGATGCGCCGAAGCTTTTGGGACCGGCGTTGGAAAAGACCTATCCCCGCGACATGATCGGCTATGGCCGCGCCGCGCCGCATCCGCGCTGGCCGGGCGACGCACGCGTGGCCGTGCAATTCGTCATCAACTACGAAGAGGGCGGCGAGAACAACGTCCTCCACGGCGACGCCGCCTCCGAGGCGTTTCTCTCCGAGATCGTGGGCGCCCAGCCGCTCCCCGGTACCCGCAACATCAACATGGAGTCGATCTACGAATATGGCAGCCGCGCCGGCTTCTGGCGGCTCCATCGCGTGTTCACGACGCGGAAGATTCCGGTCACCGTCTATGGCGTGGCGATGGCGCTGGAGCGAAATCCGGTAGCCATCAAGGCCATGCTGGAGGCCGAGTGGGAGATCGCGACCCACGGCTATCGCTGGATCGATTACCAGTTCATGCCCGAGGAGACCGAGCGCGCGCACATGAAGGCCGCGATCGAGATCCACACGCGCGTGACCGGCAGCCGCCCACTCGGCTGGTATCTCGGCCGCTGCAGCCCGAACACGCGGCGCCTCGTCGCCGAGGAAGGCGGCTTTCTCTACGACGCCGATTCCTACGCCGACGAGCTGCCCTATTGGGACGCCAGCCACGGCCGGCCGCAGCTCATCGTGCCCTACACGCTCGACGCCAACGACATGCGTTTTGCCACCAGCCAGGGCTTCAACAGCGGCGATCAGTTCCTTGCCTATCTCAAAGACAGCTTCGACGTGCTTTACGCCGAGGGCGAGGGTGCGCCGAAGATGATGTCCGTGGGCCTGCATTGCCGACTCGTGGGCCGCCCCGGCCGTGCCGCGGCGCTCGCGCGCTTCCTCGATTACGTGCAGAAGCACGAGCGCGTGTGGCTCGCGCGGCGAATCGACATCGCGCGGCACTGGATCGCCACTCATCCCTATCGCGGCTGACATGATCTCAGGGCGCCAATTGCTGGAGCGCGCCGACCTTCTGGCGGCAATCACGGAAACGCCGCCGGCGTTGACGCGCACCTATCTCACGCCCGAGCACCGCCGCGCCGCCAATCTCGTACTCGGCTGGATGGGCGAGGCCGGCATGACGGTGCGGCTCGACGAAGCCGGCAATGCCGTGGGCCGCTACGAGGGCACGGCGCCCGGCGCACCTTGCCTGATGATGGGCTCGCATCTCGACACGGTGCGCGACGCCGGGAAGTACGACGGCATGCTCGGCGTCATCACCGCCATCGCCTGCGTGGACGCGCTCCACAAGGCCGGCGAGCGACTGCCCTTTGCCTTGGAAGTGATCGGCTTCGGCGACGAAGAAGGCGTGCGCTTCGGCGGCACCCTCATCGGCAGCCGCGCCATCGCCGGCACCTTCGATCCGGCGATGCTGACACTCCGCGACTCCAAAGGTGTCAGCCTCGCCGAGGCCTACAGCACCTTCGGCCTCGATCCCGCCCGCATCGGCGCGGTGGCGCGCGAACGCGCCAATCTCCTCGCTTACGTCGAGCTGCATATCGAGCAGGGGCCGCGCCTCGAGAGCGAGGGACTCGCGGTCGGCGTCGTCACCGCCATCGCCGGCTTCACGCGTCAGCTCGTCGTCGCAACGGGCATGGCCGGGCACGCCGGAACGGTGCCGATGGACGGGCGTCGCGATGCGCTGGCAGCGGCGGCGGAATGCGTGCTGGCGGTGGAGCGGCGCTGCCGTGCACCCGGCCTGGTCGGCACCGTCGGTAAGATCGAGGCGCTCCCGGGCGCCATCAACGTGGTGCCCGGCACGGCGCGCTTCACCGTGGACGTGCGCGCGGCCGACGATGCGCTGCGCGAAGCGGCGGTGGCGGATCTCGCCGCCGAATTCCGCGCCATCGCCGCGCGACGCAAAGTCGAACTCGCCATCGACGCCACGCAGCAGACCAAGGCCGCGGCTTGCGCGCCGTGGCTCATGGACCAGATCGGCGCTGCGCTCCGCGCCGAGGGCCAGCGCGATTTCCGGCTGATGAGCGGCGCGGGCCACGACGGCATGGCCATGATCCGGCTCGCCGACATCGGCATGATCTTCGTGCGCTGCGCCAAGGGCATCAGCCACAACCCCGCGGAAGCGATCACGGCCGAGGACGCCGAAATCGGCGCGCGCTGCCTCCTCCGCTTCATCCGCGATTTTCGCGCGCAAGCAGGTCGCACATGAGCGCCGAAACCGCGATGCTCGACTGGATCGACGCCGCGCGCGAGCGGCAAACGCGGTTCCTCGCCGAATTGGTGAAGGCGCCGTCGGACAATCCGCCCGGCGATTGCACGGCGGCGGCGGCGCGCGCCGCCGTGCTGCTGGAAGAGCTGGGCTTCACGGTGGAGCGACATCCGGTGCCCGAGGCGCTGGTGCGCGCCAACGGCATGATCAGCGCCGTCAATCTCGTCGTCCGCCACCGCTTCGGACCGGGCCCGACGATCGCCCTCAACGCGCATGGCGACGTGGTGCCGCCAGGCGAGGGTTGGACCTTCGATCCCTACGGCGCGGAAATCCGCGACGGCTGGATGTATGGCCGCGGCGTCGCCGTCTCGAAATCCGATTTCGCCACCTATGCCTTTGCGTTGAAGGCGCTGGAGGCGGCGAGACAGGCGAAGGGAAAGGTCGAGCTGCATTTCACCTATGACGAAGAAGTGGGCGGCGCCATCGGCCCGCAATGGCTGCTTGAGCAGGGCATCTCCAAGCCCGATTTCGCACTGTCGGCGGCATTTTCCTACGCCGTCGTCACGGCGCACAACGGCGTTCTGCATCTCGAAGTGACCGTGCGCGGGAAATCCGCCCACGCCGCCAAGCCCGAGACCGGCCACGACGCGCTCGAAGCCGCGACACGGATTCTGACGGCGCTCTATGCGTTACGCGCCAGCTTCGCCCGCACGGTCTCGGCGATTGCCGGCATCGGCACGCCCAATCTCACCGTCGGGCTCATCAAGGGCGGCATCAACACCAATGTGGTGCCCGATCTCGTGACCTTCCGCCTCGACCGCCGGATAATTCCGGAAGAGAATGCAGGGCGCGTCGAGGCCGATCTCCGCGCCCATATCGAAGCGGCGGTGCATGGCCTGCCGGGGATCAAGCTCGAGGTTCGCCGAGTCCTGCTCGCCAAGCCGCTGGTGCCGCTGCCGGGCCATGAAAAACTCGTGGCGGCGCTCCGCGCCGGCGCCAAGCGCATCCTCGGCGCCGATATCCCCGTCGAAGGCGTGCCGCTCTACACCGACGCGCGCCACTACAGCGCCGCCGGCATCCCGACCGTGCTCTACGGCGCGGGCCCCCGCACCCTCACCGAAGCCAACGCCCATCGCGCCGACGAACGCCTGAAGCTCGACGATCTCACGAGGGCGACGAAGGTGGTGGCGCTGGCGTTGAGGGAAATATTGGGCGCGTAACGCGCTTTCAGGCGTTGATGCAGCATCTCATCTGCGTCCATTTTTCGAGGCCGCGCCAAGGGGCGCGGCACCTCAGGATGAGGATTTATTTGTTGCCGCAAATCTCGGCCTCATCCTGAGGCGGCCGCCTGCTTAGGTGGCCCTCGAAGGATGGACGCGCACAAGGCGAATCCGCTCGCCCCTCCGCTCTTAACCCCGCGACGCCAACGCCGATCTCGCCTTCCGCGCCTCGGCCGGCGGGGCGGCGCAGAGGGCGTCGAGCACGAAGGTGCGGAAGGCGTAGATGATCTCGCGTGGCTTCAACTCGAGCCCGCGGCGCTGCCATTCCAGGAACGTGCCGTCGTGCGCCGCGATCACGAACGACGCCATCTGGCGCGTGCCGAGATCGTCGCGGAACTCGCCGCGCGCCTTGCCGAGCTCGATGATGTCTTCGACGATGTCGTAGAGCCGCCGGTAGATCTGGCGGATCTTGGGGCCGAAGCGCTCGTCGCCCCCAGCGAAATCCGAGGACGTCTTGATGGCGAGGATCGCGAGCTTGGTGCGGCCGACGCCGAGCTCGGATTGCTGATGGGCGAAGGCCACGAACTTCTCGCGGGCACTGGGGCCGGCGCGGCGCACGCGTCGGTCCATCGGGTCGACGAAATTCTTCTCCACCAAGTCGAGCAGCGCCAGCAGCAAATCGTCCTTGGTGGCGAAGTGGAAGTAGATCGCACCCTTGGTGAGGCCCGCAGCCTCGGCGATCGCGTCCACCGTGGTACCTTCGAAGCCACGCGAAACGAAAAGATCGAGCGCGGCCCCCGCGATCTTCTCGTAGGTTTCCAGGCGCTGCGATGATTTGGCGTCGGCCATGCTTTCGCCTAGGCCTTGCCGGTGTAGTGATCCGGCAGCAGGCGGCGCACCACGGTGCCGTCGCTCGCCCACGCGTAGCAGCTGTCGAGCACGGGCGGACGGCCCACGCCGCCGGTATCGGCCCAGGGGCTGCGCGCGGCCGGCGCCGTGGCCGTTTCGGGCGCGCGCCCGAGCGCGCGCTCGCGCAGCGCGCGCGCATGGGCCGGCACCTTCGTTTGCAGCGCCACCGTCGCCATCTGGCTGAGCATGTCGATGATGTGGGTGCAGCCCGCCTTGCCGCCGACCGCCTCGCGCACCGTGCGTGCGAAGCCGGCTCCGATCTTGGCGCCGACGAGGCGCTGGAAGTTGGGCAGCACCTCCGGGCAGATGGCGAACGGGCTCTGGTCGGTTGCGACCTCGATCGCCTGGATCGTCAGATCGTCGCCGAGGGTGAGGCGCACCCACATCTCGTGCAGCGGCATTTCCGGCTCGACGCGCCCGCGCCACTCGTTGTCGAACGAGTAGGTGCGGTGGTCGAGAATCCGGCCCTCGATCTCCCAGAGGCCGTCTTCGCGGACGAAACCGTTGCAGACGAGCGAACGGGCGTGGAGATGCGCGCGGGATGCGGGCGGCGAGAGCGGCATGGCGGAAGGCCTCGATTCGAGCGCTTTGACATACTAGGCGGTTCTTTATAGGATACCAACCAGTATTTTTAGTTCGGCCCTTCGGCAAGGCGCCCTGAAGTGCGCCGGCCGGTCGGCTCATGGGAGGAAGCGCATGATCAGCGTCGCCGATGCGCGCGCCGATGCGATGTGGCCCGACACTGGCCTCACCCGCGTGCCCTATGCGCTCTACGGCGACGCCGCGATCTATGCGCGCGAGCGCGAGCGCGTCTTCATGGGCCCGGCCTGGAACTATCTGGCGCTCGATTGCGAGCTGCCAAACCCGGGCGATTTCAAGACGACGTTCGTCGGCGACGTGCCGGTGATCGTGGTGCGCGACGCCGATGGTGCCATCAACGCGTTCGAAAACCGCTGCGCCCATCGCGGCGCGCTGGTGTGCCTCGAACGCTTCGGCAATGCGCGCGCGCTCACTTGCGTCTACCACGCGTGGTCCTACGACTTGAAAGGCAAGCTGAAGGGCGTGGCGTTCCAAAACGGCGTCAAGGGCGCGGGCGGGATGCCGCCGGAATTCCGCCGCGAGGATCACCGGCTGCGCCCGCTCAAGGTGGAAAGCTTCGCGGGCCTCGTCTTCGGCAGCTTCGATCCCAAGACGCCGCCGATCTTGGACTACCTCGGCCCCGAAATCGCACCGCGGGTGCGCCGCGTGCTGCCGCGCAAGGTTAAGGTGCTCGGCTATTTCACCCAGGTGCTGCGCAACAATTGGAAGCTCTACATCGAGAACGTGAAGGACTCGTACCATGCGAGTATCCTCCACCTCTTCTTCACCACCTTCCGGCTCAACCGGCTCAGCCAGAGCGGCGGCATCGTGGTGGATGCCTCGGGCGGCCATCACATCAGCTATTCCAAGGTGGAACCGCAATCGGCCGACGGCGACTACGAAGCCGCGGCGCTGCGCGCCGACAACGCCGCCTTCGGCCTCAAGGACCCCTCGCTGCTGTCGGGGCGCGACGAATTCGACGACGGCATCACGGTGCAGATCCTGACCGTGTTCCCCACCCTGGTGCTGCAGCAGATCCAGAACTGCCTCGCGGTGCGCCAAATTCTGCCCAAGGGCCTCGACCGCACCGAGATCGTCTGGACTTATTACGGTTTCGAGGACGACGACGCGGCGCTCGCCGGAATGCGCTTGAAGCAATCGAACATGGTGGGGCCCGCCGGCTATATCTCGATGGAGGACGGCGCGGTGGGCGCCTTCGTGCAGCGCGCCCTCCCCGGCGCCGGCGCAGACAGCTCGGTGGTGATGATGGGCGGCGCGGGTGCGGAATCGCAGCCGACGCGCGCCACCGAAACCTCGGTGCGCGGCTTCTGGAAGGCCTATCGCGGCCTGATGGGCCTCTGATGCCAGTACCGGTCGACGACGCCGCAGCGGGCCACGCCGTCGCCAATCTGCTCGCCGACTATGCGGCGTGCATCGATTCCGATGCGCTCGAAGGCTGGCCGGACTTCTTCACCGACGATTGCGTTTATCGCATCACCTCGGCCTTCAACTATGCCCGCAACCTGCCGATCGGCATCATCCATGCCGACAGCCGCCGTATGCTCGAAGACCGCGTAGCGGCGCTGCGTAAGGCCAACATCTACGAGAAGCAGGGCTATCGCCACATCATATCGGTGCCGCGCATCGTGCTGCGCAAGGGTGCCGTCGTCGATGCCGAGGCCGGATTCCTGGTGGTGCGCATCATGCACGACGGCGTGCTCGATCTCTTTGCGACTGGCCGCTATGTCGACCGCATTGATTTTGAGGCCGAAAAGCCGCGCTTCGCCGAGAAGATCGTCGTCCTCGACAGCGAGAAGATCGACACGCTTCTCGCCATCCCCTTGTAAGGCCGGCGATGGTCGCGCGCATCGCCATTCCGCTCGGCGATCCCAACGGCATCGGGCCCGAGATCGCGATCAAGGCCGCGCTCGACGCGGACGTGCGTGCCATCGCGCGGCCGATCCTGGTAGGCGATGTCGCCGTCGTCGATGCCTATGCGGCGCGGCTCGACTGCGCGCGCGAGCTTGCGGCGCTCGTGGCCTCCGGGGCGGTGGCGATCGATTCCGTTTCTGCGCCGGGCGCCGCGCCGCAGCCCGGCGCCGTCACCGCCGAAGCCGGGCGCGCCACCGTGGCCTATGCGCGGCACGCGATCGCGCTAGTGCAACGGGGCGGCGCGGACGCCGTCGTCGCCGGGCCGCACAACGAAACGGCCGTGGCGCGGGCGGGCATCGCCTTTTCGGGCTATCCGGGCCTGCTCGCCGAGGCGACCGGCACCGATCCGGCCAAGGTTTTCCTGATGCTGGTGAGCCGGCGCCTCCGCATCGTGCACGTGACGCTGCATATGAGCCTGCGCGCCGCGCTCGATTCCATCACCACGCCGCGCGTGCTCGATACCGCGCGCGCGGCCGACAAAGCGCTCCGAATGCTCGGCATCGCGCGCCCCCGCATCGCCGCCTGCGGCATCAATCCCCATGCCGGCGAAGGCGGCCTGTTCGGAACCGAGGACGAGGCGATCGTGCGCCCCGCGGTCGAAGCCGCGCGCCGCGAGGGCATCGACATCGAGGGCCCCGGCGGCGCCGACGTGCTGCTCGCCGAGGGCCGGCACGACGCCTATCTCGCCATGTTCCACGACCAGGGCCACATCCCGATCAAGCTCGAAGGCCGCGGCAATTCCTTCGCCCTTTCGATCGGCACGCCGGTGCTGTTCAGCACCGTAGCGCATGGCAGCGCCCACGACATCGCCGGCACCGGTAAGGCCGATGCCGCGGCGCTCAAAGCCACCATTCGGCAATTGGCCGGCCTGTTGACGACGACGGCGCCAGCAAGGGAGAGCGAGCGACGCCATGCAAACGGTTCATGATCTGGTGCGGCTGGCGGCCGCGCGCGCGCCGCGCCAGTGCGCAATCGTCGACGACCGCTCCGCGCGCACGCTCACCTATGCCGAACTGCTGCCGGCGATCGACCGCATCGCCGCCGGTTTCGCCGCGCGCGGAATTCGCCCCGGCGCCCGCGTGGCAACGTGCCTCCCCAATCTCTACGAACACGCCCTTGCCTTGCTGGCCCTCGACCGGCTCGGCGCGGTGCCCGCGCTCATCAATGCGCGCTTGAAGCCCGACGACGTCGGCGAACTAATCCGGCAGGGAACGATGAGCGCGGCCCTCGTGCCCGCAGACCGCGCCTTCGTGGCCGCGGCGCGCGGCGCCCTCCCCGCCGACGCCCCCGTCTTCACCGTCGGCGGTGCCCTCGAGGGAACGATCGATTTCGCCGCCGTCTCGGCACCGCCGGAAACGCTGCCGGCCTATGTTCGCCCGCAGCCGGACGCGACGGCTTTCGTCTTCTACACCTCGGGCACGACCGGGCTGCCGAAGGGTGCCGAGCTCCCGCACCGCGCCACCGAGCAGCGCATGCTCTACATGTCGACGCAATGCGGGCTCGTTCACGGCACGCACAATCGCGTGCTCGGCTTGATGCCGCTGTTCCATGTCGTCGGCTTCTACTCGGTGTTCCTCGCCGCGCTCGGCCTCGACGGCACCTACTATATCTGCTCTGTTTTCGACCCGGCCGCGGCGGTGGAAACCATCGCCGAGCGCGGCATCACGCTCGTTTACGGCACGCCGACGCATTTCCACGCGCTCCTCGCCGCGCCCAATTTTGCGCGCGCGAAGATGGCGAGCGTTCGGAACACCGTCTATGCCGGCGCCGCCATGCCGGGCCCGCTGCTGGAGCGCGTGGGCGCCGCCTTCGATGCGCGGCTGGTGAACATCTACGGCACCACCGAAATCATGAACGCGCTCTACATGCCCGACCCGGTCGGCAAGCCCCACACCTATCGCGCCGGCTTCTACTTCCAGGTGCGCGTCGGCCGCTTCGGCGGCTCGGTCCACGACGAAGCGGCGGTCGGCGAAGACGGCGAGCTTCTGGCCGACGCCACGGTGGATGCCGTGTTCACGCGCTATCTCAACCGCCCCGACGCGACCGCGGCCAAGGTGCAAGACGGCTGGTATCGCACCGGCGATATCGTCGTGAAGCGCGCGGACGGCGACTACGACGTGAAGGGCCGCGTCGACGACATGATCATCTCGGGCGGCGAGAACATCTATCCCGAAGAGGTGGAGGCGGCGCTGATCAAGCACGAGGGCGTGCGCGAATGCAGCGTCGTCGGCGTCGCCGATCCGAAATGGGGCGAGATGGTGGTGGCCTGCATCGTGCCCAAAGCGGCCGGCACCCTCGGCGAGGCTGAGCTCGACCGCTATCTCCGCGCCGGCCGCCTCGCCGATTTCAAGCGCCCGCGGACCTATCTCTTCATGGACGATCTGCCCAAGAACGCGACCAACAAGGTGCTGCGCCGCGTGCTGCGCGAGAACGCCGCGATGGCGGTGACCGCAAAGCGGAGCGCATGAGCGCGATGCGAAACGACGGAGGCGATATGTATCTCAAGAATTCCTGGTACGTGGCGGCGTGGGACCACGAGGTTCAGCGCCTGAAACTCTCCCGGCGCATCCTGTTGGGCGAGCCGGTGCTGCTCTACCGCAAGACCGACGGCGCCCCGGTGGCGCTCGAAGATCGCTGCTGCCACCGCCACGCGCCGCTCTCGCAAGGGCGCCTGCGCGGCGACAAGGTGGAGTGCGGCTATCACGGGCTGCAGTTCGACCCGAGCGGCGCCTGCGTTCACATTCCGACGCAAGACAGTATCCCGAAGTCGGCGCGGGTGAAGAGCTATCCGGTGGTGGAGAAGCACCATTGGATCTGGATCTGGATGGGCGATCCGGCACTGGCCGATCCCGCCCTCATTCCCGATTTCGGCGTGATGAGCCATCCCGATTGGCGCTGGCGCGGCGAGCGCCTCGAGGTCGCCGGCAATTATCTGCTGGTGATCGAGAACCTGATGGACCTCACCCACCTCCCCTCGCTCCACATCACGACGCTCGCCGACACGGCGATTCCCGCGGACCCGATTCCGGTCGAGTACAAGATCGAGTCCGACCGCATCACCGTCGACCGATGGGCGCTCGACACGCCCGTGCCGCCCTATTTCCGGCTGCTGGCGAGATACGCCAAGCAGGATCGCGTCGACCGCTGGATGAACACGGTCTTCACCCCGCCGAGCTTCGTGCGCATCGACATCGGCGCCGCCCATGCCGGCACTGGCGCCCGCAAGGGCGACCGGAGCCGTGGTGTGACGACCTGGAACCTCAACGCAGTCACGCCCGAAACCGAGCGCAGCTCGCATTATTTCTGGGCTCAGGCGCAGAATTTCGCCAAGGACGATCAGTCGATCACCGAACTGGATTTCCAACTCGTGCACACCGCCTTCCAGGAAGACCTGAAGATGATCCGGGGCCAGCAGGAAAACATCGACCTGGCGCCCAACGCGTCGCGGCTCGATCTCGCCGCCGACCGCGCCGGCATCCAGGCCAAGCGCATGGTCGAGCGCATGATCCGCGAACAGCGCGTGCCGGCGGCCGCGGAATGAGCGGGCGATTCCCGACGGAAGCGAATCGTCTCGCAGCGCACCCCGGCCCAGAAAACGCCTCTGGCCGCTTACAGCATCGCGCGATCGTCGTAGGTGGCATCCAGCGCCGCGCGATCCATCGCCTGCCAGGCCGAATCGGCCATCGCGGCCCCGCGCCGTCTCACGCGGCCGGCTTCTTCTCGCGCTCCAGGATGCCGCGGATGAGGAACATCTCGGCCTCGTGCACGGTGCCGAGCTGCAGCCACGCGGCATCGGATTGCGAAGCGAGGCGCCAGCTCATCAGCGTGACGACACAAGACTTGGCATCGTGGCCGAGCAGCGCGCCCGGCAGCACCCGCGCCGAATTGCGGAACTGCATCGCGTCCTTCGTCCGGCCGACGTCGTAATCGACCAGGAGCCGCGCGCGGTCGACGTTGAGACGCACGTACGTTTCCTTGCCGTCGAACAGCGACGTCCCCACGAACAGCCCCGGCTCCACCTCGCGCCGCTGCCAGCTGCCCCACGCCCAGCGGCCCTGATCGAGCCCGTCGGCCATGATCTTGAACGCCGCTTCGGCCGGAACGCCGACGGCGATGCTGCTGGTGTGGCAGTGCGGGTCGATCATCGTTGCACGTCCTTCTCGGCCAGGCTTCAGGTGTCGGCCAGTTGTGCGGCGGCGACGGCGCTGGCCGAGACCTCGTGCGGGTCCCATTTATGGTGCACGTCGTCGGGCGGCACGGCGCCGATGAGGGCCTTCGTATACCAGTGCTTCGGCGCGGCGAACACCGTTTCGGTATCGCCGGATTCCACCACCTCGCCGCGATACATCACGATCACGCGGTCGCAGAGATAGCGCACCACCGAGAGATCATGGCTGATGAGCACCAGCGCCACGTCGTTGTGGCGGCGGAGGTCGGCCAGGAGATTGAGAATCTGCGCCTGGATCGAGACGTCGAGGCCCGAGACGATCTCGTCGGCCACCAGCACGCGCGGCGTGTTGCAGAGCGAG